>Ga0302314_10002943_pt1 | contig 31562 bp, 30 predicted proteins | sample III_Palsa_N2_3_FD_200533 | JGI IMG/M metagenome (GOLD analysis project Ga0302314, IMG submission 200533) | Peat permafrost microbial communities from Stordalen Mire near Abisko, Sweden - III_Palsa_N2_3 | ecosystem: Environmental > Terrestrial > Soil > Palsa > Peat permafrost | place: Sweden... | reverse complement strand
GAAGCCAGCGGCCCGGTATTCAGGGAGCGCCTACTCCAAGCGGACACCGAACACTCCGAGACTTGGGGGTCAGGAGATCGGAACGACCGCGACCGGAGTGCGGGCGTGCGAGAGCACACCCTGCACGACGTACCCGGCGCCGATCGGGAGCGGGCCGTGTCGGTGGTGTGCGCCGAGCACGGCCAGGCGCGCGCCCGTCGAGGCCTCGACCAGCGCCGGAACGGCGTTGCCGTTCACGAACCGCGTGGTGACCTCGACCCCGGGGAACTCCTGACGTATCGCCTTGAGCAACTGCTCGACATCCTCGCGCTGCTCCCGCTCGACTCCCTCCAGAGGCGCCACCGCGTAGCCGCCGTAGGTGGTGACCGGGAGCCAGGTGCGGACCGCGGTGACGGTGGCTCCGAGTTGGGCCGCGGTGGCGAAGGCGAACTGGATCGGCGCCGGGTCCTCGTCGGGCTCGATGCCGAGCACGATCTCGTTGCGTGCGGTCTCGGACGCCTCCTCGCGCACGACGACGACGGGGCAGTGGGCGTGCGCGGCGGTCCTGTGGCTGACCGAGCCGAGCAGCATCCCGGTGAACCCGCCGTGCCCGCGCGTGCCGGTGACCACGAGCTCGGCCTCGCGGCTGAGAGTGACGAGGGTCTCGGCGGCACCGAGTTCGGAGACCTCCGTGGTGATGGTCAGGTTCGGGAACCGCGTGCGCAGAGAGCCCGCGACCTGGTCGAGCTGTCCGGCCGCAGTCTCGTGCATGGTCCTGACGGAGCTGGCCGGGTCGACCAGGCTCGTGCCGTGGGGCTGGTTCATGGCGTGCACCAGGTGCAGCGTCGCGCCCCGGTCGGTGGCTTCGCGTGCGGCCCACTCGGCGGCGCGCGCCGCGTTGGCGGAGGGGTCGACGCCGACGACGACGCGTCGGGTCGGGTTGTTCGTGGTCATCGGTTCCTCCCGATGGTCGATGCGGCTTCCGGCGCCTCAGCGAAGCGGCCGTGCCTGTCGGTTCGTCTGGTTCTTCACTGCTAACACTCGCGCGCGAACCGGACTGTGGGCAGGGGCAGAGGTCCCGCCGCAAGAGGGCCGAACGGCAGGCAGCACCCGACGTCAGTGCTCGCGGCGAGGCCGACCCGATCACAGCGTCGAGATCGGCTTCTCGGGAAAGCCGAGCAGCCGCGCGAGGCCCGGAGCGGATGCCGGGCGATTGTGCCCGGTGGCCGTCGTTTCAGGGTCGAAAGCCTCTGACCCGTCGGATGCGCCGGGCCCACGATGAAGGTACGAGGCGAGACGCATGGGCGCTTGCCGAACCACGTCGGCGGGAGCGAACTGCCATGACCGGAGCAGCGCGAACAATCGTCGTCGGCGTCGATGGGAGCGCGGCCTCCCTGACGGCCCTGCGCTGGGCGACCGAGGAGGCGAGCGCTCGCGGCCTGCCCCTGCTCATGGTGCACGCGCTCGACCCCCGAACGGTGCGTCGGGCGCCGTATGCGCCGGCCGCCCTGGATGGCGACGGCGATGCGCAGAGCCGAGTCAAGGCGGCGGAGGAGCTCATGGAGCGCGGCGCGCCGGACCAGACCGAACGTGTGGTCGAGATCGGCGTGCCCAGCGAGGTCCTGGTGCGCTACGCCCGGGACGCGCGCCTGCTCGTGCTCGGCCACGGCGAGAGCCGTCGACGGCACGCGGGCGACGAGCGCCGTTCCGGCCCGGCGCTCGGCTGGATCTCCCGCGCCTGCGTGTCCCGCGCCGTCTGCCCCGTAGTCGTCGTGCCCGGCGAAACCACGTCGAGCACCGACCCCGAAACATCGCCGCCGCAGCCTGCCGCCCGGTCGATAAGCCCGGGTAGGCGGACCGTGCGCACCCCGGCCGAGATTCACGGAGGATGACATGAAGCACCGTACTGTCGAGAGCGTGATGACCCCGCTCGACGACGTGGTCTGCGCCCACCCACACACGTCGTACAAGGAGATCGTCAGGCTGCTGACCGAACACCGCGTCAGTGCTCTGCCGGTGCTCGGCGATGCCGGCCGGATCCTCGGCGTCGTCTCAGAGGGCGACCTGCTGGTCAAGGAGGGCCAGTCCCATCAGGGTCCGCCGCTGCGTCGGCCGCTGACCTCGGGCGAGGCGGCGAAGCGCCGCAGGGTCGCCGCGCAGACGGCCGCGGAGCTGATGACCGCGCCCTCGATCACCATCCAGCATGACGAGCACGTGGCCGCGGCGGCCAGGCGGTTGGAACGTCACCAGGTCAAGAGCATGCCCGTGCTCGACGCGGCCGGGCACTTGGCCGGCATCGTCAGCCGCGGCGACCTGCTGCGCGTGTTCCTGCGCTCCGACGAGGAGATCCTCGCGGACGTCAACACGCTCTTGGTCCACGACTTCTGGCTCAGCCCGGAGGGCTGGACCGCCACGGTCGATGAAGGCGTCGTCGTGCTCAGCGGAGAGATGGACGCACGCAGTTCGACCCGGATCGCGGAGGCCGGGATCCGCAGGATCGACGGCGTCGTGAGCGTCACCAACGCCCTGCGCTACGCGGTCGACGACGAGGCGGCCATTCCCGCGCGGGACCGGCTGGCCGAGGCCGTGCTGCTCGCCGGGTATCGCCGCAATGGCGGCAGGTGACCCCCGAAGCGCCGATCGGCCCGGGTTTCGCAGGTCGCGTCGCAACGCGCTGTGTATCAAGACTGGGAGAGTAGGTGGGTGCTGTGCGCACTCGATTTCGTCCGGACCGCCAGCTGATCGTCCGGATGGGCGTGACGATGTTCTTGCTCGGGCTGCTGTATGTCGCGTTCGCGGCGGTGCTTATCGTGCTGCTGAAGTCGTTCGTGCTGATCGTCGTGATCCTCGGCGGGCTGCTGGTGGCCCAGTACTGGTTTTCCGACAAGATCGCGTTCGCGGCCTTGCACGGCCACCTGGTGACAGAGGCCGAGTTCCCGGACTTGCACGCCACCGTCGACCGGCTGTGCGCCACCGCGAATCTGCCCAAGCCGCGGGTCGCGGTCGCCGATCTCGACATGCCCAACGCGTTCGCGACCGGTCGCGATGCGCGCCATGCGGTCGTGTGCGTCTCGAGCGGCCTGATGAGTCGGCTTGACGAGCAGGAGCTCGAGGGCGTCCTTGCTCACGAACTGGCGCACGTGGCCCACCGCGACGTCGCAGTGATCACGATCGCGTCGTTCCTCGGCGTGCTCGCCGGCCTGCTGATACGGGTCGCGCTCTACTCGCAACTGTTCGGCGGCCGGCGGCGCAACCAGAACATGCTGGCCGTGATGGCCGCGGTGATGGTCGTGTCCGCCGTCGTGTACGCAATCAGCTTCCTGCTCATCAGGGCCCTGTCGAGGTATCGGGAGCTGGCCGCGGACCGCGACGGCGCGCTGCTGACCGGACACCCCTCGGCGCTCGCGTCGGCGCTGATCAAGATCTCCGGCGACGTGGCGCGGATCCCGACCAAGGATCTGCGCAGCGCGCAGGCCTTCAACGCGTTCTTCTTCTCCCCGGACGGCGGTTCGCATTCGGCACTGTTCTCCACGCACCCCAGCCTGCAGCGGCGCCTGAACGAACTGGAGAAGATCGCCGCTCAGCTCGACAGTTTGGTATAGCCGCCAGGCCGGCCCGGGCGCACCCGGGCCGGTGACGTGTCACGGCGTGCGCGGGGGGTTGACTCCGGTGGGCCCGCCGGGCGGAGTCAGCTTGTCGATGACGTCGACGACGCCGTCGAGCTTGCGCACCAGGTGCAGGGCCTCGGCGATCACGGCGTCGTTCTCCATCTGACCTGCCAAGGTCACCACGCCGTCGTGGACCTGGACGTCGAGCGTGAACGGGTCCACGGCCATCGCGCCGATCAGGATCTCGCCGACGATCGCCTCGCGCAGGCCCTCGTCCGGGCGCAGAAACGCCGAGAGCAGGTCGTGGCGGCTGACGATCCCCACGAGCACGCCGTCGCCGTCGACGACGGGCAGCCGCTTGACGGCGTGCCGGGTCATCAGCCGTGCGGCTGCGGGCAGGCCGGCGTTCGGACCGATCGTGATGGCGGGACTGGACATCAGGGTGACGGCGGTGGTGGCGTGGGCCTTGTTCGCGGTCCGGCGCGCGTGCCGGGCGAGCAGATCCCAGTGCCCCGGCTGATCCTCTTCGGCCGACGCCTCCTTCGGGATCAGGTCGGCCTCGGAGACGACGCCTTCGACGTGCCAGGCTTCGTCGACGACCGGGACGGCGCTGATGTCGTGCTCGACGAGGGCGCGCACGATCGCCTTGTAGGGGGTGGACGGGTTGATCGAGATGACGTGGTGCGTCATCACGTCGCTAACGGTGGTGTTGGGCATCGGGAGCCTCCATAACCTCGATAATCCTCGACTCGAGCGTGACGCCGGGTCACGTCCTGAGGCAGAGGCTTTGGTCCTACCGAGCGCAGGCCGGATCGGGTTCAGCCCGCTCCGGTTTCTCCCAGGTCGCGCAGGTGTTCGGCAATCGACTTGCTCCAGTCGGCGATCGCAGACCAGTCGCGATCGTCCCGGTCCCGGACCCGCAACGCGGCAACCATGGACCGCTCGGGCAGGCTCAGCCTGGTGCGGTCGAGGCATCCGCCGAACACCTGGTGGGAAAACGCCCCGCTGACGGCGATCAGTTCGTCGACGTCCACGGGGCCCTGCCCGGACCTGGGCGGCCAGCCCAGCGGACCACTCGAGAAAAGCCACACGGGGCGCCGGGTGAGATCCGCGGCGAAGCGGGCGACCAGGTCGCGTGCCGGTGCGAGCCAACGGCCCTGGTAGATCGCGCTGCCCACGATCACGGCGTCGAACCCCGTCACCTCCGCCACGTCGTTCACCGGAAGCACGGCCACCTCGATCCCCTCGGAGATCAACGCGTCGGCGATCGCCCTGGCGATGTCCCAGGTGCTCCCGTGCCTGCTCGCCGCGGTGATGAGAACCCTCATTTCCTCCGCCTCCGTCTACGTCGCGGGGGATGTACGCCCGGCAGATGCCGAGCACGAGGCCAGCATCCTCCGTGCGGGGAGGCGGTCCCAGGGCCGATCGGCCCGGATCGTCTGCTCGCGGCCGGGCGCCGAGCTGCCGCGCACGACGCGACTTATGCCGCCGAGCTCGGGACCTTCGGCACGCTGCGCTCGCCCACAAGCGGATCGACGATGAGTGCGAGCCCGCGGACGCGGGTCGGATGAAGTAAGGCATAAGGAGTGTGAAAGTCATGGCGACGCAACATGGCATGCACCTGCCCCTGCGCCACCACGTGCGCGGCTCGGTCCGCGTGTCGGTGGACGCGAAGAGCACCGAATCCACCCTGGCCGCGGTCAGCGTGCGGGACACGGCGATCGCCGTCGTGCGCATCGGCACCGGGTTCCTGTTCCTCTGGGCGTTCCTGGACAAGACCTTCGGGCTCGGTTACTCGACCCCGTCGAGCAAGGCGTGGATCCACGGCGGCTCGCCGACCAAGGGCTTCCTCGGGAACGTGTCGGTCGGACCCTTCCAGTCCTGGTTCAACGCCTGGGCCGGGCACCCGTGGGCGGACTGGCTGTTCATGATCGGCCTGGCCGGCATCGGCGTCGCGCTGATCCTCGGCGTCGGCGTCCGCTTCGCCGCCGCGTGCGGCCTGTTGATGGTGGCGCTGATGTGGTTCGCGGTCTTCCCGCCCGCACAGCACACCGCGGCCGGCGTCGCGACGGGATCGACCAACCCGTTCGTCGACGAGCACGTGATGGACGCGTTCGCGCTGATCGCGCTTGCCGCGTTCGGCACCGCGAGTCGGCTCGGCCTCGGAGCGTGGTGGGCGAAGCTTCCCTTCGTCGCCAAGCACCGCAGCCTGCTGTGAATCCCGCGCGAACCCCGTGCGGGCCCGGCCTTGGCGCCGGACCCGCACGGCTCGGCGTAACGAACGCCCAGCCCGGGAACGCGAGAACGGAAGCGAGGTGCACCGGCACCATGAGCAAGAGCGGAAATCGGCAGGGATGCCAGAGCGGACTCGGCCATCAGATCATGAGCCGTCCGCTGATCACCGTGGAGCCGACGGTCCCACTCGAGCGACTCGCCGCGCTGATGCCGACGCAACGCCCCGACGCCGTGCTGGTCATCGATGAGGACGGCACGGTCCTGGGCATCGTCACGGAGATCGACCTACTGCGGGAGACCGCGCCGCGCCGAGCCATGGCAGCCGCCGTGATGAGCGCTCCGGTCGTCGCCGTGGACCTCGGCACTGACCTGGATCAGGCGCGCGAGCAGATGGCACGCTCCGGTGTCGGACACCTTGTCGTGCTCGACGAGACCGGCCGCCTCGCGGGCATCGTGAGCCGAGACGACCTCGCGGCCGGAAGCCCCCCGCCCGACGAGAAGATTCGCCACGAGACAATCGACCGGGTCATCGACGCGGGTGGTGAGGTGACCGACGTCGCCGTGGACGCCGGCGTCGTACGGCTGCGTGCGCGCGTTGACTCACCGTGCCAAGCCCCCGTCGTCGAGCACCTGGTGCAGGCGGTCGCGGGCGTGCTGAAGCTCGAGGACACCTTCGAATACGGCATCGACGAGCTGCATGACCCGGCGCAACGTCCCTCGGCATCTGACGTGCGCTCCCATTGAGGGCCTCGACGGCCTCCGACAGGTTCTCCTCGGACGTGCCCAGCGTCGGCGACAACACAGCTGACCTGGGCACTCGGGCACCAGCTGGACGCGCGCCGCCCACGCTCCACAGCTCCACTTAGGAGGCCGTTGTCGTTCGGACGGCTCAAGCCGAGACGAAGGTGTCGCGAGACGTCGGTACGTAGACCGCGGGGCTACTGTGCAAGGAGAGCGATCACCGCCGTCGATCGCACCTGCTGATCACGCCCGTCGACCACGGAGGCTTCATGCTTGAGGTGCCCGCCGACGAGTTCGAACTGCTGGTGGAGACCGCGCTCGGCACCATCCCGGCCGAACTGTCCCGGCAGATCAAGAACCTCGCCGTCTTCGTCGAGGACGAGTCGCCGCCCGGCTATCCGGTCCTGTTGGGCCTCTACGTCGGCGTACCGCTGACCGAGCGCGGGCAGTGGTACGCCGGTGTACAGCCCGACCGGATCACGATCTACCGTCTGCCGATCCTGCGTTACTGCCACACGCGCGAGGAGGTGGTGGCCCAGGTGGCTAAGACGGTCGTACACGAGGTCGGACACTACTTCGGCATCAGCGACGAACGGCTTCACGAACTCGGCTACTGACGCCGCCCGCCAGCGGCCCGGTAATTCCGGCCGGGCCTTAAAGCCGTGCAAACAGGGTCGATGCCCGAGCATAGCGCCCGGGCATCGGCGGCTCTCCTGTCGACGGTGAGGGGATCAGGCTGCTGACTTGTCTCGGTCCGCAGCCGCGCCAGGCCCGGCCGAGCCGTTGGCGGTGAGCGGGCTCAGCGGCCTACGGTCGGCGGCCGCGAGCGCGCCGGTGGGTCCGGCGGCGGTGTTCTCGCGGGCAATGAAGGCGCCGAGTTCGGCGATGGTGGTCATCAGCGGTGCGGGGAAGACGACGGTGGTGTTCTTGTCCACGCCGATCTCCACGAGGCTCTGCAGGTTGCGCAGTTGCAGGGCCAGCGGGTGGGCCATCATGGTGTCCGAGGCGTCGCCGAGGGCCGCTGCCGCCATCGACTCGCCCTCCGCGTTGATGATCTTCGCCCTCTTCTCCCGCTCGGCCTCGGCCTGCCTGGCCATCGCGCGCTTCATGCTCTCGGGCAGTTGGATGTCCTTGAGTTCGACGAGGGTGACCTCCACGCCCCAGTCGACCGTGGTGACGTCCAGGATCTGCCGGATGTCGAGGTTGATCCGGTCGGTCTCGGACAGCGTCTCGTCCAGGGTGTGCTGGCCGACGACCTTGCGCAGGGTGGTTTGGGCGATCTGGTCGATCGCGGCGCGCACGTTCTCGATCGCGACGACCGACTTCGTGGCGTCGACGATGCGGTAGTAGGCGACGGCGGACACGTCCACGCTCACGTTGTCGCGGGTGATGATGCCCTGCGACTGGATGGGCTGCGTCACGATCCGCAGTGAGACGCGGTGCAGGATGTCGACGAACGGGATGATCATCCGGAAGCCGGGCTTGCGGGCGCCGAGCACCCGCCCGAAGCGGAAGAGCACGCCCTGCTCGTACTGCTTGACGATCTTGATGGATATCGCGAGTCCGAGCAGGCACAGTACCGCGAGGATCACGACGACGATGATGAGGGCCTTCATGGGGAACTTCCTTTGAGGCCGGATTCGGCGCGGACGCCAGGTACGGCGGCGCGGGGCGGCCGGGCAGGCCGCACTCTTGAGCCTGGCGTTTTCGGGCCGGTGGAGTCAGGGCGGTTCGGCCCTGCGCGCGGTAGGCGAACGTCCCGTCGCCCCGGCGTGCTCTTGTGCAGTCGCGGCGAACGCATGCCCTAGTACCGCGCCGAGCTCATCTTCGGACAAACGTGTGTGAGGAAGCCGGGCCCGATCGACGTGCGCAAGCGAACCGAGGACAGTCACGTGTACGGTGCGTAGTCTGGCCGTATCGCCCCCAGACCTCGGGCGTGGCACATGCCCGCCGTTCACCGAGCGATCCCGAGGTCCGTGGTGATGGAACAGTTACAGCTGTCGGCGGTGCGAGTGCGTTGGCAGGACGGGATCTTGGTCTTGGCCGTGTCTGGCGAGCTGGACGTGTTGACCGCCGCTACGCTCGACCGGGAACTCGCGGTCCTGGCCGCAGCCGGGCACAGCCGCATCGTGTTGGACGTCGCGGCTCTGGTCTTCTGCGATGCCTGCGGGCTGCGGGTGCTGATCAAGGCGAGCAATCGCGCTGCCGCGGTGTTGGGGTGGTTTCGCCTGGTGGGCGCATTGCCCCGACTGCATCTGGTGCTGCGGATCACGCGTCTGACCCGGGTCCTGCCGACGTTCGAGAGCCTCGCCAACGCCCTCGAGCCGGACGCCGCATTTGGTGCGGCCAACGGGTCATACGGCATGACTGTCGCAGAGGCTGACGTCCTACCTTGAACCGTATGAATAGGACAAATGTGCGAGTAGGGTGAGCTGCACGGCAGTGCACGTGTTCCAGACCCCGACAGATGCCCATCTGTCGCCGCGATCGGCGAATCACGAGGGAGCGTGGGACATGGCGTTGCCGGAGTCCTTCCACGCCGAGGCCGGGCGGGTGCTGCCGCAGCTTCGCATCGACGAGTTGCTCGACGAATTACAGGGGCGGGTCGCCTCAGTACGCTCCTCGCGCGACCGGGTCCGTAAGCTGCTCGCGGCTGTGATCGCCATCGATTCCGGGTTGGACGTCGAGGCGGTGCTGACGAAGATCGTGCAGGCCTCGACCGTCCTAGTCGACGCCCGCTACGGGGCGCTCGGGGTGATCGGCGAGGATCAGCGGCTGGCCCGGTTCATCACGGACGGAATGAGCCAGGCGCAGATCGAGGCGATCGGCGCTTACCCCGAGGGGCACGGCCTGCTCGGGGAGCTGATCCGGCATCCGGTGCCGCTGCGGGTCGCCGAGCTCGGTGCGCACGCGCAGTCCGAGGGCTTTCCGGCGAACCACCCGCCGATGCACTCGTTCCTCGGTGTGCCGGTGCGGGTGCGTGGCCGGGTGTACGGCAACCTCTATCTGACCGAGAAGGCCGGCGGCGTCGCCTTCGATGCCGACGACGAGGCCGTGCTCACCGGCTTGGCCGCGGCCGCCGGGGTGGCGATCGACAACGCCCGGCTGTTCGAGGACTCGCAGCGCCACTACGCCGAGGCCCGGCGCCGCCAGGAATGGCTGGAGATCACCGGCAACCTGAGCCGCGAACTGCTGTCGGCCGAGCAGACCGGGGACGTCATGGCGGGGTTCGTCGCGAGGGTGCGCGCCTTCGCTCATGCCGACCTGGCCCTGGTCGCCGTGGCCCAGACCGGACGGGACGGCCTGGTGATCCTGGCGGCCGACGGAGACGGCGCCGACCGGCTGCTCGGGACCGTGGTCGGCATCGAGGACACGGTGCTCGGTCACGTCTACAAGTCCGGCGAGCCCGCGCTCGTCGCCGATCTGCGCCACGATGAACGCACGGTCCTGGAGGCCGATGCCGGACTCGAGTTCGGGCCGATGTTCGTTGCGCCGCTCGGGGCGACGGGCCAGTCGCGCGGCGCGCTCTCGGTGAGCCGCCGCCGCGGGTCCGAGGCCTTCGACCAGGGCACTGCGGACTTGACGGCGGAGCTGGCGGTGCAAGCCGCCGTGGTGCTGGAGCTGGCCCAGCGGCGCCGCGACAGCGAACAGCTGTCCCTGTACGCCGACCGCGACCGGATAGGGCGTGACCTGCACGACTTGGCGATCCAGCGCCTGTTCGCCACCTCGATGTCCCTGCAGGGCGCCTACAAGATCACCGGGAAGCCGGAGGTGGCGCGGCGGGTGACCCAGGCCGTGGCCGACCTGGACGAGACGATCAGAGTGATCCGTTCCACGATCTTCTCCCTGCACGCGCACGAGATGGACCAGGACTCGTCGAGCGTGCGGGCCGAGGTGATCGGGATCTGCGAACGCACTGCGGCCGTGCTCGGCTTCTCTCCCGCAGTGCGCTTCGCCGGCCCCGTCGACACGCTGGTGGGCGAACAGGTCGGCGAGCACCTGCTGGCGGTGCTCCGCGAGGCACTGTCCAACGCTGCCCGGCACGCCCACGCCTCGAAGGTGGAGGTGAACTTATCGGCTGACGCGAGAGCGATCACCTTGACCGTCACTGACAACGGCGTCGGAATGCCGGAAGGCGGGCGACGCAGTGGACTGGCGAACCTGCGTGAGCGGGCCGAGCAGCTCGGCGGCACCTTCACCACCACACCCGGGCCTGCTGGCGGCGCCGCGGTGACCTGGGCTGTGCCTACCCCTGGATAGCCGCTGGCGCTGCCGTGGCCTGTCCGAGTGGATGACCTCATTGTGGGCACGTAATACTCGTGCACCCACCGCGCGCCAACTGCCCGCGCGCGCGTGAGGTACGCGACACGGCTCTACGTACGAGGGCCAGACCTATCCGATCCGGTCCGATCCGCAGGGGACAGCAGAGAACATGAGTGGTGCGATCGAGAAGTACGCCATGGGGCGTGCCGTGCGCTTCGAACCGGACGGGGACAACAGATGGACCGTGGTCCAAAACGGCCACGCGTTCGAGGTCTTACAGGACGATCTCCGTGATAATCACGGCTGGACGCGGCACACCTACAGCCTGAGGCGCGCGGGCGAGAGCGAGATGGACGCCACCGGGATCGCCGACCTGGCCGCGGTCGCCGTGCTCATCTGCGAGAGAGTGTACTGATCAGCAGGAATGCAGCGGTCCGGGCACTCGGCTCACTCCCGAATCGTCGACGCTGACGCCGATCGAGTAGGCCTGCGCGCGGTACGGACGGCATCTATGCCATGATCAAACGTCGCCACCGCATGTACCGGCCCTGGCATGGTGCTCAGCACGTGCTCGACGCCCCGGCGAGGTGAGATGCGGATCGCCCGGCTTGCTCCTCGGCCAGCAGATCATCGAGCCGATAGATCTGGTCCCGCTCAAATGGCCCGGTTTCGCAGAGCGACGCGTGGGCACGGTCGGGGTCGGATGTGTAGAAGACGACTGCGAGATCAGTGCGAGCTCGGGAGCAGCAGACATAGAACAGCCGGCGTGTACGCGTGACGATGTCATCCTTCTGCGCGCCGGCTTCGGTCTTCGGCTTCGACGGCTCCTTGAGGCCGAAGAGCGTGTCGTACGAGTACTGGGAGAAGCGCCCGAGCTCGTCGTCTAGGACGACCAGCACTCTGGTGAACTCTGCTCCCTTGACACCGTGCTGGGTGGAGTAAGGCGACTGTGTGTCGAGATATGTGCAGTACCGCAGTACCTGCTCGAAGGGACAGTCGAGGTAGGCGCTGAGCGACGCGTCCGGGATCTTGTCCTCGGTTTGCAGTAGTTCGGGGTCGGTGGGCGAGAACGGCTCGGAATCGTCCGTCACTTCGAGGAGATGGTCGAGCCGCCGGAATCTCCGGTCAGGATGGAACAGGCGCATGCGCGCGGCGATGCCGAGAACGTCGCGCACGGTCGCCCCCTCGTCCTGAGCGGCACGGCACAGAGCGTCGACGTCGTTCTTGAGCGATGCCAGCAGTTCCGCGTGGGTGGAGACCTCTCGCCAGGTCTCCGGCGCGATGCGCGGGCACTGGTCCCGCAGGATCGAGATCACTTCGAAGGCGGCGCCGCGTGCCGCGGCGTCCAGGAGCGGAACGATCACGCGGATGCACGGGGTGAGCGGCCACAGGGAACCCTCGTCCAATCCGGTCTTGACGGCATCGGGAGTGCGGTCGTTGAACGCTTTGAACAGGTCCGGGTAACCAAGCTGGGTGGCGGCCATCCGCCGGGCTATCACCAGGGTGCGGGTGTCGTCGTCTCCGCTGGCTTCCAACCACGCGGCATTCCTGCCGCGGTCGGCTAGCCAGTTCCGGACGCGCACGAGGTTCTCAGTGCGCTGATCGTCGGCCGGAAGCACAAAGAATCTGGCAGAGCCCGGGTTGTCGATGCCGCCGGGAGTCTCCGGCCGGTCGGTGCGCTGCGCTGCCACCTGCTTCAGGCCGTCGCTATGCGCGCGGATGTTGTTGAGCACTTCGAGAACGGCCGGCGCGCAGCGGTAGTTCTCGGGCTTCGTGATCTGCGCCCAACCCGGTTCCGGGGTGATCTCCCCGACGCCGGTCAGGTAGATCTGCTGCATCGGATCGCCGAAGAAGGCGAGGCGGAACTTCCCGGCGTTGCGCGCGGCCGCGCCCTTGAGTGCCTCGACGACTACTGGCAGGGTGTCCTGGCTTTCGTCGACGAAGCAGTAAGGATATTGCCGCACGAGGATGTCGCCGAGCAGTGGCTTGGTGCGCAGCAGATCCGTGGCCATGCGGACAACGTCGTCATGGCCGAGATGTCCCTTGGCGTAGTCGGCTGCGGCCTCGTAGGTGAAGCGCTCGACGTTCTCGAGGCGGGCCGCGGCCTGGGCGAGTCGCGCGGTGTCGTGCTCGAGCCGCGACCGCGTGGACTGCCGGGTTCTGGAACCCAGCGCTCGGGTTTCTTCGGCCATGCTCTGCAGGCGGTTTTCGATCCGGTCGGCGATCCACCGGCGGATGTCCTGCTGGAAGGGGTTGACCAGGTCCCAGAGGAAGCTGTGCACGGTTGTGGCGCCAATCAGAGGACTGTTGTGAAGATCGGCGCGGATCTCCTCGACCGCCGTGTTGGTGTAGGTGATGCACGCGATCTTCTGATGCCGTGCGCGCAGGACCGCGCCGCGGGTGGCCTCGATGTGGCCGAGCGCCTTGATCAAGGTTGTGGTTTTGCCCGAGCCGGCCCCGGCGAGCACGACGAGGCTGGACGGCGTCTCGGCGTCGAGGATCCTGCGGATCTCGAGATCAGCCGGAGTGTCGGGTTTGTCGATGCGCCGGGTCATTGCGTGGGCTCGGCGTCGGAGGCGGATGGTTCGGCCAGCGCCGCGGGGTCGTCCGCCAACTGCTGGAGCTGCTGACGCAGCCAGATCAGCCCGTCGTCAATGTAGCTCGGCACTTCCCAGCCGTCGTCGCAGTCCAGCAGGGCGAGTGCGAAGTCCGTCTTCTTGAGCCGCTTCTCTGTCACGCGGTTGTGGATGGTCAGCGCGGCCTCGGCGAGCGAGGGGAGGGTTCCGCCGCGCTTCTTGACGCGCATCCGAAGGGCTTTACGGTCCTCGTGCTGGCACCAGGCAAGGTTCCGGTAGGCGAAGGCGATCTCGAAGGTGCGGCCGATCAGCTGCCCGGACTCACCTTCCCAGACCACTGTCTCATAAGACTGGTAGGCAACGCGCACGCGAGCCCGCTCGTCGTCCGTGGCCTTCTGCAGCCGGTCGTCCTCGCTGGCCGAGGCCAGGTCGGTGATTGACGTGAGCCCGGGGATCCACGTCTTCAGCACCTGGTTGGAGGTGACGGCGCCAGGGGTGTCGGGCGGGCATGCCGTACCGCTTGCGTCGGCGGAATCCTCATCACTCTCGACGTCGGTGACCGCATCGGCCTCCGTCACATCGTCGGTGGTATCCGTGCCGGAGGACCTCGGCAGCACGCTGTCCAGATCCGTGATGACGAGCGTCGGTAGCCCGAGGAAGTTCACCAGACCCCTGAAGATGTGCGCGTGCGCGCCGCCGATCTCCAGGATGCTGATGTAGGCGGCATTGAGTTCCGGCGCCGCCTTCTTGATCATCAGCGGCAGTAGAAGGCGCTCCACGTCACCTTCGATCAAGATCGCGGCGTCCGCGAAGAAAAGGTCGAAGTGCGTCAGCTTCATGTACCGCCGCATGAATGTCCGGCTCTGCGCGTCATCCGGTTTCAGACACGAGAGGTTGAGCACCTCCGAGCGGTGCCGCCTTTCGGTCGCGTCCGTGCGACGGAAGTAGCGTACGGACTCGAACTCGGCCGCCCGCAGGATGTGCGAGGAGTGGGTCGTCACGATCAGCTGAGTCCGGAACGCGGACTGTTCGTCGTCCGGCAGCAGCGAGCCGATCTGCTGGATGAACACCTGCTGGAGTTGGGCGTGCAGATGCGCCTCGGGCTCCTCGATGACCAGCAGATGCAGCGGGGCGCGCTCCTCGTCGGCCTCCCACTGCGCCTGGAAGTCGAGCGTTTCGACGACCATGTAGATCAGATTCTTGAAGCCCAGGCCGTTGTATTTGTCGGGCAGCACGAGCGCGTCGGCGTCCGTTTGCGAGCCGGGCGAGCCCAGGCTGTAGTGCACGCTGGGACCTTGCCCCAGGACGCGCTCCGGTGAGAGCACGGTGCGCACGACGAGATGGGGATCGGCGAACCCCGGGTAGCCGAGGCGGCGCAATCGCTTCAGCAGGGGGTCGAATGCCTTGGTGAAGTGCTCGTTGAGGTTGGCCTCCGACTCGGCCAGCAACTGCTCGGTGTCGAGGTCTCGGGTATCGGTCTGGAGCGTTTGCTCGTAGTACCGACTGAGCCGGCGGGAGAGGTCCTCGGCACGCGAGCCCGCGTCGGCGTCCGTCAGGTGTCGCTGGGCGCCGAGGAAGTCGACGCGGATCAGGGACCGGATATCGCGCAGGGCCGATCGGGCGCTTCCGACCTCGGCCGGGGTGTAGTCGAACTTCTCCCGCCAAGCTTCGTCGAACCCCGCTCGGTCGAGCACGTAGTACCGGATCGTGTACTCGTCGGTCAGCCTTCGCAGCAGGTAGTCCGTGAGATTCGTCGGCCAGGACCGGTATTCGCCCGGTCGGCTGGCTTGAGCGTCGCGCCGACGGGCCTGATCGCGGGCTTCGCGGAAGTTGCTCAGCAGCTTCGCGGGGTCGGCCGCGCAGTACTCCATGCGCACGCCGATCGGCTGCTCGTTCCAGTCGAGGTTCGGCAGCAGATTGCGCACGTGCACGAGGTCGTCCACGCCGACCTCGAACCAGAGGTCCATGCCGATCGCCGGGAGCGTCGGCGCGGGCGTATCGGCCTCGCCGGCTCGGTTGAACTCCTGCCAGCACTCGGCGCTGAAGTCGTAGATGCTGAACTTCTCCCGGTCCGCGCGGCGGCCGAGAAATGATTGCAGCAGTTGAGTCGCGGACGTCTTCCCGCTGTTGTTGGCTCCAACGAAGACCGAGGTCTGCTTCGCGAGATCGACCGTCGTGTTCTTCAGGCGACGGTAGTTGCGAATGCTGACAGTACCCAGATGCACTTCCGCGCTCCCCGAGGTCAGTCTCAGGCTTGTGCTGCGGAAGTCGGATGATGGTGATCCGCGCGCCAAGCAGTCTAGTCTCGCTCCTAATGGTGCTGCGGAGAGAGTGGGGTCGAGACTACCACGTCCCTTCGGCTGCGACAGGTCTTAACCAATTTTGGTGGATGTTAATGCTCTGCCTATCGCGACCATCTGCGCCGATAGCTCGATGCAAGATCACCTACATAGATCGTTGTTCCGTGGCGGAGCATGTAGTCGCGAAGTCCGGATCTAGATCTATCAACTGCCCTGCAGGGAAGGCGTCACCTTTCATTGGGTGAAGACCTGACCCAAGAGAATCTCAGTTCACTTCACTGCGCCAATTCGCCCTCGATGGCATTGACTCTCACGGTCATCATCTACTACCACTGGCCGCACGCGCTACGGATCATCACGTGGTTACCCGCGAGTCCACCTTCATCTGAGTACTGGAGCTCGCCAGAGACTTTGGTCCCGTGCCCGGGAGGGTGATGGCGGTCGTCAGGCGGTGCGTCGGCGCAGGGTGGCGGCGCCGAGGGTGAGGGCGACGGCGGCGGAGCCGAGGACGATGGCCAGGTCGCGCACTTCGAGCCCGCCGACGCCGCTGTTCGCGGTGATGCGGGTCATCGCGTCGACGGCGTAGGACAGCGGGAGCACGTCGGAGATGGCGTGCAAGACGGTCTGCATGGAGGCGCGGGGGACGAACAGGCCGCAGAGCAGGAACTGGGGGAGGATGAAGGCGGGGAGGAATTGGACTGCTTGGAATTCGGTGGCGGCGAAGGCGGAGACGAACAGGCCGAGTGCGGTGCCGAGTAGTCCGTCGGCGAGGCTGACGAGGAAGAGCATCCAGGTCGGGCCGTTGACGGTCAGGCCGAGCGGGCCGAGGGTCAGGCCGAAGACGAGTGCGGTTTGAATCAGGGCCATGGTGCCGAAGGCGAGTGCGTAGCCGAGCAGCAGGTCGAGTTTGGCCAGCGGCATGGTCAGCAGGCGTTCGAGAGTGCCGGTGGTGCGTTCGCGCAGGGTGGCGACCGAGGTGATGACGAACATGACGAGCAGCGGGAAGATGCCGAGCAGGGGTGCGCCGGTGTGCTCGAAGACCTGCGGTTCGCCGTCGAAGACGTATTTGAGCAGGGTGAGCAGGACGCAGGGGACGATCAGCAGCAGCGCGATGGTGCGCGGGTCGTGGCGCAGTTGGGCCAGGACGCGGCGGGCGGTGGCCAGGGTGCGGACCGGACTGATCATCGGGGTTCTCCGGTCGTGAGGGCGGAGTCACCGGTGTCGGCAGTGGCTGCGGTCAGGGTGAGGAAGGCTTCTTCGATGTGGGTGGCACCGGTGCGGGCGAGCAGCGCGTCGTGGGTGTCGTCGGCGATGATGCGTCCCTCGCGCATGAGCAGCAGTCGGTCGCAGCGTGCTGCTTCGTCCATGACGTGGCTGGAGACGAGCGGGGTGGTGCCCGCGTCGGCGAGGCGGTGGAACAGTTCCCACAGGTCGCGGCGCAGTACCGGGTCGAGGCCGACGGTCGGTTCGTCGAGTACGAGCAGTTCGGGCTTTCCGAGCAGGGCGGCGGCGAGGCAGACGCGGGCGCGTTGGCCGCCGGAGAGCCGGGCGGTCAGGTCGTGTTCCCGCCCGGTGAGGCCGACTTCCTCGATGACCCGTCGCGGGTCGTTCTTCGGCGCGCCGAGTACGAGGGCGAAGTAGCGCAGGTTTTCCAGGACGGAGAGGTCGGCGTAGACGGAGGGGGCCTGGGTCACGTACCCGACCCGGGATCGCAGCACGCTGCTTCCGGCCGGGTGGTCGAGCACATCGACGCTGCCCGCCGCAATCTTCTGCACGCCGACGATCGCGCGCATCAGGGTGCTCTTGCCGCAGCCGCTCGGTCCGAGCAGCCCGGTGACCTGGCCGCGCGGGACGGTCAGGTCGAGGCCGGGCAGCACCTCGAGCCCGCCGCGCAGCACCCGCAGTCCGCGGATCGCGATGGCGGGGCCGGCCCCGGCCGAAGAATTCATCATGTGATGAGTTTGTGGCGGGGTGCGGCACCGCGTCAAGCGGGCGAGGTCAGGTACCGCTGGAGCGTCGGTCCGACCAGGGCGACGAGTTCCTCGATCCCGGTGGAGGCCAGCGGCTGCACGCCGATGACGTGGCGGGCCATGGCGAGCCCGACGAGCTGGGACATGACCAGCTCGGCCCGCAGCACGGGGTCGGGGACGTCGAGCCGCTCGGCGGCCACCGAGATCAGCTCTTTCGTCATGAATCCGCGCAGCAGCTCCGCCACCTGATCGTTGGTGGCCGCCCCGCGCACGGTGGCCATCAGCCGGTCGCGGATGTTCGGGTCCTGCCACAAGGTGAGGGCGAAGCGCGCGATCCGCTCGCCGACGTGTTCGCGGTCGCCGGTCAGGATCTGCTCGAGGACGACGCGGGGGTCGAGGGGGAAGTCGAGCGCGGCCCGGAAGAGCTGGTCCTTGGTGCCGAAGTAGTGGTGGACGAGCGCGGAGTCGACTCCGGCCGCGCGGGCGATGCCGCGGATGCTGGCCTTTTCGTAGCCGCGTGCGGCGAACTCGGCCCTGGCCGCATCGAGGACCACGCCCCGGGTGTCCTCGCCGCCGGGTCTGCGGCCCAGCTTGCGGCCGGTCGCGGGGGAGCGGACGGATTGGTCGGGGTTGGGCGCGTTCACGCCCCCATTATCGCCAGCGGCCCGCGCCGGAATGCACCACCCGCCGAACCGGGGTCGGGGTGAGCGCGTTCCCGTGCGGCGGGACGTTCGGCCCTATCCGCGCCTCTCTTAGCACCCGACGCTGAACATGAACCGAGCGGTGAGGATCCAAAGAGAGGGCTTGTGAGTCCATGGACGGTCCGGCGATTCGCACCGAGGCGCTGTCCAAGCGCTACGGGTCCGTTGACGCACTGTGCGATCTGAGCCTGGAGGTTTCCGCAGGCGAGGTGGTCGGCTTCCTCGGCCCGAACGGGGCGGGCAAGACCACGACGATCCGACTGCTGCTGGGGCTGGCACGGCCGACCGCGGGGCGGGCGGAGATCTTCGGGCTCGACGTGGCGCGCCGTACCGTTGAGGCCCACCGGCGGGTGGCGTATGTGCCTGGTGAGGCCAACTTGTGGCCGTCGCTGACCGGGGCCGAGACGTTGCATCTGCTCGGGCGCGTGCACGGCCGGATCGATGCCGCCTACCGCGACACGCTGATCGACCGGTTCGCCCTGGACCCGTCGAAGAAGATCCGCACGTATTCGAAAGGCAACCGGCAGAAGGTCCTGCTGATCGCCGCGCTGATGGCCCGTGCGGACCTGTTGCTGCTCGACGAACCCACCAGCGGCCTGGATCCGCTCATGGAGCAGGCGTTTCGCGACAGTGTGCGCGAGGCGCGCGAGGGTGGGCAGGCGGTGTTCCTCTCCTCGCACATCCTGAGCGAGGTCGAGGCGTTGTGCGATCGGGTCGCGATCCTGCGCTCCGGGCGCCTGGTGGAGTACGGCACGCTCGAAAGCCTGCGCCACCTTTCGGCGCTGACCGTGGAAATACTCTTCGATACCGCGCCGCCGGACCTGTCCGCGGTACCCGGCGCCGCCCACGTCGTGGTCGACGGATACCGGGTTCGTCTGCAGATCAGTGGTCCGATCGAGCCGCTTATCCAGGCGTTGGCCGGTAGCGGGGTACGCGAACTGCTCAGCCGCGAGCCTTCGCTCGAGGAGTTGTTCCTCGCCCACTACGGCCCCGGCATCGGTGCGGCGGCTCCGGCTGACTTGCAGAACGTCGCTCCCATGCCGTCTGCGAGCCGGTCATGACGTACTCCGGTATCGCTGCCGAGCCCCGGCATTTGACCGTGGTCGCCCGCCGTCCGGGTGCGGTGGTCGGCCGGCAGGCGGCACGGCGCGCAGTTCGCTCCGGGGCGATGTGGGGCGTGGTGTTCGCGCTGTTCGTCATCGTTCAGACCCACGCGTACACCGCGACCTATCCGACGCAGGCAGCGCGCAACCAGCTGCTGAGTGCGTACGGCACCAACCTGGGTCTCAATGCCCTGTTGGGGCGTGCGGGTGCGATCAACACGGTCGCGGGATTCGTCGCGTGGCGGTTCCTGGGGATCCTGGGCGTGTTCGGTGTGCTGTGGGGATTGTTGACCTCGACCCGGCTGATGCGCGGCGAGGAGGACGCGGGACGCTACGAACTGCTGCAGACCGGAGCCACCACCCGCCGCCGTGCCGCCGCGCAGAGCCTCGCCGGTCTCGGCGCGGGCTTGTGCGCGCTGTTCGTGGTGACTGCGCTCGGAGTGGTGGTGACCGGGCGAGGTGGATCGGTCGGCTTTGCTGTCGGCCAGAGCCTGTACTTCGCGGTGACTCTGGTGTCGGGTGCGGCGGTGTTCCTGGCCGTGGGCGCGTTCTCGAGCCAGTTGGCCGCGACCCGGCGGCAGGCGGCCACGCTGGGCGGGGTGGCGTTCGCCGTGTGCTTCGCCGTGCGGATGGTGGCCGACTCGGATGCGTCGCTGCGCTGGATGGTGTGGCTCTCCCCGCTCGGCTGGATCGAGCAGTCCCGGCCCCTGACCGACCCCGACCCCCTCGCGCTCCTTCCCGTCCTTGTGCTGATCTCGGCACTGCTGGCCGGCACCCTGTATCTCGCTGGCATCCGCGACGTGGGCGCGGCGACGTTGCCGAGCCGCGACTCGTCTCGACCACGCCTGGCCCTGCTGTCCGGTCCGTTCGGCTTGGCCGCGCGACTGATCCGCCCAGTGGCCGCGGGCTGGCTGCTGGGCGTCGCGGCCTACGCCGCGTTGCTCGGCTCGGTCGCCGAATCCAGCGTCCACGACAGCACCGGCAGCAGTGCTGTACAGCAGGGCCTGGGGCGCCTTGGCGGGCACGGATCCGAAGTCCGGGCCTATCTCGGGCTGACCTTTCTCCTGGTCGCTTTGCTGGCGGCGCTGATCGCGGCCGGGCAGATCACCGCGATCCGCGAGGAAGAGGGCTCGGGCCGCCTGGAAAGCCTCATCGTGCGCCCGGTCAGCCGCATCCGGTGGCTGGTCGAACGCCTGGCCCTGGCCGCCCTGGTGGTGACGGCGGCGGGGATCGTGTCCGGGCTCGGCGTGTGGGCAGGCTCGGCCGGTCAGCGCGGGGCACCGGGACTCGGCCCCTTGCTGGCCGCCGGCCTCAACACCGTCCCGCCCGCGCTCGTCCTGCTCGGCGTCGGCGCCTGCGCCTTCGCCGCGTGGCCCCGTCACGCGGCGGCCGCCGTCTACGGATACCTGGCGTGGTCGTTCCTGATCGAGTTCACCGGCGCCATCGTGCGCACCAACCACTGGCTGATGGACACGTCGGTGTTCTTCCACATGCTCCCCGCCCCGGCCACCGGCGTGAACTGGACGGGCGCCGCCATGCTCACAGGCCTCGGGCTGCTCAGTGGACTGTGCGGAGCCGTTCTGCTGAATCGACGCGATCTGTACGGGGACTGACGGGAACTCGGCAAACGATCCGCGCACTACGCGTGGGCCGGTACGCTCCAGCTCAGGCGGGTACCGCCAGCCGGGCCGGGGCCAGCGGCGAAGGTCCCGCCGAGTTGCTCGGCGCCTTCGCGCAGGTTCGCCAGGCCGCTGCGCCGCCCGCCGTCGGGCAGGCCGACGCCGTTGTCGGTCACCGTCAAGGTCACCTTCGCGCTGTCCGCGGCCAGATCGACTTCCACCGAGGTGGCGCGAGCGTGCCGGGCCGTGTTGGACAACGCCTCGCGCAGCACCGCGACGAGGTGCTCGGCGCTCGACTTGTCCACGAGAGTGTCGACCGGGCCGGTAAAACGGACCGCGGGCGAGAACCCGAGCGTCCCGGTCGCCCGTTCGCAGACCTCGATGACCTCGGCGCGCAGGCTCGGGGCGTTCTGGTCGAGCTCGTGGGCGCCGAGGGCGAAGATCGTGGACCGGATCACCTTGATCGTCTCGTCCAGGTCCTCGATGCCTTGGGCGATGCGCTTGGCGACGGCCGGCTTCTGGGTGATCTGGTAGGCGCCCTGGAGCGACATCGACAGGCCGAACAGGCGCTGGATCGCCTGGTCGTGCAGGTCCCGGGCGATCCGGTCCCGGTCTGCGTAGAGCGAGAGCTGCTCGCTGTCCCGGCGCCGCTGGGCGAGCTCGAGCACGAGCGCGGCCTGCAGGGCCAGCTCCGTGGTCATCTGCGCGAGCTCGGCGTCGAAGGGCGCGGATCCGGCCAGGCGGGTGAGCGAGAGGGCTCCACGGGAAGCGCCGCCCGCACCGAGCGGCGCGATCAGCGCCGGGCCGAGCCCGAAGGCGGCGATGGTGGCCTGGCCCGCGCGCTCGTCACGGCGTACGTCCTCGACAACGGCGGTGACACCGGACTTGTAGACCCGCCCCGCCAGGGTGTCTTCGATCCCGATCATCATGTTCAGAAGCCGGTCGGCGCCCTGCCCATCGGACGCGACGATCTCCAGTCCGTCACCCGCCGGGGTCGGAACGGCCACCACGGCCAGGTCCGCGCGGGTCAACACCCGTACCCGGTGCACGAACGCGGCGAGCACGTCCTGGGACGGTTCGGCAGAGAGCAGTCCGCGGCTGAGCTCGCTGGTGATCTCCAGCCAGTCCTGGCGGCGCCGGGCCTCGGCGTAGAGATCCTGCGCCTCGGCGGCCAGCCGCCGAGAGTCCTCGAACAGCCGGGCGTTGTCGATCGCCACACCGGCGGCCGCGGCCAATGCGGTGAGCACGGATTCGTCATCGGCGTCGAACGGGACGCCGCCGTTCTTCTCGGTCAAATACAGGTTCCCGAACACCTCCCCGCGCACCCGCACCGGCACGCCAAGGAACGAGTGCATCGGGGGATGGTCGGCCGGGAAACCGGAGGAGCGGGGAGGGGCTGAGAGTTCCTCGGTGCGCAGCGGTTGCGGGTGGCGGATCACCTCGCCGAGCACGCCGTGGCCCTCAGGATACGCGCCGATCGCCGCGATCTGCTGCTCGGTCAGGCCCACGGTGATGAACCGGGCCAGGTGCTGCTCGGCGTCGGACTGCCCGCCGATGACCCCGAGGGCTCCGTAGCGTGCGTCGACCAGCGTCGTGGCCGCCTTCACGATCCGCGTCAGGGCCTGCTCGAGATCCAGCCCTGAACCGATGCCGACGACGGCTTCCAGCAGTTGGGCGACCCGGTCGCGCGAGGAACGGACCGATGCCAGCCGTACTTGTAACTCGTCGAGCAACTCGTCGATCCGCAGTTGCGGTAGCACCCGGGCCACCTCGTCGCCGAACCGCTCCGCCACGGCCGCCCGCCTCTCTAGTGCGGCAGAACACGGGGCGCCGAGCATGCCGCCGCCCATGTCGGACACGGTACCGAAGATCGCACGGATGAGCGAGGGCAAGCGCTGCCGAGTGCGCTGTGCACGCGGACCTGAGTGGTCGAGCCGCGCGGGTCCTGAGCGGCTTGGTGCGCCGCCAGGACCGTCAGGGTCGGCGGTGGGAGAGTGGGCGTCATGAGATCCCGATTTCGGACCTATACGGCCTACAGCATCGGCTGCGCTCTAGTATGGGCGGTCATTCTTATTGCCGTGACCGCCTTCGGGAGCCAGGGCAAGCGGCACACCTTGCTGCTGGTCTTTCTCGGATGGGCGATCGGTTGGCTGTCGGCAACTATCGCCAGAGCCGTATATCCGCCGCCCAAGACACGTGACGCGAGGGACGCGGCGTAAGGACGATCTGGGGGCCGAACGTGCATCCCGGTTCGCCGTGCCTCCTCCTCCGGGTATCCGAGGGTCCGCCAGCCGGTCTGGGACGCGGACATCTCAAACGCCGGCCAACTGCGCCGATCCCACTTCGGGTGAGCGCCCGATGACGACCACGCCGTGCTCGGTCACCGTGTAGCGGGCGCGGTCGGCTTCGGGATCCACCCCGATCCGGGTGCCCGCGGCCAGCTCCACACCGTGGTCGACCACGGCATTGCGGATCACGCATCCCGGCCCCACGCGCACCTCATCCATCAGCACACAGGAGTCCACCTGCGCCGAGGGGTCCACTCGGACGCCCGGCGAGAGCACCGAGCGGCGCACGCTTCCGGTGATCGCGGCTCCGGCCCCGACCACGCAGCCGTCGGCGGCGGATCGGACCGGCGCGGGACCGCGTGTGTCCGGGGCGCCGATCGGCCAGCGCGGGTCGGCCAGGTCGAAGACCGGATCGGCGCCGAGCAGGTCCATCTGGGCTTCGTGGTAGGCGTCGAGGGTGCCGACGTCGCGCCAGTAGCCGCGGCCGCCCGGCACCTCGCCGGGGACGTGGTTGCCGGTGAAGTCGTAGACATCGGCCGCCTGCCGGGCGACCATCGCTGGAATCAGGTCGCCGCCGACGTCGTGCGCCGAGGTCGGGTCGGCGGCATCGGCGCGCAGCGCCTCGGCGAGCGTGTCCGTGCGCCAGGCGTAGTTGCCCATGGAGGCGAATACCTGGTCGGGGGCGTCGGACAGCCCGGCTGCGTGCGCGGGCTTCTCCCGGAAGGCCGCGATCCGCTGCCCGTCCGCGGCGGCGTCGATCACGCCGAACTGGTGGGCCAGTTCGATCGGCTGGCGCACCGCCGAGACGGTGACCCCGGCGCCGCGTGCGACATGCTGGTCGAGCATCTGGCGCGGATCCATCCGGTAGACATGGTCGGCGCCGAACACTAGGACGTGGTCCGGCGACAGCGCCTCGATCGCGTCGAGGTTGCGGTGCAGTGCGTCGGCCGATCCGGTGGCGCCGGCCCAAGGCCTGACGGCTGGACAGCGGAGTGACCCGCGCCCTGCGGCCGGGCGCCCATCCGGCGGCGATCTGCCGACCGTCCCAAGCGCTGCGCAGGTAGCCATCCAGGCTCTTGTTCCGATACCCGGTGATCACCAGGATCTCACCGTAGCCGCCGTTGACCAGGTTCGATAGGACGAAGTCGATGATGCGGTGACGCGCGCCGAAGGGCACGGCGGGCTTGGCCCGATGCGAGGTGAGCGGCATTAGCCGGGATCCCCGGCCGCCGGCCAGGATGACCGCGAGCGCCTTCGGGCCTGAGGTGTTCATGGAAGGACGTTCTCTACCCCGCTCGACCTGTCGAGGGTGAACCAGGGTCGATCTTCCGGCCGGATACGAGGCTGAGCGGGATGCGGATCAGGTGCTCCTTGCGGCCTGTCGCCCACGGTTCGGGACCGAAGGCGTGGGCGCGTTCGAGCGCTTCCGGGTCTTTGACCAGTTCGGCGACGCCGAGCACCAGCACCGACCAGCCGATGCGGGAGGAGGAGTCGATGTGGTCCACCTCGAAGGCGACGACGGCGCCGCGCACGGCCGGGATGACCGAGGAGAGCGAGGCGGTCCAGATCCAGATCGCGCCGTCGCGCAGCGCGAAGTTGACCGGCGTGACCGCGGGCAGGGCGTGGCGCGTGTAGACGAGCCGCCCGACCTCCTGGGTGCCGAGCAGCGCGGCGGCCTCGCTCTGGGAGAGCGTTTCCAGGGTCTTGACGTCTGAGGTGTCCATGGCGTTGATGTTCCGCCTGTACCGGGGGCGTGGTCAGGGTCCTTCGTCTCCGGCACGGTGGTTCTTTCGTCCCGTCGGCCGACCGCCCACTGTCGACGCAGACGTCTGTGCCGTGCGGGACCGAGGCTCCGCACGGCACGTGGAACGACCGGACCGGGCGCTACTCGCGGGTACGCAGTTCGCGGTAGTGCCGGCGCCAGATGAGTCGGTAGACGGGGACGTAGCGTGGGATGGAGCGCAGGCCGGGTATGAAGGGTACGAATACGAAGGCGAGGGTGAGTATCGCCATCGTGCCCCAGACCAGCGCGTCGCCGTTGTCCGAGTGGTCGTAGGGGGAGACCTGGTACCAGAACGTGTAGAGCCACAGCCAGGCCTGGCCCGGGTAGTTGCCGGTCTCGTTCATCATGCCCCACTGGTCGCCGGCCAGGTGGTCCTGCCCGGCCAGGCTGGCGAGGTAGGAGCCGTCCGCCAGGAACAGCAGCGGCAGCGTGTAGTCGGTCTGGTAGAAGTCGCCGCTCTCGGTGAGCAGTTGGCCGTCGAGCGAGCCCGCCTGAGCCTGCGTCAGCAGGGCCTCGAGCAGGGTCGGTACCGGGCCGTAGTCGCCCTTGGCGACCTTGGTCGGATCCCCGTTCGCCTTCGTGATCGCGTCGGAGTAGTTGCCGGTCCACGTGTTCTGCTGGTCGGCGCTCGCGGTCGTGTACTGCGACAGGGCCGAAGATACCGGGGCGGTCTGGGGCGCCGACTTGAGCGGGTCGAGGATGTAGACCTGTGCGGTGTCGATCGGGTAGGTGACTCCGGCGAGGTTGGCGAGGGCGAGCGGGCCGAGCTTCTGCCCCTGACTCGCGGTGTTGTAGGGCGGACCGTAGGTCGCGGTGCCGCTGGTGCTGTCGAGTTCGGAGAGCGCGGTGGCGGTGAAGTCCGCACTGTCGGTCTTGGCCCAGGTGGCGATCGTGAGCGGGTGATCGTCGGGGGAGGAGAAGACGGTGGCGAACACGATCGTCAGGCACAGCACGGCCACCAGCGCGATCGTGAACTCCTTGACCAGGTCGTAGGGGCGTGAGCCGAAGCTGTAGGGATCGGGCTCCGGGGTGCGGGCGCGGCGGCTCACGGCTCCTCCTCGATCTGCGGCGCGGCGGCCGGGGTGTCGGACCCGGCGCCGGATCCGGTCCCGGGCAGCGGCAGCGGCGGGACGATGCCGCGGCGGCGCACGAGCAGCAGGTGCACCACGACGAGCACGCCGACGACCACGGGCAGCAGCACGATGTGCCACATGAGCATCTGGCCGAAGTTCATGACGTTGAAGTAGGCGCCGATCCCGACCGAGTTCAGCCCGTCCTTGGCCTGCGTCGCGATCCACTGCGAGTCGAGGTTCTGCTGGATGAGGTAGCCGGTGAACGCGGTGCCGACCGAGCCGACGAAGGCCACGGCGCCGGTGATCCAGGTCAGGGCCCTGCGGCCACGCCAGGCGGCCATGAAGAACTTGCCCCACAGGTGGACGACCATGAACGCCATGAACAGCTCGACGCTCCACAGGTGCAGGCTGTTGAAGTAGTGCCCGACGTTCGAGGTGCGCCACCAGGCCGGGCCCTCGATCGCGAGGACACATCCGCTGGCCAGCACGACCAGGAACGCGGCGAGCGTCAGCACGCCGAAGACGTAGATCCACGAGGCCATGTAGGCGGGTTGGGTGTCGGGTAGCAGCTTGTCCGGCGGCAGTGCGCGGACCGCGCGGCGCCGCAGCGCCCCGGTCCAGCCGCCCGTCCAGCCGCCGGTCTCCGGCTCGTCCGGTTCGGCCGACGTGCCGGGATCGGCGGACTCGGACTCCAGTTCGGTGCTCATCGCCGGCCACGACCCTTCGGGAAGGGCAGCAGCACCGCGAGCAGGAAGACCAGCACCATCACCACGATGACCGTGAGGTTCGCCACGGATATCTGGAACACGTGCCAGCCGACATAGTGGCCTGGGCCGTTCAGGTTAACCGGCGCCGCGTTCACGCCAGAGTGCAGGTTCACGAGAGCCTCCTAAAACGCGATGAGGGTTGTCGCGACGAGTGTCCGGCGGTACCGGCGCGGGCGTCAGGGACTAAGGTCCCGATCCAAGTGGGGTGTTCGAAGCCTCACGCGCTGCACCGCGCGCGGGCGTACTGAAGAGCGCGGTCGTTGCCCCATGGGCGTGGGTGCGCGAAAAATGCGGGGCAGGTGCGGTCAGTCGGGTTCCCGGGCTCGTGACATGAGCAGGGTTCCCCTCGCGTCCAAGGCCACGGCGCCGACGCGCTCACCGGTGTGCAGGGGAGCACCGGCGATTCACGGTTCGGATTCGGACAGCGCACTCGCACTCGGCCGCACACACGCCCGAGCACGTAAGCTGAGCGTCGAAGTGCCCAAGCTGCCTTCCATGCTTCGGCGCTGTTCAGGGAGGCTTCAGCGATGCCGTGTCAGTGGTCGGGGATGATCGCGACCGGGGTGGGGCTGTGGGCGAGGGTGCCCTCGACGGAGTAGCCGACTCCGATGGAGAACGGGCCGCGGTGGCGGTGGGCGCAGATGACCACGAGACGGGCGTCTTGCGCGGTGGCGATCAGGGCTTCGACGGCGTTGCCCTCGTAGGTCGTGATCTGCACCTGCACGTCGGGGAATTCCTTGCGCAGCGGCTCGATGGCGGCTTCGGCCTCTTCGACGGCGAGGCGGTGGTCGGCTTCGGGGTGTCCGGTGTACATGGCGCCGATTCCGACCTTGCCGGTGTACATCGCGTTCGGGATCCAGGCGCGTACGACGGTCAGGGTGGCGCCTTCGCGTCGGGCGGCTTCGAAGGCGTAGCGGGCTGCGGCGGGGGAGTGCTTGGGGCCGATGCCGAGCACGACGCGGTTCTCGGTGTCCTGGGGCAGTTCCTCGTGCACGACGACGAGCGGGCAGTCGGTGTGGGCGGCGAGCTTGCGGCTGACCGAGCCGAGGAGCATGCCGGTGAATCCGCCGTGACCGCGGTTGCCGGTCACCAGCAGTGCGGCCTCGCGGCTGAACTCGACGAGAGTGTGCGTCGGGTCGAGCTCGGACAGTTCGAGGTCGAGCTGCAGGTCCGGGTGGCGTTCGCGGACGGTGGCGGCGGCCTGGTCGAGGATCTCCTGTCCCTCGACGCGGCGGCGGTGGGCGTACTCGACCGGCTCGAGCGGCCGGGCGGCGGTGCCGGGCAGGTCCAGGGCGTGCACGATCGTCAGCGTCGTCATGCGGCGGTCGGCTTCCTCGGCGGCCCAGTTCAGGGCGTGCCGGGCGTGGTCCGAGCCGTCCACGCCGACCACGATCGGCCGTGCGGCCTCTCCTGTGTCCGGCGTGCTGTTCTCAGTGTTCTGGGTCATGGTGATCGTCTCCGGTGAGGGCCGCGGCTCGGGTTGAACTGCGCATACCGTCACCATGCTCCTGAGCCGCGTGCGTGCTCAGGGCCGAAGGTCCCGCTTGTGCGGGGACCGGCGGGCCGCGTCGCGCTCATCACACGTACTGCTTGTGCGGTCAGCTCCATGCGGGGACGACCGCCACCGGGACCGGGCTGTGCGCGATCACCCCGTCGACGACGTAGCCGGCGCCCAGCGTGAGCGGGCTGTGGTGTCGGCGCGCGCCGACCACGAGCAGCCGAGCGCGGCTCGCGGCGCCGAGCAGCAGTTCGACGGCGTTGCCTTCGCGCAGTTCGACCCGAACACTCACATCCGGGAACTCATCGGTCAATGCCTTGATAGAGGCCTGTGCGTCGTCGTCTGCGGCCGCTCGGAAGATCTCCGGGTCGGGCACGTACATTCCGCCGGGAACGGCGATGCTGACCGCGGGCGCGGCAGGCCACCATGCGCGTACGACGGTGAGCGAGGCGCGGTAGCCGCGAGCCGCCTCGAACGCATACCGGATCGCCGCTTCGGAGTGCCTGGGGCCGACGCCGAGCACGACCTCGTCGAGCGCGTCCGCCGGGGTTTCGCGGGGCACGACGACGAGCGGGCAGCGTGCGTGGGCGGCGAGCGCGTGGGTGACCGAGCCGAGCAGCACCCCGGTGAAGCCGCCGCAGCCGCGCGTGCCGGTGACGATGAGCGACGCCGCGTGGCTGGCGGCTTCGAGCGCGTGAGCAGGGGAGAAGGCGGACAGCTCGGTCGTCACGGCTAGGTCCGGGTACTGCGCGTTGATGTTCGCCGCGATCCGTGCGAGCAGGGCGCGGCCCTCGGCCCGGCGGTGCTCCGCGTGGTCGTAGGGCTCAAGCGGCGCGGTGAGAGCGTCGGGCAGGTGGACCGCGTGCACGATCGTGAGCGGGAGTTCGCGGCGGTGCGCTTCGTCCGCGGCCCACCGAGCGGCGCTCTCGGCGCTCGCCGACCCGTCCACGCCGACGACGATGCCGCCGCGGGTCAGCACGCCGACGGTTCCGGGTGGGGTGTTCGAGGTCTGCGTGCTGCTGGACATGGCTGGCTCCTCGTCGGACGACGTGTCGCGCGGCCCGAGTTCTCGGACCGCCGCCCTTCGCCTTCCACGATCCCGCCTGCGCCCCCGAATGATCAGAGTCCTCAGTCCCGCTGTGAGCGGGACCAGCGGCACGGCCTAGTCGATCTTCGTGACCTTCGGCATCGCGTGCGCGGACCTTCGGCCCTGAGGGTCCGGCCCTGCGCAGCGGGTGAATGGAGCTGGTGCTCGTCTCACGAGCGCACACGATTGAGCTGCTGAAGCACAGGACCCGGAGGCCGAACATCATGACCGAGAAGACGCCCACCGCACGAGCCGAAGACACCAAGGCCTATCTGGTCGGTGGAGGCATCGCCTCCCTGTCCGCGGCGGTGTTCCTGATCCGCGACGCCGGGTTCGACGGCTCGCGCATCAGGATCATGGAGGAGCTGCCGGTGGCCGGCGGTTCACTCGACGGCTCGGGCGGTCCCGGCGCCGGGTACGTCACGCGCGGTGGGCGGATGTTCGAAGAGGAGGCGTACAGCTGCCTGTGGGACCTGCTGGGCACCATCCCGATGTTCACCGACCCGGACCGCTCGGTCAAGGACGAGGTGTGGGCGTTCAACGCGAAGTGGCACACCGAGGCCGGAGCGCGGCTGATCGGCGCCGGGCACGAGATTCTCGACGCCCGTGACCTGGGCCTGGACAACGGCGACCGGCGCGCGCTGGCTCACTTGCTGTCGCTGCCTGAGCACGCGATCGGCTCGCGGCGGATCGACGAGTTCTTCTCCGGACACTTCTTCGCCAGCAACTTCTGGGCGATGTGGCGCACCACGTTCGCGTTCCAGAACTGGCACAGCGCGATCGAGCTCAAGCGCTACCTGCTGCGCTTCGCCCAGGAGCTCCCGCAGATCCACACGCTCGCCGGGGTGCGGCGTACGAAGCTGAACCAGTACGACTCGATCGTGCGCCCGATCCAGGAGTGGCTGACCGAGCGCGGAGTCGTCTTCGAGCACGGCGTACGTGTCACCGACGTGCGGTTCGAGGAGACCGGTACGGGACGCGCGGCCACCCGGATCGACTTCGTGCGCCGCGGCGTCGCCAGCTCCTACGACGTTGCCCCGGACGACCTCGCGCTGATCACCATCGGCTCGATGACCTCGGACGCCACCTACGGCGACGATGAGCACGCCCCCGAGCTGATCCGCGCCCACCGCGACGGAGGCTTCGCGCTCTGGGAGCAGCTCGCAGCGAACAACCCCCACGCCGGGTTCGGCAACCCCGGCGCATTCGACCGCGACGTGGACGCCTCCAAGTGGGAGTCGTTCACCCTCACCATGCGCTCGCCGCTGCTGCTGCACCGGCTCGAGGAGCTGTCCGGGAACCTGCCGGGCACCGGGGCGCTGACGACGTTCAAGGACTCGCCCTGGCTGATATCCCTGGTCGTGCCGCACGGCCCGCACTTCGACGGTCAGGGCGAGGAGGTGTACACCGCGTGGGGCTACGGGCTGTTCCTCGACAAGCCCGGCGAGTACGTGCGCAAGCCGATGCAGGAGGCGACCGGGCAAGAGATCCTGACCGAGCTCGTCGGCCAGTTCGGCTTCACCGACAAGCTGGCCGAGATCCGCGAGTCGACCACCGTGATCCCGGTGATGATGCCGTACATCACCAGCCAGTTCGCCCCGCGCACCCCGACGGACCGGCCGAAGGTGATCCCGCAGGACGCGGAGAACTTCGCGTTCCTCGGCCAGTACGTCGAGATCCCCGAGGACGTCGTGTTCACCGTCGAGTACTCCGTGCGCGCCGCCATGCACGCCGTCTATGGGCTGACCGGCACCGATCGGAAAATTCCCGGCATCTACCACGCCGCGATTCACCCCAAAGTCGCACTGCGGACCCTGCGCAGTGCACTCGCGTGCGCCTCGTCATGAGCAAAGCCAACGCGTGAGGACGAGGCCGAAACGGCAGGCCATGGAGGAGATCCACCGTCATTGCAATGTAGCGGTGTATCCGGCGGCGCCTAGCTATAGACCACGGTGGGGCGTGAACGTCGTC
>Ga0302314_10002942_pt1 | contig 31566 bp, 26 predicted proteins | sample III_Palsa_N2_3_FD_200533 | JGI IMG/M metagenome (GOLD analysis project Ga0302314, IMG submission 200533) | Peat permafrost microbial communities from Stordalen Mire near Abisko, Sweden - III_Palsa_N2_3 | ecosystem: Environmental > Terrestrial > Soil > Palsa > Peat permafrost | place: Sweden... | reverse complement strand
AACAATACCTGATCGACTCTTCGATCAAGCCGATGATATTCAATTGATCGATCTACCGCCGAGCGACCTACTGACGAGGTTGAGGACGGGAAAGGTATATAGCGTCGAGCATGCAGCGCCGGCCACCAAAAACTATTTTCGAGAGGAGAATCTGTCGGCGTTGCGCGAGCTTGCGTTGCGACGCACCGCGGATCGAGTCAACGCGGAGGCGGTGGCCCACAAAGACCCGGAAGGGTTCGCTCGGCCATGGTTGTCCCGCGACCGATTCTTGGTGGCCGTTGCGCCCGACGACCAAGCTGAACAAATCATTAGAGTGGGGAAGCGCTTTGCCGACGGGCTGGACGCCGAATGGTTGGTGGTTTCGGTTGAGACTCCAGCAATGCTGCGTCTCGGGGAAGCGGCGCGGAATCGCCGGGTGGATATTCTTCGATTCGCCGAATCCCTAGGCGCTCAGACAGTCACCCTGGATGGCCCTTCCGCATCCGCAGCGTTGATCGAATATGCCCGCCTACGTAATATCGCTCGGATCGTCGTGGGAGCGCCTCGGCGAGTGGGGCTGAGTACGTTACTTCGCCCCTCGACAGCGACCAAGCTCGTACGGTTGGGCAAAGGGTTCGACGTCTCGGTCATTGCCCAACGAGCGACCACAAGGGCCGACTCCTCGATTCGAGAGGTCGAGGAATCCGACGGCCCCAATTGGGCGGCCTACGCGGCCGCCTTGGGAATTTCGTTGGCCTGTACGGCGGCGGCGTCGGTCATGTACTCGTATTTTGCCTTGACCAACCTCGTCATGGTCTACCTTTTGGGCGCGACCATTGCCGCCCTAAAACTGGGGCGAGGTCCGGCCAGTGCCACGGCCGTGGTCAACGTTCTGGCGTTTGATTTCTTCTTCGTGCCACCGCGCTACTCCTTCGCGGTTGCCGATTTTCAGTATGTGGTGACTTTCGGCGTCATGCTGGCAGTCGCTCTCATTATTGCAACACTCGTCGCGAGCGTAAGGGCTCAAACACGCGTGGCCGGAGCGCGGCAGCGCCGTACTTCGTTGCTATACGCCATGAGCCGCGAACTCGTGTCGACGCGTGATCTCGACGATCTTGCGCGCGTCGTGGTAAAGCACGTCGCGGAGACCTTCGCCAGCACTGCGGTGTTACTGCTGCCAGACACGGGCGCCCGGCTGCGGCGCCCGAAAGGCCCGCCGATAGCCGGTTCGTTGTCAAGCGCTGATTTGTCCGTTGCGCAATGGGTACATGACAGCGGTACGGCCGCCGGCCTCGGAACCGACACACTGCCGGCAAACTTGGTGCAGTATCTTCCGCTGAGAGCGGGCGAGCATACCGTGGGTGTGCTCGCCGTGCAGCCAAGCCAACGGCGTCGGCTGCTATTGCCCGAGCAGAGGCACTTGTTGGAGACGTTCGCTGCACAGATTGCCCTTGCGCTGGAGCGCGCCCGCTTACAAGAGGCGGCGGAACGATCGCGCGTCACCGCGGAGACCGAAGGAATTCGAAACACCATGCTCGCCTCCATCTCGCACGACTTACGGACACCGCTTGCCGTCATTACGAGCGCCAGTAGCGCCCTCACTGATCCCACCAGTACCTTCGACACGGAATCTCGCAATTCCTTGGCGGCGCAAATCGAAGTCAAATCGAAGGAAATGGCGGAGATCATATCCAACGTGTTGGATTTGATGCGCTTGGAAGGCGGCCAGGTCGCCTTGCGGCTGGATAGCGTTGCCATCGAGGATATCGTCAATTCTGCGTTGGCGCGGTTGACTGTGCGCCTACGCGACCATCCGGTGAATGTTCGCCTACCAGCAGAGTTACCAGATGTGAACGTGGATGGCTCCTTGGTGCTTCAGGTGTTCATCAATTTGCTGGAGAACATCGTCAAGTACACGCCTGCCCGAACCGAGATAAAGATCTCGGCGGTCTTAGAGAATGCCTTTTTGCGGGTTGGCATTGAAGACACCGGGCCCGGCCTGCCGTCGGGCGATGTCGATCGACTCTTCGACAAATTTCAGCGTGGGCGCGATGAAAGCAGTGCGGGCGGCGTGGGCCTTGGATTGTCGATTTGCCGGGCTATCGTCTCAATTCATGGGGGGCAAATCAGGGCGAGCCGAATCGATGGCGGGGGCGCGCGATTCTCCTTCACGTTGCCGCTGCGCTGAGGTTTGACCGCATCGAGAATTGACATCATTTTGATACGGTCTGCAGGACAATGAGCCCATCGTATAGCGAGAGTTAAACGCGAGGCACTCACCATGTCGGAACCCTCCGATCAAAACACCCACGGCAACGGCGGCTGTAAAGTAACCAAGAACCAAGTCCTGCACTTCATTGAGCAGAAATTCGAGATGGCCGATCGAGATCATGACGGTCAATTGGATGTCGGTGAGCTGACCAATTTCATCCGGTTCGTAACGCACCCTGATTTGCGTGGACTACGCTCCTGGAACAAGTGAAGGGTGGGTCGTCAGTTCTGCGTCGCCGTAGCTTCCATGAAGCCGTCCATCTCGCGCGAAGTCGAGGATCATCTTGAAGTAGTCTGAAGAGTAGCGTGTAGAGATTCGCGAACCGTCCGCGCCGGTCTCGAACAACGTCATACCGTGCTCCGCGCGAGGATAGTAGGCTAGCGTGAACGGCCGCCCATCCCCTATGAGCGACTTGATGCGGCGGCTCGTCTCCGCGCTCGGTGCTTCATAGTCCTCGCCGCCGACGATCCAAAGCTGTGGGACCTTGCCGGCGCGCAGCGTGGCCATAGGATCGTAGCGAAACGGCGTATGCCAGTTGAGTTCCGCGGCTTGCGCTCTGAGTTCCTCGTCCGAATGCTGGAGGATGAAGAACGCAAAATCGCCATGCACATCCTTGTACCAGGGCGCGCTGCCGTACTTTGTTCGCAGTTCGTCCAGTCTCGGGAATCCGCTCTTGAAATTGTTCTCAAACACACTTTCAGCGGCGCCAGCCAGTTCCTGTGCTTTGGCGATGACGTCGGGCGGATAGCCCTTTTCCCGCATCTGGAGTTCGACAGCTTCTTGATCTTCGTCGATCACATTGACGGCAAGTCCGAAACACACTATGACAAAGTCGACGGGTGCGCGGTTGGCCGCCATCGGCGCCACCCAGCCACCCTCGCTTCCCGCCTGATAGCCGATGCGCTTAAGGCGCGCGCCCGCAAGGTGCCGCGCTTCGTACAGCGCCGCCACGACATCGTCGGCCAACAGGTTGAAGTCTTGCGTGTAGTGGCCCCCGGACTTTCCTGTGCCCCGTTTGTCGTAGACGAATGCGCCCACCCCCTTGGCGGGCAGCATACGCTGCAGGGCGTAGTCAGTCAGTGCAGAGTTGTGCTCTGAGCCGTGGACCAGAACGACGATAGGAACCCGCTCGTTGCCCTGCGGCATGACGAGTCGGCCGGCGAGTACGGTATCGTGACTCTGGAATGTTGTTTCCCGCTGATCGAACACGATTCGCCGACCGGACATGCCGTGGAAGCTGATTACACCAGTGCCGCAATCCGAAAACGAAACCGTTATTCCGTCGGGCCGATCCGTCCACCCAAGTGTGCTCTTCCAGATTCCATTGTCAGCCTTGTGCAGCGCGCCGGTCCCACCATCGAACTGACGCCAGCGCAGAGTATCGCCCTCAGACGGCGCGATATCGACCATATTGCCGTCCGCCAGCTCGTAGCTTCCGATATGACAGTCCAGCGCATTGTCCGCACGGACGGCCGACGTAGCCGCAAATGACGCAACCAAGGCGGTGAGAGTCGCTGAAATACGGAATAGAATGCGAGGAGTAAGCATTTACTTAGCGTAATATTCGCCTACGTAATCTACAACCGAATAGTATTCGTCCCTCGACATCCTGCGATTGCTCATGAGCAAGGCGGCTGCCACCGTCTCAGTGAAAGCCGAATATTTGTGGCGCGGCGGCGTTGATTAGAAAGCGCGATCCGCTCGCCGTAAAATGATGCTGATCTCGATATAGCAGATCCGGTTGAGCCAGGCTCGCATCCCCGACGAGGAGGCAGCCGGTAGGATTGCAGAAGAGATTGACCACCGACACGTATTCCACATGTGCGGTAGCCGCTTGCGCGGCCATGGCGTTGTCGAAGTGGCGGATGACATCTGACACGCCTCCTAGCCGTTCAGGGATATGTTCCAGCCGCCTGCGCAGCATGTACGTAAAAATGTCCTCGGAAGTATCCCAGACAGGCTGCGGCCCGAACAGGATGATGTGCCGAATGCCTCTGCCTTTCAGCCAAACGATGTCGTCTTGCGTTGCCGCGAGGATTGCCGCTTCGGAGTTTCCATTTGACAGATACCTTTCCCACGCCGCCGACAGCAATACGGTATCGGGTGCGATTCGATTCATCTCGTCGAGGACCATGGCCCGTCGTTGCGGGCAAGCCTTGTCTTCCCCGAGGAGGGGAGTCCGGACGGGCGGGCAGTCGGCGGAAGTCCATTGTACGAGGTCGAATTCATATTTCGGATGTAAATTAGACAGGCCGGGATACAGATGACCGGCGTGGGAATCACCCCACAATAGGATCTGCGGGATGCCGCGGCGCTTCGTAGGTTTGCATTCAGCGGCGAAATTATCCGTGCTTCCTTCACGGAAAAAGCAGCGATTCGGCCGCCAGTCAGTGTCTTGCAGTGGCATCGATAGGCTTGCGATCGCGAGCAAGCGGGGCGGTAGGCGACCAGGGTAGCCGTCTGTGGTGAACGTCGAGGCACCGACCACGCCAACGATCAGTAGTCCCGCCACGCTCATTTCCACCCGCGGCAGCCGGAACGTCCAAGCACCCAGTTTGCCGAATCTCAACGGTTTTTCGATGCACTCTTTGGTGAGCCACGCCAGGAGAGTGGCCCACAACACCGGAATCAGCAATCCGACCGAACTCGTGTCGAATCCAAACATGATCCAGAAGACGATCGCCGGCCAATGCCATAGGTACAGTGGATAACTAATCCCGCCGATGAATACCAGGGGAGCGATCGCGAGGAACTTATTGGCCGAAGCCGTCGGCCCCGCCATGATGACGAGCGCAGTCCCAAGCACGGGGAATACCGTTTGTGGGCCCGGCCATGCGATGGAAGTTATCGTGACCAAAGACGCGCAGATCAGGGCCGCCCCCGCGAGAGACGCCGTCTCCCGGATGGTGCCTTCATGCCGCTGTCCGAACGACATTAGTCGATTCCACGCGCTGGGTTCTCGATAGGCGATGAAAAATTGAGTGGACACGAGTGCCGTGACGAACAATGCGACGAGTCCGCTGTTGGCCATCAGCGAAGATCGATTCCATGGATCTTGTCTGGTCAAGTAAACCAAGGCTGTCGCCAACATGAAGAGAATGACGAACGCAACAAACTCCCGAGGCAGCGGTTTTCCTGACGGCTGATCGCGCCTGCGAACGGACGGTGCCAGTAACGACAAATAACCGATTGCGACCCCCACTCCCAATTCCCAGAATCGGGTGTCGAGCAGGAAAAAAGACGGTACGGGGTACATCACCGTCAGGAGCAATGAGACGGCGCTCAGCCGAAGTACCCAACGGATGGACGCGCGGCGGCCGACGGAGCTCAACCAGATCAGGAAAGGGACCAAGAGGTAGAATTGCTCTTCTACTCCCAACGACCAAAGATGCAGCAATGGTTTTGTTGCGGCGGGTTCGTCGAAGTAGCCACTCTGTGACCAAAGCAATATGTTGTTCGCGAAGAGCGCGGCGGCCGCAATGTGTTTGCCGAGTTCAGCGAAATTTGGGGCGGACAGAATCATCCAGCCAAGACACCAAACCGCCGCCAGCATCACGAGGAGCGCGGGCAGTAGACGCCGGGCGCGGCGGCCATAGAATTTCCAAAACGAAAAGCGACCGTCCCGAACATCCTGCAGCAAATGCTTGCCGATCAGGTATCCGGAAATGACGAAGAAGATATCTACCCCGGCGAATCCCCCCCGCAGGACCGATGATTGCATGTGGTTCACGATCACGGCGAGAACCGCGATGGCGCGCAATCCCTCGATATCTTTTCGAACGCCGTCCTTCGAGTAGGAGGGCGTAATCACCTCTTGACCGTGTCCGGCAGTGGAGAGCCTGGTACTGCCTCGTGGATAGCTTCCATGTCGCCCTCACTTTCAATTCGAAAGTATAGCGGGCGATTCGGTGATCATCCGTGAGCCAAGCCAGGGTTTTGGCGAGCGGAGGTCACGCCAGGAAAAGGCCAATTCCGCCAAGTCGGAAGGTGTATTCGCTTTCCCGCGGCCCGATTGGCGAAATAGCGTATCCAATTTCAGAGTAGGGTTTTGCCAAATGCAGCCCGATTGGCCGGGACTCTCGCTCGGCGTAAGCCATGCGGCTGAGCCTACGCCCAGCCGCACGTCATCGCCTCATTCCTTACCGTAACCGACGATGCCCTTGGTCTCGATGAACTCGTTGATGCCCCAATCCGCATACTCGCGGCCGTTGCCCGACTGCTTGTAGCCGCCGAAGGGCGCATGCGTATCCCAGTCGGGATAATTGATGTTGATGGTGCCGGCACGCAGCTCCGCCGCCACCTTCCTCGCATGTTCGATATTCGTGGACGAGATATACGCCGCGAGTCCATAAACCGAGTCGTTGGCTTTCTCGATGGCCTCTTCTTCCGTTTCGTACGGCAGGATGGATAGCACGGGCCCGAAGATCTCTTCCTGCGAGATTCTCATCTCGTGCTTCACGTTGCCGAATACCGTCGGTTTCACGTAGTAGCCTGTCTTCAGGCCGTCCGGACGGCCTACGCCGCCGGCGACCAGCGTGGCGCCCTCATCGATACCCGCCTGAATGAGCTTCTGAATTTTGTCGAACTGCACCTGGCTAACGACGGGGCCGAGCACCGTCTTTTCACCATCCGGAGCACCGACGACCGAAGAGGCCGCGACATCCTTGGCAATGTTCAACGCTTCGGCGTGACGAGCCGCCGGGACAAACATGCGGGTGGGCGCATCGCAGGATTGCCCGCTGTTGCTGAAGCATGCCGCCGCTCCGCGCGTCACGGCATCCTTGAGGTCCGCGTCCGCCAGAATGATGTTGGCCGATTTGCCGCCCAATTCCTGGCTGATGCGCTTGACTGTATCGGCGCCGGTTTTCGCCACGATGATGCCGGCGCGGGTCGAGCCGGTGAAGGACATCATGGCAATGTCCGGATGTCCGGCCATATATTGGCCTACCGAGGGCCCGTCACCGTTGACCAGATTGAACACGCCCTTCGGTACGCCCGCCGCGTGCATGATCTCGGCGAACACAATGCCGCTGATCGGAGCGATTTCACTGGGCTTCAGCACCATGGTGCAGCCCGCCGCAATGGCCGGCGCCACTTTGCAGACGATTTGATTAAGAGGCCAGTTCCAGGGCGTGATCAATCCCACCACGCCAATGGCTTCGCGCACGATGCGCGTGGTGCCACGCTGTTCCGTGAAGATGAAATCCTCGAGAGCCTTGATGGTCGCCTCCATGTGCACCTGGCCCGCCCAGGTCTGCGCTTCGCGCGCCCATTTCACCGGCGCGCCCATTTCATGAGTGACGGCATCCGCGATGTCGTTGTAGCGCCCGTTATAGAGCTCGAGAATTTTGCGCAGCAGCGCCAAGCGTTCTTCGCGGGACGTGCGGGAAAATGCGGGGAAGGCGGCCTTGGCGGCGGCAACGGCCGCGTCCACGTCCTTCGAACTCCCCATGGAAATCTTGGTATAGGCCTTCTCGGTCGCCGGATCGATGACATCGAGAGTGGCGGGGACCTTGGGCTCTACCCAGGCGCCGTTAATGTAAAATTTGGTGTGATTCGTCGACATGCTGTTCTCCGTGCGGGCGCTGGCGCCATCGAAATTGACCGGCCAAAAAATTCCGCCGCCATTGTACACGCGTCCAGGTACTGAACCGCAGGGCCGACAGCCCCGCGACGGGTCAATTCTTGGCGTTCCGGTCTCGGCTCAATATCCACAGGGCCGCCGGTAACGCCGTAAAGTCGGCCAGGAGCGCCAAAATGAAGGCGGACGAGGAGACGGTACCGAACTGACGCATGGGCGGCAAATCCGACAGGGCCAGCGCCAGAAAGCCGCTGGCGTTGATCAAGGTCGCGAACACGATGGGCCGCCCGGCCGTGAGCATGGCATGACGCAACGCGCCGGCCGTCGACCCCGTGGAACGGCCTTCCTGCAGATGATAGAAAAAATGTACCTGGTCATTCTCGGTGGCGCCGAGAACGGTGGACCCGATGAGAATGGTGGCAATGTTGAGCGGAATGCCCGCGAAACGCATGACGATGAACACCGACAGGATGGCGAAGAACGACGGGATCATGGTCATGAGACGCGCCGAGGGACTGCGGAACACCACGAGGAAGGCGAGAAAAATCACGCTCGCGGTGAGTACGAAGCTCTGCGTCAGGGTGGGCAGCAGGCGTTCGGTGATCAATCCCGAGAGCACACCCTTACCGACCAATTGACCTTGTACCGAATGCAGTGCCGGGTCGGCAGCCTGCGCCGCGGCCCAAGTTTGCTCGACGAACTTACGCATGGAACCGGAGGGTCCAAAGGTCTCGCCGCGGCCGCGAATGCTGAGCCGGACACTGGCCAGATCCGTGACGTCCACGTAGTTGCGTGCTCCGGGTGAGGTCAGGAGGATTTGTTCCAGTTCGGATGCGAGGTTCGGCCATGCGGCAGCGTCGGTGGGAAGTTGATCGGTGCCCGACGCGATGTATCGCGCCCAACGCAGCACCGTGGTCGGCCCATCGACCGAGTCCGTACCTGGATGGGCTTCCAATTGCCGGGTCAATGACTCGACGCTGCGTAGAAAGTCCGGATCCAAGGCGTGACCCGGCTGGGTGCGCAGCCAGAGGTCAATGACGTCCAGGCCATGGGTGGCTTCGAAAAATCGCGTGTCCTGTGCTACCCGTTCATGCGGATTGACGTAGGTCAGGGCGTCGGTCTCGAGTTGCAGCGGAGCGAGCAGTCCGGGAATGCCGAAAAGAGACGCGGCGCCGGCGAGCATCACGCCGAACGCACCGGCCACCAGAAACCAGCGGAACTTGCGCGTTGCCGGCACCAGCCAGTCGACGAAGGCCACGAACCGCCGACCCTCCGCGGCGGCGGTGGAGCGCCGCGGTGCCCGCAGCAGGGATTGGAGCGAGGGAAATAGCGTGAAGCAACTGACCCAGGCAACGATCAAGCCGACCGCGGTCCATAGGCCCATTTCGCGGACGGGGCGGATTTCCGATACGGCCAGGGCGGCGAATCCCACCGCGGTGGCGAACATGGATGCCGTGCAGGGCAGGAATTTGTTGGCGAGTACGCGTGCCTGATGTTCCAGCGGACTTGACGCGGCACTCGAGCCTTGAGGCGCGCCCGACTCCGGCGCCCCGATGGGCGGCAACGCCTCGTCGGGTTCCATGTAGCGCGAATGGATGTACACCAGGGTGGCGGTGGTCGTGACCATCACGGTGAGCGGGACCAAGCTCGAAACTACCGTATTGGTCCATCCGAAGACCTCCCCCAGTCCCACCCCCATGGCCACCGCCGATCCCAAGGTCAGCACAATGGCGGCCAAGGCGCGCCAGGAACGGTAGACGATGAACACCAGCGTCAGCAGGAAAATGCCGAACAGCGGCATGAATTTTTTCGTGGACTCTCCGGTCTGACGTTCCAGCCAGGCGTCCAGCCAGGGGTTGCCTACGCGCCGAACACTGGTGAAGGGCGAGTCGGATTTTGCGGAAGGGTCGACACCTTGTACTAACGCGTCGATGCCCACCAAGGCTTGGTCTCGCTCGGCCGGCGAGTTCACTTTCAGATTGAGGCCGATGCCGAGATAGTGGTCGCCCAGAAGGCCTGCGCGGCGGAACAACGAGGTACCGGTGGCGAAGGCGCGCAAATGCGCGGCATCGTCGGCGCCGATGACCGCTGGCCGGCTGCCGCGAAAAAACAAAGTCATGACGCTCTGCGCCTCGACCCGCGGGATCTTGCCGAGCTGCTGCTCGAGGTCGCTGGCCCGTTGCAGGACGGCCGGCGTCCAGGGATCCGGCGCCTCCAGCATGATGAGCGCCTGTTCGCCTTCAGGAAACACCTTCTCGAATTGATCCGTAGCCTGCGCCGTGGGGTCGCCGGGGACGATGAGCCGATCGATGGCCGGATCCGCCGGGATGCGGGTGGCGCCATAAATGCCCGCCATTGTGAGGACTACAAAGACCCCCACGATCACGTGGCGCACGCGCAATACGCGTCGAAAGATTTCCAAGAGCCGGGGAGAGACGTGCATAACCGCGAATGATAGCCTATGGCCATGAGCGGATTCCTAATGGCTGCGGTAGCCACTCTTGTCTTCTGCGCTCCCGGTTCTCCGGGCGATGCCGACAGCGCGCAACCCTTGGTGGACGCTTTCGCCAAGGCGACGGTGGCCGGTGCGGGTTGGAAGGATGGCAGCCTGGCCGCCGTCTATGATCCGTCGGAGGACAGTGGCGTCGCCAAACTGGGCAGCGCTGATACGGTGCTCACCTTCGTCCCCTTCCCTCTCTATGTGCAGCGAGGGGCGCAATTGCACCTAACGGCACTGGCCCAGGCGGATGTGGTGGGGGTCGGCACGCAGCAAAAGTGGACTCTCGTGGGCAAGGCGGGCGCCGTGACCGACGCACCATCGCTGGCGGGGTACACCCTTTTGAGCACCGCGGGCTACGCCCCTGATTTCGTCCGTCATTCCGCACTCGGTGCCTGGACGCTGCCCGCGGATGTGAAAATCGAATCCACCGGCCAGATATTGAGCGCCCTTAGGCGTGTGACGGCCGGCGAACACGTGGTGGTGCTGCTCGATCAGACTCAGGCCGCCTCGCTCCCCTCACTGCCCTTTGCCGCGCAGCTGAAGACGCTGGTGCAATCGCCGCCGCTGCCGGTGGCGTTGGTCGCGTTGGTGGATGCGAGACTGCCGCCTCCGCGCGCCAAGGCCGTCCAATCCGCCTTGATTAAAATGAGCTCCATCCCCGCCGACGCGGATGCGCTCAGCGGATTGCAACTGAAAGGCTTTGTCGAGCCGCATTTACCCGCCGACAAACCGTGAAGCGTGACGTGTCGTGAGGGTGAAGGGACGTGAACGGTGACGGGCCGTGAAGGGTAGCATCGCGGTCGGAGCGGTGTTCCTGCTCGGCTCGCTGCTACTCGCGGCTTGTACCGCCACTCGCATATCACCTGCACCGGCCACGGAATCCCACTGGACGCCCGCTTCCCCCCGAACGGTGGATCAACTCGCTGCCGCCGTGGCTGAGGACGCAACGCGTAACGATCACGAAACCGATGCGAAGGCGCGCGATGCTCTTGCCGCCGATGCCAACCAAAATGCCGATGCCTGTCTCGCACAAGCCCCGCACGCCGCAGCCTGCCTTTATTATCACGGCATCGCCTTGGGGCTAGAGGCGCGAGCGCATCCTCTGCATGCGGTCGACTCGTTGAAAGGCATGGTCGAGGCGCTGACCAGTGCCGAGGCCGCCGATCCCCAATATGATCACGCCGGCCCGTCGCGAGTACGCGCACTGGTGCTGACACGCGCCCCGGGCTGGCCGATCGGCCCCGGCGATCCCGATGCCGGCTTGGCCGCCGCACAACGGGCGGTCGCCTTACAGCCGGAGTTCCCGCCGAATGTTCTCGCGCTGGCTGAGGCCCAGGCGAAGACCGGGGACGGGCAGGGCGCCCGACAGAGCTACGCGCACGCCCGCGACTTGGCGCAAAACTTGCCGCCGTCTGCCGATCGCGAGGATTGGGTGAGCCAGGCCGACAAGGCGTTGCATCACAATTAAGTGCCGCGAGCACGCGCATGGAAACGCCCTCGCCCCCGCTGAATTCTTCCTCGCCGCAATCCTTCGATGTCGTGATCGTCGGCGCAGGTATCTCCGGTATCGACGCGGCATATCGCCTCCAGACCAAATGCCCCGCCAAGTCCTATACGGTGCTGGAGGCGCGCGGTGTGCTCGGCGGGACCTGGGATTTGTTTCGCTATCCGGGCGTGCGCTCTGATTCCGACATGCACACCCTGGGATTCCCCTTTTACCCCTGGCATGGCAAGGAGTCCATCGCCAATGGCGATGCCATTCGCAGCTATATCGGCGATACCGCCCAACACTTCGGTATTGATCGCCGCATCAGGTTCGGCCATCGACTGTTGCGCGCCTCCTGGGTCGGGGCGGAAGCGCGCTGGAATCTGCATGTGCAGGTGACGGGCAGCGAATTGCCGGTGCGTCTCTCCTGCCGCTTCCTGCTCATGTGCAGTGGCTACTATGACTACGCGCACGGCTACAGCCCGGAGTTTCCCGGCACCGCGGTGTTCGGCGGCCAATTGCTGCATCCCCAGGCTTGGCCCGATACATTGAACTACGCCGGCAAGAGAATTGTGGTCATCGGGAGTGGGGCGACGGCGGTCACTCTGGTCCCCGCTCTGGCGGCCAAGGCCGCGCACGTGACGCTGTTGCAACGATCGCCCACGTACGTGGTGACGCGTGCGGCGCGAGATCCCATTGCGCTGTGGCTGTACAGACGTTTCCCCGCGCAACTCGCGTCCAAGCTGACCCGTTGGAAGAACATTCTCTACGCCAGTTTCACCTTCTATCTTGCACGGCGGCGCCCCTCGCTGATGAAGCGCATTCTTCTCAAAGGAGTGCGGCGCGAGCTTCCTGACTATGAGATGGACCCGCATTTCACGCCGCGCTACAACCCCTGGGACCAACGCATTTGTCTCGTGCCCGACGGGGATTTGTTCGCCGCGATTCGAACTGGCAAGGCGACCGTCGTCACCGATGCCATCGACTCCTTCGTGGAGTCCGGCATTCGGCTGCGCTCCGGCGAGATCTTGCCCGCGGACATCGTGGTGTCGGCCACCGGCCTCGTGGTAAAAATCATGGGCGGGGCCGAGATTCTCGTCGACGGAATTCCCGTGCAATTCAACGAGAAGTTGGTCTACAAAGGCTCCATGTTCAACGGCGTGCCGAATCTCGCCATGTTCTTCGGCTACACGAATGCCTCATGGACGCTACGCTGCGATCTCACCGCGCGCTTCGTATGCCGCGTTCTGCGTCACATGGACCGCGAGGGATGGACGGTGTGCACCCCCGAGTTGCCAGATTCCTCCGTGGTACCCGAACCCCTGTTGGATTTCTCGTCCGGGTATGTCACTCGCGGCAACGCGGTGCTGCCGCGTCGCGGCCAGAAGCCTCCATGGCGGGTAAAGCAAAATTATCTGCTGGATCTGGCTGCATTCGCGGTTGGGTCGATCGATGATGGGACCTTGAAATTTCGCCGAAATGGGTAGCCTTTATGCAAGCCGTAGCCCTAGCTCGCGTACTTTGGGATTACCTGCGGATCGGAGCGCCCCTCGAGCGGCGCGAGGCGATCGTGGTCTTCGGCGGTCACGATCTGAGAGTTGCCGACTGGGCGGCCCAGCTCTGGCTTGATGGATGGGCGCCCAAGCTCGTGATCTCGGGCGGCCTGGGCTACTACACAAGCAAGATCTGGAGTGAGCCGGAAGCGCCTAAGTTTCGGCGCATCGCGATCGACAGAGGGGTAAACGCCAACGCAATCCTCGTCGAGGATCAATCGAGAAATTCGGGAGAGAACGTCGCTCTTACGCGTAAGTTGCTTGAGGGAAACGGTTTTCTCCTGAAACGAGCAATTTGCGTCCAAAAGCCGTACTTGGAGCGTCGTGTGCAGCTGACATTGCAGAAGCAATGGCCTGACTGTGACTTCCTGTTAAGTTCCCCACCGATCCCATACGAAGGATACGCGCAGCCGGACATCATCGGCTTCGATAAGCTCGTCAATGAACTCGTTGGCCAAGTGGATCGTATAGAAAGATATCCCGAGCTTGGCTTCACGGAAAAAACCACGGTACCCGGACAGGTAACCGCCGCGAAGCGGCAACTGGTTGAGCTCGGGTTTACGAAGCACCTCATTTCGGAGTAACCGGCGCTGCGGCGGCAATGCTGGCCTCTCACAAAAGTGGCGAAATGGGAATGTCGGCTTCCGGCCCACGAGCGGCCGTTCGAGAAATCGTGACTTCGCTATGTGGAGTCGGGCACTGTCATGCGAATGATCTGACCGTGAGCCGCTAGCTATCGAAGGAGTGTGTCACCGCCAACCTAGAGCGGGCGCAAGGTGCGTGAGGACCGCCTCGATCAAGTGCGAATTGTATTCGACGCCAAGCTGGTTCGGCACGGTCAGCAGCAGAGTGTCTGCTTCGGCGATAGCTTCGTCCCTCTTAAGCTCTTCAACCAGCTTGCCAGGTTCTGCGGCATAGGAGCGGCCAAAAACGGCGCGCATGTTGTCGATGACGCCTACCTGGTCGCTGCTCCCGTCCCGACCGAAATACGCGCGATCGCGGTCGTCGATGAGCGGGAATATGGATCGGGAGACCGACACACGGGGTTCTTTCTGGTGCCCTGCGTCGGCCCACGCTTGACGGTACAGGCGAATTTGACGCGCCTGCTGGACGTGGAAGGGTTCGCCTGACTCGTCCGCCTTCAATGTGGAGCTTTGCAGGTTCATCCCCTGTTGCGCAGCCCAGATCGCGGTCGCGTTAGACGCTGAGCCCCACCAAATCCGATTCCTCAGTCCGTCCGAGAGGGGTTCCAGGCGTAGCAAGCCGGGTGGGTTTGGAAACATCGGGCGCGGATTGGGCTCAGCGAAACCCCGCCCTTTTAACAGTTCGAAGAAGACCTCGCCGTTGCGCCGGCCCATATCCGCATCGGTTTCGTCTTTGGCAGGCGCATAACCGAAGTGGCGCCAGCCCTCGATCACTTGCTCAGGCGAGCCGCGGCTGATACCGAGCTGCAGCCGGCCGCCGGCGATCAGGTCCGCCGACCCTGCGTCCTCGACCATGTAGAAGGGATTTTCGTAGCGCATGTCGATGACGGCCGTGCCGATCTCAATACGCTTGGTCCTGGCACCGACGGCGGCGAGCAGCGGGAACGGCGAGGAAAGCTGGCGCGCGAAATGATGCACGCGAAAATAGGCCCCGTCCGCGCCGAGCTCCTCTGCCGCCACGGCCAAGTCGATCGACTGCAACAGCACATCGGCAGCAGAGCGAGTCTGCGACTGCGCGGCGGGAGACCAATGGCCAAAGGAAAGAAAGCCGATTTTCTTCACGATATCTCCATGCTGGAGGCTACTACATCTTCGATCAGCGACCGGCTCATGATGTCGATAGTTCCCAACGGTCCGTTCAGCTCATTCGGCTCTTTGCATCCCAAATGGGGTAACCCGCACCAGTATCATAACGAAACTCAAGCGTAGCCAAACCACCGGGATGTGTTTTTACCGCCAACCTCGCAGCCCAGCCGCTCCGCGGCAATCACTGCACAGGTTGGTGACTCGCAAAAAAGTCCAGCAAGCTCTGAGGCGCGTCATCGCCGAAGCACACCTCGATAATTCGATTCGCCTCCGCAGCCTCGGCCGCACTGCGCGTAAATAGAGCCGCCTCGTAGGCGCAAAGCGCAGCTTCAACGTCACCCGCAGCGGCAGCGATAGCGTTGCCCAATTCCGCGCCGTCGTACATGGCGAGGTTCGCGCCCTCACCGGACGGCGCCATGAGGTGCGCAGCATCGCCGAGCAATGTCACGCCTTGCACACGGTCCCACCGGTGCTCCGCCGGAAGCGCAAAGATGGGGCGGCCAACGGGGTCCGTCTCACCGTCGGTAATGAGCGCCGTCAGTTCAGGCGCCCACCCCTCGAACTCCTGAGCGACGCAAGCTAGGACGGCCGCCGGGTTCGAGAAGTCGATGCGGCCAATCCAGTCCTCCGGCTTTTTCAACGCGACGTACGTATGCAGCACGCCGTTAGGCTCCCGGTGCGCCTGGATGCCTTTGCCCGGCGCCAGTGCGAACAGCCCACCACCGCCAACGGCATCGGCGCTCGCCTCATGCTCTGTGTCGCTGTTGAACAGGTAGGTCTCTATGTAGGTGATGCCTGCGTAGGCTGGTTTCGCAAGGGAAAGGAGAGCGCGGACCTTTGACCAAGCGCCGTCCGCGCCCACCAGCAGATCGCTCGTCGCGGTTGAACCATCGGCAAAGGTCAGCAGGTGCGCCCCGTCGTCGATAGATGACACCGCCGTGAGTTTGTGTCCCCAGCGCATTGCACCTTCGGGGAGTGATTCGATCAGAATACGCCGCAGTTCGCCTCGAGGGACTTCAGGTCGACCGCCCGTGCCGTCGTCGGGATCATCGAGCAGGACTGTGCCGCGCTTGTCCAATACGCGCGTTTGTTGGCCTCCAGGGTGGATAAGTTCGAGGAACTTCTCGAAAAGTCCCGCCGCCTTGAGCGCGAGCTGCCCGTTGTTCTCGTGGATATCGAGCATGCCTCCCTGGGCTCGCGCATCCGCCGAGGCCTCGGCTTCGTAAACCGTCGCTCGAATGCCGTGAACGTGGAGGACGCGCGCCAGTGTCAGGCCGCCGAGTCCGGCACCGATGATCGTGACTGAGGTATTCATGGTGTCTCCGGCACAGCGCACGCACCGAACCAACGACGCAACGCCGCTTTTACCGATGATTCATCGGGCTCGCCATCGGACGCCCGCGCGACGAACCCATCGGGTCGGACCAGTGCGCTATTCAGCCCCAATTGTTCTTTTGCCCTGCCGGAAATGAACTTGATTCGATCGCCGTATTCACTCGCCAATGCCTCCATGGAATCGTTCCCATTGAAATGGAGCATCATCCCCCTGCCATCGCGCATGATCTCTCCGAGGGTCGTACCGTCTGTGAACTCGAAGTTGGGGATGCTGCGACCGATTAAGGGGTGATCGCCCCCGAAATCGTACCGGGTGTTCACGCCCCATACTCGTCCCGCGAAATAGGTGGCGCCGTCACGTGTCTCCATCAAGTCGCGAAGTATCGCATTCAGCGCCCGAGCGTTAGGCTCGGGTCTCATGATTAAGACCTGGGCACGCGACCAATCGAGAACCTGCGCCCCCAGCGGGTGCCGCTCGGTTTGATAGCTATCCAACAAGCCTTCAGGCGCTGTCTCGTGGATGGTGTCGGCGAGCTTCCAGCCGAGGTTCATCGCATCGCCCAGTCCGAGGTTGAGCCCCTGGCCTCCCAATGGCGCGTGTATATGCGCGGCGTCTCCCGCCAGCAGCACCCGTCCCTTGCGGTACGCGGTGGCCTGTCGCGCACGATCAGTCCAGGTGGTTGCAATATGCAGGCCGCTGAGCGTGACGTCGGTGTTCGAAATTCGGCGCAGCACCGTCTGCACCTGTTCGAGCGTGATCGGTTGCTCCGCATTGTGAAATGTGCCACCGTCAAAGTCCTGTAGCACCAAGAAGCCGGGCTGCGACTGAAGATACATACCTTGCGATGTCAGGTTTCGGCCTGGATTGAGCTTATCCGGATCGACAATATCAACGTGCGCCGAGTAGCCGGTGAACTCGGGCTCCGTTCCTGCGAATTCAAAACCGCCGAACTTGCGAACGACACTTCGACTTCCATCGCAACCCACGAGCCATTTGCCTTGGAATGATTCATTACCCGACTCAACAGTGACTCCGTCAGCGGTCTGGTGAAAGTCGGTGAGAGGGCGCCCGCGCTTGATCTCCGCGCCCGAGGCTTCCGCGCGACGCGCGAGCACCGCTTCCAGCTCCTGCATTTCAGAGAGCACAATGGCGTCGGTGGAGCTAGCCAGCCGGTACGCCCACCGGGCGTTGTCGATGTTGCCCGAATGAAATGGAATCCCGGCGAAATGCGGCGGGTGTTCATGGAACGTCATTCCATGATATTGGAACAATGTTCCATTTGTGTCAAGATGCGCCATGGTCAAACGAGCTCACAGGACCCAAAGACGGGAAGAATCGCTCTCACGAGACCGCATTATTGACGTATCGATAGAGCTCCTGGATGGCAGCGGAGAGGGCGGCCTGACTTTCCGCGCCTTGTCCGAACGGCTCGCCACCGGGGCCGGTGCCATCTACTGGCACGTCGCTAACAAGAGCGAACTCCTGGCCGCCGCCTGCGACGCCGTCGTCGCGCGTACGATGAACGAGATCGTCGCCACGACACCAGAAGCAACCATTCGCGCGGTCGCGTTGGGCTTCTTCGACGTGATCGACGAGCATCCCTGGGTGGGCTCAGCGCTCACGAGTTCCCCTGAATTGTCGCCCATCGTTCACATTCTCGAACCCCTGGGCCGGCAGATTCGCGCCCTCGGCGTGCCGGACAAGCAAGAGTGGGCGGCAGTCGGAGCCTTGATGGCTTACATCCTGGGCGTCAGCCGCCAAAACGCCGCCAACGGCGAGTTCGCCCGCACGCGCGGTCTCGATCGGTCCGATTTCCTAGAAGCGGTGTCGACCGCATGGTCGCAGCTCGACCCAAAAGCGTATCCATTCGCGCGCAGCGTCGCCCGAAAGATACGAGATCATGATGACCGGGAGGACTATATCGCGGGAATCGACCTCATCCTGGCTGGTATCAAATCTTTGCGCCGCCGATAGGATACGAGACCATCCGTTAGGGGCTTGCGAAGCGGCTCACTGCTGACGTCAAGAAATGTGCGCGGCGGCCGCTAACCGAACATGAATCAGCCTGTTCCTTCTTCTCTTCGTTGAGCTCCTTGGCCTTGCTGCGCCGCGCTTTGTTGCTTTGGTGCGTTGTATTGGCGCTGTGCGCCGGCTGCGACCGCCATTCCACCATCATCCGCGTTCGCACGCTTCCCTCAGAAACGGACCAACCAGCCGTCGCGCTCGCCGACGAAGATCTCAACCCGCGCCTGTTGCGGCGCTTTGCGGCCATCACTCGCGTGGCCGATGTGCCCGATTCCGCATTGGTCAACTTGGGACGGCTGCTTTATTTCGAACCTCTCCTGTCGCGCACCGGCAAAGTCTCGTGTAACTCCTGCCACCCTCTCGACCGCTACGGCACGACTGAAAGTTCGGTGTCGGTGGGTGTTGCGGGAAGGCTCGGACGCCGCAATGCCCCGTCGGTGTACAACGCGGCCGGCCACTTTCGCCAGTTCTGGGACGGGCGCGCCGCCACCCTTGCCGACCAGGTGGTGGGCCCCATCACCGATCCGAATGAAATGGATATGCAAGTCCCCCAGGTCATCGCCGATCTGCAGGCGATTCCCGGGTACCGCACAGCCTTTGCCCGTGCCTTCCCTGATCAAGCCCAACCCATCAGCATGGGAAATCTGGGCATCGCGGTGGCGGAGTTCGAGCGCGGCCTCACCACTCCGGGACGCTGGGACCGGTATTTGAACGGCGATACCCAAGCGATCACGCCCGCCGAAAAAGCCGGGGCGAAGCTATTCGCCAACCTCGGCTGTATGGTGTGCCACGCGGGGGCGAACGTCGGCGGTACGATGTTCGAAAGACTCGGCGCTCTGGTGCCCTGGCCCGAGCAGCCCGATCGCGGCCGCCGTGAAGTGACTCATAATGCCGCCGACGATTTGGTATTCAAGGTTCCCAGCCTGCGCAATGTGGCACGCACGGCTCCTTACTTTCACGACGGCTCCATCGCCTCGCTCGACACCGCCGTGCGCATGATGGCCCGGCATCAACTCGGGGTCGATCTCAGCGAGGAAGAAGCACGCTCCATCACCGCTTGGCTCGGGGCGTTGACCGGCGAGATTCCGCAGGCCTACATCGCACCACCCACGCTGCCTGCCGCCGTCCGGCCATGAATCTTCGGCTGCACCTGCGCGACCTGCCCCTGCGGAGCCAGCTCATGTTGGTCTTTGCAGCGCTGTCGATCGCGACCACCGTGATTTCGACGATTACGCTCACGACGCTCTCGAGCGTCCGGCTCAACACTCGGCTGCATGACAAATCCGTGCGCTACGCCCAACAGTTACAGCGCGAACTCGCGCCCATCATCGCCTATGACGATCACTTGTCGGCCCGGGAGCTGTTCGAGTCGCTGATGGAAGATCGCGAAATCGATGGACTTGCCGTCTACGCCGCCGACGGCGCACTCGTGGAGGGGATCGGCGCGCGGCCCGACACACTGCCCTCACTCGACTCCCCGGTCGGCCCGGATGCCGACCACACCATTGCGGTGGCGGGAATCAAGTCGCGCGAAGGCCGCACGGGACGGCTGTACGTCAGCCTGACCAGCCGATGGATCAATGAAACCCAACGTCGCGATGTCCTGATTGCGACAGCGGCTGCCGCCGGCGTCGCGTTGCTCGCAATACTACTGGCGGCGCGCATATCGCGGCTCCTCGCACGCCGCCTGGTCGGGATCGCGCAGGCAACCAAGCGCATGGCCGCCGGCGACTTCACCGACGCGACGCTCGACGAGAAGGGAAAGGACGAGATCGCAGGCCTGTCGCGCGCTTTCAACGTCATGGTTTCGGAGGTGCGACGCTTGGCGGGGGAGCATGAGCAGCAGTTGGTGACCGAGCGGGAACGTCTCGAGAAGTTGGTATCCGACCGCACCCAGGCCTTGGAGCAGAGCCGCGAAATGTTTCGGCTGACGGCCGAAAGCACTAAGGCCATTCCGTTCGCCCTGAACGTGCTAGATGGCGCATTCCTCTACATCGGCACGCAGAGTGTCAACAACACGGCAATACCCGAGGAAAAGTGGAAGCAGCCGGGCGCGTTGGACGTGATGGTTCCGCGCGCGGGCAATCCGGACATACGGCGGCGGTTCGACGAATGCCCGCCGGGGCCATTCGAGTTCGAGGCGACGTTGACGCGCTTCAATGGGCAGCGCTTGGAGACCCGTTGGTCGGGCACCTGTGAAATCGCCCCGGACGCGAAAATTCTGCGCGGCTTGATGCAGGATGTCACCGAGATCTACCGCCTGGAGAGCGAACTCGCCGCGGCTCAGAAATTGGAATCGGTCGGTCGCCTGGCCGCCGGCGTCGCTCACGAAATCAACACCCCGGTCCAGTTCGTCTCCGACAACATACATTTCGTGCGCACGTCGGCAACGGACATGGTTCCGGTGATCCGAGCCTACCGTGACCTGCAGCGAGCGGTGCTGGACGGCGGCGACGCGGCATGTGCGGCACAGGCCGCCGCCGCGGCGGAAGCGGCCGCGGATGTCGATTATCTCATCGAGAACGTGCCGCCGGCGCTCGACAGCGCGATCGACGGCCTGGGCCGCATCGCCACCATCGTTCGCTCCATGAAGGAATTCGCTCATCCCGATCAAGCGCAAATGAGCTTCGCCGACCTGAACCAAGCCATCCAAAGCACGTTGGTCGTTGCGCGCAACGAGTACAAATACATTGCAGAACTCGAGACGGGCTTCGGCGTTCTGCCGCCCGTCGCCTGCTATCTGGGCGAAATCAATCAGGTGGTACTCAATCTCCTGGTGAACGCCGCGCATGCCATCGGCGACGTGGTCAAGGGCACCAGCGACCTCGGTAGGATCGCCGTGAGTACCCGGGTCGACGGCGACTCGGTGGAAATCTCCGTGAGCGATACCGGCGCGGGTATTCCCGAGGCCATCCGCGACAAGATCTTCGATCCGTTCTTCACCACCAAGGAGGTGGGCAAGGGCACGGGCCAAGGGCTTGCCATTGCCCACAGCGTCATCGTCAAGAAGCACGGCGGGACGCTGCGATTCGAATCCGAAATTGGCAAGGGCACCACATTTTTCATTCGGCTTCCCGTTCGTGCCCCGACCCTCACAGAGAAGGCGGCCTGATGATGCGCGTCCTATTCGTCGATGACGAGGCAAGCCTGCTGCAGGCCATGCGGCGCGCTCTGCATCACATGAGAAACGAATGGACTATGGAGTTCGCCTCGAGTGGCGCGGCCGCACTCGAAAATCTCGCTAAATCTCCCGCGGATGTGATCGTCAGCGACATGCGCATGCCCGGCATGGACGGATGGCAGCTGCTGGCCGAGGTAAAGGTGCGATATCCGCAGACTGTGCGCCTGATTCTTTCCGGGCATGCGGATGCCTCCTCCATCATGCGTGCCGTCGGCGTCGCCCATCAGTACCTGGCCAAACCCTGCGACAGCTCCGTTCTAAAGGCGGCCATCACGCAGACGTTGTCGTTACGGCAACTCCTGAGCAGCGACCGGTTGGCGCCATTGGCGGGGGACGTCGGCGTGCTGCCGAGCACTCCGAAGACCTTTCAAGATATGTTGAACTGCCTGCAGCGACCTGGTGTTCAGGCGGTCGATGTTGCGCGCATCGTCGCACGCGACCTGGCCATGACTGCCAACATCATGAAGCTGGTGAACTCGGCTTTCTTCGGTGTGCGCCAACCCATAACCAGCGTCGATGGAGCGGTCAGATACCTCGGTCTGGACACGGTTGGCGCATTGGTTCTGGGCGATGGAATTTTCCACAACCAGCCAGTGTCCGGCATTCCAGGATTCAGCTTGGAGCGACTCTGGGACCACAGTCTGCAGACGGCCAGCGCGGCGCGCCGCATTGCGCTGCATGAAAAGCTTCCCGCCCACGAGGTCGAGAAGGCCTATCTGGCGGGATTGCTTCACGACGTCGGACGGATCGTGTTTGCGACGAAACCCGCCGCAGGGGGCGGCTTACCGACGGAAAACATATGGGTGCAAATGCAAGAGCACCATGCCGAGGTGGGCGCCTACTTGCTGGGTCTGTGGGGTTTCCCGACTCCGATCGTCCAGGCCGTCGCCTTTCATGATACCCCCTGCCGCTCCGCCGATAGCCATTTCGGGCTGGAGGCACTCATCCACGTGGCCGATCGCTTGACCCACGGCTTGGCATCGAAGCATGCCGATCCGACACAGCTCGGCATCGATGTGGAACTCGTCGAGCGCTTGGGTCTCGCAGAACGCGTGCACCAATGGTGGGGCATCCTGAACGTAACGAATGCTGCGGAGACAATTCAATGAGCGAACGCGTTCTATTCGTCGACGACGAACCCAATGTTCTGGATGCCATACAGCGCACGCTGCGCAAGCAGGTCGACCTCAGGACTGCAACCAGCGGCGCGGACGCATTGCACCTGCTCAAGGAGGAGGGTCCGTTTGCCCTGGTCATATCCGATATGCGCATGCCGAGCATGAACGGCGCGCAATTCCTGGCCAAGGTGCGCGATGTCTCGCCCGATACCGTCAGGATGATATTGAGCGGCCAGGCTGATCTGCCGGCGACCATCGCGGCGGTCAATGAAGGTCACATTTATCGCTTCCTCAGCAAGCCGTGTCCCATGGACCAATTGATGGCCGCGGTCTCGGACGGGCTGAAACAGTATCGGCTGATCACCGCGGAAAAGGTGCTTCTGGAACAGACGCTCGGCGGTTCGGTCAAAATGCTCGTCGATATTCTCGCCATGGTCAGTCCCACGGCGTCGGGCCGTGCCACGCGTCTGCAGCGCTATTCGGTCGAATTGCGCAAGGCGCTGGGACTTAAGGACCGGTGGGAGTGGGATCTGGCGGTTCTCGTGTCACAAATCGGTTGGGTGGCGTTGCCCAAGGACATTCTGCTGAAAGTCGAGTCCCTGCAAGCCCTGACCGATGAGGAGAAACGCCTTTACGAATCACATCCTGAGGTCACGAGCAACCTTCTAGGGGCAATTCCAAGGCTCGAGGACGTGGCCGCGATCGTTGCCGCCCAATTCACGCCGGTGAGTTTTTCCGGCAAACCAACCGACATTCGACACTGGGACGTTCGCAGTACCGGTCAGATGCTATTGCGGACCTCGATCGATTTCGATCGTTTGATAACCGGCGGTGCAACTCACGATCAAGCGGTGGACGCCTTGGTGGCCTCGAAGCTCGCGTTGCCCCAACCCCTGATCACCGCATTGCGTACCCTCACTGTCGAAGGTCCGGCACTGATCGCCCGGCAGGTTCGCCTGAAAGATATGGTGCCGGGCATGGTGCTCGACGAGGATCTACTGAGCCTGAAGGGAATCCGACTCGTACCGGCGGGCCAAGAGATCACCAGCACCTTGTTGACCAGGCTGAACAGCATCAACGGCGGCGTCGGGGTGGTACAGCCTATCCGTGTCCGCGTCACGACGCAGAGCAAATGAGGAAGAGGCGCCGCCATGAACCCTAGATCAGCTACCGCTACCCTCTTGCTCGTCGACGACGAACCGCAGGTCACCGACGCCCTGAAGCGAGCGTTGCGACGCTCGCCGTACGAAATACTGACGGCCACCTCGGGTCTCGCGGCACTGCAGCTCATGAGCCGGCAACACGTCGATGTGGTCGTCTCAGACGAACAGATGCCCTCCATGTCCGGATCCGAATTTCTGAGCTTGGTTCGTAAGGAACAGCCGCACGCCATCAGAATGATCTTATCGGGTCACGCCACGCTCGACGCCGCGGTGCGCGCCATCAATGACGGCGAAGTCTACCGCTTCTTTCTCAAACCCTGTAATCCGACGGACCTGATTTTTACCATTCAACGCGCCTTGGAACAGCAGCGGCTGCAGGATCGCAGCCGCCGGTTGCTGCGCGAGTATCAACGTCAGGCGGCCATTCTCGCCAAGCTGAACCACAGCGGACCCGATCTACTGCGACTCGAGACCGACGCGCAAGGCGCCGTCGTCATGGATGAAACCGACGGCGATTGCGACGTGCACGACCTACTGGAACAGATGGAAATCGCCATGAAGGGGCGCTGAACTCCCGTCTGCCACTCTTTGCCACAAATCCACCCGCCCGCCGCCATTGTTGAGCGAGACCCTGTCCTCATGCGGGATGCCTTCACCGAGTTCCTTGCCTTTGGATGGAAACAGGCCCGTGCCTGCACCTTCGTGGCCTTGTTCTTTGCCGGCGTGTTATTGGTCCCACGCGCCGGAGTCTGCGGCATCGCCCGTTACGACCTGTTGCTACTCATCGCTCTCGGCATCCAAGCCTGGATGGTCTGGTCCAAGCTCGAGACGCTGGACGAACTCAAAACCATTTGCCTGTTTCACGCGGTGGGATTTCTGCTCGAAGTGTTCAAAACCTCGCATGGCATTCGCAGTTGGACCTACCCCGAGCCGGGATATAGCAAGCTCTGGGGCGTGCCGCTGTTTTCAGGTTTCATGTACGCCGCGGTCGGCAGCTACGTGATCCAAGCCTGGCGCCTCTTCGAATTACGCGTGCGCCATCATCCGCCTTATTGGATGGCGTGGCTCATGGCCGTCGCGATCTACGCGAATTTCTTTACCCATCACTACATCCCCGACTACCGTGGGTACATAGCCGCCTGCATCCTGGGCCTGTATGCGCGCACCACGGTGCAATACCGACCGCTGCGCACCGTGCGGCGTATGCCGCTGCTCCTCTCCTTCATCCTCATCGGCTTTTTCATCTGGCTGGCCGAGAACATCAGCACGTTCTATGGCGTGTGGCAGTATCCCAATCAATTCGGCGCGTGGGCCACGGTGCATATAGGCAAATGGAGCTCCTGGTCACTCATGGACATCATGACTTTCACCATGGTCGCCAACTTGAAGCACATCAAGGCGCACATCCACGTGCCCGAGTGATTCACGCCGCCGGCCGCTTCTTATCGTACGCCGCGTGCGCCGCCTGAAACGTCCCCACGTGGACGGTCGCCCATTGCCATAGCGGGTGAAGCAGATCCAGCATGTCGAGCGCCAGTTCCGTGATGGCGTACTCCACTCTCGGCGGCACCTCGGCGAACACCGCGCGCGTGACCAGTCCGTCGCGCTCGAGCTGCCGCAGCACTTTCGTCAGGGATTTCTGGCTTACGCCCTCTACCTGCTCCATGACGCGCGAGAACCTCAAGGGCGCTTCCGACTCCGCGAGCACCGCCAGAGTCCACAAAGTCCATTTCTCTGCGAGGCGGGTCACGATGTCTCTGGTCAGAGATTCCTCATTCTCAGTCAATGCGTCGCAGGCCGCGTTGGCCTGCGACCAATCCACTCGTTTCTTCAAAGTTACCTCAAGGTAAGTACACGCAGGAAAGGTGCCTAATTGCCATTGGATACTATTGGCAAGATACTGTCCACATGACAACGAACACAATCGCTCAATTCACCGCCGCCGACGTCCCGTCCCAGGCCGGACGTCGCATACTCATCACGGGCGCGAACTCAGGTATAGGCTTCGAGGCGGCGCTTGAACTTGCGCGTCGCGGCGCGGAGATAATCCTCCCCGCTCGCTCCCTCGAGAAGGCCAATGACGCCATTGCGCGCATCCGCCGCGCCATTCCAAACGCGAAACTCACTCCCGCGATTCTCGATCTCGCCTCGCTTTCCAGCATCAAACAATTCGCCACCGAGGTCGCCACCCGCTTTCCCGGCCAATCGCTCGACCTGCTCATCAACAACGCGGGAGTCATGGCCGTACCGAACCGAGAGCTTACCGTCGACGGTTACGAACGCCAATTTGCCACCAACTACTTGGGTCCCTTTCTGCTGACCGCGCTGCTATATCCCCACCTGAAACAGGAGCAGGGCGCGCGCATCGTCACCCTGGCTAGTGGCGTTGCCAATCAAGCGAAAATCGAATTCGACAACTTGCAATCGGAGCGTGTGTACAAGCCCATGTTCGGCGCGTACTCGCAATCCAAGCTCGCCGATTTGATTTTCCAACAGGAACTGCAGCGCCGCCTCACCGCGGCCCGGTCACCCATCTTGAGCACTGGCGCTCATCCCGGCTACGCAATCACCAATCTCCAGACCAGCGGCCCCGCGGGTCAAACGCCGCTGATCTTCCGTATTGTCTCAACCCTCTTGAAGCCCTGGGCCTCGCAGGATGCCGCCCACGGCGCGCTGCCCACCCTGTTTGCAGCCACATCCCCCGCTGCGGGGCCCGGGGGTTATTACGGCCCCCATAAATTTCAAGAACTCATAGGCTTTCCGGTGCCGGCCAAAATCGTTCCCGCCGCAAAAGATCTGAATTTAGCGAAACGCCTATGGAGCGAAACGGAGCGACTGGTCGGGGTCACCTTTACACTTCAGGGGGTGTCGTAGTCCTGGAGTTGCTGACCGGGCATGGTGTACCCGCCGTCGAGCCCGGCGTGGCTCGCGCCTTGTCCGTAGTCGCGATCGGGACCCAATCGGACATTGATATCGTGGGCTACATATTTCTCGGCTTAGGATACTTGGTGTTCAACTGGCTCTGGTTCCGGTCTGGTTACGTTCCGAAGTGGCTTTCGATATGGGGTATTGCCGCGTCCGCTATCTGCGTCATGTCTTCGTTCACCTTTATCGTGTTTCCCAATCTTGCGAATCTGGTCTGCCACCTCCCCATCGGAACATTCGAGCTCGTCATGGGATTCTGGCTGGTGGTCAGAGGACTACGTCCCGTCATGTTCCCCGTAGCCTAACGACTTCATGCAGCGGCACGACGTCGTGGAATTTTTCATAGTCGTATTCCATGGTCCCATCCGCGTACGTTTCCAGCACGTCGCGAAAACTGTGATTCCAGCGTAACGCGTCGACCAGGTACTCGCTACGGCCCAAGAATACCTGGCCCGTGGTCTCATCCGTGCCGCGCAGCGTCAGGATGAAGGTAACGTCCATGGCCGCGAGGGACTCCGGTGTTTGATTGGCCAGCGGGCTGTGTTCGTCGATGACATGCATGAGGGTCCAGCCGAGCACGAACAACGGATGCTCTTCGCGTACCAAACGCAAGTCCGCGATGCGGCGCATCTTATAGCCCTCGACCGACACATTGTCATAACTCATGCGCAGGCGAGCCGAGGCCTCGACGATGAAGTTGTTGTGCCGGCCATTGGCCGAGCGAAACATCAGCGTGGTTTTTCCGTCGAGCGGCCTGATGACGGCAACGTCCGAAAATATGAAACGCGCCGCGGGGCGCGAAAAACGCGAGAACACGATCCCCGCCAGCAAAGCGAGATACACCGTGCCGAGGAATATTTGAATCGAGGCGACCACGTGCCCGTAGGTGCTTTGCGGGTGCATATCGCCATAACCCACCGTTGCCAAGGTCTCGACGCTGAAGAAGAACGCGCCGGCGTAGCCCGGGGGATTCAAATTCGCGATGGACCCCGGCACTGCGTGGTACAGCACCGCGAACATCAAGTTGAAAATGACGAAACAGGCCGCGAACGCAACGAATAGCCGCGGCCAGCTGACAGTCATGCACAAATGGTAAAGGTCCTGCCAGAGCCGCCGCGGCAGGCCCCGCACATTCACCTCGGTGCGCGACAGGGTCATTTTCATGCCGCGGCGTCGCGTGGGCGGGCTCGCGACATGCAGCTTGGGGTGGCGACGTGAATGGCGCTTCATGGATTGCGGCAAATCGACGCGACGGACTTGCGCGCGAATTCTTCCAGCTCCGCGCGTGCAATACCGGCGCGAGCGCGCACGCCGAGGGTGGCATGCACCGCCGAGGCGAGACCGGCGAGCGTGTCGGGATCGGCGTCCGCCGGAAGTTCACCCTTGTCGCGCGCCGCCCGGATGCGGCGTTTGAGCGCCTCGTCCAACTTTCGAAACCCATTGCCCACGAACTCGCGCACCATCGGGTCGTCGCCCGACTCGGTGACGGCGGTGGCCAGGGTAAAACACCCGCGGGGTTTTCCCTTGCCGGAGAAATACAGGGTCAACGCCTGTTGGTACACCTGCATCAATGCACCAGCCAACGGCTGGTCGGCGGCGAGGGCGGTTCGCACGCCGGCAGCCGCGCTCTCCCAGTAAAGAGTCAGCGCCTTCATGTAAATGCTGCGCTTGTCGCCGAAACCGGCGTAAAGACTCGGCCGGTTCATGCCCGTGGCCGCCGCCAGGTCATCGAGTGAAGTGCCCGCATAGCCGGCCTTCCAAAACACCTCTAACGCCTGTTGCAAAGCCAGGTCAGGGTCGTAGACCCGAGGTCGTCCGCGCGGCCTGCGCTCCGTTGGCGATTTTTGTACCATATTGAATAAAAATAGTTGACGCGCACAGTGTGCACCCGTATATATATGCGAGTCAGTACAAAAACAAACCTCGACCAATAAGGACGGGGCGATCGGAATTCTTGGGCTTGCTATCGCGGGTAGGTGAACATGAAGACTTGTCAGCGCGTTTTACCGGCTGTTTCGACCCTCATGGCCGTTGCACTCATGGTCCCGGCAACGGCAGTCATGCCGGGAATCGCAGCGGCAGGATCCGAGGTGGTCATCGACGTGGCACCGCCGCCGCCCAAGGACGAGCGCGCGCCGCCGCTGCGCGACGGTTACGTCTGGGGCGCCGGCTTCTGGGAGTGGCGGGGGCACGCCTACTCGTGGGTGCCGGGTCACTGGGTCGTGGAACGGCGTAATGCTCAGTGGATTGCCGATCACTGGGAGCAGGAAGGGACTCAATGGCACTACGTGCCAGGCCACTGGGAGCGTTGAGTCGCCATCTACGCGTGATCCGTTCGCGCGCGACTCGCTACAGGCGAGACTCGCTCGCGTGACACTCGCTACACGTGCAGTTCTCTAAGTACGCGGCTCCGCACCGACGAACGGAACCTTTTGTGACGGCGGCACCGGGCGGGCACGCCACTTGCGCCACAGGTCGAATAGCAATAGCGCTGCGGTCAACGATCCCAAGGTGCCGAAATAGGCCTGCGCGCCGAAGTAGGCCATGAGGCTGCCCGCCAGAATGGGCCCGAGCGCAGCGGCGCTGCCGTTCAGGAGAAGGAGCTTGCTACTCGCCGCCACCGCCTGACCGGGCTCGAGCTTATCGTTGGCATGCGATACCGACAGCGAATAGAGGGTCAATATGACGCCGCTCAATAGCGCGGAGAGCCCCACGATCACCGCATGCGGCAGGTCCTTGAACATGAACAGGACGCCGGCCACCACGGTCGCCAACGTACATACGGCCGCGATCACCGTGCGTCGATCCATGCGGTCCGACAGTCTGCCCACGGGATATTGGGTCAGTACCCCCGCAAGAATGCTGACGCCCATGAAGGCCGCCACGCCCCGGGTTTGCAAGCCGCTCAAGCGCGCGTACACCGGTCCCATGGAGTAAATCGTTGCGGAAGTCAGGCCCGAGACGCTGACGCCCACCACTCCTACGGGCGTGTTGCGGTACAAGTCGATCAGCCGCACTTTTCCCGTCGCCGCGCCGTCGGGCACCTGGTGGGCCGAGAGCACGATGGGTACCAGTGCCAAGGAAATGAGCACGGACACCAGCATGAAGGGCTGAGCACTTTGCGGACTCGACAGCAGCAGCAAAAATTGAGCGCTGCCCAGTCCCACGTACAGGACCACCATGTACACGGCGAACAGTTGGCCGCGGTTCGCCCGGCTGGCACGATTGTTGAGCCAACTCTCCGCCACTACGTAAATGCCGGCGAAGCACAGCCCCGAGAGAAGACGCATGGCGCCCCAGGTCCAGGGGTTGATGAAGCTCCCCTGCAGCAGAATGGCCGCGGAAGCCACCGCCGCCAGCGCGGCAAACACCCGGATATGGCCGACTTTCAGCAGCAGCGGCGGTGCGATGCGGGTGCCGGCAAGGTACCCCACGTAATAGCACGACATGATGATGCCGGTCACCGGCGGCGGGAACCCTTCCAGGGTGCCGCGCAGCGCCAACAGAGTGCTTTGGAGTCCGGCACCCAGCATGAGTACACCCATACCGAGGAGCAGCGGCCAGGCTGCCGCAATTACGTTGACTGGCATGGAAGTGCGTGAGAGGTTTGAAATTCTTGAGAGGTTCGTAGGACGTGAAGGCTTAAAGGGACATGAGAGCGGGCGAACACCGTGCATAGGATACAGGTTGCGGCCGACCCGTAGGCACGGCAATCGCGAGATATCTCGCATGCACCGCCCGGTGGAACACAACGAGGGAGAATGTATGACGAAGGGAATACGCGGCGGCGCCGTCGCCGCATTGTTGGGGCTGGGCTGCGCGGCATTCGCACAAACTCCGACGGCGGATTTGCTCAAACCACCCGCCGATGCGCGGCACCTCATCATCGAGTCCACGGGCGGCAAGCACGGCGATTCCTACAGCTGGACCGCTCCCGACGGCACCCGCATGGCGCGCGAGAGCATGAACCTGCGGGGCCAGGTGTGGGAAGTCGATTACACCGGCAAAACCGGCGCCGACGGCATGCCGGCCGGTGCCACGGTGCGCGGCGTCACGCCGACCGGCGATGCCGGGGAAACCTTTACGGTCGCCGGCAATGTCGCACACTGGAAGAGTCCCATCGACGCGGGGACCGCGCCGTACACCGCGCCCGCCTTTTACGTGGAGCAGGGCGGTCCCATGGATACCAACGCTTGGTTCTTGGAGAACCTCCTGGCGAGTCGGGATCACAGCATGGCCCTACTGCCCGGCGGCAAGGCCCATGCGGACAAGCTCACCAGCCTCACCGTCGTGAGCGATTCGGGATCCGAAAAGCAGACCGTCGATCTTTGGGCTGTATCGGGCATCAACAACTCACCCACTCCCATCTGGGCCGATGCCACGGGTAAGTTTTTCGGCCTTACGGTAGGCATCGCCTGGTTGCCCGTTGCCTATGCCGGGCAACAGGCGGCGATGCAAAAAGCGCAGGCCGACGCCATGGCGGCGCAGGCGCCCATCCTCGCCAAGAAACTCACGCAAGTGCCGACCGGTCCGGTCGCCATCACCCACGTGCGCCTATTCGATGCCGACGCCGTACGCTTCCTCGCCGATCAAACCGTCGTGGTCGACAAAGGCATCATCACCGCCGTCGGCCCCGCCGCCTCCACCCCGGTGCCCG
>Ga0302314_10002941_pt1 | contig 31581 bp, 31 predicted proteins | sample III_Palsa_N2_3_FD_200533 | JGI IMG/M metagenome (GOLD analysis project Ga0302314, IMG submission 200533) | Peat permafrost microbial communities from Stordalen Mire near Abisko, Sweden - III_Palsa_N2_3 | ecosystem: Environmental > Terrestrial > Soil > Palsa > Peat permafrost | place: Sweden... | reverse complement strand
CCTTCAGTCCCAGACGCGCGTGGCGATAGGCTGCGCGCGTCGGCAGAACTTGGCGCGCGCGCTATAACCTTGCGTTCCATCGTGGATGCCGATATGCCCTTCCTGCGCATGCTCTACGCGCAGACGCGCGCCGCCGAACTGGCGCCCGTGCCATGGCCGGCCGAGTTCAAGCAGAAGTTTCTGGACGACCAGTTCGACCTGCAGCATCGCCATTACGTCAGCTTTTTCGGCCGTGCGGATTTCCTGCTGATCGAGCGTCAGGGCGAGCCGATCGGACGGCTATACCTGCTGCGCGAGCCGCCCGAGTTCCTCATCATCGACATCGCGCTGGTCGAAGCGGCCAGGGGCCACGGACTTGCCGGCGCGTTGATTACGCATGCCCAAGTCACGGCCGCTGCGCTCGGGTTCGGCATGACTTTGCATGTGGATCGCCGCAATGCTGACGCACGCCGTCTCTACGAACGACTGGGCTTCGTGGTGATCGAGGGCGAAGACGAAGGTGCTTCGCATCTGGCCATGCGCTGGTCAGCGGATCAGTTGAAGACCGCCTGATAGAGCACTCCCTTTGCATGCCTGTCGATGGGCACCAGAAAGACACCGAGCTCGCCCATGGCGTGATGCCGCAGCACGTAAATGCTTTGCGGCATGATCTCCGGCATTTCGCAAAGGAACAAAAGACTGAAGGGCTGGCGGGAAGCCGTCGGATGGCCCAGCGGCTTTGCTTCCGTCAGCACGAAAGACAACTCTTTGTCGTTATAGGTAGACGCAAAGGTTTCGTTGAGGTGCAGCAGGAAGTGATCCAGCATCAGATAGTTCATAGGGCTCCCCCGAGTCAGGCCGCATAGTGGCGTGCGGCCTACCGATGCGCAAGACAGTCTTGATCGCGATTACTTGCCGAAGTAGATCGATACGCCGACACCGGCTTCCCACTCGTTGACTTCGCCACCGAGTCGATGACGAACGCCGCCATCGAACTGCACGCGCTTGGTGATCTGCCAGGCGACGCCGGTGCCGGCGAGCGCGCCGCCGCGGCTGCCGGCATCGTGTTCGAGCGCCGCCTCGACGTAAGCCGTCCAGGTCGACGAGAACTGGTAGTTGTCGCTGACGGCGAAAATCTGGCTGTCGCTACCACCAGCACGGACATCCTGTAGATAGGCGCCGAGGCTGTTCTTCTCATCGACCTGCAGATTCAATTGCAGCCCGAGCAGATATTGCTTCTGCGAGTTGCGGAAATCGCGCTGGCCATCCGTGAACTCGACGCTGCCGAGCAGGCCCCAGCTGAATTTCGGGTTCGACGAGGGCAGCACATACTTGAGCGCCAGCGTGCTGTCGCCGCGGCCCTCGCTCGCATAACCCGGTGTTCCACCGGTGACGCGCAAGCGGTTGTAGAAGGAATCGCCGACCTGCAGCTCTAGCTGATGGCCCAGTCCCACGCGCAGTAGGCTGTCGACGGTGTACAGCGACGAGGCGGTGCCGTCCTGTCGAGCGCGCGTCCAATCCGGCAGGCCTTGTTCCAGCGTGAACGCGCCGGGTTCCAGCGCTTCGGGCGTGAAGCCCAGCCCCGGTCGGTCGTAGCCCGGATTGTGCAGGTCGGCATCGTCGGCGTTCGCCGCCGAAGCGAACAGGCAAAGGCCGGCCAGTACGCAGCCGATCGCCAGCATTCCTCGCGGTCGCGAAGGCATGCGCGGGCGACGACGCGCATATCGGCTAAAATCCATGTTTTGCTCCATACCCTGATAAGACCATGACCGTCCGTACTCGCTTCGCCCCCAGTCCCACCGGCTTCCTGCATATCGGCGGAGCACGCACCGCACTGTATTGCTGGCTGGAATCGCGCCGACGCGGCGGACAGTTCGTGTTGCGCATCGAGGATACCGACCGCGAGCGATCCACCGATACCGCCGTGCAGGCGATCATCGATGCGATGCAGTGGCTGGATCTCACGCACGACGAAGGCCCGTTCTACCAGACCCAGCGCCTCGAGCGATACAGGCAGGTCGCCGACGAACTCGTCCAGGCCGGCAAGGCCTACTACGCCTACGAGAGCAAGGACGAGATCGAGGCAATGCGCGAAGCGGCGATGGCGAAGGGCGAAAAGCCGCGCTACAACGGCTACTACCGCGACCGCAACGAGCCCGGCTTCCATGAGGCTCACCGCGACGATCCAAATCGAGTGATCCGTTTCAAGAATCCGCTGGAAGGTTCCGTCGTGTTCGACGACAAGGTCAAGGGGCGGGTGGAGTGGGCCAACGCCGAGCTGGACGACTTGGTGATCTTTCGTTCGGACGGCTGGCCCACCTACAACTTCGCCGTGGTGGTGGACGACATTGACATGGGTATCACGGAGGTGATTCGCGGCGACGACCACGTCAACAACACGCCGCGACAGATCAACATCTATCATGCGCTCGGCGCGAAGGTGCCGGAGTTCGCGCACCTGCCGATGATCCTGGACAGGGAAGGCAAGAAGCTTTCCAAGCGCACCAGCGCGGTCAGCGTGATGGAATACCGCGACGACGGCTTCCTGCCGCATGCATTGCTCAATTATCTGGTGCGGCTCGGCTGGTCGCATGGCGACCAGGAAATCTTTTCGCGCGACGAGATGATCGCGCTGTTCGATATCGCCGACGTCAACAAGGCCGCCTCGCGCTTCGATACCGAAAAGCTCGCCTGGCTCAACCAGCATTACCTGAAGACCGACGACCCGCAGACACTGGCGCCGGAATTCGCATGGCATCTGCAGCGCGCCGGTATCGACACGGCGAACGGCCCGGCACCGGCCGACGTGATCGTGGCCTTGCGCGATCGAGTGCACACGCTGAAGGAAATGGCCGAGCGCGCGAAGATCTGGTACGCGCCCATCAGCGAATGGGACGACAAGGCGGTCGCCAAGCATCTGCAAAACGAGGGTGCGGTGGCCGTGCTCAACGAGGCGAAATCGCTGCTCGCCGATTGCGAGTGGAAACCCGAGCCGATCCATCAGGTGATCGAACAGATTGCCGCGAAGCTGGGGCTCGGCATGGGCAAGATCGCCCAGCCGCTGCGCGTGGCACTGACCGGTACGCAGGTATCGCCGTCGATCGACCACACCATCTACCTGGCTGGTCGCGCCGAGGCGTTGAAGCGCATCGACGACGCGCTCGCCAAGGCCGGCGTGTGAGCATCACGCCGATGGGCGGTTGAGCGGCGCCATGGAAGAGCTGCTGGCTCGGGCACAGCAGGGCGTCGATCCGGACGCGCCGGGCGCGTTCCTGCATATTTTCATGAACATCATGGCGATGGTGCCGTGGGCGGAGCTGTTCTGGTGGAACCTCGCCTTCGTGGCGATCGGCGCGCTGATCGGCTGGTGGCGTGGCCGCTTGTTCGAGGGCGTGGTGTGGTCGTTCGTGCTCGGTCCGTTCGGCTGGTTTGTGGTGCTGGCGCGGCCCGTACCGAAAAAACCGGGTAGACCGCCACCGCCGCTGCCGCGTTGAAACAGGGCTTCACCGGAGCCATATGGATCGCAGTGCTATCATTGGCATTGAGGTGAGTTCATTGAACAAGCTTGCATCCGCCACGCCGCATTCGCACCATCATCACGACGACGCCAAGGGTTTCGTCGCGGCGGTGGAGCATGCCAGCGAACAGCGCGGCCTGCGTCTTACGCCGCTGCGCAAGGAAGTGCTGGAACTGATCGCCGCCGCCGGCAAGCCGGTGAAAGCCTACGATCTGCTTGATCAGCTGCGCGACAAGCACGGCAACGCCGCGCCACCGACGGTCTATCGCGCGCTGGATTTTCTGCTCGAACACGGCTTCATCCACAAGCTCGAATCGATCAACGCCTTCGTTTCCTGTCATCACCCGGCTATCGCGCACCAGGTGCCGTTCCTGATCTGCGATGTCTGTTCGAGCGCGCAGGAAGTCTGCGACGAGCGCGTGGCGGAACTGATCGAAGCACAGGCCAAGGCGTTCGGTTTCCGGCCGCAGGCGCAGACGCTGGAAGTGCACGGCATCTGCAGGCAGTGCCTCAAGGCCGCTTGACTTCGCCAGCCTGATCGAAGGCCTTCGTTGCCACGCGGATGACACTTCTGCGGTGCATCCTTATGAAGCGCACCGCAAAGTGCCAGCTGCAGATAGCGGCATGGAGAAAGGCCTGGTTCCCGGTTCGTACCCGCAAAGCCTGATGATTCGCCGGAGTTTTTTTGGCTGGCGCGGCATCATGTTATAATGTAACATGTGCTGCATGCGGAGTGACCCACGGCGGACCGCCGTAGGTCCATCTCCGTCGAGCGCACGAATCAAGGCTTGAAACCATGGCATTGGATCTCGACCGCGAAGACAAGTCGAAGTGGTGGCATGTTGCCGATCGGGTCGGCACGGTCGCCTCGTTCCTGTGCGCCATCCACTGCGCGGCCTTGCCGTTCGTGCTGGCGTTGCTGCCGCTGCTGGGCCTCAGCTTCCTGGCCGATCATCGCTTCGAGCGCGGCTTCGTGATGTTCGCCTGCGCGCTCGCCCTGACCAGCCTGATCGGTGGCTTCCGTCGGCACCATCAACCGCTCGCTTTGGCATTGGCGATCCCCGGACTGCTGTTGCTGCTGCTCGGCGTCACCTTCGCCGAGAATTATTCGATCATCCTGCACAGCGTGCTGGTGACTTGCGGCGGCCTGCTGGTAGCCAGTTCGCACTTCGTCAACCTGCGCACCGACCGCCTGCACGCACATGTGCACGGCCCGCACTGCGCGCATTGAGCGTCGGATGAATATCCGCAGTGATTGTGTAACTCGGCGCGCGTTTCCTAGCATGCGCCGATGAGTCACGTACACGCCCATCAGCACGGCGACCATGTCGTCAGTGCCTGCAGCGATCACGCTCATCGACACGGGCGCACGGTCGCGCGCGATCCGTCGGCCAGACTCGGCCCGCGCGAACGCAAGCTGCTGCTGGCCTTCGCGCTGACCACGGCGATGATGGTGATCGAAGTGTTCGGCGGCTTGTGGTCTGGCTCGCTTGCCCTGCTGGCCGATGCCGGCCACATGCTGGTGGATTCGCTGGCCCTGCTACTGGCGTTCTTCGGCGCCTGGCTGGCGCTGCGTCCGGCGGATGCGCGGCGAACCTACGGTTACGGCCGCCTCGAAGTACTGGCTGGCTTCGTCAACGCGCTCACCCAGTTCGTGCTGGTCGGCTTCATCGCCTACGAAGCGATCATGCGGCTGCGCGCGCCGGTGCAGATCCTCTCGGGCACGATGCTGGTCGTCGCGCTCGCCGGCCTGGCGGTGAACGTGCTGGTGCTGCGCGCCTTGCACGGGCATGCGCACGACGACGTCAACCTCGCCAGCGCCAGCCTGCATGTGCTGGGCGACCTGCTCGGCTCGCTGGCCGCGGTGGTGGCCGCGCTGCTGGTCCGCTGGCTGCATTGGAACTGGGCCGATCCGGTGCTCTCGCTGCTGGTATCGCTGCTGATCCTGGGCAGCGCATGGCAGTTGCTACGTCGATCGACGCACATCCTGCTCGAGGGCGTGCCGGACGGGATGGATCCGGCCGAAGTCGAATCGTCGCTGCGCGGCGCGCATGCATCGATCCGCGACGTGCATCATCTGCACGTGTGGCAGCTCGCTTCCGGTTCACGCATGGCGACCCTGCATGCCGAACTGCACGAGGGCGCGGCCAGCGCGCCGGCCCTGCTGGCGATCAGGCAGATGCTGGCCGAGCGCTTCGGCATCCAGCATGTCACCGTGCAGGTCGACAGCGGCGAGTGCCCGGATACTACCCTGGGTTGCCGCGGTCACGGGCATCCCTGAGCTCACGCACATTGGGTGCGTGTTTGCGATTTGGACGGTCACTGTTAGGATGATAGGCCGTATTGATTCATTATCGAAGGAGTTCCCCCCATGGGTAAGGGCGATCGCAAGACTCGTCGCGGCAAGACCTATCGCGGCAGCTATGGCAATAGCCGCGCGCATTCGCTGCAGCCGGCCGTGGCTGGTGCGAAGCCGACCGTGACCAAGCCGGCAGCGGCGGTGGCCGCGAAGAAGGCCGCGCCGAAGAAGAAGTCGGCCTGATGCTTTAGCCCCGCCAGGGGCCGGACAGCCGAACACAAGCCCCCGCTCCGGCGGGGGTTTTCGTTTGTACGGGGTTTATCTGACATCAGCAAGAGCCATGACACCTAATGAATGCCGGGACTTTCAGTCCTACGCTCTGACTTTAGATACCGATGGGGGTGGCTATGAAAGGGCAGTTTGGGCAACGCTTTCTGATGATCTACGCGGGAGTACTGACCACGGTGTTCGCCGTTGCAATGCTCAGCGGTTTTATGGTCAAGCCGAAAAAGACCAGCCTGGAAGAGCTCGATGTGCAGCGGATCAACCTGGTCGAGCCGGATGGCACCTTGCGCATGGTGATTTCCGACAAGAGCCACTTTCCGGGAGTTATCGTGCGGGGCAAGGAATATCCATTTTCGCGGCCGAAAGCCGGCATGTTGTTCTACAACGACGAGGGTACCGAGAATGGCGGGCTGATCTTCAGCGGGCACAAGGATAAGGACGGCAAGATCGTCGACAGCGGTGGCAGCCTGACCTTCGATAAGTACGAACAGGACCAACTGGTCCAACTGCTTGGCACCCACGACAGCGAAGGACATATGGCGGGTCTGGTCGTGAGCGATCGTCCGGACCGATCGATCGAGCAGGATTTCCTGGAGACGTCGAAGCTCGAGGCCATGCCGCCGGCCGAGCGCGACAAACTCCTGAACGAACGCGACAAGAGTAACTATGGCGGTGCCACCCGCATCGTGATCGCCCGGGTCGACGGCGGTACCGCCAAGATCAGCTTGCGCGATGCTCAGGGTCGACCGCGCATTGTGCTGGGCGTGGCTGCGGACGGCGCATCGAGCCTGAAATTCCTCGACGCGGATGGCAAGGTATTGAACGAACTGACGCCATCCAGCACGCATTGAAGTGTCGCGCGGGCACGCTTTGACTTCAGCCCGAGATCGGCACCGGTTCGCCGCTGATCCAGATTCCGCGCAACAGGTCACCGCCGATCCAGTAGCAGAGCTCGGCCGGTCGGCCGACGTTCCACGCCGCCAGATCGGCGCGCTGGCCGATCGCCAGCGTGCCGCGGTCATGCAGGCCCAGTGCCTGGGCGGCATGCACGGTCACGCCACGCAGCGCTTCTTCGGGCGTCAGCCGGAAGAGGGTGCAGCCCATTCCGGCGGTCATCCGCAGCGAGAGCAGCGGCGAGGTGCCGGGATTGCAGTCGGTAGCGATTGCCATCGGCACGCGATGCTCGCGCAGGCCGGCGATCGGCGGCAGCTTAGTTTCGCGCAACGCGTAGAACGCGCCGGGCAACAACACCGCCACCGTGCCGGCGGCGGCCATCGCGGCCAGGCCGGATTCACTCAGATGTTCCAGGTGATCGGCGGAGAGTCCGTGGCATTGCGCGACCAGCGTCGCGCCGTCCATGTCGGACAACTGCTCCGCATGTAGCTTCACCGGTAGGCCGAGCTGCTGCGCGCGCGCGAATAGGCGCTGCGTTTCCTCGCGGCTGAAGCCGATGTTTTCGCAGAACGCATCAACCGCGTCGACCAGACCTTCGGCCGCGAGCGTCGGCAGCATCTCGTCGCAGACCAGGTTTACGTAGTCGGCACGACGGTCGCGGTATTCCGGCGGCAAGGCATGCAGGCCGAGAAAGGTGGTGCGCACGCTGATGCCGAGCGCATGACCGATGCGTCGCGCGACCTTCAGCATGCACCGTTCGGCATCCAGTTCGAGGCCGTAGCCGGACTTGATCTCCAGCGTGGTCACGCCATCGGCGAGCAGCGCGCGCGCGCGGGGCAAGGCTTGCGCGAACAGTTCGTCCTCGCTGGCTGTGCGTGTCGCATGGACGGTGGCTGCGATGCCGCCGCCGGCACGCGCGATGTCTTCGTAGCTGGCGCCGTTGAGGCGCAGATCGAACTCATGCGCGCGATCGCCACCGAACACCAGATGCGTGTGGCAATCGATCAGGCCGGGCGTTACCAGCGCGCCGTCGAGGTTTTCGACGTGCGTCGCCAATTCCGCGGGTGGGCCGGGCAGATCATCCTGCTTGCCGACCCACGCGATGCGGCCGTCGTGCAGCGCGATCGCACCGCGTTCGATCAATCCGAACGGTTGCTCGCTGGCGAAGGTGGCCAGGTTGGCGTCGAGCAACAAGCGATCCCAGCGCACGGCCTGGTTCATCGGTTCCGATCCTGATCGTTTTCCGTCGCGGTATTTTCATCCATCGCAAGGTCATCCGGTATGACAGGTGTGGCCGGATCTTCCACCATCGCCGGTTCGGTCACGCTGCCGCTGCGACGCTGCGCGAGTTCGTGTTCGTAGCCTTCGATCAGCTTGTCGGCCAGCGCGTGGTACACCGGCTTGCGGCAGACCAGCGCGGAGGCGGCGCGCGCCAGCAGGCAGGCGGCCATGATCGGCAGCGCCATCTGTTGATTCGCGGTCAACTCCATCGAAATCACCGTGGCGGTGAGCGGCGCCTGGGTGACGCCGGAGAGATAGGCGGCCATCGCCAGCAGCACCACCGACGCCGGATCGATACCTGGCAGGAAGCTGCTGATATTGCTGCCGAGCCCGGCGCCGACCGCCAGCGCGGGCGAGAAGATGCCGCCGGGAATACCGGCCCAGTACGAAGCGACATTGCCTAGAAACTTCAGCGCGCCGAACGCCGTTACCGTGTCACTGTGCCCGGACAGAATTGCCTTAGCCTGGTTGTAGCCGGTGCCGTACAGGCCGTTGTGGGTGAGCTGGCTGAGCAACACCAGCGCGAGGCCGCAGCCGGCGGCGAACAGCACCGGATTGCGCCCACGCAAGCGGCCGACGACACCGCGGAAACCACGGTCGTGCGGCAGGATCAGCCGCGCGAACAGCCCGCCGGCCAGGCCGCAGATCAGGCCAGTCGCCAGCACCGCAAGCCAGGCCTTGCCGAGCGGCAGCGAAATGTCGAAGCGGCCGAAGTAGGCGTAGTTGCCGAGAATGCCCAGCGACACCACGCCGGCGATGATCACCGCGGTGAGCAGGATGCCGCTCATGCGATGTTCGAACGCGCCGCTCATTTCCTCGATCGCGAATACCACGCCGGCCAGCGGTGTATTGAAGGCGGCGGCGAGACCGGCGGCGGAGCCCGCGAGAATGAAACGTCCCGCCGCCGCGGCATCGGCAAAGCCAAAACGACGGCCCAGCGTATACAACAGCCCGGCGCCGACGTGCACGGTCGGTCCTTCGCGGCCGACCGAGGCGCCGCCGAGCAGCGCCGCCAGCGTCAATGCCATCTTGCCCAACGCAACGCGCAGCGACAGCAGGCTCTTGCGGAAGCTTTCGTCTTCCACGTGCAGCGCGGCCATGGCCTGCGGAATGCCGGAACCGCGCGTCGGCTTGAGCGCACCCTGGGTCAGCCAGGCGAGCAGGGCGAACATGCATGGGGTGATCAGGAATGGCCAGAAGCGGCCGTGACTGACCACGTTCTGGAAGATGCCGAACAGAAAGTCGGCCGCCTTGGCCATGCCGACCGCGGCGAGGCCGACCAGCACCGCACCGGACCAGAACAGGATGCGCCGGCGCCACTGCACCGGCGAGAACAGCGGTGATTCCCCGAGCCGTTGCAGCTGTCTGCGATAACGACGCTGGACAGTACGTACGCTGGCATCGGCTGGCGGGACATCGTCACCGCTGGGCGTCGCATCGTTCATGGCTTGCTTTCGGTCGTGCTGCTGGCACGCGGCGTCCAGCGGGTCTGGTACAGATCGAAGCGGCGATCCTTGAGGTTGGTCACCGCGCCGGCATTGCGCGCGCGAGCCAGGCTTTCCAGGCGCAGATCGGCGAACAGCACGGTCTCGATGTTCGGCGTGGAATCGGCGGCAATGCCGTCGCGCGCGAACGGGAAGTCGCTCGGCGTGAGGATGCAGCTCTGCCCATACTGGATGTCGAAGTTGTTGACGCCCGGCAGGTTGCCGACATTGCCGGAGAGCACCACGTAGCACTGGTTTTCCACCGCGCGCGCCTGCGAGCAGTAGCGCACGCGCAGGTAACCCTCGCGCACGTCGGTGCAGAACGGCACGAACAGGATCAGCGCGCCCTGGTCGGTGAGGTGACGAGCGACCTCGGGGAATTCGGCGTCGTAGCAGATCATCACGCCGATCGGGCCGCAGTCGGTTTGTACCGTCGCCGCGCTGTCGCCCCCGGTGATGCTCCACACATTGCGCTCGCTCGGCGTCGGGTGCAGCTTTTCGCGCTCGTGGATCGAGCCGTCGCGTAGGCACACATAGCAGACGTTATGGATGTCGCCGTTGGCCTGCTCGGTGGGGTGCGTGCCGGCGATGATGTTGATGTTGTAATGGACGGCCAGACGGCTGAACAGCTCCTTCACCTGCGGCGTGTACTGGCTGAGCTTGCGGATCGATTCCACCGGCGAGAGTTCGGTGTTCTCGATCGACAGCAGCTGCAGCGTGATCAGCTCGGGGAAGGTGACGAAATCGGCGTTGTAGTCGGCGGCGATGTCGGTGAAGTATTCGACCTGGGTGGCGAATTCCTCGAACGAGGCGATTCGTCGCTGCTGGTATTGCACCGAGGCCACGCGTACCGAATCGGGCAGGTGTTGCACCGAAGGGATCGACGGCATGTCCGGATGATCGAGCAGGCGCGGGTTGCGCCACACCAGGTGCACCGCGTAGCCGAGCGAATCGTAGTCGGACGGCACATAGGCGCGCAGCAGGCCGATCACTTCGAAATCGTTGGAAAGCTGGAAGCTCAACGTGAGATCGCGGCGCTGGCCGGAAACAACTGCTTGCACGTAGCCCTCGGCGCTGCCGTAGCGCGCCATGTTCTTGGCCAGCCCGGGGATGCGCCCGCCGAATACGATGCCGCGCAGCTTGAGGTCGGTGCATAGCCGCTTGCGCGCCTGGTACAGCCGATGGCCGATGCGCATGCCGCGGAAATCCGGATGCACCACGATTTCCATGCCGTACAGCCAGTTGCCGTCCGGGTTGTGGCGCGAGCCCATGCCGCCGCCGGTGATCTGCATCCAGGTGTGTGGCGCCAGCGCGGTGGCTTCGTCGATGCGGAAGGTGGCGCAGTAGCCGACGATACGGCTCTCGTACTCCACCACGAACTGGCCTTCCGGGAAATGCGTCTGCTGGGAGCGCAGCATCTCGGCGGAATGGCCCCACTCGGGTGTGTAGACGCGCGCGGTGAGTTCGACGAGTTGCGGCACGTCGGCAGGCGTGGCCTGGCGCAGTAGCAGCTTGGCTGCGTGTTCCTGGGTTTTCTTGGGCATCGGATAAGTATGCCGCAGCACGGGTGAAGCCCATACAAACGTGGACGCTTCCCGGCTGGACAAGCGCGTTCAATCCGGCCTGACAAAGTACAATGTGGTCTGCATCAGGAGAACCGCATGGGCGAGTCAGCCATTCAAAGTTATCGGGCCAACCAGTGCTGGCGCGAAGATGGCTGGCAGGCCGCGGCGGAGTTCGGTGTGACCGCCGATGGTCGGCTGGCTGTCGCCCATGGGCAAGCCGAATCGATCGGCGAATGGGTTTTGCCCGGCATGCCGAACCTGCACTCGCATGCGTTCCAGCGTGCGATGGCCGGGTTGGCCGAGCGGTGGCTGGGAAGTGGCGATGACAACTTCTGGACCTGGCGCGAAACGATGTATGCGTTCGCCGCGAAAATCGGACCAGAGCAACTGCAGGCGATCGCTGCGCAGCTCTACGTCGAAATGCTCAAGAGCGGCTACACGCACGTCTGCGAATTCCATTACCTGCATCACCAGTCGGACGAGAAGCCGTATGCGCCGCCGGAAGCGATGTCGCTCGCCCTGATCGAGGCAGCGCGCGAGGCTGGCATCGGTCTCACCCTGCTGCCAGTGCTGTATATGAGCGGCGGCTTCGACGGCCGTCCGCTGGCGCCGCGGCAGCGCCGCTTCGGCCACGATGTCGAGGGCTACCTGCGCCTGCTGCATTCATTACGCCAACACGAGAACGACGCGTTGCGCATCGGTATCGCGCTGCATTCGCTGCGCGCGGTGCCGGAACAGGCGATGCGCGAAGTGCTGGCCGACGAGTCAGCGCGCGATCGTCCCATCCACATCCATATCGCCGAGCAGCTCGGCGAAGTGCAGGATTGCCTCGCCGTGCGTGGCACGAGGCCGGTCGAATGGCTGCTCGATCATGCCGATGTGGATGCGCGCTGGTGTCTGGTGCACGCCACCCATCTCACTGACGACGAAACCTCACGGACGGCACGCAGCGGTGCGGTGGCCGGGCTCTGTCCCACCACCGAAGCGAATCTCGGCGATGGCCTGTTTCCGCTGGCCCATTATCTCGATGCCGGCGGCACGCTCGGCATCGGCTCGGATTCGCATATCTCGATCTCGCCGGTCGAGGAACTGCGCTGGCTGGAATACGGCCAACGCCTGGCCTCACGCCATCGCAATATCGCGGCGCGGCGGCAGGGCGACAGCGTGGGCGAAACTTTGTGGCGCGCCGCATTGCGTGGTGGCGCGCAGGCCAGTGGCGTGGATATCGGTGCGCTGCGCGACGGCGCCCGAGCCGATCTGCTGGTGCTGGACGATACCTCGCCCTTGCTCGCCGCGCGTGGCCCCGCGTCGCTGCTGGACAGCTTCCTGTTCGCTGGCAATACGCCGCTGGTGCGCGACGTCATGTGTGCTGGCCGTTGGGTGGTGCGTGATTTCCGTCATCGCGACGAGGAGCGCATCGTCGAACGATATCGACAGACGGTGCGCACGCTGGCAGTCGACTAGCCCTGAAACGGCATCGAGCGAATCATCGACCAGCACCGATGCCTATAAAAGCGAAGGCGCGCCACTGAGGCGCGCCTCGCGATCGACTTGCTGCAAAGTTACTGCGCGGTCTGCGGCTGGCTCGCGGACACCGGATGCTGGGCCCGGAACTGCTGCCACTGCTCCTTGCGGGTCTGTGCGGCGGCCTTGAAGGAAGCCAGCTGTGCCTTCTGCGAGGCATTCAGCACGCCGTAGATCTGCGCGCGCACTTGCGCCTGCTGCACGACGCGGGCCTGCGTGGCACTGGCTTCGGCCTGCGCCAGGCTGGCGGCGGCGGCCTGGTAGCCGGCCTGGTCCGGCGTCATCGCTTCGAAAGCCTCGCGCTGCTGGTGCACGGCCTGGCGCTGGGTTTTGTTCTGCGCGAAGCTGTTGCCGATGATCTGCTTGACGCTGGCGCGTTGGGCATCGGTGAGGTTGAGCTTGCTGAGGGCCGCGAAACCGCCGCCATGACCGTGGCCATGCCAGCCGTCGTGCGGGCCGCCGTCCTGACCTGCAGCCACCGCGATGGCCGAGCTGCCGAGCACCAGGGCCGAAGCCAGGGCCAGACCGAAGAAGAGATTCTTGCGCATGGGAAGCTACCTTTGTCGGTGAGTGGGATGGAACAACAGCAGGTGCCCACGGATGTGCAGCACTTGCGGCTATTTTGATGGCAGCACCACGTGTATGTTCTTTGCGGCTAGGTAAAGATGCGTAAAGACCGTGGCGTAAGTGTGATCGCGCGGTTTAATCGACGTCGACAACCCATGGAATCCCATGTCGAAAATCCTGATTGCCGATGACGATCGCGAACTTTCCCGCCTGCTGGCCGAATACCTGCGCCGCGAAGGCTTCATGGTCGAGGCAGCCTACGACGGCGACGCTGCGCTGGCGCAGTTGCAGAATCCTGCGACACGGCCCGATCTGCTGATTCTCGATGTGATGATGCCGGGCCGCGACGGCCTGGAAACCCTCAAGGAATTGCGCATGCAGCATCGCCTGCCGGTGATCATGCTGTCCGCGCGCGGCGAGCCGGTGGACCGGGTGATCGGGCTGGAGCTCGGCGCGGACGATTACCTGGCCAAGCCGGTGCTGCCGCGCGAACTGTTGGCACGCGTGCGCGCGCAACTACGGCGCACCACACCGGCGGCCGTTGGCATACTCCAGCTCGGCGTGCTGCGCCTGCACCCGGGCGATCGACGCGCGTATGCGGATGACAAGGAAATCGTGCTGACCGGCGCCGAATTCATGCTGTTGCTGGCGCTGGCCCAGCGCGCGGGCGAATTGGTCGACAAGGTCGCGCTGACCCGGCTGGCGCTGGGGCGCGAGCTGGAGCGTTTCGATCGCAGCATCGACGTGCATGTGAGCCGGCTCCGGCACAAGCTCGCTGAGGCCTCGGCGCAGTCGCCACGTATCGAGTCGGTGCGCGGCGCGGGTTACGTCATGCTGGTCGGCACGCCATGAAACCTTTCAAAAGTTCGATCTACTGGCGCCTGCTGCTCGGGTTTTGCCTGGCCAACCTGCTGGTGCTGCTGCTTGGCGGCCTGCTGGCGCGTGGTTTCATCGCGTATACCACGGAGAAGGAAATTGACTGGATGTCGCTGGCGCAGGGCGCTAACCAGGCCTATGACAGCGGTGGCATGACCGCGCTGGCGGACTGGTCCGCACAGCAGCGGCACAGTGGCATCGAGGCCACGTTGTTCGAGGATGGCCATTCGCTGTCGCCGATCCGCATGTATCCGTCGGTCGCCCGCACGCTGCCGAACTTGCTCGACACCGACCGCAGCGTGGTGCTGCAGCTATGGCCGGGCATCTATCTGGCCGTGCAGCAGGTAACCGGCCGTGACGGCAAGCCGCGGCAGTTCGTGGCTCAGAGCCACATCCACGCGCGGTTGGCGCCGCAGACGCGGGAAAAGATCTTGCTGGCGGTGCAGGGTTTGCTGTCGCTGCTGTTCATCGGTCTGGTCGGCTGGTGGGTCGCGCGCAGCGTGGCCCGACCGGTGCAGGCATTACGCGACGCCACGCGGCGCATGGCCGCCGGCGAGTTGTCCACGCGGGTCGGTCGGCAGGGCGGTTTGATCCACGACGAACTGGCGCAACTGGCCGGCGATTTCGACGCCATGGCCGAGCGCATCGAGGCATTGGTATCGCACGACCGCGGTGTGCTGCAGGATCTGTCGCACGAGCTGCGCTCGCCGTTGGCGCGGCTGCATCTGATTCTCGACCTTGCCCAGCGCAGCACCGATGCAGCCGAGGCCGAGCCGTATTTTCGCCAGGCCGAGCAGGAGATCATCCGGCTTGATCGCATGACCGGCGAGATGCTCGCGCTGTCACGGCTCGAGGGCGGCATTCCCGGCATGAGTCGCGAGCCGCTCGAACTCGCCGAGCTGGCCGCCGATTGTATGCGGCAGGCCGAACTCGAAGCGGGCGCGCGCCAAGTCAATCTGCAACTGGTCGCGGGCGAACCTGCGCTGGTGTCCGGTAGCGTGCTGTTGCTGGAACGCGCGCTGGACAATCTGATCGCCAACGCGATCAAGTACAGCCCGGCGGGTGGACGTGTGGAGCTGGCCGTGTATGGCGGCAAGACCCTGGCCGAACTCTCGGTGCGCGATTACGGCCCCGGCGTACCGGAAGCGGAACTGGAATCCCTGTTTCGCCCGTTCTTTCGCGGCAGCAATGCGAAACGTGCCGATGGCCACGGCCTGGGCCTCGCCATCGTGCAGCGCGTGGTGCAGGCGCACGGCGGCGAAATCCAGGCACACAACGCGGCCGGCGGCGGACTGGAAGTGCGGCTGCGGCTACCGATCGTGATGGCCGACGCTACGGTATGAGCGCCGGCGCAGCCCATTGTCGGCGTTACTCGCTGCTCATCATTTGGACGTCCGAAGGCGCGCGTCGTTTTCCGACTGCTGTCGCATGAAGTCGATGAACACGCGTAGCTTCGGCGCTACCTGGAAGCGGCTCGGGTAATATAGGTAGAAGCCTTCGAACGGCGGCAACCAGGGATCGAGCACGCTTTCGAGCCGGCCATCGGCCACGGCCTCGCGCACCACCGGCTCAAGGGCATAGACAAGGCCGATGCCGTCGCAGGCGGCGCGCACGGCCAGCATCATGTCATTGACGACCAGGCTGCCGTCCACCGCGATCTCGAACCAGCGTCCCTTGCGTGGTCCGCTGCGCTGCGCGAATTCCCAGCGATACAGGGCACCGCTGCTGGCCTGACGAAATTTCACGCAAGGAAACGCCTGCAGATCGCGCGGATGTTTTGGTCGGCCATGCCGCTCGAAATACGCCGGCGATCCCGCCACCACCGAACGCACCGGCCCGCTGACCGGCACGGCCACCATGTCGCGCTGCAGGCGTTCGCCGAGGCGGATGCCGGCGTCGAATCCTTCGGCGATCAGGTCGCTCAAGTTGTTGTCGACGTGGATGTCCAGCTGAACTTCCGGCCAGCGCTCCATGAACTCGGCCAGTCTCGCTTCGAGCAACCATGGCAGTTGCGGCATGGTCAGGCGCAGCGTGCCGCTGGGGCGTCCATCGTGCTGGCGCAGCGCGTCCATCGCCGCATCCAGTTCGTTCAACGCCGGCGCGATCCGCGCCAGCAGCGCGTGCCCGGCCTCGGTCAGGCCGACCCGGCGCGTGGTGCGATGGAGCAGTCGCGCACCGAGCTGCTGTTCGAGCCGGCGCAGGGTCTGGCTCAGCGCGGACGCGGTGACGTCCAGCGCGGCCGCCGCGCGAGTAAAGCTGCCGTGCTCGGCGATCGCGCGGAAGGCGCGCAGGGCATAGTCGTCGCGCATGTGTGGTTTCATTGATTAGATACGCTTCATAAAGTATCAAGCTGGATCCGGTTTTTCCATGCAATAGCGCGGCGTAGATTGGCGGCTCTCCCGAGGAATCCGCCATGTCACTCGACCAGTACATCACTCTCGGCCGCTCCGGCCTGCGCGTCAGCCGTCTCTCACTCGGCACCATGACCTTCGGCGAAGACTGGGGCTGGGGCGCGGATGCCGCCGAGTCGCGGCGCATCTTCGATGCCTATGTGGAGCGCGGTGGCAATTTCATCGATACCGCGAACATCTACACCAACGGCAGCTCGGAAAAACTATTGGGCCAGTTCATCGCGGATCGGCGCGATAGCCTGGTGCTTGCCACCAAATACACCAGCAGCATGCAGCCGGACGACCCCAATGCTAGCGGCAACCATCGGAAAAACATGCTGCGCGCGGTCGAGGCCAGCTTGCGTCGCTTGAACACCGACTACATCGATCTGCTCTATCTGCACGCCTGGGATTTTCTGACCCCGGTGGAAGAAGTCATGCGCGGCTTCGATGACCTGGTGCGCGCGGGCAAGGTGATGTACGCAGGCATATCGGATGCGCCGGCGTGGCAGGTCGCGCGCATGCAGACCATCGCCGATCTGCGCGGCTGGTCGCCGCTGGTCGCGCTGCAGATCGAATACAGCCTGGTCGAGCGCACGGTCGAGCGCGAGCTGATACCGATGGCGAAAGAGCTCGGCCTCGGTGTGCTGGGCTGGTCGCCCTTGGCCAGCGGCGTGCTCACCGGCAAGTACAGCGCGGCCGATCTGGGCCAGGATGCGGTGGCCAGTCCCACCGGCAGCCGCAAGAATGTCGCCACGGCCAATGGCGCGCTCAGCGAACGGTCGCTACGCATCGCCGCGGTGGTTAAGCAGATCGCCGACGAGCTCGGTCGCAGCCCGGCGCAGGTCGCGTTGGCCTGGACCCTACTCAACCCGGCACTGACCGCGTCGATCATCGGCGCACGCACGCTGAAGCAATTCGAAGACAATCTCGGTGCGCTCGATGTGGTGCTCGACGGAAGCCAGCGCGCCCGCCTCGATCAAGTCAGTGCGATTGCGCGTGGTTTTCCGCACGATTTCCTCGACCTGCCGTTGACCCGGCAGGTGGTGTTCGGCAACTGCAAGGTCAGCCGGCCAACTTGAGCCGGTCGCCATTTCGATCCGGAGGAGGGATTCAACCGCCCGGATCGAAACGGGTCAGGCGCAGATCGTTGAACTTGCGCCGTTCGATCAGCGTGTCGACCTTGCCCTGTGCATCGCGGTGGAAGATCAGCAGGTTGCGCTCATCGTCGCTGCCCATGAACACGTCCTTCGCGATCGGCTGCAGGACATTGGTCGGCCGGCCCGGCTTGGTGACGTAGCCGAGCACGCCATCGCGCACGCTCACTGTCCACACGCGATCCGGTGCATAGCGGTAGCTGCCGACGTAATCGCCCGGCACGAGTCCGTTCACCACCAGCTTCGGCGGCGCGGTGGGAATCGTCACGTCCTCGTAGCCGGCGAGTTTCCAGGCGCTGTCCTGTTTTACGAAACTGAGCAGCGACTGATAGCGCACCACGAAATGCTGGCCGAACACGGTTTCGCGTTCGTACTGCTCGACCTGCAGGATCGCCGCATCGCCGTACTGCTGCGTGTGTGCATCGCGTAACTCGATGCTGCCCGCGAAACCGGCAGGGAAGGGCCGCAGCGATGCCACCACGTCCTGCTTGTGCTGGATGTGGCCGAACTCGTCGATGATCACCGCGTCTTCGGTGAGCGTCTGCTGCCATACGGCCTGGTCACCTTTGGGAATCGCATCGACCAGCGTCTGCGTGAGGTGCAGCAATTCCGCCTGCAATGTCGGCGGTGGGGGAGCGGCCGCAGCCGCATGCGCGGGCAGGGCCGCGAGAGCCAGGATGAAGGCAGGCCATGGCGTGCGCATGCGAAGGTCTCCGCAAAAATCAGAGCATGCGCCGGATCGCGCCCGTGGTACCTGTGCATGAAGTAACGACGTGCGCGAATCTTGACGGGCTCCATACGCGGACTCGGCGAGGCTCGGAATGGCTGAACAACTCAATTTGACAGCCATGTCGATTTCCGCGGATGCCGTTCGTCGTCAGGTAGAGACGGCCTCCCCAGCACCCGGTGGCATCGTTGCTCCGGGCTTCATCCGACAGGAAATACCGCCATGTCACTGAAATTCTACGCACACCCGTTTTCGTCCTATTCGCAGAAGGTGCTGACTGCGCTGTACGAGAACGAGACCGCATTCGAGTGGCGCCTACTGACGCCGGAGAACCCGCAGGTGCTGCAGGAATTCGTCGCGCTGTGGCCAATCGGGCTGTTTCCGGTGCTGGTGGACGGCGAACGCACGGTGGTCGAGGCCACCACCATCATCGAATATCTCGGCCTGTATCACCCGGGCTCGGTGCCGCTGCTGCCAAGTGATGCGCGGGCCGCACTGGAAGTGCGCAGCATGGATCGCTTCTTCGATAACTACATTTCGACACCGCAGCAGAGGATCATCTTCGACTGCCGCCGCGCCGAGGCCGAGCGCGACGCGCGCGGTGTGGCCGATGCGCGCGCCATGCTCGATACCGCCTATGCATGGCTCGACAAGGTGATGGCCGGGCGCGAATGGGCGGCCGGCGACCGCTTCAGCCTCGCCGATTGCGGCGCCGCGCCGTTCCTGTTCTATGCCGACTGGACCCATCGCATCGATCCGTCGTTCGCGAACGTGCTCGGCTATCGAAAGCGGCTGCTGGCAAGGCCGTCGTTTGCCCGCGCGGTCGATGAGGCGCGGCCGTATCGTTCGTTCTTCCCGCTCGGTGCGCCCGATCGCGACTGATTCCTAATGACCGATATTCCACCAATCATCTTTCAACTATTCGGAGATAGGCCATGACTCAATCCACATCCCTCGTATCCGCCGTAGAACTTGCTCGGCGCGAAACCATGCGCTTTCCCAACGAGAGCGAGGATTACCGTCGCGCCCGCGAAGCCTTGCTGGCCGAAGAAATCGAACTGCGCCGGCATATCGAGCGTGTCGCCGAACAGCGCCGCGCGCTGCCGCCCGGCGGTGCGGTGACCGGCGATTATCGCTTCCAGGGCGAGCACGGGCCGGTCGATTTCGCCGGTCTGTTCGGCGACAAGCAGACGCTGGTGGTCTACAGCTACATGTTCGGGCCGCAGCGCCAACGGCCTTGCTCGATGTGTACGTCGCTGCTCAGCGCATGGGATGGCGAGGCACGTGACGTCGAACAGCGCGTCGCATTGGCGGTGGTCGCGCGTTCGCCGATCGAGCGACTGGTCGCGTTCAAGCGTGAACGCGGTTGGCGTCATCTCAAACTGTATGCCGACAGCGATGGCCGCTACAGCAACGACTACTTCGCCGTCGATCAGGATGGCGGCGACGGCGAACAATCGGCGTTCAATGTGTTCACCCGCCGCGACGGCACGATCCGTCATTTCTGGAGTGGCGAGATGGGCTTCGAAAGCGCCGATCCCGGCCAGGACCCGCGCGGCGCGCCGGACCTGATGCCGCTGTGGACTATTTTCGATTCGACACCCGAGGGGCGTGATCCGCACTGGTATCCGAAGCTCGATTATCCGGATTGAATGCACGCATCATGCGTCCGGCATTCGCCGACAAACCGGTGGAAAACAGGGGCCATTAGCGCCCCTGTCTATGTCGCGCTGATGCGGAGTTATCGTCCTGCGTAGGATGTGCAGTGAGTGCCAGATGCTTCCAACTGGACGCAGGCAAAGGCGACGGAGGCTGGCGCGGTGACGCCGAAGTAGCCCAGCCGAGTCCGCATGCGTGGCGCATCGCCGGCGCTGCCGCTGCCGCGGTAGTCATACACTTTCCTGCCCCCTCCCGTGATGGCCACCTGGTTGGCAGGGATCGTGTTGCCGTGCGAGTCGATCGCGCTGGTTGCGTTGACGGTGAGCTGGGCCGGTCGCTGCGCGATGTCCACATGCGCGCTCATCGCGCTGCCGTCCGCAAAGGTTACGACGTACGCCAATCCTGGCCGATGGGTCATGTCGAAGACTTGCACCACCGAAATCGCGGACGTCAGGTCGTTCATGGCCTTTGCAATGCCGAACTGCGGCATGCTGCCGATCCACGTCAGGAATTTGGATTGGGCCGGACTCTCGTCAATGAGGTCGAATGCGCTCGGGTTTCCACTCGGATAGGTGACATGGCCACCGCCCCGCAGCGTAAAAGGCATCGTCTGGAGCCAGCTGCTGGCGGTGGTGGGGTGGGCTGACGAAGCGTCGATGACGAGGTCGTAGACCTTTTGATAGCCGACCGGCGCGTCGTCATAGAAAGCCATCAGGCCGTCGAATCCCTTGCTCTCAAGCGGGCTCAACACGTCGCTGGATACTTCAAGCGTGGGTTTTGCGCCCACGTGTTGAACGACACTGACTACGAAGGCGGATGCCTTTTTGTTGACGATGTCACCGACGATAAAACGCCCGGCGCCGGCATTTTGGGCCGTCTGCATCATCTGTGCTGAGCTACAGCTTTCGCAGCCCAGATAGGCGGTGGCCGATGCCGCGTGGGTGAAAAACGTTGCGGCGCCTATCGCTAATGCGCCGATGATTTTTCCGGTCATCTTCATCTTCCTGGTAAGTAAGTCCTGGCCGCCCGAATCTACGGCGTCGTGAGCGTATCAAAGACACCTGCACAGCGGAGGAAACTGCGCACGCTTCTCCGCCTGAAGCGCAAATATTCGCCGCAAGGATGCTGCGACGCATGATGACAGCGGCAAATTCCTTCGATCATGCTGGCCCAAACGTGGCGACGCGTCCATACGCCAGCGGGCGGCAGCTTTATCTGTCTGATCCGCCGGCGACGCCAGTCACGCCCGGGTGCTTGGGGAGCACCCATTCTCAACGGAGGGGATCGATGAATCATTGCCGCTTGCCGCAGGAACTCGCCGTGCGCCGCATCCGCCGGCACATGCGACCACTCGCCACCGCCTGCGCTACTGCATTGTTTGCGATGCTGGCGACCGGTATCGCATCCGCGCAGGACACGCAGGACACGCAGGACACGCAGGAACAGACGCCGCCGAAACCCGCGGATGCGCAAACGGCGCCGGCCAAGAAAGTGGTCGCCAAGACCGCCGAAAAGGCCCAGAAGAAATCCGAGGATTCGGTGAGCAATCTCGATGCCGTCGTGGTCACCGGTATCCGCGGCAGCATCGAAAGCGCGCTGAGGGCCAAGCAGGATTCGGACAGCATCATCGAAGCCATCTCGGCTGAAGACATCGGCAAGCTACCGGATTCCAGCATCGCGGAGAGTCTGGCGCGCCTGCCGGGCCTGGCCACGCAGCGCGTGGACGGTCGCGCGGACGTGATCTCGATCCGCGGCCTGTCGCCGGATTTCGCTGGCACCACGCTCAACGGACGCGAACAGGCGACGATCGGCGAGAACCGCGGCGTGGAATTCGATCAGTATCCTTCCGAGTTGATCAGCGGCGCCGCGGTGTACAAGACACCGGATGCCAGCCTGATCGGACAGGGCCTGTCGGGCACGGTCGATCTGCACACGCTGAAGCCGCTGGACCTGTCCAGCCGTACCATCGCCGTCAATCTGCGTGGCGAGTACACCAACAACGGCAAGCTCAATCCCGGCGTGGGCGTAGGCAACACCGGCCATCGTGCCAGCTTCTCGTATATCGACCAGTTTTTCGACCACACGCTGGGTGTCGCCATCGGCTTCGCTCAGCTCGATTCGCCGATCCAGGAGAAGCAATACCAGGCGTGGTGGTGGAGCGTGGACAACGGCTCCGCCGGCATCGACAAGAACTGGGGCGGTCCGCATACACCCGGCCTGCCGGACAACGTGCTCTCGCAGGAAGGCATGCAACTGCGCGCGCAGTCGGAGAAGCAGTTGCGCAATGGCCTGATGACCGTGCTCGAATGGGCGCCGGGCGAGCACTACCATTCCACCCTCGACCTGTACTACTCGACTTTCAACGAGCGCAAGTACACCAACGGCGTGCAGTGGTCGAGCAACGCGTACAACCACAATGGCGTGCCAACGTACAGCGACCTGGGCATTACGCCGAGCGAGCCGTATCCCATCGTCACCTCCGGCACGATCAGCGGGCTCGCGCCGATCCTGCAGAACGAGTTCACCAAAGAACACGATAAACTTTTCTCGGCCGGCTGGAACAATCAGTACGACTTCGGCAACGACTGGACGGCCACCGTGGACCTCTCGTATTCCAGCGCAAAGAAGAAGCTGCACGACGCCTACCTGTTCAGCGGTGTGCGCGGCGGCAGCACGATCAGCACGCAGTTCCTCACTCCGCTCGGCGATGGCTACCCGTATTTCACTCCGGGTACCGACCTCGGCAACCCGGACAATATCGCGTTCACCGATCCGGATGACTACGGCTACAACGGCCGCGAGGAATTCGACAGTCAGAAGGACACGATCAAGGCCGTGCGGCTTGAAGTGACTCATCCGCTGGGCTGGATCTTCAGCAGCATGAATCTCGGCGTGGATTACTCGGATCGCAAGAAGACCAAGCAGGCCGATGTGTTCTACGCCTGGTTGAATGGCAACGGCAATGACACCACGACCGGGCCGTACGTCCCGGGCTTCGGTGCGCCGATCGATCCAGAGTTCCTGTACGGTCCCACCTCGCTCAGCTATGGCGGCATCCCGGGCATCGTCAATTACGACGTGCTGGGCGCGTTGCACAATCAGTTTTACCTGACCGAACGCAACGGTGCGGGTGATTACAGCCGCAACTACTCGGTCGAAGAAAAAGTGCCGGTCGCCTATGCCAAGTTCAACATCGAAACGACCGTGGCGAGCATTCCGTTGCGCGGCAACGTCGGTGTGCAGTTCGTGCACACGGATCAATCCTCCGACGCTTTGCAGACCAATGGCGATGCCCTGGTTGGCAAGATTACCGGCGGCGCAACCTACAACAAAGTGCTGCCCAGCCTGAACCTGGTAGCCCAGATTGGCGATCAGCAATACCTGCGCTTCGGCCTGGCCAAGACGATGGCACGTGGCCGCATCGACGACGAAAAGGTCGCCGCCTCCGCCGACGTATCGCGGCAGGAGACTGGCCCGGCTGCCGGCCAGGTGTTGTGGTCCGGCAGCGGCGGCAACCCGCAGTTGCGGCCGTATGTCGCGGTGGGTACCGACCTCTCGTGGGAGAAGTACTTCGGCACATCGAGTTATGTGGCGGCAGCGGTGTTCCACAAGAACCTGCTCAACTACATCTACGACAAGACCACGCTCGACTTCGATTTCCCCGGCCATGGTTTTATCAACGACGATCCCACGCTGACGCCAACCAGCCCCTATGGTTCGTACACCCGACCCGAGAACGGCAACGGCGGCAAGATGGATGGCCTGGAATTGTCCGGCGCGCTGGAAGGCGGCTTGCTGACGCGTGTGCTGGATGGATTTGGTGCACAAGCCAATTTCTCACTGACCAACAGTTCGCTGCCGGTCAGCGCGCTCTCGTCGATTCCCGGTAGTCCCAGTACCTTGCCGGGCCTGTCTAGAAAGGTGGCCAATCTCGCTTTGTATTATGAGAAATATGGTTTCTCGGTCCGCATCGCCGAGCGATATCGCTCCTCCTTCACCGGCGAAGCGGTCGCCTTGTTCGACCAGCTCGGTTACACCAAGATCCTCGCCGACAAGCAGACCGACTTCCAGTTGGGCTATGCGTTCTCGGAAGGTCGCTGGAACGGGCTGTCGATCCTGCTGCAGATCAACAATATGACCAATTCTGCCGACAAGTCGCAGCAGATATCCGCGTTGCCCAATGGCGTGTCGCTCGGGCGGCCGCTCGAATACGACACCTGGGGCAGGACGGTGATGTTCGGGGTGAACTACAAGATGTAGAACCGCGCATGCCCTGGCGTTGTGGTGAAACCCCATCGAGCGATAATGCAGCGATGAGCCACATCCGCCACGGCACCGCCGACTTCCGCCGCGCCAACCTCGCCCTGTTCGCCGCTGGCGTCGCCACCTTCGGTCTGTTGTATTGCGTGCAGCCGCTGATGCCGGAGTTCGGCCGGCTGTTCAAGGTGAGCGCGGCGACCAGCGCACTATCACTCTCGGTGACCACTGCCGTGCTGGCGGTGGCAATGCTGTTTGCCGGCGCGGTGTCCGATGCATGGGGTCGTAAGGCGGTGATGTCGGCCTCGCTGCTGTCGTCGGCCGTGCTGGTGGTGCTGAGCGCGTTGGCGCCGAACTGGCCAACCCTGCTGCTGCTGCGCACCTTGCTCGGCCTCAGCCTGAGCGGACTGCCGGCGGTAGCGATGACTTATCTCAGCGAAGAGATGCACCCGGAGTCGATCGGCCTCGGCATGGGCCTGTACATCAGCGGCAGTGCCGTAGGCGGGATGAGCGGCCGGCTGGTGGCCGGCGTGGTGACGGATTTCTTCGGCTGGCGCATCGGCGTGGCGGCGGTCGGCGTGATCGGTCTGCTGGCCGGCTGGGTATTCGCGCGCAGCCTGCCGCCTTCGCGGCATTTCATGGCGCAGCCGTTGCGGCCGCGCGCCTTGCTCGGCCGTTTCGCCGGCATGTTCCGCGATGGCGGGCTGCCCTGGCTGTTCGTCGAAGGCTTCCTGCTGCTTGGCGTGTTCGTCACCGTCTACAACTACATCGGCTACCGATTGATGGCGTCGCCGTATGCGTTGAGTCAGGCCGCGGTGGGGCTGATCTTCAGCGTGTACCTGGTGGGCATGTTCAGTTCCACCTGGGTGGGTACGCTGGCCGGGCGGCTGGGGCGGCGCAAGGTGCTGTGGGCGATGTTCGCCTTGATGCTGGCCGGGCTGGCGCTGACCCTGCTGCGGCCGCTGTGGCTGATCATCATCGGCATCGCCGCGATCACCTTCGGTTTCTTCGGCGGGCATTCCATCGTCAGCAGCTGGGTCGGTCGTCGTGCCGGTATCGCCAAGGCGCAGGCGTCGTCGATGTATTTGTTCGCTTACTACATGGGTTCGAGCGTGGCCGGTGCGGCGGGCGGGTTGTTCTACTCGGCGCATGGCTGGCCGGGCGTGGCCGCGTTCGTCGCCGCGTTGCTGCTGGTCGGCTTGCTGATTGCGTGGCGGCTTTACTATCTCGTGCCGTTGCCGGGTCCACCATCGCCCGGCACCGAGCCGCCGCTGTCGTGACGGCCTGGAGCCATCCATGAAAATCGACGCCATTGATCATCTTGTGCTCACTGTTGCCGATATCGATGCGACCTGTGCGTTCTATGCGCGCGTGCTCGGCATGCAGGTCGTGGCATTTGGCGAAGGGCGCAAGGCGTTGGCGTTCGGCGCGCAGAAGATCAATCTGCATCGCCATCGGCATGAATTCGAACCGAAGGCCGCAAAGCCTACGCCGGGCTCGGCCGATCTGTGCCTGATCACTTCGCTGCCGCTCGCCGACGTGATTGCGCATCTGCAGCGCTGCGAAGTCGAAGTGCTGGAAGGGCCGGTGCAGCGCACCGGCGCGCGCGGAAAGATTCTCTCGGTGTATCTGCGCGACCCGGATCAGAACCTGATCGAGGTCAGCAACTACCTGTAGTCGTCTGGTTCCTATGGCACCGGCGATTTCAGCATCCCGCTCACCGCCGAGAAATCGCCGTCGTTCGGCAAGGGCGTTAGACCGAGCAGGTGCATGATTAGCGGATAGACGTCTACATTCGGGAACTCCGCCACTCGCAGGCCCTCACGAAACGCCGGCCCGGCGGCGATGAATAGTGCGCGCATGCGTGGGTCGGCGTTGTCATAGCCGTGCTCGCCGACCTTGAGCGGCTTGTCGCCGTGGGCGATTTCGTCGGCCGAGGTGATGCGCCAACCGACGTCGGCCAGGCACAGCAACTGCGGCACACGTGGATTGTGGCCGTATTCGAATCGCGCCGGCACCTTGGTCTTGTCCCAGCACTGCATATGCCGCTGCGGCCGGCTCATCTTCGCCTCGATGCGGGCGAAGGTTTGCCGAGATGCGGCGCTGTTCGACTTGGGATTGAAGCCGGCGAGCACGCCAAGGTCCACGGTGGCGACCTTGTCCAGCGGAATCAGCCGGTCGATGAAGATGCTGTTCTGCAGCGGCACGCTGGCCATGCCGTGGTCGGCGACCACGATGATGTTGATATGTCCGTACAGGCCGCGCTGCTTCAGGCCCTGCAACAGGCGTGCAAGCGCCGCGTCCGTATCGCGGATCGCCTGGTTTACTTCGGGCGAATCCGGACCGTGATCGTGGCCGCCGTGATCGACACCGTCGAAATACAGCGTGAGGAAGCTCGGCCGTTGCGCGGGCGGCAGGTCGAGCCAGGCCAGGATCTGATCGACGCGCTGGTCCGGCGTAACCGCGCCGTCGTAGGGTTTCCAATAGTCGGGACGATGATGGTGAATCTCGGCGCCCGAACCGGGCCAGAACATCGTTGCCGTACGCAGACCCTGTTCGTCGGCGGTTTCCCAGATCGGTGTGGCCTCGCTCCACCAGCGGCCGTCGTTGGCCGCCGCGGTCTTCGGTGTGAAGCCGCCCAGCTGGGAATCACTCATCGTGTTGGCGATGACGCCGTGGTGATCCGGAGTGAGCCCGGTGACCAGGGTGTAATGGTTCGGAAACGTGAGCGAGGGAAACGCCGGCCGCATCGCGTCCGCATGCACACCTTGCTGCGCCAGCAGCGCCAGCGTGGGGCTGATGCCGCGATCGAAATAGTCGGCGCGGTATGCGTCGATCGAGATCAGCAGGAGTGGCGTCGGCTTCGGCGATTCGACGCGAGCGTTGTCGGCGACAGTGGGCGAAGGCGCGACGGCGGCCGGCGGTTTCTGGACAGAGCAGCCGACGCCGCATGCGCCGAGCAGGCAGAACAGCAGGTGATACGGGAATTTCATGGACGAACCGGAGGGAATGGGCGAGCCGGTGCATGATCGCGCACTGCCGCAACTATTTCAGCAAAGTTCGTGCGCATGTTCTTGCATGGCGCCAGCGCGCTTGTGACGAGCGCCTTGCGAGAGCCGCTTATTGCAGGCCGGCGAACAGATCGCCATGCGCTGTGCGGGTTTCCAGCGAGAGCAGGAATTGCTTGGTCGGCAGACCGCCGCCGAAGCCGGTGAGGCTGCCATCGCTGCCGATCACGCGGTGGCAGGGCAGCACGATCGGTAGCGGATTGCGGCCGTTCGTCGCGCCGACCGCGCGCATGGCGCTCGGCTGTCCGATGCGTCGGGCCAGTTCGCCGTAGCTGATCGTTTCGCCATACGGGATACGCGCCAGTTCATTCCATACCTCAAGCTGGAACGGGGTGCCGAGCGGATGCAGCGGCAACTTGAACACTTGCCGCGTGCCCGCGAAATATTCGTCGAGCTGGCGCCTGGCGAACGTCAGTCGGGCACTGTCGTGAATCCAGTGCGGCGCGGCCGTTCGCGGGTGCCGTGCGGTTTCGAACCAGAGTTCGCGCAAGCCCTGCTCATCCGCGACCAGACGTAGCCGGCCGACCGGGCTGTGCATATCGTCGTACCACACCGGCTCGTTCGACGCGGCCGAGGTCATGGTTGCTTCTTCTTGCGCGACGCCGACGGCACAGCGGTCTTCCCCGCTACGGCGTCGGTCATGCCGCGCCATAGGTGCATGACCGTATATGCGCGCCATGGCCGCCACGGCTCGGCGCGCGCCTCCAACGCCTTCGTGCTCAGTTCCGGACCATCGCCGGCGGCGGCGCGACGCAGGATCAAATCGGCCGCCGGGAAGGCATCCGGATGGCTGAGCGCGCGCATCGCCATGTAATGCGCGGTCCACTCGCCAATGCCCGGCAGGGCGACCCATTGCGCGACGAACTGGTCCAGCGGCTGTTCAGTGCGGAAATCGACCTGCCCATCCAACAAGGCGCGCGCCACCGTGCGGATCGTCGCGGCGCGCGCTTGAGTCAGGCCGAGTTCGCGCAAGTCGGCATCGACCAGCATCGCCGGCGTGGGAAACAAACGATCCAGCCCGGGAGCGACGAAGTCGGGTACATCTGGCCCGGTCAGCGCCGGTCCGTGGCGTTGGACGATACGCGTGGCCAACGTGCGTGCCGCGGCGACGCTGACCTGTTGACCGAGAATGGCGCGTACCGCCACCTCGAAGCCGTCCCAGCTGCCGGGCAGGCGCAGGCCGGGTCGACGTTTTACCAGTGGCCACAGCACGGCATCGCGCCGCAGGACGCCGTTGATGCTCTGTGGATTCGCATCGAGGTCGAACATCCGACGCAGCTTCGTCACCACCGCGAGCAACTGAGCGGGTTGCGGACAATGCAACTGCAGGCGTAACGCGTGTTCGCCATGCGGCCATGCGCTCAGGTGCAGCCAGCCGGGCGCGTCCGCATCGCCGAACACGCGCGAATAGCTGTGCTCATCGACCGCCTCCACGCCGGGCAGCGCACGCTGGCGAAGAAAATCGAGTAGCGCGGCGAAGTCATACGGTGGCCGATAATCCAGCCGCAGCAGCAGCGGCTCGCCGGCGGCGGCGCGCGGATACCGGCGCAGCTCGCGCGGCGGGATGCGATTCGCCTGCGCGAATGCGGCGTGGAAACGACGCAGGCTGCGAAAGCCGGAGGCGAGCGCGACTTCGGTCACCGGCAACGAGGTTTCGGTCAATAGCTGCTTGGCGAACAGCAGACGACGCGTGGTATGCACATTCATCGGCGGTGCGCCGAGCCGATCGACGAACAGCCGGCGCAGTTGTCGCGCGCCGATGCCGACGCGCCGGGCGAGTTCATCCAGCGAGGCCTCGTCGAGCAGGCCGTTCTCAATCAGCTTCAGTGCACGGGCCACGATGTGATCGCCGTGCTGCCATTCCGGATTGCCCGGCGCCAGTTCCGGCCGGCAACGCAGGCAGGGGCGAAAACCGGCGGCTTCTGCGGTGGCCGCATTTACGTAATAGCGCACGTTGCTCGACTTCGCCGGCGGCGCTGGACACACCGGGCGGCAGTAGATATGGGTGCTGGTGACCGCGGTGAAGAACAGGCCGTCGAAGCGCGCGTCCCGGCTCAGGCGTGCCTGCTCGCAGGTCGACCAGCCGGGCAGGGCCGGTTCGTTCGGAGTAAGGGTGTTCGGTGATGGCATGCATGCAGCCTAGCACCGTCGTGCAGTCCGAACTCGCCGTTTTCGGACATCAATGCTGCGGCCCCATCCCTTGTGTGATTAGTCCGTCGCAACCATCTACATACTGTTGAAGTGCAGGACGCTATGCTTTGAATCGGAATGGAATGGATCGATAGTCCGGAGGTTTCCATGGCAACGGGTTGGGCCGGCGATGGCGCCGTGCAGGATCAGATCGATGCCACCGTCGACGATGCGGTGAAGCGCGCGCGTCAGCAGCTCCGTCAGGGGCCGGGCCTGACGCGTTGCGAAGAATGCGAAGCGCCGATTCCCGAGGCGCGGCGCAAGGCCGTGCCGGGCGTGCGCCTGTGCGTGGCCTGCCAGGAAGCGCACGATGCCGACCAACACAGCAGCCAGCTTTATAACCGCCGCGGCAGCAAGGACAGTCAGCTGCGCTGAGTTCGGTCCACACGGCAGCGATTGGACTTCGGGCGCTTCGCTTTTCCGCCGGCTCTGGCAGAATCGAGTTATCTGCCGAATAGGAATTCTCGATGTCCGCTGCCGAGACCGCGCCGGTCAATTCGCCGAGCCGCGTATTGTTTGCCAGCTTGATCGGCACCACGATCGAGTTCTTCGATTTCTATATCTATGCCACCGCGGCGGTACTGGTCTTTCCGAAGCTGTTCTTTCCGGCGTCGGATCCGACATCCTCCACGCTGCAATCGCTGGCGACATTCGCGCTGGCATTCTTTGCGCGACCGATCGGCTCGGCGGTGTTCGGCCATTTCGGCGACCGGGTGGGGCGCAAGGCCACCCTGGTGGCGGCGCTGCTGACCATGGGTATTTCCACCGTGACGATCGGCCTGCTGCCGACCTACGCAGGGATCGGTGTGCTGGCACCGCTGCTGCTGGCGCTATGTCGGTTTGGCCAGGGCCTGGGTCTTGGCGGCGAGTGGGGCGGCGCGGTGCTGCTGGCGATCGAGAACGCGCCGCCGGGCAAACGCGCGTGGTACGGCATGTTTCCGCAGCTCGGCGCGCCGATCGGTTTCTTTATTTCGACTGGCCTGTTCTTGTGGCTGACCCATAGCATCGGCGACAAGGCGTTTTTCGATTGGGGCTGGCGCGTGCCGTTCCTGGCCAGCGCGGTGCTGGTGCTGATCGGCCTGTGGATGCGTTTGAAGCTGCACGAGACGCCGGCGTTCGCGCGCGCGATGGCGCAGCACGAACGCGTGCGACTGCCGATGTTGACGGTGATCGTGCAGCACCCACTCGCCCTGCTTGCCGGCACGTTCGCGGCGTTGGCTACCTTCGTGCTTTTTTATCTGATGACGGTGTTCGCGCTGAGCTGGGCCACCGGTCACCTGGGCTATTCGCGGGAGCGCTTCCTGCTGCTGCAGATGATCGGTGTGTTGTTCTTCGCGGCGACGATTCCGTTGTCCGCGAAGCTCGCCGACCGGTACGGCAACCGCCCGCTGATGATCGTGGCGACGCTGCTCATCCTCGCCTTCGGTGTCGGCTTCGCGCCGCTGTTCGCCGCCGGCAGTAGCGGCAGCGTGCTGTTGTTCCTCGCGCTCGGACTGGCCGCGATGGGGCTGACCTACGGCCCGCTCGGCACCATCCTGGCGCAGATGTATCCCACCGCGGTGCGCTACACCGGCGCGTCACTGGCATTCAACCTGGCCGGCATCCTGGGCGCATCGCTGGCGCCATCCATCGCCACCTGGCTGGCGAAGACGTATGGCCTGGCCTACGTCGGCTATTACCTCGCCACGGCAGCCTTGCTGACTTTGCTAGCGCTCTGGTCGATGCCGCGTCAGGCACGCGAGGTCGACGGCGTGGTCGTCGATGTGCCGGAAGGTGTCGTGTGAATCATCGTCGCCGATGACTCAAGCCATGGCTTGCGCGCCTTCCCGGGATCAGGATCGCTGAGGAACTGGATTAGCTGA
>Ga0302314_10002940_pt1 | contig 31581 bp, 15 predicted proteins | sample III_Palsa_N2_3_FD_200533 | JGI IMG/M metagenome (GOLD analysis project Ga0302314, IMG submission 200533) | Peat permafrost microbial communities from Stordalen Mire near Abisko, Sweden - III_Palsa_N2_3 | ecosystem: Environmental > Terrestrial > Soil > Palsa > Peat permafrost | place: Sweden... | reverse complement strand
ATCGCACGCTGGTCGATGCCGGATACCACGCCAAGCCCTTCGACCGGGAACGCGCCTCGGTGATCATCGGCGCCAGCGGCGGAATCGGCGATGTCGGCATGCAATACGGATTGCGCTCCGAGTTGCCGCGCTTCATCGGCGATCTTCCCAACGATGTGGCCGAGCGCTTGCCGGAATGGACCGAAGACTCCTTTGCCGGAATCCTCCCCAATGTCGCGGCCGGGCGCATCGCCAACCGTTTGAACTTCGGCGGCATGAACCTCACCACGGATGCCGCGTGCGCCTCCTCGCTGGCCGCGGTTTACCAGGCTGTCACCGAACTCGTCGCCAAGCGTTCTGATTTTGTGATCGCGGGCGGCCTGGACACAGTCCAGGGGCCCTTTGGATACCTCTGTTTCAGCAAGACCCAGGCGCTCTCGCCCCGCGGCCAATGCTCCACCTTCGATGTCACCGGCGACGGCATCGTCATCAGCGAGGGCATCGCGATGTTGGCGTTGAAGCGCCTCGCCGATGCGCAGCGCGATGGCGACCGGATCTATGCGGTCATCAAGGGCGTGGGCGCGAGCAGCGACGGCAGCGCCAAGGGCATGACCGCACCGCTGCCGGCAGGCCAGTTGCGCGCCATGCGCCGCGCCTATGAGATGGCCGGGTTCGGCCCCTCCTCGGTGGGATTGTTCGAGGCGCACGGCACGGGCACCGTCGCCGGCGACACCGCGGAACTCGAAAGCACCACGCAGTTGATCAAGGAACAGAACGCGGCGCCGCGTCAGGCCGTGATCGGCTCGGTCAAGACCATGATTGGCCACACCAAGGCGACCGCCGGAGCAGCCGGCTTGATCAAGGCCGTCCTCGCCTTGCATCACCGCGTGCTGCCGCCGCACAACAATGTCAGCACGCCGATCGCGGCGCTGGCCGATCCAGCCGCGCCGCTGTATCTGGTGGACGAGGCCATGCCGTGGCTGACGAGCGGCGGGCAGCCGCGGCGCGCGGCCAGCAGCGCGTTCGGCTTCGGCGGCACGAATTTCCACGTGGTCCTCGAGGAGTACGGCGCGGAGTACCGCGACTGGATGCGCCCGGCTGCGAGCGACACCTGGAGCGCCGAGCTATTCCTGTGGAACGACGCGGACAAAGCCGGATTGTTGTCGCGGGTCGAAGCCTTCAGCGCAGGCGTAGCACCCGTGGAAGGCCTGGTGATGCGCGATGTGGCTGCGAGCCTCGCGGCTTCGTTCCGCGCCGCCGGCCAGATCCTCGCCGTCGTCGCGCGCAACTCGCGCGATTTGCACGCCAAGCTCGGCGCAGCGCTGGGCGTTCTGCGCGGTGACACCAAGGCCCTGCCTCCGGGCGTGTACTTCGGTGCTCCCGCCGAGGCCACGGGCAAGATTGCGGTGTTGTTCTCGGGCCAGGGGTCTCAGTATCCGAACATGGGGCGCGAGGCCGCGCTGCATTTCGACTGTGTGAGCGGGACGCTCGCAGAGGCCGATTCGCTGCTGAAGGACGCGTTCGAAACTCGGTTTGGATCCGCTTCGGCGCTCAGCAAATTCATATTTCCTCGCGGCGCGTACGGCGAGGCGGCCAAGCTCGACGCGCGGCAGCGGCTCGCCAGCACCGATGTGGCACAACCGGCCTTAGGCGCCATCGAGACCGGCCTGTTGCGCCTCATGCGCGAGCTTGGACTGGCAGCCGACATGTTCGCCGGCCATAGCTACGGCGAATTCGTCGCGCTGCACGCCGCCGGCGCGATCGACTTCGAGGCGCTGATGCAGCTCTCGGCGGCGCGCGGCCGCTTCATCATCGACGCCGCAGGTGCAGCCGGCGCCGAACTTGGCACCATGGCCGCCGTCAATGCGACGCGCGAACGGGTCGAGAGCGCATTGTCCGGGATCGACGGCGTGGTCCTGGCGAACCACAATGGCCCGACGCAAAGCGTGATATCCGGAACCCGCGCCGCAGTTCAGGCAGCCGCGCAACGCTTGCGCCAAGCCGAGGTGGAGGTCACCGACATTCCGGTGGCGGCCGCCTTCCATTCGAATCTCGTCAGGCCCGCGCAGCAAGCGCTGTCCAGTTTGATCGGCGTGACGCCGTGGGCGGCGGCGACAGCACCTGTGTATAGCAACTCGACCGGACGCGCGCATTCCGCCGACCCGGCGAAGGTCAAGCGGCAGATGGCCGAACACCTGGTGCAACCGGTCGAATTCGTCGCGCAGCTCGAGGCCATGTACGCGGATGGGGCGCGAATCTTCGTCGAGATCGGCCCGAAGTCAGTGCTCGCGCGGCTGGCCTCCCGAATACTGCAGGGGCGTGAACACCTGGCCGTGGCGGTCGATGACGGCAGCGGTTTGAGCGGCCTGCTGGGCGGAATCGGCCAGTTGCTGTGCGCCGGCGTGAAACTCGACATATCGCGCCTGTTCGCGCGTCGCGATTGCCGCATCGGCGATGCGTCGCAGCCTGCGACGCTGTTGCGGCCCACCCAAGTGTCCAAGTATGCCTGGATGCTCAACGGCAGCGGGGTGCGCCGCGCCGCTGAACCGGTGCAACAGATCGGTATTACGTTGGAACAGGCACGCGATGTGCGCCAGGCGACTGCGGAGCGTCTCGCGCCGCAACCCGCCGCTGCGGCACCGGCGGCACCGGCCGCTTTGCCCACCGCACCTGCCAGGCCTTCGCAGAACTCTTCAAGATCAGCCATTACCACGTGGAGAAAGGATCGATCCATGGATGAAAGACGAACGACGGATTCTTCCGTTATATCTGAGTACTTCGAGACCATGCGTCAGTTTCTGGAAACCCAGGAACGCGTCATGGCCGCGTTCCTCGGAGAAGGCAGCGCGCTGCGTCCTGTGACGCGCACGCGCTCCTTGCCGCTGAACGCGCCACGCGTCGCCGAACTGGCAGCAGCCCCGGTGGTCGTGCCCACCGCCAAGCTGCACGTACCGGTCGCGCCGGCAGCGGCTCCCAGCGCGGCGCCGGCCCCGGTTGCGGCTGCCGCGGCCAAACCGGCGGCAGCGCCTGCGCCGGTCGTTGCGCCTGCCGCTGCGGTGAAACCGGCTGCGGCGGCGGCTCAAGTGCTGACACCCACCACCAACGGCTCCGGTCTGACGCGCGAAAAGCTCCTCGACGCGCTACTGACCATCGTCGAGGAGAAGACTGGCTACCCGCGCGACATGCTGGGGCTGGATCAAAATCTCGAGGCGGACCTCGGCATCGATTCGATCAAGCGAGTCGAGGTGGTCGGGGCACTGCTCAAGATGCTTCCCGACGGTTACCGCGAATCGCTGACGCAAAGCCGCGGCAAGCTGAACACGCAGTCGACCTTGAACGGCATGCTGAATCTCATCATGCAAGAAAAGGCCGGAGGGTCAGCCCACCCTTTTGAATTGGCCGGGACGGGGGAAAAGGTTGACGCCGTCAACCTCCCGTCCCGGCTGATCATGCGTGCGCAACGCGAACCGCTGACGCCTGCCATGAATCGTCGCCTGACGGCGGGGCTGTGCGTCATGACCCGCGACACTCTGGGCATTGCCGAGCTGCTGGCGGCCGCTCTGCGCAGTCGGGGCACGGAAGTCCTGCTCGTGGATTCGGAGGTGTTGGCGTCCGAGGAGCGGCTGGTCGAATTCTGCCGATCCATGAGCGCGGATCGCCCGATCGGCGGGATCGTGCACCTGGGCGCGCTAGACACGGCGCCGCTGCCCAAGAATTCAGGGCCGCGCGAATGGCGCGCGGCCATATATAAGAACGAGAAGTGCTTTTTCCTTCTGCTGCGCGGGCTGCATGGGTTGCTGGCACAGGGAGCGCAAATAACCGCGGCGTCCGCGCTCGGCGGCTTGTTCGGCCGCGAGGGCTCGGCCTCCGGCGCGCTGCAACTACAGGGCGGCGCCCCCGGGACGCTCAAATCGCTGAACCAGGAGCGGCCGGATCTGCGCGTGAAGGCCGTCGACCTCGACCCGGCGCGCCTGCCTCAGGAGCTCGCCGCGGATCTGCTTGCGGAGATCGAGCTCGACGGCGGCCGCCAGGAAGTCGGCTATCCCGACGGACAGCGCACGATTTTCCTCACGGTCGAGCAGACCGTGCCGATCGATGCGGCGCGCGAGCGCCGGCTCGAGAACCTGGTGGTGCTTGCCACCGGCGGCGCCCGCGGCATCACGGCCGAGGTGCTGCGCGAGCTCGCCCGCCCGGGCAACACTCTGATATTGACCGGCCGCAGCCAGGTACCGGAGAAGGAATCGGAAGATACGGCTCAGTCGGCGGATGCCGATGCGCTGCGCAAGCATTTTGTAGCTCAAGTTCGCGCCGGCAAGCTCACGCTGAATCCGGGCGAGATCCGCCGCCGTGTCCAGTCATTGTTGGATCTGCGCGAGCTGCGCGCGAATCTGGCCGACTTCCGTGCTGCCGGCGCGGCAGTGGAGTATCACAGCGTCGATGTGACCGATGAGGCCGCCTTGAGCGCCCTGGTTGCCGACGTGCAGCGCCGCCATCGGCGCATCGATGGCGTCGTGCACGGTGCCGGCATCATCGAGGACAAGCTGCTCGCGGACAAGGCTAGCGATAGCTGGTCGCGAGTGATCGAAACAAAGTTGCTGGGTTTGTTGTTGTTGCAGAAGCATATCGATCCCGCGGCGCTGAAATTCTTCACGGTATTCAGCTCCGTCGCGGGACGCTATGGCAACAGCGGCCAGTCCGATTACGCCACCGCGAATGAACTGATGAACCGCATTTGCGTTGCGCTGCAAGCTCGCTGGGGGAAAGAGGTCGTCGTCAGTGCTCTGTGCTGGGGTCCTTGGGGCGCGACCAAGTTCGGCCCCGGCATGGTCACGGCGGAGACCGAGAAAAAATTCGAAAAGCGTGGGGTGTATTTGGTCACCGCCAAAATGGGCCGCCGGTTGTTCCGCGAGGAGCTTGGGCGTGCCGCCGGTGTGCCGGTCGAAGTGATTTGCGGTCAAGGGCCGTGGGAGGCTCAGGAGGCCGAGCTCGGGGTCATTCATTTGCGGGCGGAGGCGCCGCCGGCGCCGGAACTCGGTCCCTTGCTGGGCAGTACCGCCGTGAGCTCACGCTCCACCGGCGAGAAGATCGTCAATGTGCGCCTGCAGCTCGCCGACGGCACGGTGGTTCTGCCGCCGCCGGTGGCGCTCGAATTGATGGCCGAGGCTGCGCGCGGCATCTGGCCGAAATGGCGCGTGGTCGAGGTGCGCGAGCTGCGCGTGCCGGGCCCGGTGGAATTGCCGAGCGGCGCCTGCGACCTGCGCATTCACTTGAGCCCGCCCCCCTATGGCAGCAGCGAAGGCTTCGATGTCAGCGCATCGATCAAAATCGATTCCGGCTCCGGCCGATGGCAAACGCTGTTTCAAGGCGTCATCGGCGTGCAAGGATCGTTTCCCGCGGCAGCGGCGGTTGCGCGCGCCGTTCACTCCGAGCGGTCGCTGGCGGTGCCGGTGGCCTACGGCCAATGGCTGTCCCGGACTCCGCTGCTGCAGGTGATCGAATCCATCGACGGATTCTCCGCCACCGGCGCGGGCGCGAAGGTGCGTGGCACGGTGCCCAGCCAGTGGCTGTCCTCCGGCCATCGCAGCGAGGATCGGTGGATGTTCGATCCCGCATTCTTGGACGCGGCCGGCCAGATGGTGTCGCTCTGGGCACGCGCCTATCGAGACGAATCATCCGCTCCATCCGGGTATGGGCGCGTGGTTCGCTTCCAGGATCAATTGCCGCCGCGCATGCATATGGAATTCACTTTGTCGGAATCTCCCGCGCCCGGCACCATTCGCGGCCAGGTGGTGTTCTGCGACGATCGCGGTGCGCCGGTGCTGGCGATCGAAGACTTCGATTGCAGTGTGAGCGCCCGTTCGGATGCGCTTGCCGCCGAGAGCCTGCTGGCATGAGCAAGCCAGTGACCCCCCCAGCCGCCGACTCGCCCATTGCCATTATCGGCATGGCCTGCATATTTCCGGGCGCGCGCGATCTGCCGACCTACTGGAACAACATTCTCAGCGGGGTCGACGCCATCGGCGAGCCGCTGGAGGATTGGGGTGCGAAACGCTACCTCGACTCCGGCCGCATCAAGACGCAGTACGGCGGATTCCTGCGCGACCTGTACCGCTTCGACGCCGCCGAGTTCGGCATCATGCCGAATTCGATCAACGGCAGCGAGCCGGACCAATTCCTCGCGCTTCGCGTCGCGCGCGATGCGCTCGCGGACGCCGGCTACATGGGCTCCGGCGTGGACCATTGCGATACCGGAATCGTGCTTGGCCATAGCACCTATCTGCACCGCGGCCAAGGCACGCTGATTCAGCAGAACATCGTGCTCGACCAGACCCTGGACGTGCTCAAAGCGGCCATTCCCGATCTGAGCGCCGATTCGCTCGCGGAATTGCGCGCGATTCTGCAGAAGAAATTGCCGCCCACCAATGCCGACACGGTTCCGGGCCTGGTCCCGAATGTCATGACCGGGCGCATTGCCAATCGGCTGAATCTTCGCGGCCCGAATTACCTGCTGGACGCCGCTTGCTCATCCTCGCTGCTCGCCGTCGGCGCGGCCATCGACGAGCTGCGCACCGGGCGCAGCCGCATGATGCTCGCCGGTGGCGTGAACGCCACCTTGCCCGCCGAAGTCACCACGATCTTCACGCAGCTGGGCGCGTTGACGACGCGCCGCAAAGTTCGGCCGTTCTCGGTGGGCAGCGACGGCACATTGCTGGGCGAAGGCTTGGGCGTGGTGGTGTTGAAGCGCGTCGCGGATGCCGTGGCCGACGGGGATCGCATTTATGCGGTGGTTCGGGGCGTCGGCCAATCGAGCGACGGGCGCGGATCCGGACTGCTGGCACCGAGCCATGAGGGCGAATCCCTGGCGATTCGCCGCACCTATGAAGCCAGTGCCACCGACCCGGCCACGATCGGCCTGTTCGAAGCGCACGGCACCGGCATTCCGCTGGGGGACCAGACTGAGATCGCCTCCATCACCAGCGTGTTCGGCGGGCGCACCACGCCGGTCGGGGTCATTGCGCTGGGCTCGGTCAAGTCCATGATCAGCCATTGCATTCCGGCGGCGGGCATCGCCAGCTTGATCAAGATGGCGCTGTCGGTGCATCACAAGATCCTGCCGCCCACGCTGTGCGAACAGGTGAACCCTGAACTGCATATCGACGCCACGCCGTTCTACATCAACACCGCCACAGCGCCCTGGATCGCGCGGCTGGATCGGCCGCGGCGCGCCGCCGTCAATGCATTCGGATTCGGCGGCACGAATGCGCATGCGATTCTCGAGGAAGCTCCCGTCGGCGCGCTTACGCCGCAGAAATTGACCTCGTGGCCCGCCGAGCTGTGCGTGCTGTCCGCGGACGGGCCAGAGCCCCTCGCCGCCAAGCTCGAACAGCTTGGGCTGGCACTCGCCCGCAATCCCGGCTGGCGCCTGGCGGAAGTTGCCGCAGCGCTGGCCCGTGCCGATGCCGGCGCTTCGCACCGCATCGCCCTAGTGGCCAAGGATGTTGCGGGCTTGGCCAAGAGCCTGACCCAGTCGGTGGCGCGCCTGCGCGATCCGTCCGGCGGCCGCTGGCCGACGCGCGGCGGCGTCGCTTACGGCAACCGGCGAATCGCGGGCAAGCTGGCCTTCATATTCCCCGGCGAAGGCTCCCAGTATCAGGGCATGTTTGCCGACCTGGCGCTGTGCTTCGACGAAGTACGCCACTGGCTCGATTTCTGGCACGGCCTGTATGACCTGCCCACGGGCCGCACCCGCACCGATATCGCCTACCCGACCTGTGAAATCGACGCGCAGCGCAAGGTGCAGCTCGAGGCCGACATGTTCGCCATGGACGTCGGCTCCGAAGCCGCCTACGTGGGCGGCCTGGCGATGCACGCACTGCTCACTTCGCTCGGCATCGAACCGGACGTGATGCTGGGGCACAGCTCCGGTGAGTCCGCTGCGCTCAGCGCCTGCGGCGCGAATCCCGCCACGACGCCGGCCGAACAGTCCGCCTGCATCGCACGGCACTATGCCTTCTACAAGCAACTGCTGGATTCGGGCAAGATTCCTTCCGGCGCGCTGCTGGCCGTCGGCGCCTTGGATGCCGCCACGGTCGAGGCGCAGATCGCCTCCGCCAAGGGTGTGGTCGTGGCCATGGACAATTGTTCCAACCAAATCGTGCTGTACGGGCCGCCGCAAAGCATCGCCCAGGCACAAGCCTCCTTGAGCAAGCTCGGCGGAGTGTGCATCCCCCTCGCCTTCGACCGCGGCTATCACACCGCCGCATTCAGCGACGCCAGCGCCGCGTTTCTCGAGTACTACAAGGAGATCAAGCTCGGCGTGCCGAAGGTCCCGTTGTATTCCTGCTCGACCGTGGGCTTGTTCCCCGACCGCGCCACCGAGGTGCGCAAGCTCGCGGCCGCGCAATGGTCGACGAAGGTGCGCTTCCGCGAGACCATTTTGAAAATGCATGCCGACGGCGTCTCGGTGTTCGTCGAGGTCGGACCGTCGGCGAACCTGACGGCATTTGTTCAGGACATTCTGGGCAGCCGCGAATTCACGGTCCTGTCCACCAATGTGCGCCGCCGCAACGACCTCGAGCAGGTGCTGCAAGTCCTCGGCCAGCTGTACGTGGCCGGCCGCGGGCCGCTCATGGACAAGCTGTTTTCGGGTCGGGCCATCGCAGCCATCGACCTCGACGCATCCCCCAAGGCTCTGCGCGGCGGCATCATCGACAACACCATGCCCATGGTGCGCTTGTCGCCGGCCGAGTGCGACGCCATCCGGGCGATTGCGGCGCGCGGTGCGCCACAGCCGGCAGCGATAGCCGCGCCGGCCGCCGCAGCCGCCAGCAGCGACGGTCGTGGCCAGGTGATGGGCGAGTATCTCGACGTCATGCGCGGCTTTCTCGGCCAGCAGCAATCGCTGGTCGAGCGCTGGATGGGCGCAGACCCGCTGCAAGTCGCGGAATCCTCGGAAGGCTCGGAATCTTCGGAAGGCTCGGTGGGCTCCTCGAGCCACGCCTCCAACAGCCTGTTGCCGCTGCTCGACACGGTGCTCGAGCACGATGCGACTCATGTGGTGGCCCGGTGCCACGTCAGCCTGTTCAATGACAACTTCGTCCGCCACCACGTCATGACTGGACCGGTGTCGGATACCGATCCGCATCTGCTTGGCCTGTCCTGCATACCGCTGGCGGTGAGCATGGAGTTGATGGCCGAAGCCTGTGCCTTGCTCGCCGATCGCTCCGACGTTGCGGTCATCGAGAACATTCGCCCATTCGACTGGATCGCTCTCGACGATGATGAAGTCACCGTCGAGGTCAAGGCCGAGGTGATCGACCGTGAGCAGGGCCACTACCAAGCCAGCGTGCTGACCGCGCGCGGCACGGCGCTCAGCGCCGAATTCCGCTTCGCTGCGGACTGGCGCTTAGGCGCGCTGCCCGCGCTTGGCGAAAGGCGCGAATCCTGCTGGAATGCGCCGGATCTCTACACCACCGGGATGTTCCACGGACCGGTGTTTCGCAGCCTGCAATACATCGACGCCTGGGATGACTCCGGGATCGATGTGCGTCTCGCCGATTGCGGCCTGGCAGATTTCTTTGCCGCGGGCCACACGCCGCGGCTGATATTGAATCCGGTGCTGCTCGATGCCCTAGGGCAGGTGGTGGCCTGCTGGCTGGTGCAGTTCTTCGGCACCGAGTTCAACAACTTTCCCTCCACCATCGGCCGAATCGAATTGTATGAACCGTGCCCGACCGATCGGCATGGCCTCGTGATGCGCGCCAGGCAGCGGCCTGTCGACGGCGCGTCCACCCATCCCGGCGCGCCGCGCGCCTGGCAGTTCGAATGCGTCGATTCTGCAGGGCAAGTGCTGCTGCGCGGTGAAGACCTGATCAACGTATTCTGGCAGATGCCCAGCGCCTACCACGCGGTGCGCTGGCGCCCGATGATGGGCTGGCTCGGCCGCCCGCTCGAAGGCTCGCCCGGCGCTTGGCAGGTGCCGGCGCTGCCCACCGACTTTCTCACGCAATCCGGGGCCATCTGCTTGCGCACCCTTGCGCACGCCCTGCTGAGCGCGCCGGAGCGCGAGGAGTGGCGCGCACTGAAGGGGCCGGAACGCGAGCGGATCGAGTGGCTGTTCAGCCGCGCCGCCGCCAAGGAAGCCGTGCGCAATTGGGTGCAGCAACAGACCGGACGCCTGCTCTACCCGACCGACGTGATCGTCAGCCAGGGCAATGACGGTTCGATCGCGATCGACGGTTGGTGGCGCGATTCCTTGATCGAGGCTCCGCGCGTGACGCTCGCGCGCGAGCCGGGGAGTTTTTTCGCCGCCACTGAAGCCGCGGATTCGGCGCTGGACGAGCCGGATGCATTGGAGCCGATGGAGCGGCGCGAGGTCACAGTCCAGGGGTTTGCAAAGGAGTTGATTCAATAATGGGCATAATTATGGGAGACACCACGTTATCCACCGTGGTCGCCATCGTGAAGGACTTGACCCAGGACTGGGGAGTCGAGAGCGCGGAACCGATCGGGGCGGACACCTTGCTCGCCGCGAATCTGCAATTCACGTCGGTCGACATCATTCAGCTCTGCGTCGCCTTGGAAGAGTGCTATGACCGCCGCTTCGGCTTTCAGGACCTCTTGATGCGGGATGGCAGCTACGTCGGGGATTTATCGCTCGGACAATTGTCCGCTTTTGTCGAAGCACAACTAATTAGGGAAGAAACCACTTCATGACGGTCCGCACGCTTTTCATCGGGATGGACGGTGCCACATTCACCGTTCTCAATGAGCTTACCAATCCGGCCTCGGGAGAGCCGGTGATGCCGTTTCTGGCGAAGATCTTTGCCGGAGGCTCACGCGCCAAACTGCGCTCCACGCCGAATCCTCTGACGCCCCCGGCATGGGTGTCGTTGATGACCGGGCGAGGCCCCGGCCATCACGGCATATTCGACTTCATTCGCGCCGAGGAACGCGGCGATGAAGTGTTCTTCACGCTGTTTGACTCGCGCGATTGCCGGGTCGAGACCATCTGGTCGATTGCAAGCCGGCAGGGGCTGCGCATCGCGGCGCTCAACTTCCCGTTCACGGCGCCTCCGCAGAAGGAGCTCAATGGATTCGTCGTGCCCGGATTCATCCCCTGGCGTCACCTGCGCCGCAACACGCACCCTGAGGGCATCTACGACCGGCTCAAGGCCATTCCGCAGTTCAACGCCCAGGAACTGGCGTGGGACTTCGAGCAAGAAAAGCAGTCGGGCGACCAGTTGACCGATCACGATCGTGAAGCCTGGGTGAGCTATCACCTGCCGCGCGAGCAGCAGTGGTTCAAGGTCGCCGAGTACTTGATGCGCGAGGAAGCGCCCGACTTGATGGCCGTGCTGTTCGACGGTGTGGACAAGCTGCAGCACCAAGCCTGGCAGTTCGTCGATCCCGCATACCAGACCGGAGAATTGAGCCCGTATCACCTGCGGATGCGCGAATTGTCCTTGAGCTACTTTCACCAGCTCGATGGCTTCATCGAGAAGCTGGTGACCGCGGCAGGACCCGAAGTTCAGGTGTTCTTCGCCTCCGATCATGGCTTCACGGCCTCGACGGAAATCGTGCGCATCAACGCCTACCTGGCCGAAAAGGGCTACGTGCATTGGAAGCCCATTCCGGAGGGCGACGCGGGCAAGCGGCGCGACAATAGTTACTTCGCTTTCCTCGACTGGTCCAAGACCACCGCCTACTGCCGCACGCCCTCCTGCAACGGCATCACCATCCGCGTGGCGCGCGCGCCGGGAGAGACCGGCATCGCGCCCAGCGAGTATCAAGCGTTTCGCGCGCGGCTGATCCGCGATCTGGAGGATTTCAAGGACACCAAGACCGGCGAAAGGATCATCGCTGAAATCCACAAGCGCGAGGATGTGTTCCCGGGCGCGGCAATGACCGACGCACCCGATCTGCAGCTGGTGCTGCGCGATTTCGGTTTCGTTTCCGTGAAGAACAAGCTGCCCTCGGTCGAGCCGCGCCAGTATCCGGTCGGCACGCATCATCCTGATGGGGTGTTCATGGCCTATGGTCCCGGCATCGAGGCGGGAAAAATGCTCGGCCGCCGCCATATCACCGACGTGTCGTCCACCTTGCTATACAGCTTGGGTCTGCCGATACCGTCGGATTTCGAGGGCGCGGTGCCGCCCAACATGTTCACCGCCGAATACAAGGCGGCCCATCCCATCGTCATCGGCGCGGCCACCGTAAGCGGTGGGCGGGAAGTGCAAACCGAATCGATGGACAGCGATGAGAAGGCCAAGATCATGGAACAACTGCAGATGCTCGGATACATGGAGTAACGGTGCCGAACGCAATCGTCAACGGCGCGCGCATCAACTACGTCCGGCTCAGCGAAGGAGATTCGCAGGAGCCGGAGGATTTGGTGATGGTGCACGGCCTGGCCGCGAACATTGCGTTCTGGTACTTCAAGTACGCCTGCGATTTTGCCCGCTCGTTCCGCGTCACGGTGTTCGACTTGCGCGGCCATGGCCGCTCCGAGATGACCGAGTCGGGATACAGCCCCGCCAACCTGGCGCAGGATATGGCCGCGCTGATGGATCAGCTGAACATCCGCAAGGCGCATATCGTCGCGCACAGCTTCGGCGGCGTGGTGGCAATGAACTTCGCCCTGCGGCATGCCGATCGCGTGCGCAGCCTGGTGCTCGCCGATACCCACATCGCGGTGGCGCGGCACGTCAAGAGCCCCGAGGAATGGGCGCACGGACAGACCATCCAAGCCATCCTCAACAAGAGCGTCATCGACCTCGATACCAAGGATCCCTACTTCGGCTACAAGCTGCTGACCAAAGTGGCCAAGATGCAGCTGGACGACAAGCCGGTGCCGCCCGAGTTGCTGCACCTGGTGAACCCATTGACGAACAATGCCGGCGGGCGCACGGCGGCCCAGTGGCTGCGGCTGATGCAATGCACGACCGCCGAGGCCGAGATGATGGGCGACGACGGGCTGTCGCTCCAGGCCTTGAGCGGTTTCACCTTTCCGATCATCGCGATGTACGGCGACCGCTCCCCGGCCAGACTGACCGGCCACGAATTGCTCAACCTATGGCCGCATGCGGAATTCCGCAACGTGCGCAACGCCGGACATTTCTTTCCGGCCTCGCGTGCCGATGAGGTGATCTCCGCCTGCCGCCGGTTCTGGCACGGCGATCTCGCCGACACTCAGCGCCGCCATCGCGCGGGCGAGGCTCGGCGCGGTTACTTTCGCAGCGATCGGATCTTTCAGGACACGCTTGGCTGGTACTTCACGACCCGTGAGCTGCCGCTGGTTGGACCGTTCGCGCGATTCGAAGATGCGCACGCCATTCTCACCCGGTCGCTTCCCGATGCCGCGGCGACATGAAGTCAAGGGCGATCAACCGGCTTAATGTCAAGCCGGGTCTAAGCAAGTCGGATTTCAAGCTCATCGCCTTCGGCGGATTCGGCGATGGCTGCAATTCGTATACCCATTCGATGGCGTGGTTCAACGATCGGCTGTACGTCACGACGATGCGCAACAACTTTGCATTGATGCGCTCGCGGCTGTCGCTCGGCCTGCACTCATGGCCGGTTGAGACTCCGTCCGATCCCTTCGAGCTGGACATGCGCGCCGAGATTTGGTGCTACGACCCCAAGACCGACGTGTGGGAGCGAGTGCTCAAGGCGCCGATGATCATCGGCAGTCACGGCAAGCAGATCGCCCGCGATATCAGCTACCGCAGCATCGCCGTGTACAAATCCCCGTATGCCGCCAAGCCAGCATTATTCGTCGGCACCTGGTCTCCTGCCCGCGGCCCGGGACCGCTGATTTTGCGCACCGAGGATGGCCGGAATTTCGAGCCGACCTGCGAGCCGGGGCTGGTCGGATTGCCGGTTACCACCATACGGGCGCTGGTGCCGTTCAAGGGCCGCATGTACACCACCCCGGCCGGATCGCGCGGCGGCAACACCAATGTTTCCGGGCATGCCGTGGTCTATGAAAGCCGCGATCCCGCGCGCGGCGGGTGGCACCCGGTGAGCGAATTCGGCTTTGGCGATCTCGGCAACAAGTCCCTGCACGAGATGTGCGCCTTCGGCAATCATTTGTACGTCGGCACGCTCAACCACAGCGGCTTTCAAGTCTGGCGCAGCACCTGCGAGGGCAGGCAGCCGTATCAATGGGAAATGATTCTGCAGCGCGGCGCCTGGCGCGGCCCGTTGAATCAGATTGCGCTCAGCATGTATCCATTCAAGGGGGCACTGTACATCGGCACCGGTATCCAGGGCGGCGGTATCGACAAGGCGAACAATATCGGCCCGGGAGCCTCCGAGCTGATCCGCCTGTACGAGGACAAGACCTGGGATCTCGTCGTCGGCGCATCGCGCGACACGCCGGACGGCCACAAAGAAGCGTTGTCCGGACGTGGCCCGGGTTTCGACAAGATGTTCAACGGCTACTTCTGGCGCATGTGCGAGCACGATGGATGGCTGTACATGGGGACTTTCGAATGGAGCTCTCTTCTGGCGTACGTCAAGCGCGGCAACTACAAGGGAGTATTCGGACGGCTATTGGGCCACGTGGGGCCGCAGAACGTGCTCAAGTATCAATCCGGCTTTGACCTGTACCGCACCAACGACGGCGACAATTGGGTGCCGGTGACCAACAACGGGATGGGCAATCCCTACAACATGGGCCTGCGCACGCTGCAATCGACGCCGCATGGAATGTTCATCGGCACGGCCAATCCGTGGGGCCCGAGGATCATGCCGGTGGACGGCGAGGAATTTCAGTTCAATCCACGCGGCGGCTGCGAGGTATTTTTCGCAAGCTCAAGACCTTGAGGGGGATCGATGAACCTCGAGGATGAGGAGGCCAGCCCGGGTCTGAACGACATGCGCGAATCCGGGCCCTTTGCGCTGCCGCCCGGAGCGCGGATCACGCGCGACCTCGCCTACGGCAACGACCCGCTGCAGCGCCTGGACGTCTACCACCCGGCGAATGCCGATCGTGCTCCCGTTCCCGTCATCATCATGGCGCACGGAGGCGGCTGGGTTCGAGGCAACAAGCGACTCTGGCGGGTGGTGAAGAACAAGGTGACCCACTGGGTGGGCAAGGGGTATCTGTTCGTCTCCACCAACTACCGCCTGGTTCCGGCCGTCGATCCGCTGATGCAAGCCGACGATCTGGCGAAGGCCCTGGCCTTCGTGCAATCGAAGCTGCGTTCCTGGGGCGGCGACCCTGCACGCGTGGTGCTCATGGGGCACTCGACCGGCGGCCATCTCGCGGCATTGCTGACGGTGGATGCCGCCATCTCCCAGCGCCAGGGCGCTGCGCCTTGGGCCGCATCCGTCGCGCTCGACAGCGGCGCGATGAACATCGAACAGATCATGCACGAAAATCATTTCGGGCTATACGATGTCGCCTTCGGTCGCGATCCGGCATTTTGGCGCCAGGCATCCCCGACGCTGCGCCTGAAGGGCAAACCCATGGTGCCCATGCTGGTGGTGTGCTCCATGCGCCGCGACGACTCGTATCCGCAAGGCCAGGCGTTTGCCGCCAAGGCAAATAGCTACGGCGGGCGCGTCGAGGTGCTCAAGGAGGACCTGACTCACGCGGAGGTCAATGATTTTCTCGGCGCTCCCGGCGCCTACACCGCCGCGGTCGACGCCTTCCTGGCATCGGTCGGCGTCAGTTGATCCGCGATGTAAACACCGGCGCCGGCCCGGTTTGCTCGACGCCGCTCATCCACGCCTGACGAATCAGCCGGCCGCACACCGCGGATTGATAGCCGTCGTAGCTGCCGCTGGTCTGGGCAGCAGCGTCCTCCCGCACCAACAACCCGTAGTAGGTGCTGGTCTTGTCGACCCAGGGATAAAAACCCAGTGCGCCCGGGCTGCTGAACGATCCGTCGCCGACGCTCGGATCATCCTCGATCCAGTGGCCCAGCGAGTAATGCCAGGCTTCGGCATCGTTCGACGCCGTGGTAATCGGGCTCTCGTTCGGCACCGCATTGCAGCCGGGCACCGTCCAATTGGTGCATACCGAGAAGGCGGACAGAGTCTGGCTCATTTGGTAAGTGCCGTTCAGGATGTTGCGCAGGAACGCGGCATAGTCATCGGACGTCGTGTAGATGCCGATCGCCGTGATCGGCAGCGAGAATGCGAAATTCAAGTCGGCGCCGAGCACCGACTGAATTGCCGTCTGTATATCGCCCACCCCATCGCCGCCCATCCCCATGACGAGGCTGGAATGCTCCTCCATGTGGTCGCTGTCGTACCAGAAGGCGCCGACTACGGATGCATCGGGAGCCAGCGGATCGCCTGGTATTCCCGCGATGCACTGATCCACCGAGTCGAGCAGCCCGCAGGTCGTTGAAGTGGGTGGGTAGTTCCCCAAGAACACCCAGCCGCTGGTGAAGTTCAGGTAGGGAATGTCGTAGGGGCTGCTGGAGGAGGTTTCCGCGAGGATGGTGGCGGCAGTCCGCACTTGCACGACATAGGTGGAGTAAACCCATTTCGACGCTGAGGCAATGGACCAGAGACTGGTGCTGGGCGAGATCTGGTTACCCTGCGGATCGAGCGTCGTGCCGGTCGAACTCGGTTGGATGCCCGAAACCAGCGCACCGGATTTGTCGCCGATCTCCCAGTAGAACGCATTGGTAATGTTCGGCGTCTTGCACTCGGCGTTATTTTGCGCCGTCAACGTCGCCGCAGTGACGCTGTTGGCCGTGGGTCCTGCGGCCACCGTGATGGTCGTCGAATTCGCCACGGAAGTGGCAATCCCGGCTGCGCTATCGGTCGCGCGGATGCTCACGGTCGCATTGGCGGCGGCATTGGCGGCCACCGTCACCAGGCCGGTCGAGTTGACGCTCACCACACCCGTGTTGGACGAGGCAAAGGTCAGGCCCGAAGCCGGGAGCGTTGCGGTTGTATTATTGCTGTAAGTTCCTATGACCGTCAGCTGCTGAGTGCCGCCGGCGGGCAACGATACCGCAAGCGGCGACAAGGCAATCGATTTCAGCGCGATCAGCGGTAGCGCAGCCACTGTGACGACAGTCGAATTCACCGTGGAACTGGCAAGCCCGGATGCGGTTTCGGTCGCGGTGATGGTAGCGGTCGCATTGACGGCGGCATTGGATGCCACCGTGAGCAGGCCGGCCGAGCTGACAGTCGCCACGGCCGAATTGGAAGAGGCAAAGCTCTCGCCCGATGCCGCCAGAGCTGCGCTGGTATTGTTGCTGTAGGTCCCGATGACCGTCAGCTGCTGAGTGCCGCCCGGGGGCAGCGATACCTTGAGCGGCGACAACGCGATCGACGTCAAACTCGGTGCCGGCGGCGGCGCCGGCGGCGGCGCGGGCGTCGCCGGGCTGCTGGTACTGCTGCACGATGCCACGATCAATGCGCACAGCAACGCCAGGCACAGGTACCCCACCCTCGCATTCATCAGCGACATGTCCTTGGATTATCCGTCGGGCGCGTTTTCGCGGCGCATGATAGCTTGTTCGCGCCCTCGCCCGGTGTGACGGCTGCACCCTGTAGCGATCCGGCGACATGGCGCCGGGACCTAAGTTAAAATGGCGCTCTAAGTCGTTATGCGCCGCTGCGTGGCGCAACGTGAGCGCCTTCCCGTGGCGCGGCGTCGCCAAAGCGCATAATGAGTTGAGGCTTGAGTCACCATGTACGAATCATTCTTTGGGCTGAAGTGCGAGGCGTTTTCCGTCGCCGCGGATCCGCGCTTCATCTACATGAGCCCCAAGCATCGGCAGGCTCGCGCGCATTTGCGGCATGGCTTGGGGCGCGGCGCGGGATTCATCCTGCTGACCGGCGAGATTGGCGCGGGCAAGACCACCGTGTGCCGCCTGTTCTTAAGGCAGCTACCACCCAACGCCGATGTCGCCTTCGTGGTCAATCCTCGGCTCGACGCGCATGCTCTGCTGACCCGCGTATGTGAGGACCTACGAATCGACTTGCCACCGGGAGCCGTTGATTTAATTGATATTATTCATGGCCACCTGCTGCTGGCGCACGCTCAGGGCAGGCGCACTCTGATCGTAATCGATGAGGCCCAGGCGCTGTCGATCGATGTCTTGGAGCAGCTACGGCTGCTGACGAATCTGGATGCCACGGGCAGCAAGCTGCAGGTTTTTCTGATCGGACAACCCGAATTGCGCAGCATCATCAAGGCGCCGGCGCTGCAAGCCCTGGAACAACGCGTGGTGGCGCGCTATCACCTGTCGGCGCTGTCGAGGGATGAAACTGCTCTCTACATAGCGCACCGGCTGACGGTGGCAGGCCTCTCCGGCCCGGTTCCCTTCGATGACGAGGCGCTGCGCGCCGTCTACAAGCTTACCGGCGGAGTACCGAGGCGCATCAACGTACTCTGCGATCAGACCATGGTCGCGGCCGAGACCCGCGGCACGCTGCGCATCGATAAGGCGCTGGTCGAAATCGTGGCGGCGGAGGCGTTCGACACCACGAGCACGGTCGATGAACCCCCTGCTCCAACTGAAGACGCGGACCCACCGCCTCCGCAGGAAGAAGCATCACGGCGCCCGCGATGGCTCGCCTTCGCCGCAGTTGCCGCCGCCGCGCTGTTCATCGGCGCCCTGTTCGGGCGCGGCCATGTGCGCATCGTGCCCTCGATTGCCGCGGCGTCAGTTCCGGCAATACCGACTCCAGAGTCCTCGGCCCCACTGCAGGCTCCCGCCGCCGCTGTGCCCCAGGCTGCGGTGCAATTGCCGCCGTCTGCGATGCAGCCTCCGCCTGCGCCATTGCCCACTGCCGCCGCGCTTGCTCCGACGGCTGCAGCGCCGGTGTTGACCGCGGTCAAGCCAGCATCCCAGCCCGCGCATCTCAAGGACGTCATCGACGCGGCAGATCTCGAGGAGGCGGTGGCGTGGCGCGCTCTTGCGCGCCTATGGAACGTCAAACTCGGGCAGGGGCAAGCGTGTGCGGCGGTGGCGCAATATGGATTGCGCTGCTATCGCGCCACCGGAGGCATGTCCGCGGTGCGCGAGCTCGGCCGGCCTGCCATCGTAAGACTGACCACCGACAGCGGCGACAACGTCTATGCCGTGCTGGTCGGGCTGAATGACACCAGCGCGGCGTTTCGCAGCGGCGACACCGAGCTGACGCTGCCGTTGACGGAGCTGGCGGGACGCTGGCACGGCGACGCGGCCACCCTTTGGCGGCTGCCCTCGGGATATCACCCGGGTAACCCGCTGGCGACCGACGCGGAACTCTCGAGCTGGCTGGCACAGCGATTGGCTGTTGCCGGCGGTCCATCCTCGCCAGCGGTGAATGCCGGCAACCTGACCGCCAGTATTTCGGCCTTTCAAGTGGCGCACGGGCTGCAACCCGACGGTGTGGCGGGGCCTCTGACACTGATGCGCCTCAACCGCGAAAGCGGCATCGAAGAGCCGCGCCTGCGCGAGAATTAAGCCGGTGCGAACTCCGCACCATTGCACCCGGGAGGAATTTTCTTGAAGCCAATCAAAATGACCAACCGCGCGCCGCTTTGTGCGGCCTGCCTGATCGGAATGTTCGCGCTGTCGGCGTGGGCCGATACGCCGCCTGCGCCTGCACCGCCGCCCCCGCCGCCTCCGGCCGCGCTCACCGGAGCCTGCAAGCAGGACTTGGCGGCGCTGTGCCCGAATGTGCAACCGGGCGAAGGACGGCTTCGTGCCTGCATGAGAACCAACTTTCGCCTGCTCTCGCCTGGGTGCAAGGACGCCATCCGGGCGAACCGGCTGGAGCATCCGCAGCCGCCACCGGGAACGCCACCGCCCAGTTCAGCACCGCCGCCGAGCACTCCGCCCAGCGGCAGTCATTAGGCCGTTACGGCAACCATCCCCAGACGTCGACCAGGAAGAAGTGTTCGACGGTGAGGGTGAAGGCCTGCCACACCGGCAGGGTTACCGGGCCGATCTTTGCCTCGCCGGTGGCGCCCGTGTGCAGGCGTCCGTCCTTGTTGTCGAACAGCACGAGCACGTTCACCCAGCTGCCCTGCTTGGTATCGGTGACGTCGCGGTCGATCTGCGCCACGCGTCCCTTGAATTCATCGAAGAACCATGAGGTCGGACGCGCGCGCGCCGTCATGCCGATCTTGATGAACTGCAAATCCTCTTCTTGTATCTGAACCTGAGCGAGCACATAGCCGGTGTTCTCAACCGATGCAAACGGCTTGCCCGATTCGAGATAGCCGTTCAAGCGGTCCTTCAGGTGCAGGGTGAGGATATTGCCGTCGAAGGGCATGCGAATGAAGGTGCGATCCAGCTTCCATTGAACGCCTTCGCGGTCCGCCTGCAGCGACTGCAGCCTGGCCTCCGCGGCGGCAATTTCTTCGACCGTCGGGCCGGTCTTGACCAGCGCCAGATTCGCTTCCTTCTCGGCGATGTCCTGCACGTCGACTGCATGTGCCTTGACTTCCGAATCGAGCTCTTCGAAGGTTACCGCGCCCGCCTGCCACAGCGGCCGCAGCCGCTCCACCTTGGCGCGGTCGAACGGCTCACGCTCCCTGGCCACCTGCAGTTGCGCCTCGGCGAGTTGGATGGACTCGGGCTTGGGCAAGGTCTTCATATTGGCGATGGTGTGCTTCTGCTCCTCGATCTGCGCGGTGAGCGTGTTGTACGACGCCGTGTAGTTGTCGTGCGCGAGCCGTGCCAGCACCGTGCCTTTCTTGACGAATTCGCCGCCGTCGAAGAACACCTCGTCGATCACGCCCGGTGTATCGGTGGTCAAATCGTTCTTGACCACCGGGTAAACCAGAAACTGCCCGTCGGGTTCGTAGTTGTACGGCAGGAACAGAATCAGGATCACGCAAACCAGCACAGCCGGTTTCCAATAACTGGTCTTCTTGGCCGTAACCTCGCCCGCTTCCTCGTCGTCCTTGGTCGGCAGGGCGCGCGATCGCCAGCGGTCGAACTGCAGCCGCTTCTCGAAGGTCTCGCCGAACCTGCGCAGGCCGCCGTACGTGAGCATCGCCATCCAACTGACAAACACGACGATGACGATGATCGCGGATCCGCTCAGTTGCTGTTCCGTGTACAGGTACTTCATCAACATGTGCGCGATCACCAGCGTGACGATGGCGATCCACAGCAACGTGCACATTCCATAGACTGCCAGCACCTTGCGGTCGTACGCCTGGTAGACGTTGCCGCGCGCCCAATTCCAGATCGCTCGGAACGCCTTCGCGCGCAAGTGCGGCTCGTTCAGGTAGGCGGAAATGATGTAGTAGGCGTGCGCCTTGAGCAGCGGATTGCCGGCCTCGAGGGTCAAGCCGACGATGCAGGTGAACATCGTCAGCAGTCCGATCTGCGACAGCTCCACGTGGGTATTGCGCGTCTGGTACCAGAGCAGGATACCCAGACTCAGCAGCACGACCCGGGTGAACAGCGGCGCCGAATGGGTCCACATCATCTGCTTGCGCGTCAGCAGCTTCGCATCGTCCATGCGCAGGCACCAGCGCGGCATGAAGCCGAAGGTCGGATAGAAGCCGACCTTCTGGACCGAGACCTTGTAGTTGGTGGCGACCACCGCGGCCGACATCGCGCCGAAGAAATGCACCGTCAACCAGGCAAACAGCAGGTGGAACGGCAGCGTGAAGTTCATGTCCAGCGCGCCGAAATCCTCGTAAATCAGCGGCAGGTACTTGTATAGCGCCAGGTAAATCGACGCAAATACCAGCAAGGGGGTCAGGTAGATGACCCTCCACAACGGCTTGAGTATCGGCGCAAGCCACCTGAGCACCGGCCTCGGGTCGAACAGAAACATCTTGATCTTCGGGTCCGGCCAATCCATGCCCAGCGGCGGATCACCGTTGGTGCTGCCGGTGTTGCCGTTCCCATTGGTGCTCGCGTGCCCTTTGGTGGCTTCGTGCGCGTTGCTGCCTTCGTGCCCATTGGTGCCTTCCAACACAGGCTCAGGCGGGGGACTCGAGGGTATGACGTCCTCGCTGAACGGCTTGGGCTCGGCTTTGCCGTCCTGCACCAGGTAGGTGAGCTTGGTGAACCTCGACAGCAGCGGATGTTCCACTGCGGTGTGGTCGAGCAGCTTGGCGTCCGCCAGCGACCCAATGAACTGCTCGAGCTCCTTGCGGGTGATGTCGCGGTCGAAGCGATCCTTGAACGCGGTGCGCAGCTTCTCGAAGGTCTCGCAGCCCGGCAGCACTTCCAGAATGAAAAATTGCCAGGCATCGAGGTCGTAGGTGGTGCCGTGCAGCTTGTCCCGGATGACATAGGTCTGTTCGTCGCCCTTCATCACCCGGAAGGCTTCGAGCCGCCGTATGAGGAACGGCGGCAGGACAATCTTCTTTGATTCCTTGGTGAAATCATCAGTGGTCATGGTGCAGTCACGTCTTTTGTTACAGTCGCAGTTGTAGGTGCCGTCGGCGCGGGAGCCGCGGGGGTAGGCGTGGGCGCGGCGGCGATGCGCTTCGACGCAAGCTCCTTGTCCGCTTGGACCATCCAACCTCCGCCCAGCGCCTTGTATACCGAAACCAGGGCCAAATATTCATCGAGCACGCCGTGAATCTCTTCGTTCTGCGCGTTCAGCACCCTACGGTCGGCTTCGAAGACGTCCAGATCCGTGTAGGAGCCGCCCTTGAAGCGAACAGTACTAAGATCGTCGGCCCTCTGCAAAGCCTGCACGTGCCGGTCCAAGGCGGCCAGGCGAACTCGCGACTTTTGGTTATAGACCAGAGCGTCGTCGATCTCCCGGAGCGCATTCTGTATGGTCTGCAAGTAGCGGTCGCGATCGCCCTTGGTCATTGCCTTGGCTTTCTTCACGTCGCCTTCGATGCGGCCGAAGGAAAAGATGGGGCCGATGAAGTCGATCGCGAGAATGCCGGTGCGCGCGGTTTCCGCCAGCAGCCATTCGGTTTCATCGCTCGATTGGCCGTAGGCCGAGGTCAATGAGAAGGTCGGAAAGTATTCGGTCTTCGCGATGCCGATGCTGGCATTGGCGGCAACCAGATTGTGTTCCGCGGCCAATACGTCCGGACGGCGGGTCAGGACGTCGGCAGGAATTCCCCCCGGCACCTGCGCCAGCACCAGCTTGTCGAGGCGGCCGCGCGGGACCGGGCCGGGATTGGCGCCGCTGAGCGTGGATAATTGGTCTTCCAAGAAGGCGATCTGGCGCTCCAGGTCCGGGATGACCGCGGCTTGATCCTCGAGGTCCGCGCGCGCGCGTTCCACGTCGATCTCGGTCGCCGAGCCGCCGTGCCACTTCTTTTCGGTCACTGCGAGCGTCTTCTTGAAACTGTCGAGCGTCTGCTGCGCAATCTCCAGCGTCCGGTCCGCTTCGAGCAATTGGATATAGGTGTTCGCGACGGTGGTCACCACGGTCAACATCACCGTGTGGCGCGCATCCTCAGTGGACAGCAGCTGCGCCCGCGAGGCCTCGTAGGAGCGCCGCACGCGGCCCCACAGATCGATTTCGTAGCTGATCGTCGCCATGTACTTCCAGATGTTGAAAGTCACCGGCTGGCCGATGCGCAACAGCTCGGGCACTTCCTGGCTGCGCTGGTCCCTTTCCAGCCCCACGTCGTAGCCGATCTGGGGGAAGTACTGCGAGTTGGTGGTTTCCAGTTTTCCCGCGTATTCCTCCACGCGCGCGGTGGCAATCAATAGATCCGAGTTCGCCAACAACGCCGCATCGATGAGGTTATCGAGGTCCTGGTCGCCGAATTGCTTCCACCACGCCGTGTTGACGATGTCGGTGGCCTCGGAAGCGTCGACGCGCCATGCGCTCGGCAGCGGCACGGCGGGCCGCTTGTAATCCGGTCCCATCGCGGGAAATATGCAGGCGGTCAGCAGCCCTGAGCAGACGCAGGCCGCGCCTGCGCGCAGCATGCGCGCGAATCGCGGGCGGCCCGCGGCGGCATTCGCCGAGCGCTTGGTTGAACCGGTGCTGTCGGTGTTCGCGCTCATTCTTCAACCGATGTCGATTGCGATAGCATTTCGAATGCGTAGTCTTCGACTTCACGCACGCGCACCAGACGATTCTTCAGCTCGGCGAGGATCCCCTCGAACCACATCACATGGTATTCGAGCCGGCGCCGCTCCTCGACGATGTCCTCGAGCGGCACGTTGTCCGGCGGCCGGCCCTTGTCGTCGAACAGGATCTTGATGCCCTCCGCCAAATTGCGATTCGGGCTGATGTGCTCCACCTGGCGCTCGAGCGACCGGCGCGCCTTCTGTGCGGTAAACACATTGAGCATCGCCTGGCGCAAGGCTTCCTGGTGGGCGGCGAGCTTGGTCGCGTCCGGCCGTTGCGTCTCGGGGTTGACCGGCACCGGCGACAGCCGCTTGGTGCCGAATATCTTTCCCGGAGAAGCCGGCGCGCTCGCCGCGGTGGAAGCCAGCTTGGTGCTCTCCGGCGGCTTGGCGTCTTCCGGTGCGCTCGGTTCGTCGTTACTCATAACCGAACCACCGCGCCATCTTGATCACTTCCGGGTAAAGCCCCTTGCCATCGTCACGCCACGGCACCGGATCGGTCAGCTTGGGCACCTTCGGCGCATGCGGGCGAAATTCCGGGCCGGCGAGAAAATTCGGGTCATTGCCGAACAAGGCGTTGATCGGGCCAAAACAGGCGAACGGCGAGCGCTCCGGGTGCATCATCTCGTCGATGGCATCTCCGTCGGTGCGCCAGCCCGCCCACTCGGCAATTTCCGCCAAATACCACTCCGGATTGCCGATGATGTCCTCGCCGCGCATGCGGATCTGCTGATTCGCGGGCACGTGCTCGAGAAATTCCAGAATGTTCAGGTTCAGGTCGTACCACGCGATTTGCGGCTCGAGCACGCAGTGATCGTCGCGAAACTCGATGGCCTCGGTCTTGATCGCGAACGCGCCTTCGTTGATCGCCATCAGCGATTTGCATTGGGCGGTCGGATGCCGCAGCAGGTGCACGAAGCGCGCATCCGGAAAGGCGTGCAACAGCCAACCCAGGCGCACTGTGGACATCGTGTAGGACGGGCTCTTTTCCACCGCCACCAGCGGATGAATCTTGGCGACAATTTCCTGAAATACCCGCCCCGTGGTCCAATCGTTGCGCGCGCCAGCCCAGGCCCGCGCCATGTTGACGGTGGCGGTGGTCTGCTCCCCGCAATAGATTTCAGCGAGCGCGCGCATCAATCCATGGCGGGCGACCGCGCCGTTCTCCGATATCGGCCCATCCGATCCACGCCACAAATCCACCAGCTGCTCGACATTGAACAGGCATAGCTCCGGCAGTCCGAACGCCTGCGGATGCTGGCCGAGCATCGCGTTCACCAGTGAGGTGTAGGATCTCGGCGGGGCCAGCAGGAAGAGCGGCGGAGCCATGTCGATTCGGCAGCGCTCGCCGTCAGGCGAGGCGCCCCTCCAGGAACGGAACCTCGAAGCACTTCTCGTGCATGACCGGCCCGTGCCCAAAATAACCTTCCTCGCCGAACAATTCTCCATGATCGGCGGTGACGATGAAGTGGGTGTTCGGCGGAGTCATGTCCATCAGCTTGCCCATCAGGCCGTCGACGTACTCGATGCACTTGATCTGCTGATTCTGCAGCCTGCGCATCAGCTCCTCGGTGATCTCCACCTCCTTGGCGGCGGGTTTCTGCGCCTTGTCCATCGACTTCAAGGCGCCATGCACGCCCGATATGTGCGGCAGACCCTCGCCCGACAGCATGTACGGGTAGTGGGTCTCGCCCAGATTCAAGAAGTAATAATGCGGCTCGTCCGGGAACTCCATCTCGCGGATCATTCCGCCAAAATCATTGTGATTCGGCATTAATTTGTATTCGTCGAAGTCGCGGCTGATCAGCGTGTTCTTGTTGAGCACCGGCATCGACACCTTGGCAACGGTCCGGTAGCCGATATTGCGCAGCACCTTCGGCAGCGACAGATCGGGCAGAAAATCCTGGAACGAAATCTCGTGGTAGCCGGTGCGGTCACGCCACAGCGCGAACTCCTCCTTGTACACCTCCGAGGCGAACACGTGCTTCGGGCTGGCGTGCGGCAGCATGCCCATCGCGAATGCGTGATGCGAAGGCGCCGTCCAGGATGCATACGAATAACGGCGCTCTGCCTCGCCCAAGCGGTCGATGTTGGGGGTCTTCGCGGCCATGAAGCCGTCGTATCTGCAGCTATCCATGACGACAAATACGATGTGGTTGCAGCTCATCAAATCTCCTTGGCCTAGCCTGATCTCGGTCGACGCATGGTTATGGGTAATTCGCTCATGGCACCGTCAGTTCGAGCAGCCCGCTGGCTGCGCTGGCGGCGCCGCCAAAGGCAATCGTCAGCGGGTATGCCTCCATGACAAAGACATCGCCGCCGGCGCTCAGGGGGCCAGTTTCCATCGAGAACGGCGCGGAGTTGTTGGTGAGCGGCGCCAGCGTGGCGGTTGTCGTGGTCCCGCTTGCCCCGTTGGTCGCGAAAGTCGCGCCCGTCGAGGTCGGCGTGAGCGTCATCGTGTCTATCCAGTCAGGCTTGGTGTTCGAACTGAAAATGCTCGGACCGGAGGTCGTGCCGCCTGCCAAAGTCGGGCCATCGGGCAGCCCGATGACCAGCTCCAGGCCCGTACCGTTGCCGGCCTGCCCGACGCTGACCAGCGCGTCCGACGCACCGACCTGGGCAAGCTGAAACCCGCCGGTCGCGAATGGCGGCGGACCGGTGCCGGTGGTATTGGTGGCGGTGTAGATGTTGCCGCTCACCGTCACATAGTAGGTCTGTAGATCGTCCGGCATGCCGGTGAGGCAATTTTGCGGAATCACCGGCTCTTGGCACACCGACAAAACGTTGCCTGAGGCTCGAGCGGTACCCGCGGCGGTCGTGGTCACGCCGGTGGGAGAGATGCTGAGTACGACCAGGTCATAGAGCGGTCCGGGCGTGCTCGAGAGCGCCTGCACCGTCGATGCAAACTGCCGCGCGCCGAAGTACGGAATGACGGTTCCTCCGCTGCCTAAGGCATCCGCGCCGACCAGAATGTTGGTGGACGGTCGAACTCGGATGGTTTCGCTGACGTAGTAGGTGCCGGTCCCGTCCGGGGTGAACGTTCCCGAGATGTTCTGACCGTTGCCCGAGATGGAGTAGATGCCGTTATCGAAATTCACGGTCATGGTGTACTGCAAGCCGTTGGCGGCGAACAGCAAGTACGTGCCGTTATGCGAGCTGACCACATTGACCGTGGCACTTGCCGTATTCCCGGTCAGGTCGGTATTGCCGGTGGCCGTTGCCGTGACGGTGCCGGTGATCGTCCCTTGGGCGCTGGAAGGGACTGTTATCGTAAGCACGGCCGCGCGACCATTGCCCAAGCTCGATATGGTGGCGGCACCGGACGTGGTCGTGCAAGTCACGCCGGCCGGGGCCGAACACGTGGCTGACACGGGACTGGCGACGGGGCCGGTAAACGTGTAGGTGACATTGACCGGGGTCGCCGCCGCCGGTCCTTCGTTCAGGACGGTCGCGGTGAATACCGCATTGCCGGACGCATTCTGAAACGCCCCATTCAGGCTGACCTCCAAATCAGAACCGGTGGCGCCCACCGTGTCCGTGTGGGTGCGCGGGCTGCCCGGGTCGGTGGCGGACGTAACCGTCATCATGTCGGTAAGCGAGCCGCTCGCAATCACCGTGAAGGGAATGCTGAACGTCAGCTCCCCGCCCACCGGCATCGTTGCCAGCGTCATCGGCGAGCCGACCGGGTTGGGGCACACCGCGCCGTCGGAGGCCGCACAGGTGATCGGGCCCGACGCGGTGGCGTTCGGACTCAAGGCATTGGTGATGGAGATGGTCTGCGCGATTCCCGGTCCATTGTTCGTGACAGTCATGGTGAAAACGCCGCTGTCGCCGACCAGCAGCGGCCCCGTCGGTGCGGTTCCGGCCACCAGGATGTCCGCCGTCACGACGGTGGCCGTCGCGTAGAAGTTGTTGGTGCCGGTATTGCCCGGAACGTTGACCACCAATTCATTGGTGACGGTGCCATTGACGTTTTGCCCTACCGTCGTGGTGACGGTAAAGGTCAGCACGCCGCCCGCCGGCAAAGTCGGGACCGCGGTCAATACCCCGACCGTCGTCGGGCAAACCGCGCCGTTCGATCCTGCGCAGGTGATACTGGTGATGGTGAGGCCATTGCCGGGGTTATCAAACACGTTGAAGGCGCCGGTTGCTCCAGTGCCGTCGTTGGTCACGGTCATCACGAATACCGCACTCGAGCCGCCAATGATGGTCCCGCTCGGACCTGCACCGCCGACGACGACGTCGTTGACGACACTGAATGCCGTGGCGGTGACCGCGGCCGAATCCTGAGTGGGATCGATTTCGTACGCGAAGCTGGCCACCATGGAGTTTTCAACGGTGCCGGTGGCGCCGTTGTCGAGTTGCACCGTGACCGAGAATTTTAAAACCCCGCCGTTCGGGATCTCCGAGATCACCATCTCGACCGAGGGACTGGTCGGGCACACGGCTCCGCCGCTCGCGGCGCAGGTGATCGACAGCAGTTTGAGCTGATTGCCGACGTTGTCGATCAGCTTGATATTGGAGGCCGTATAGGGGCCGGTGTTCGCCACGCTCATGACGAATACGGCGTTTGACCCTCCCTGTACCTGGCCGGTCGGACCGGTGCCGGTCACGACGATTTCGGTGCCTTGCCGGCCGCTGCCCGAAGCACACGCAGCCAACGCCAAGAGCACCCCAAGGTACAGGGTAAGTACGTGTATTCTCACTATTTTTTCCCTAGCAAAGTCCGCAAGCGCAATCAACGGCTGCTATTCCAAATGACCAAAGAGAGACGTATGCACGCCTCGTCAAGATGGTATCGGAATAATCCCCTTCAAATGTTTGACGTAACTTAATCAAAAATCCAAGGCCCGTTATGTGAAGCGTTTCGTATTTCCGCAATGAGCCAGTGCCGCAATGTGCTGCGCCTGTATGCATGTCGGGTTCCGCGGCGCTCGCCAGCGTGGCAAAAACCCCTTCACAATCATCGGTAGCCGGGCCGGCGGCCTTCAGATCGCCTCGGTCGCTATCATATAGCATTCGGACTCGAGTCACGCTCGATGTCCGCGCATCCCGGCATGCACAGCAGCGTGCCGGATTTTGGGGCGGGCGGGGGCGCTCTGCGCCGGTATTCGGTGCATGGCGTGGATGCGAGTGCTCGCAGCGCAGCGCAACGATTCGGTACACTCGCCCGCATAATGGTCACCACCCCGCCGCCGCGCAAGGCCGCACTCTATTTCATCTTCGTTACCGTGCTCATCGACATGCTGGCCTTCGGAATGATCATTCCGGTGCTGCCCATTCTGGTTCAGGACTTCGTAGGCGGTAGCGCGGCGCGCGGCGCGGAGATCTACGGCCTATTCGGCACTGCCTGGGCGCTGATGCAGTTCATCTTCTCGCCGGTGCAGGGGTCGCTGTCGGATCACTTTGGGCGTCGCCCCGTCATTCTCATCTCCTGCACGGGCTTGGGCTTGGACTTCATCCTCATGGCGCTGGCGCCGAATCTGTGGTGGCTGCTGGCCGGCAGGATCATTTCCGGCATTGCCGCGGCGAGCTTCGCCACGGCCGGCGCCTACATCTCGGACATCACGCCCCCGGAGCGGCGTGCGGCCAGTTTTGGGCTCATTGGCGCCGCCTTCGGCGTCGGATTCGTCGTCGGACCGGCGCTGGGCGGTCTGCTCGGAGCCATTTCCCCGCGATTGCCCTTCTGGGCGTCGGCCTTCATGGCGCTGGCGAATGTTTGCTGGGGTTTGTTCGCTCTGCCGGAGTCCCTGCCCAAGGACAAGCGCGTGCCCTTCGCCTGGAAGAACGCCAACCCCTTGGGAGCGCTCAAGCTGCTGCGCTCCCATCCGATCCTTGCCGGGCTCGCCGGCAGTTTCTTTCTGATCAATCTGGCGCATGCGGTGCTGCCCAGCACCACGGTGCTCTACATGCATTACCGCTATGGCTGGGATACGCGCGCCGTCGGCCTGGTGTTGGCCGGCGTGGGCATCTGCTCACTCATCGTGCAGGGCTTTTTGGTCAAGCCTGCAGTGCGATTGCTGCATGAACGGCGTGCCCTGGCCTTAGGGTTGGCATTCGGCGCCGCGGGTTTTGCCATTTACGGGCTCGCACCCACTGGAGCCATCTTCTGGATCGGGGTGCCGGTGATGGCGCTGTGGGGCATCGCAACCCCATCGCTGCAAGCCATCATGACGCGGTCGGTGAGCGTCACCGAACAAGGACGCCTACAGGGGGCCCTCGCCTGCCTCATGGGTCTGGCGAGCCTCATCGGGCCCACCTTGTTCACTCAAATATTCGCAATCGCCATCGGAACTCACGCCGACTGGGGCTTGCCAGGGGCGCCGTTCCTGTTGTCGACGCTGTTGATATTGCTGGCCATCATATTGGCCTGGCGAACCACTAGAATGCCTCTTCCGGAAGCGCCATCATCGATGCCTTGCCCGCCTTGATGGTCATCAGCAGGCTGCCGGTCTGCGGCAAAAGGCGCTCGATAAAGAAGCTCGCGGTCACGCGCTTGGCGCGATAGAACGCGGCGTCCTGGCCGGCTCCGGACTCCCCGTCCGCGGCGATCTTGGCCATTCGCACCCACATGAAGCCTAAGGCGACGATTCCGAACATTCGCAAGTAATCCGCCGCGGCGGCGCCGCCCTCTTCGGGATCGGTTGAGCTTTGTCGCGTGATGAAATCGGTCGCCTGCTTAAGCGCCTCGAGCGATTGCGCGAAGGCCCGCACCAGCGTGCCGATGCTCGGATCGTCGACGCTTGAATCGACGAATGCGTTCGCGGGAGCGAAGAACTGACGCAGCAGGCGGCCCGAGTTCGCCGGCAGCTTGCGCCCGACCAAGTCCAATGCCTGCACGCCGTTGGTGCCCTCGTAGATCATCGAAATGCGCGCGTCGCGCACATATTGCTCCATGCCGTTGTCGACGATGTACCCGTGGCCACCAAAGGTTTGCAGCGCGAGATTGGCGCTGTCGAAGCCGAGATCCGAAAATAGCGCCTTCACGATCGGAGTCATCAGCGCGATGAAGTCCTCCGCGTCGCTGCGCTCCGCGCAGTCGCCGAGACGTTCCATGCGATCGAGGGCGTTTGCCACCCAGACTCCCAAGGCTCGGCAGCCCTCGTTGTAGGCGCGCACGGTCATCAACATTCTGCGCACGTCCGGATGCACGATGATCGGGTCTGCCGGTTTGTCGGGATGCGTGGTCCCGACGAGCGATCTTCCCTGCAGCCGATCCCTGGCATAGGCGGCGGCCCTTTGGTAGGCCGCCTCGGCTATGCCTAACGCCTGGATGCCCACAGACAAGCGCTCACTGTTCATCATGACGAACATCGCGCGCATGCCCTTGTTCGGCTCGCCCACCAACCAGCCTTGCGCTTGATCGAAACTCAGTTGGCAGGTCGCCGAGCCTTTGATGCCCATCTTGTGTTCGATTCCGGTACAACGCACGCCATTGCGCGCGCCGATGCCGTCGCCACTGGGCAGATACTTCGGCACCAGGAACAGGCTGATGCCTTTTACGCCGGGCGGTGCATCGGCCAGCCGCGCCAGCACCAGATGCACGATATTCTGCGTGAGATCGTGCTCGCCGGCGGAAATGAAAATCTTCGAGCCGCTCAGGCGGTAGCTGCCATCC
>Ga0302314_10002938_pt1 | contig 31598 bp, 29 predicted proteins | sample III_Palsa_N2_3_FD_200533 | JGI IMG/M metagenome (GOLD analysis project Ga0302314, IMG submission 200533) | Peat permafrost microbial communities from Stordalen Mire near Abisko, Sweden - III_Palsa_N2_3 | ecosystem: Environmental > Terrestrial > Soil > Palsa > Peat permafrost | place: Sweden... | reverse complement strand
TCGCCGGCCCGCGCCGAAAACGCCATCGTCAAGCTCGTGAGCGCCGAGAGCGGCAAGTGCCTCCAGCCGGTCAACGGGTCCCTTTCCCAAGGCCAGGCGATCGTTCAGGAGACCTGCAACGGCAGCGTCGCTCAGCAATGGACGGTCACGCTGGTCTCCTCCACCAAGGTCCACCTGGTCAACAGGTCCAGCCGTCTCTGCCTCGACGCCCGTGGCGGGGCCGCCAACGGAACCCCCATCCAGCAGTGGACGTGCGACTGGATCAGCAATGAGAACTGGAGCTTCGGCATCACCGACAGCTTGCTGTCGTCGGGAGTCTCTGGCACCTTCAGCCACTGCGTCGCTACACCGGGACTGCAGAACGGCCTGGCGACAGAGTTGCGGTTCTGCGACCTAGACCCTTCGCAGCTCTGGAACCGCCCCAACGGGTGATCTCTACTTGAAGGGGACGGTGACCGGACCGGGCACGGGCTGGTAGACGGCAAAGAAGTCACGGTCGTCGGGGACGAGGTAGCGGGTGGGCGACTGCATCGGGTTGGGCCCGACCATCGTGGGGACCAGACCTTTAGTGCCGTGGGTGTAGGTGATCAAGGTGTGCCATTCGGGGTTGATGTCGAACTCCATCGCCCGCACCGCACCGGCGTGCTGGAGGATCTTCGCCAAGGTGATCACCGTCTGGTTGTCGGCGGCGACGTAGATGAGGTTGCCGCGACGGTCGATGCCGACACCGGTGCGCCAGACGCGGGCGAGGCCGCCGAGCGTGTACCCCCACTGCGGGCTGTTCGGGTTGTCGTTCAGCTGCGGGTTCAGCTGCCCGTTCCAGACGATCGGAGCCAGGCTCTGGCGGGCCCACGCGACGTCCGGCCCCACGTCCGGGCCGGCGCTCCAGTTCACGATCGCGACCCGGCCGTCGCGGTAGCCGATGAGCGTGGCGTTGCCGTCTTTGAGCGGCTCGTTGGTGCGGCCGTTGTCGGCCGAGCCGTTAGCGCCGTCGGTGTAGGTGAAGCCGCCGTTGAAGACCGCAAGCAGCCGCCAGCGCTGATCGTAAGGGACCATCATCGGCCCGCGTACGGCCGCGTCCGGCGGCTCGTAGCGGCCCGGGTAGTACCCGATCTCGGTGCGCGTGTGGTCGAACCAGGCGACGTAGGCGACGGTCTGCGGATAATCGAGCTCAGGGCGGAAGGTCGTCACCAGCACCGGCGAGCCGCCGTCAACCGGCGGCCCGGCCGGCTTCCAGACCCCTTCGCCGGGCAGCGGGTGCGGGAAGACCGGCTTGACCGGCGGCGGCCAGGCCGCGGCCGGTGACTTCGGGAGGCTGGTCCGCGGCGGGTTCAGCCCGACCGTCGGCAGGCTCTTCAGCTGCGGCCCGCCCGTCTTCGGCGCGTTCAGGCTGTAGTCGATACTCTCGCCCTGGTCGACCAGCCAGTTGCCGAAAGGTACCTCGTTTCTGACCCACTCGGCGCTGCGGGCGTTCCACTGCATGCTCGTCGGCTGCAGCATCCAGGCCGAATACGAAACAACCGCCCACGCCAGCACGATGACGAAGGGCGCCGCGATCACGATGCGCCGGCGTCGCCGCCTGCGCCTGGGCGCAGGGCCGCCCGGCTGCTCTCCCGGCGCCGCACCCTGGCCGAGGGACGCCGGAACCGGCGGTGACTCAGCCGCATCCGGCGCAGCATTCACACCAGAACCGGTGCCAGACCGCCGCAGGCCCCTCATCTCATCACGTCCTAGCCTGGATCGAGCAAGATACGGACAAGAAGAGTAATACGCAGGCCCACAGGCGCCGTGCCCCGTCCCGGCCTTCCGCATCAGGCGCCGTCGCCGAGCGCCTCACCGAGGGTATCCCGGCTGGGCCAGCTGGGTGCCACGACCCGCCGACGGGTGACGGACTTCCGCGGGCAGACGCGGGGAGATCTGTGCCCGCGAATGGTAAAAAGGAGCACGTGGAGGATCAGACGATCGGGCTCGCCGGCGGCCGCACGGTGGGATTCGCGGACTACGGCCCGGCGGATGCTCGGGCGGTGCTGTGGTGCCACGGCGGGCCGGGCAGCAGGCTCGAGCCGGCGTACCTGCGGCGGGAGGCCAGCGAGGCGGGTCTTCGCATCATCGGCATAGACCGGCCCGGCTATGGCCTGTCGACGCCGCAGCCGGGCCGCACGATCGCCGGCTGGGTGCCCGAGGCGCTCGCTGTCGCCGATCACCTGGGCATCGGGCCGTTCGCCGCGGTGGGGATCTCGACCGGCGGCGCGTTCGCGCTGGCGCTCGCCGCGCTCGCCCCCGAGCGTGTCCTCGGCGTTGTCGCCTGCTGCTCGATGACCGATATGCGCTGGCCGGAGGGCAGGGCCACGATGAGCTGGCCGCACGTTCGCGCGGTGTGGGAGGCGTCCGGCCGGGCGGCGGCCCTGGCGGCGGCGACCGAAGCGCACGGCGCGGATGGCGGCAAGATGCGCGGTGAGATAGGGGGCGTGCTCGCTCCGTCGGACCTGGCGCTGTTCGGCGACCCGGAGTGGATGACGGCGGCCACGGCAGGATTTCCGGCCATGTTCGCCCACGGCCTGGAGGGCTACACCGACGATCGCCTGGCTGACGGAGCGGGCTGGGTCACCTTTGATGTCAGCTCCATCCGGTGCCCGGTGACGGTCTTGCACGGGGGAAGCGACCGGATGGTCGATGTCATCCATGCGCATCACACCGCCGGACTTGTCCCGGGCGCGGAACTGGCCGTCTTCGACGACCTCGGCCATTTCAGCATCGTGACCGAGGTCGTGCCCGCGATCAGCCGCCTGCTGCGGCGCTAGCGCAGCTCCGCGCAGCGGCGTCCCGGCCGTAGACCGCTTGCTGGATAATGGCGTAGACGAACCACGATGCCGGCAGCGGACAGGACGGTGTTCCCGTGCAGACCTTCTGGGAGTCGTTCCGTCTTGACCCGCGGCAGCCGGGGCACGCGTCGATGCGCGCTTCGGACGCCGACCGGGAGATCGTCCGCACCATGCTCGCCGATGCTTTCGCCGACGGGCGCCTCACCCGCGAGGAGTACGACGACAGGCTGAACTCCCTGTACGGCAGCCGGACCCTCGGTGAAGTGTCCTCCCTCGTCACCGATCTCGTGCCGCTTGACGACTCGTCTGTGGCACCCGCGCCGCTCCGGCGCGCGGATTACCGGACGCGAGGCGCGCGCAAGTGGCGCAAGGACGTGGAGGAGTCGTTCGCGGCCTTCCTCGTCCCTAGCATCATCTGTACGGTGATCTGGATCGCTGTCACCGGCGGCGGCTTCTTCTGGCCCGCGTTCCCCATGCTGTTCCTCGGGCTCAACCTCGTTAAGACCGTCGTGCAGCGCGAATCGGTCATCGAGCGCGAGGTCCTCCGGCTGGAAGAGCAGGCCAAGGCCACCGCTCCGGAACTCCCCGCCGAACGCGATGACCCGGACGAGGCCGGGGAAGGGCGATAGAGCTGTAAAGGAGAGTGATCCCGTGGCTTCTCGGCCGCCGTTGCCGCCGTTCACCGAAGAGACCGCCCGGCAGAAGGTCCAGCTGGCGGAGGACGCGTGGAACAGCCGCGACCCGGAGCGGGTCGCGGGTGCCTACAGCGAGGACTCGGTCTGGCGCAACCGGGGTGAGTTCCTCACCGGGCGGGCGGCGATCATCGAGTTCCTGCGCCGGAAATGGGCCCGCGAGCTTGACTACGCACTGCGCAAAGACCTGTGGTCATTCCACGCCGACCGCATCGCCGTACGGTTCCAGTACGAGTGTCATGACTCCGATGGCCAGTGGTTCCGCAGTTACGGCAACGAGCTGTGGGAGTTCGACGCGGACGGGTTGATGAAGCGCCGCGAAGCCAGTATCAACGACGTGCCCATGGCCGAGGCTGACCGGCGCATTCTCGGCCCGCGACCAGAAACGGAACGAGGGCAGCCTTTGCCTCTCCGCTGATCCGCCGGGTCCGCGTTCGGGTTGGCGCCTCCGCCGCCCCGGCTGCTTCGGGCCCGCCTGGGCCCAGGCCCTATGAGGTCCGCAGGCCGCTGCTTCGGCGCGGCGGCTGCAGCGACACGGGCATGGCCCGCCGCAGGGCATCGCGCGCGGCGCAGGTGATGAGCCCTTGCCATTGGCCCATGGCGCCCGTATTCTGCGCGATCAGCGTGGCGGCGGCGGCATTGCGCCGCCGGCGCTGCTGGTATTCCCGCAGTGCGGCTCGAGTGTCGCGCGAGCCTGCGAGGCAGCTGGCCAGCGTGGTGGCGTCGACGATCGCCTGGCATGCGCCTTGGGCGAGGTCCGGGGTCATCGGGTGGATGGCATCACCGGCGAGCGCCACCCGTCCCCGGCTCCAGGTCCGGGCCGGGCGCCGGTCGTAGATGTCGTTCCGGATCACGGCGGTCTGCGGGGCGGCTTCGATGATGGCGGGTATGGGGTCGTGCCAGGCGCCGAAGAGCTCGCGCAGCCGCGCTCCGGTGTCCCCGTCGTGCTGGCCTCCCGCCGCCGCATTCCATGTCGCGTACCAGATGATCCGTTCGCCGCTAGTGGGGCCCAGGCCGAAGCGTGCGCCCCGGCCCCAGGTCTCGATGCCATCGCGGGGAAGCGGAACTGATCCCGGGGGCGTGACCGACCGCGCAGCGGTATAGCCGCGGTATCGGAGCGAAGCAGGCCCGAACAAGGCGGCTCGCACGATCGAGTGCACTCCGTCGGCGCCGATGAGGACATCGGCCTGCACCTGCCGCCCGTCCGTAAAGCGCGCGGTTACGCCCTGACCCCTGTCCTCAAAGCCGGTGCAGCGGGCGCCCCGACCTCCGCCAGCACCGGTGCCTGCTCGTAGACCTCGGCGGCCACGCCCCTGCGGGCGAGCGCGACGGCGGCCGTCAGCCCGATCCCCTCGCCAGGGACGCGCGCGTGATGCACTATGAAACTGAGGACACCGCAGACGGGTCCCGCAGCTCCCGGCAACCCTGCGGATGACGGCGGTTACGCCTTGGCGGGCAGCCTGACCCCGAACCCGGTGGCGGCCAGCTTGAGCAGCACCTGGCCGGGCGCCTGCAGCGCCGTGACCTTGGCGGCGCTGAGTTCCTCCAGCTGGGCCAGGACAGCCGCATAGGCGTCCGGGCCCTGCCTGCGCGCCCGGCTCAGCGTGATCGCGTTGGCCCACACCTTGCGCCGCGCCTCCCGCAAGAAGCGCTGGGTGCCGAGCCGGTTGAACGGCCGCAGCAGCCGGTCGAGCAGGGGGCCGGGCCCGGAGAGCCTGGTCAGCTCGTCGTCCTCGGCGGCGACCCGGGACGCGAGCACATCATCGATGGCCCGGTGATCGGCCTCTCGCCGCGCGCGCAGCGCCGCGTCGTCGAATTGCTCGTCGGTGATCACGGCCAGCAGGGCCTGCGGCAGGTCGTAGTTGATGTGCGCGTTCATGCCGAGCAGCACGTGCCGCAGCGGAGGCAGGTCGGCGGGAGCGCCGAACGCGACCTGCCACGGCAGCGTCGGCTTCCGGCCCGCCAGGCCGGCCTCCAGGGCGTCCAGGTACAGGCCGGCGAACGCGACGTCCCACCGCTCGACCCAGTCCGGGTCGGCGAAGCCGCCGCGCTTGAGTTCGCCGGCCACGGCGGTGGTGGTGCGCAAGTAGGTGGCGTGGAAGTACTGCCGCTGGTCGCCCGCGGCGGCCAGCGGCTCGAGCAGGGCCGCCATGCGGGCGATCAGCTCCTCGATCACCCGGCCATTATGGCCGGCCGCGGCCATGGACGGCGATCAGGCCGAGGGCGGACGGCACCGGGACGCGAATCTGAGGCAGACGCCCAGCGAGTGATCCGGATGGCGCTCCAGTGACGTACCTGATCGTGAACGCTCACCAAGGATCCCGCAGCTGACGGTCCTGGCACCGAAGGTGCTCTAGGAAGGGAAATCATCATGGAGAAGTCGGAGGAATTGCGCCGTTTCTTGTCCGCGCTGACCGAAACGTTCGGCACCCCGCGAATGGGGCCGGCCTTCGCCGACGCGATAGCAGCCGAGCCGGGCGTGCTGATGGTGGGCACAGACCCGGCCGAGTGGTGGGACGATCCCGACGATCTGCTCCGGGTTGTCCAGGTGCAAAGCAAGGAACTGCAGGGCGCGGCCGCGACAGTGACGCACTCCGAGGGATGGGTCCAGGGCGAGGTCGGCTGGGGCGCGGTGAGGGCCGATGTCTCGTTCCCTGACGGGTCAGCCGCCATGCTGAGGATTACCGCGACGCTGGTTCGTCGCTCTGGCGCCTGGAAGATCGTCCAGTGTCACATTTCAGTCGGCACCGCCAACGAGGCGGTCGTAGGCAAGGAGCTCACGGTCTGACCAGCATCCGGGCAGGGACTGCGTGGGTATCTACCGGCGCCTGGCGGCCGCCCGGGCAGCTACTTCTGGCAGCTCTATGCCTAGGAATGTCATATTGCCGGGGCGGTTGGGGCTGATGTGGTTTTGGTGTCCGGTGATGCAGCTAAGCATCTGGCCCAAGGTATTCCTCGCGTCCACGACGGCCGCCCAGGAGCCGGGGGCTCGCTGGTGAGGCCCGGGCAGCCAGATCCGCCCCGTTCGGTATGCACCTCAGGGCCCGGTACCATCTTCAGCAGCATCATCATCGCTGGTCACATCCCGAAAACGTATGGATGTTACAACCACCACATTCTATTGTGCAGGCTGCCACAACCATACGCTAATTTTTGGCTGGAGCTGGGCAGAGTGAGGCCGGTCGCAGGAGCGGTGAGGCTGGCGGGCCTGCTGAGACCTGCTTAAGCCCCGCCAGCCTGCCGAGGCCGTCGGCGCGGATGCCCGAGGCCAATTCAGGCGGTCATCAAGCTCACAGCCGAATCGCCCGCCCAGCTAGCCACGCTAGCCACAAATAGCGAAACACCAGTGTGCCGGTTCTGCGATCGTCAAGCCAACAGCGATTCGTGGAGCTCGTCGGTGAACGCCTCGCTGGGCATGCGGTCCGGGCCGCGAGAGAGCGCACCCATGGCCATTCGGACTTCCTCCTGGCCAGCGTCGGAGGCTGCATAGAACCGGTCGCGCCGAGCGCGGCCGGCGTCGGTAAACGTGGTCATCAACGCGGCAAAGGTCTTGTATACTCTCCGCATGCGACGCAGCCGCTCAGCGCGCTGCTCCCCGTATTGGCGCAGTGCCGCCATCGTCCAATCGCGTGACGCCAGCAATAGTCCGGAAAGCTGGCGCACGTCGCGCAGCGCGAGCGACAGGCCCTGCCCAGTGACCGGGTCATCGTATCCGCCTGCGTCGCCGAGAAGCACGACGCCCTCAGCATAGGGTTCGTCGCAGCACGTTTGTTCGCCGCTGAACGTTCCGCACGGCCCGGCCGGGGTGACATCGCCCAGGCCTCGTGATTCCGGGATCGACCGCAGGCCCGCGAATGCCTCGACGAAGCGCTGCGCCCCGGCGCGTCCGGCCCAGCGACCCGCTTGCTCGTTGGCCTGGCACGTGTAGAGGCGGAGGTGCCCGTCTCCTTGCGGAAACACATAGAACTCAAGATCTCCTTCCACGCCGCCAGGGGTGCACTCGTCGTCGGGCCACCGCGACGCACCCTCGACCAGCAAGCCAGAGACGACATGGGTCGCTGGCACCTTATTGAGGTGAATGCCGGATTGCCTGCGCACGGTCGACGCTCGTCCATCGGCGCCGATAATAAGGCGCGGCCGCACCTCCCTCTCCGCGCCGTTGAGAAAGGTGATCGACGGTCGTCTGCCGGTCTGCACTCGTACCCCGGCGACACCCTGCACTAGGTCCGCCCCCGACCGTACCGCGTCTTCGGCAAGCGCCTGACACATCCTGGGATGGGAAGCGCACAGCGGACCCTGGACGCCCGGAAAGATCGTGGACCTATCGGTTTTCGCCCTTTCGGCGGCAGACGGGGTAGAAAGCTCGTCGTAGTACACGCTGTAGCGTGCATCGACGGCCTGCGTGGAGCGGATCACATCTTCCAGGCCGAGGGCTCGTGCTTCCAGCACCCCCCACGGCGCCATGTACTCGCCGCGCACCCGGTCGCGATGCCCGTCCTGGCGTTCAAGTAGCAGCACCTCGACGCCGCCGCGAGCCAGAGCAGCGGCGATCGACGTGCCTGCGATACCCGCACCGACGATAACTACATCGGGGTTGTTCACGGCAGTCGCGGTCATGGCGTCCTCCAATTCGCTCGGGAATGACCGGCCGCCAACAGTCCACCAGCTCGCCGTCGGCGCGTCATCGCACGTACGAGCCATTTCGCGATGGCCTGATCAGGCCATCGCGAGGACCCAGCAGTCAGAGCAGCCCGGCGCCTGCGGCGCGTGCGGCGGCAGCGGCACGGGTGGGCAGCCTCAGCTTGGCCAGGATGTTCGCCACATGGCGATGCACGGTATGCGGGCTGATGACCAGGCGCTCGGCGATCTGGGAGTCGCTGAGGCCCTGCGCGACCAGCCCGAGCACCTCTTTCTCGCGCGCGCTGAGCTCATCCAGCGTGCTGGCATCCGGCTCGCTCACCGGGACGGGCGGTGCCTTGATGCCAAGGAACGGGGCGACCGCCCGCAGGACTGCGTCACCGTCGCCGTGCCAGGGCAGGTGGGCGTCACCCGGCAGCGTCACGAGCTCGGCCTGCGGCAGCAGCGCGGCCACCTCGCGTCCGCCCCTCAGCCGCATCGCACGGTCATGCTCACGGTGCAGGACCAGGGCCGGCGCCCGAACCCTCGGCAGATCGTCGCGCACGTCGGTCTCGTAGATGAGCTCAAGCAGGTTTGCGGCATCCCGGGCGCCGGCACACACGCGCTGGGCTGCGGTGAACGCAGCGCGATCCTCGGGCGACCAGCTAGGTCCGAACACGTCCGCCAGCAACCGGCTCCCCAGCCCCCAGTGCGACCGCACGAGGTCGACCATGCCCCGGCGCGCCTCCGGCGACGCTAGCCGGTGCCCGTCGGCGTAGCTACCGTAGAGCACGAGGCGGTCGACGCGCTCAGGCCACCTCGCGGCAAAGCTCACGGCGGTACACCCCCCGCAGGAGATACCCATCAGCGTCACGCGTGCCAGCCCCAGCTCATCAAGCACAGCGCAGAGAGTGGCCAGCTCGAATTCCGTGGTGAACGTCTGACGCGGCCGCTCCCGATCAGACATGCCGGTCCCCACCCGGTCATAACGCACGACCATGCGCCCGGCCGCCAAGCCCTCCACGAAACGACGAAACCGCTCGAAATGCCAGTCCTCAGCCGCGTGAGACACCCACCAGGCCGGCAGCACGATCACAGGCCCGCTCCCCACTACGGCAAAGGCGATACGTCCTGCACCCGGCATCTGGGCAAAGCCGGTGGTCTGTCGCACCTTCCCACAGTAGCCACCGGCAAGCGCTCTCGAATCTGATCCGTTGCCAGGATGCCCCCAGGGATCACTTCTCAGCACCTCTGATGATCCGGCGGTTCATGCGGTGACGTACCTCCTACGGCAGTCGGCTTCGTGCCCGGGAGCCCAGCGACGAGGAGGATTCATGCATGCGCGTGTGGTAACGGCGCCGGGTGAGGGCTGATGAGGTACCAGCCCATCCGGTACGAGCGTGAGCGCTCGTACCGGATGCCGGCCGCCGAGGCGTGGCGGCTGCTCGCCGACACCGATCATCTCAACCGTGCCGTCGGCCTGCCGTCGGTGGAGTTCTCCGCGCTGCCTGACCCGCTGATCCGGCGGGCTCAGGCCAGGGCCTTCGGTGTCATTCCGGTGCGCTGGCATGAGCTGCCCTTCGACTGGATCCGGGAGCGCCGCTACGCGGTGCGCCGTGAATTCCAGGGTGGGCCGGTCGCGACCATCGTGGCCGGCATCGAACTTTTGCCGAACGAACACGATGTCACGGTCCGCTCATACGCCGAGTGCACCCCGGCCAACCTCTCCGGCCGGCTGGCCTGGCGTCTGGCCCGCAAGTCCGTTACCGACCTGCTCGATTTCTGCGACCACTACCTGGAACGCAAGGAAGCCGGGCGGGTGGACCCGGTGCCGGTGCCCCGGGGCAGGCCCGCCGTCAACCGGGCCCTGCTCGATCGGCGTCTGGGCCAGCTGACCAGTGCCGCCGTGCGGCCCGAGGTGATCGGCTTGGTCAAGGAGCGCATCTTGGAGGGCAGTGATGACCAGCTGACCCGGATACGGCCGTTTGCGCTGGCCGACCTGTGGGCCGTCGACCGTCTGGAAGTGCTCCGGCTGTTCCTGCACGCCACATCGGCCGGGCTGTTCGAGCTCCGGTGGGAGCTCATGTGCCCGAACTGCCGGGTGCCCAAGGCGGAGACCGGCTCGCTGGTGCAGTTGCCGGTGCAGTTTCACTGTGACACCTGCGGGATCAGCTACGACGCCGACCTCGATCAGCGGGTCGAACTGCGGTTTTCCGTCCACCCCGCCATCCGCGCGGCCGACGAGGCGGTCTATTGCATCGCGGGGCCGCTGCGGATGCCGCATGTGGTCGCCCAGCAGTACATCCGGCCGCACGAGGACCGCCGGCTCGACCTCGCCCTCACCGGCCCGGTGCAGCTGCGAACGGTCCGGTCCGCCCACCGGCTGCTGCTGGTACCGGCTACCGCGCAGAACCGGCCCCGCGATATCACCATCACCTACTCCGGCGGCCGCTGGGTCGGCCCGCACAGCCTCACCCGCGATGACAGCCTCACCGTGCCAGGCGGCTCACGCCTGGTCCTGCGCAACCAGACGAGCGGGGCGATCCTGGCTGCCCTTGAGGACCTGGCCTGGACGAGCGAGGCCACGAGCGCCGCCCAGGTCACGAGCTTGCAGGATTTCCGCGACCTGTTCAGCTCCGAAGTCCTGGCCCCGCGCCAGCAACTTGCTGTCAGCCACATCGCCTTCTTGTTCAGCGACCTCAAGGGCTCGACGCAGCTGTATGAGGGAATCGGCGACGCGGCCGCCTACAGCCGGGTCAACCGGCATTTCGACTTCATCAGGCAGGCGGTCGGCCGTGGCGGCGGCAGTGTCATCAAGACGATGGGCGACGGGGTGATGTGCGCCTTCTACCGGCTCGATGACGCGCTCGCCGCCGCGATCAATCTGCAGGGCCAGGTCGGTGCCTGGTGCCGGGAACAGGGCATCGACCCGCCGCTCGCGCTCAAGGTCGGCGTCCACCACGGCCCCGCCATCGCGATGACCGCCAACGATCAGCTCGATTACTTCGGCCGGACCGTCAACCTGGCCGCCCGGGTGGCCGATCAAAGTCGCGGCGGCGACGTCGTCATCCTGCGAGATGTGCTCGATCAGTCAACCTGCGGGGGGCGAGACGGCATCACGATGGAATCGTTTACCGCGAGGCTCCGCGGCCTGGCCCAGGACCAGCGCCTGGCCCGGCTGACGGTCGCCGGCGCACCGCCGGCCGACCTTGGTTTGAGTGGACTGGTAGCCGGGGGGCGGTCGTGATTTCGCGGATGCTTGTGGCCACCGATCGTTCCGATACCGCGAGCCGGGCCGTGCAGTGGGCCGCGGAGATGTCCGGCGCCTGCGCCGCCGATCTGCTCGTGCTGCAGGTGGTCGCCCCCGAGCACCTGACGGCCCAGGGAGGTGACAGCACCACCCAGGCCGCCGCGGACGACCTGGCCACGTTTACCCGGCAGGTCTGCGGCGAGCGCGGCCGGCCGCTGCTCGTCTATGACTCGGACCCGGCGGACGCCATCGTGCGGGTCTGCGAACAGGAGCGGGTCGACCTGGTCGTGGTCGGCAACGTTGGCATGCGGGATCGCACCGAGTTCCTGCTCGGCAGCGTGCCCAACCGGGTTTCGCACAACGCCAGGTGCTCGGTCGTGATCGTGAACACCGCGCTGAACGGCGCCGGTGCCGCGCCGCGGAAGGCAGCGCGTGATGGCGCCGGTGCCGCGCCGCGGAAGGCAGCGCGTGATGGCGCCGGTGCCGCGCCGCGGAAGGCAGCGCGTGATGGCGCCGGTGCCGCGCCGCGGAAGATAGCGCAGGATGGCGCCGAGCCGTCCGAAGCCCAGCTCCTCGGCCGCGCGGCGCACGTGGCCCAGGTCTTCGCCAGATACGGGCTGCGGGACGTGCTACACCGGACTCCGGACGACGCGGCCGGGCGTGCCCGGGCTTTCCGCGGCGCGCTGGAGGAACTCGGGCCGACCTTCGCCAAGCTCGGCCAGATCCTGTCCACCCGGCCGGACCTGCTGCCGGCGGCGGTGGTCGCGGAGCTCGCCGACCTCCAGGATCATGTCGCGCCGCTGACCGAAGCCGAAGTCGTGGCGGTGATGGAGACGGAGCTGAAGGTTCCCTGGGAGGACGTGTTCGAGAGCATCGAGCCGGATCCGCTGGCGTCGGGGACGATCGCCCAGGTGCACCGGGCCACGCTGGTCGGCGGTGAGCGCGTGGTGGTCAAGGTGCAGCGCCCCACCGCGGAGACCGAGATAACCGAGGATCTCGGGCTGCTGCGGCGGTTCGCCGAGAAGGCGGCGAACCGTCCGGCTTTCCAGCAGGTCGTGGACGTACCCGCCGTTATCGATCACCTGTCGTCCTCGCTGGTGCGCGAACTCGATTTCAGGCATGAGGCGGCCAGCATCGAACGGATGCGGGAGGTGCTGGCGCCATTTGGCCGGCTCTCGGTACCGGATGTGAATACCGACCTGTCCACGAGGCGGCTGCTCGTCCTGCAGGAGATTCAGGGGACACCGCTGCTCGAGGCGCCCGAGGGCGAGGCGCGCCGCGAGGCGGCCCGCCAGCTGGTCGAGGCCTACTACCAGCAGGTCCTGGCGGCCGGGTTTTTCCATGCCGACCCGCATCCAGGGAACCTGATGTGGTGGAACGACACGATCTACCTGCTCGACCTCGGGATGGTCGGCGAAGTCGACGCCGGGCTGCGGGAATCGCTGCTGTTGCTGCTGCTGGCCTTCTGGCGGGAAGACACCTCCTTCCTCGCCGAGGCGATGCTCGGCCTGGCCACCGGACCGCCGCCCGCGGACTTTGATCAGGACGCGTTCGCCGACGAGCTCGCCAGCCTCATGGCGACGTACCGGCACGTGTCCCTCAAGGAGTTGCGGCTCGGCCCGCTGCTGCAGCAGCTCACGGAGATCTCGGTCCGGCACCGGGTCCGGCTGCCCTCGTCGCTGGCCCTGATCGGTAAGGCCTTCGGCCAGATGCAGCTGGCCGCCGCCGAGCTCGACCCCTCCATTGACCCTTTCTCCGTGGCCGGAAGCTTCTACCTGCGGCAGCTGGCCGGTTCGATGCGCGCCGCGGTGAACCCCGCGCAGTTGTTCTATGAGGGCCAGAAGCTGCGCGCACGTGCCACCAGGCTGCTCGAAGGACTGGAACGGACCCTCGGAGTGCGTGGTGGCACCGGGCTTCAGGTCGATTTCAGCGGGGCCAGGGAACTCACGGCCGCGATCGGGGACGCCGGCCGCCGCATCGCCGTCGGCCTGGCCGCGGCGACCGCGATCGTCGGCACCGCGGTCACGGCGAGTGCGGCGCACTCGGCCGCCTGGGCCACCGCCGTCTTCGGGACCGCGGCGGTGCTGCTGACCGGCGGCCTGCTCATCGACGTGTTCAGGCGCCGCTGAATGCCCGGCCAGTCCCAGCCCGGCCAGTCCCAGCCCGGCCAGTCCCAGCCCGGCCAGTCCCAGCCCGGCCAGTCCCAGCCCGGCCGGGCGCTCCGGCGGCGCATCCTCGCCTATCCCGCGCGGGCGATCCTCGGTGCGCTCATGTCGCTGGCCGTCGTGGTGGCTGAGCGGCGCATCCGCAAGGCGCTTCGCTCCACCGCGGGACCCGGTGATCCGGTGGCGGCCACCGCGACGTATCCACGATGACGGTCTCGTTTCCGTCGCTCGCGACCTAGGAGGGGCAGATGGCGAAGGTTGGTTTCGCAGTTCCGGTCCTGCCGGGCAAGGCCGAGGCACTGCGCGCCTGTCGCCGCCTCCGCCGCGCCGTACGACAGGTGGTACAAGGACGGACTGAAGGCGCTCTTCCCGCCGTTCATCGACTTCGACCAGCCGGTCCCGGCCGACGAAACGGTCTGGGACTGGACCCGGGACTGGGCTCGTAGCGGCGGAACCAGATGAAAACCGGCGCGGCGGGCGTGAGCGGGCTGGCGGCCCTGGTGCTGCTCTTGCCGATGGAGGCGGGCGTGCCGATCCCGCTGCCCGCCGACCTGGTCATGTTCACCGTGGGGGAACGGGTGGCCGCGGGCCGGTTCCCGCTCTGGCTGGCCGTGGCCGGCTTCGAGGTCATCGCGGCCGTGGGCACGACCATGCTGTTCGTGGCGTGCCGGGGATCGGGTCATCGCATCGTGGCCCGCTACGGCCCGCGCATCGGGCTTACCGACGCGCGGATCCGCCGGGTGGCTGCCGTGGCCGAGGCCCGGGGCCTGGCCGGGCTCGCGGTCGGGCGCGCAACGCCGGGGGTGCGGACGCTCACCGTGGTCGCCGCGGGCGTTTCCGGGCTGAACGGGCGCCGCGCGCTGCCCGCGCTCATCCTGGGCAGCAGTGTCTTCCTCCAGCTCCATCTGGTCCTCGGCCTGCTACTCGGGCCGCTGGCCGACCGGGCCTTCGACCAGGCCAAGGGCCCGGCGGTGGCGGCGGTGGCGGTGCTGGCCGCCGGTGCACTCCTCTTCTGGCGCGCCAGGCGGCGCAACCGGGCGCCCGCGGTGTGGACGGAGGCCGCCTGCCCGGCTTGCCTCGGCGTGCGGGCGCTCGCCGAGCGGGTCCCCGGCCTGACCGCGCTCGTACCGGGGCTGGGCGATCCGGCTGGGGCCGATCCGGCTGGGGCCGATCCGGCCGGCTCCGGCCCGGACGACCAGCCGACGGCGCTGGCGAGCTAGCGAAGGAGACCGGTGCTCGCGACACGCTCCCCCGTGGATGACCTGGTCAGCCACCGGCCCGGGATTGGGTCTTGTCCGGTGGCCGAAACCAGGGCTAGCGTCCATGACGTGGGGGGTACGGACGCATTGCTCGCTGCGCGCCTGGCGGCGGGAGACCATCTTGCCTTGACGGAGGTGTTCGACCGCCTGGCACCGGCGGTTTACAGTGGCGCGCTGCGCGTCCTCGGGCACGATGCGGCCGCGCAGGACGTTGTGCAAGATGTGTTCGTTGAGCTGTGGACCCATCCCGGCCGGTATGACCCGGATGCCGGGCCGTTGCGTGCCTACCTGACCATGCAGGCCCGGCACCGGGCGGTGGACCTGATTCGCAGCGAGCTGCGCCGGGCGGCGCGGCAGGAGCGCAGCAGCCGGCTGGAACCGGGCCAGCCGGACCCCTCCCCGTATGACCAGGTGATGGCATCCGAAGCCGCCGCCGCGGTCCGCGCGGCCGTTAACAAGCTGCCTGAGAGCCAGCGCCGGATCATCGAGCTCGCCTACTTCAAGGGACTGACCTGCCGGGAGGCCGCTCAGGCGGCCGGGATCCCGGAAGGCACGGCCAAGTCGCGGCTCAGGCTCGCGCTGGCCAAACTGGAAACCGTGCTGGACCGTCAGCTGCTGGAGTCATCATGACCGCCGCCGAGCAGCGCCCGGCGCTGCCGGATGGCCTGCGCGACCGGGTCCTGGCCGCGTCGCTGCGGGCCCGCACGGCCGGCCGTCCGGAACCGGCCGCTCCGGAGATCACCGCTGAGGAGGCGTACAGCCGGGCGGCCGACGCTTTCTACGGGATGCTCGGCGTCTTGCCGGAGGAGGACTGGGGGAGGGTGGCGCTGCGCGGCCTGGACGTCCAGGGCTTGGTCGGGCACCTGACCGGCGTGGAGGAAGACGTGCACCGCTGCCTGGCCGGGGATCCGCTGGTGGCCCTGACCAGCCATGTCGAATCGACCCAGGCCGCGGCGGACCGCCAGGCCGGGCGGCCCCCGGCGCAGACCCGGGCCGAGTGGCGGCGCGCGGCCGACCGCACCCTGGATCTCATCCACGCGGCCGGCGATACCGGTGCCGAAGTCGCGGTGCACGGCATGCGGCTGCCGCTGAGCACGCTTCTGCTGGTCCGGGCCTTCGAGCTGTGGGTCCACGACAACGACATCCGCCAGGCGGCCGGGCTGCCCCCGTCGGTCCCCGACCCGTCCACGCTGAGCCTGATGACTCAGGCCGCGGCCCGGCTGCTTCCGCACGCCGCGGCCCGGGGCGCCCTGCGCGAGCCCACCAGCGTGCACCTGGTGCTGACCGGGCCCGGCGGCGGCACCTGGGACATCCCGATCGGCCACGGCTCGCCCGCCGCCTGCGTCGGGATCGTCACCGATGCGGTCGGGTTCTGCTGGCTGGTCGCCAACCGGGCCACCCCCGATCGGCTCGACCTGCACATCACGGGGGACCGCGATCGCGCCGCCATGGTGCTGGCGGCGGCGTCATCGCTCGCGCTGGACTTAGGTAGCCTCCGCCGCCAAGCGGAAGGATCCTGGGACTTTTGTATTGTCGGGGCGGTTGGGGCTGATGTGGTTGTGGTGCCCGGTGATGCAGCTAGGCATCTGGCCCGGGGTATTCCTCGCGTCCGCGACGGCTGCCCAGGAGCCAGGGGCTAGCTGGTGATCCCCGGGGCAGCCCAGATCCGCCCCGTTCGGTATGTACCTCAGGGCCCGGTACCATCTTCAGCAGCACCATCATCGCTGGTCACAGACCGGAAACGTATGGTTGTGGCAACCACTACATTCTATTGTGCAGGTTGCCACAACCATACGCTAATTCTTGGCCGGAGCTGGGCAGAGTGAGGCCGGTCGCGGGAGCGGTGAGGCTGGCGGGCCTGCTGAGACCTGCTTAAGCCCCGCCAGCCTGCCCAGGCCGTCGGCGGATGCCCGAGGCCACTTGAGGCGGTCGTCACGCTCACAGGCGAATCGCCCGCCCATCTAGCCACGCTAGCCACGCTAGCCACAAAATAGCGAAACACCAGGGGATCCTGCGACACGGTAAACGGCCCGCTCCAAATCCACCCGGCCGGCAGGCGGGGTCAGGCTGGTGCGGGCACGGCGCCGATCTGGATGAGCAGCCCCAGCATGTCGGCCTGGGAGAAGCGCTCGACGCACCGGCCGCCGCGGAAATGCAGAATCGTAATGCCTGGCAGCGCGATCGGTATCCCGGTCGCGGGCACGCCGATGAACTCATCGACGTGGCGGCCGGTCATGGTGAACCGGATGGTGCACGCCTCGCCGTTCCATAGGACTTCGTGGAATTCGAGCTTCGGCGTGTCGAAAGCGCGGAAGATCCCCTCGTAGAAACCCCGGACCTGGACTTTGTCCATAGGCTCCGGGGAATAGCCGTGCAGACGGATTCCCTCGTCATACAACGACAGGTACCCGTCCAGATCACCGGCGTTCCAGCGCTCGAACGCGGCGGACAGGGCCTCTTGCGGTGTCGGCATGATTCCTCCCTTGATTCCGGCCGGCATCTCCTGCCGATCGGCAGATCCCCGCCGCCTACTGGTTGACGAAGTTGTGCACGGGAAAGACGATGGGCTCGTCCGGCTTGAGGCCCACCTGCTGGATGAGTGGCATCAGCTGCTCGCCGAAGGCCTGGAATTTCTCGGCCGACTCCCAGACGTCAAGCACACAAAGACCGCCGGGTGTCGCGCCGACCACGTGGGAAAGGCAGCCGCCACCCGGCCATTCTGCCAGCGAGCGGAGTGGCTGGCCGTTGTTCAGACCTCGGCCGATCTCGTCGTACTGCTGCGTGGTCCCGCCGGGAAAGTTGAATATCACACCTATGGCCATGAGTTCTCTCCTAACTCAGCGATCCGGGCGCAGGCTCCGCCGCCTGCCCTATCGTGGTACGTCGCGGGGACGGTTCCTGGATCACTCGGGGGACGGGGCGTAGAAGGATTGTTATGGGTGAATGCGACGGTCGGGTCTAACCTGATGTTCAGGAGGGCGCGTCGACATGCTCCACTCCACCCGACCTCAGCCGGCGGGGCTAACGTCAACTTCCTGGTGAACGAGGGCCAGGAGCGGGTCGAGGCCGCCTACCGCGGCAACTACCGTAGGCTCGCCGAGATCAAGCGCCGCTACGACCCCGACAACGTCTTCCACATCAACCAGCTCTATGGGCAGCCGGGCCAGGAGCTGGTAGCCGCGGCCGGGCAGCGGGCCTGCCTGCAGCTCGCCGCCATGGAGCAAGACCCGTTCCCGCATGCCGGGCAGGCCGTGACCGGTGCCGTCCTGGCCGGCGACGCTGGTGCCCGTGCCGTCATCGGTGACCGAAACCTTGAGCGAGCCGGGCTGGTACCGGATCACGACCGTGACCTGGGCGGCCCCGGCATGCTTCAGGGTGTTGGTGAGTCCTTACTGGACGATGCGGAACACCGCGAGATCGATACCGGCGGGCAGGGCATAGGGTTCGCCCTCGATGCGCAGGTGTACCGGCAGGCCCGCGGTGCGGACCTGGGCCGCCAGTGTGTCAAGGTCGCCGAGGTCTGAACCACGGCCAGCTGATCAGGATCGCCGTGAACCCGAAATCACCCACGCCCGGGTGCGCCATCCGCAGGTCGGAAGCCAGCGATGCCGCCAGCGCGACCACGGCGCCGATGACCGCCTGGCGGGCTGGTGCGTGCCTGGCCACCGAGTACACCGCGATCAGCAATAAGCGGAGTCAGGGCTGCCTCGCTGGGCACCAGGCCAAGCAGAATCGGCACGGTCCAGGCGCCGGTCCCGATCGCGATCACGATCAGCGGGTACGTCCGCCGCCAGTTCAGCGCGACCGTCACTGCCGCCGCGAAAACCGCCGTCACCGGACCGTACCCGGCCACGGTCACTTCGGCCACGGCCGCCACCGTCAGCAGCGCCGCCAGCGCTGCGTCCATGGCCTGCCAGCGAATCTGCCGTGCTGCCACCGTCGGCTCCTGCCTGCCCGGACACTGCGGGTTACTCGACAATAACGACCCGGCCGCCCAAACGGGATCAGTCCCGCTGATGACAGCCGTCCGCCGCGCGGCGGATGCCGGCTCCCTTTTCCGCCGCATCCGTCCCGCGATGAACCACCCGGCCGGCGGACCAGCTTGCGGCTGCGGGCTGACGCCCGGCCGTGCCCTGATTCCTAGCGTGGGCAGTACCGCGCCCCATCCGCGGGCGCCGCAAGAACAGGCAGGTCAGCCATGACATATCCGCAAACCGTCCCAGCCGCAGCCGCACCGGATACAGCGCGGAGCCGCCCATGGAGCGCGGTGGCCATCGCCGCCGCGGCCGCCATCATCGGCCTGGAGGGCTGGGTCGCCTTCCACATCTCTCACCCGCAAGGCGCCGTTATCGCCATGGCCCTGTCCGCCGCCGGAATCGCCTGGCTCAGCCGCCGTGGCGGCCGCGCCCCCGCGATCTTCCTCGGCGTGTTCTTCGCCCTGGAACTCATCCTCAACTTCACCATCTTCGGAGTCCTCGGCGACCTGCAGCACCAGGGCAGCTGGACCGACTTCTCCACCGGCCTCGGCTACACCGCGGCCAGCCTCGCCGGACTCTGCGCATGCCTGGCCCTGACCGGAGCACGGACACGTGACGACCGCAACGCACGTAGCTAGCAACGCACGTAGCTAGCAACGCACGTAGCCTGGATCCACTGGTTGACGGCTGGTGCCGGCGGCGGCCAGGCTCGCGACATGGATGAGCGTGTGGTGGTGATAGGCGCCGGGCCTGCGGGGCTCGCTGCGGCCTGGGCGATCCGGCGGGCGGGCGCTGATCCGCTGATCGTCGAGAAGGCCGCCGCGGTGGCCGCGTCGTGGCGGGCGCGGCACGATCAGCTTCGGCTGAACACGCACCGGATGTTCTCCCATCAGCCAGGTCTGCGCATCCCCCGCCGGTACGGGCCGTTTCCCGCTCGTGATGACTATGTCGCCTACCTTGAGCGGTACGCGGCGGGGATGCGCGTTAAGTTCGGCACGGCCGTGGGCCGGATCGACCGGGCGGGCCCGCGGTGGGAGCTGGACCTAGGTGACGGCAGCCTGACCGCGGCGCATGTGGTGGTCGCCACCGGCCCGGACGCCGAGCCGGTGATGCCGGGCTGGCCCGGGATCACCGGCTATCCCGGCAGGCTCATCCACGCCGGGCAGTTCCGGAACACCGGCGAGATGGCCGGCCGGGACGTCCTGGTCGTCGGCCCGGGGAACTCCGGCGTGGACCTGCTCAATCACCTGGTGCGCAGCGACGTGGCCGGACTGTGGCTGTCGGCTCGTTCGGGCATGAATATCATCCCGCTGCGGCTGGCGGGGATCCCGCTGCATCCGGTCAGCCTGGCCGGCCGGCCGTTGCCGGTCCGGGTCCAGGACGCCAACGTGCGCATCATCCAGCGGCTTGCCTTCGGGGACCTGGGCAGGCACGGCTACCCGCGCTCTGAGCTCGGCGCCTTCAGCCGGCTAGCCGCGCACGGGGTTACCGTGGCCGTCGACGACGGGTTTGTCCGGGCGCTGAAAGCCGGGCGGGTCACCGTCAAGCCAGCCGTCGACCGGTTCGAGGGCCGGACCGTCCGCTTCGCCGACGGCTCGGCCTGCGCACCCGACGTCGTCATCTGCGCCACCGGTTACCGGCCCGCGCTCGGGCCGCTGGTCGGCCACCTGGTGGCACTAGATGAAACGGGCCTGCCGCCGTTCACCGGCCCGTCGTCCTCGCCGGATCACCCCGGCCTGTGGTTCTTCGGGCTGGACCGCAGCATCTACGGCAACATGCACACCCACCGGCGGCAAGCACGACAGCTCGCGCAGCTGATCACCTCGTGACCGCTGGCCGGTGAACCCTACGCGGGCCGGGGTGTCACGGGGCCGGTGCTTCTAGCCCGGAACGCCGGCCGGAGCCTTCCCCTGCAGAGCGTGGACATCGGCGGCCGTGAGGGCCTTGCCGCCGATGCCCCAGTCCCCGCCCTTGACCTCCTCGACGATCACCCAGGTGACCGGACGCAGGTTCTCGCCCTCGATTCTCACCATGGTCTCGGTCAGCTGGTGGATCATCTCGCTCTTCTGCTCCGGGGTGAAGACCCCCTCGATCAGGCGCACATTGACCAGCGGCATGATTTCCTCCTAATGCTCGTGCCTTCGCTTGCGTCGTTCAGGTTCCCCGGCCGCGTTGCAGTTTTGTTGCAATCGGGCTGCAATGGGTCTCGGTAGAACTGCGGAAGTAGAACTGCGGAATACGGCGATGGCAAATGGGAGGCGGCCATGCGGGCGAGGTATCCCGACACCGAGGGCTTCATCGAGCGGGATGGCGTCAAAGTCGGCTACGAGGTGTTCGGCGCGGGCGAGCCCGCCATCTTGCTGCTCACCTCCTGGGCCATCGTGCACGCGCGGCAGTGGAAAGCCCAGGTGCCGTACCTGGCGCGCCACTTCCAGGTGATCACCGTCGAGGGCCGGGGTAATGGCCGTGCCGACCGTCCCGGGACCCCGGAGGCCTACCGCGACCGTGAGTACGTCGATGACGCGATCGCCGTGCTGGACGCCATCGGGGTGGACCGGGCCGTGGTCGTCGGCTTGTCCGTGGGCGGCCGGCACGCGCTGCAGCTGGCGGCGTGGTATCCCGAACGGGCGGCCGGGGTGGTCGCGATCGGCGCGGCGCTGCCCTGGCCGATGCCGCCCGGCTTCGACGAGACCGCGGACGCCTACGAGGGCTGGGGCAAGGCCAACCGGCACTACTGGCTGGCCGACTACCGCGGCTGGGTCGAGTTCTTCATGTCGCAGGTGTTCACCGAGCCGCACTCGACCAAGCCACATGAGGATGGGGTGGCCTGGGGCCTGGACACCACCGCCGAGACGCTGCTGCTGACCGTCCCGGCGGTGGGGGAACCCGGCGCCGCCGACGCCGAGGCCATCTGCCGGCAGGTAAGCTGCCCGGTCCTGGTCGTGCACGGCGACCAGGACGGGATCGTGCCCTACGACACCGGCGTGGCGCTGGCCCGCTGGACCGGCGGGCAGATGGTGACGATCCACGGCGGCGGGCACGCCCCGACGCTGCGGGACCCGGTCCAGGTGAACCTGCTCATCCGGAACTTCGCCGAATCCGTGGGCCACGGCCTTCCGCCGTCCCAGACCCAGACCCAGACCCAGACCCGGACCCAGACCCAGACCCGGACCCGGACCCAGACCCGGGCCCAGACCCAGACCCGGGCCCGGGACCGGACCTGGACCAGGGCCCGGGACCGCCGCAAGCGCGTGCTGTACCTCAGCTCGCCGATCGGGCTTGGCCATGTGCGCCGCGACCTCGCCATCGCCGCCGAACTGCGGGTCAGGCACCCGGACCTGCAAATCGACTGGCTCGCCCAGCACCCGGTTTCGCTGGTGCTTGCGGAGCGGGGCGAGCGCGTGCACCCGGCGTCGCGCTGGCTGGCCAGCGAGAGCTCGCACATCGAATCGGAGGCGGGCGAGCACGACCTGAACGCGTTCCAGGCCATCCGCGGCATGGACGAGATCCTGGTCGCGAACTTCATGGTCTACCACGACCTTGTTTCCGACGAGCCGTACGATCTGTGGATCGTGGACGAGGGCTGGGACGTCGACTACTTCCTGCACGAGAACCCCGAGCTCAAGCGGGCGCCTTACGCCTGGCTGACCGACTTCGTCGGCTGGCTGCCGATGCCGGACGGCGGCGACAGGGAACGAGCCCTCACCGCCGACTACAACGCGGAGATGATCGAGCAGATCGCGCGCTTCCCGAGCCTGCGGGACCGGTCGGTGTTCGTCGGCAACGCCGCCGACGTGGTGCCGGACACGTTCGGCGACGGACTGCCGCTGATCCGGGACTGGGTCGAGCAGAACTACCGGTTCTCCGGATACATCTCTGGCCTTACGCCCGTCAGCCCGGCCGACCGCGAGGCCATCCGGGCCGAACTGGGCTACCGGGCCGACGAGAAGGTCTGCGTGGTCACCGTCGGCGGCTCTGGCGTGGGCACTGACCTGCTTCGCCAGGTGATAGCCGCCTTCCCCGCGGCCCGGCGGCTCGTGCCGGGGCTGCGGATGGTCGTGGTGACCGGCCCGCGGATCGATCCGGCCTGCTTGCCGTCGCACGACGGTCTTGAGGTCCATGGTTACGTGCGTGACCTTCACCGCCACCTGGCGGCGTGCGATCTCGGGGTGGCGCAAGGCGGCCTGACCACCACCATGGAACTCACCGCGAGCCAGCGCCCCTTCATTTACCTGCCGCTGCGCCATCACTTCGAGCAGAACTTCCATGTCAGGCACCGGCTGGCCCAGTACGGGGCCGGCCGGTTCATGGACTACGCGGAGGCCGAGCCGGAAGGGCTCGCCGCGGCGATAGCCACGGAAATCGCCCGCCCGGTAAGCTACCGGCCCGTCGAAACCGACGGCGCCGCCCGGGCCGCCGCCTGCCTCGCCGAGCTCATCTGACCCAGTTCATTCCACCCAGTTCATTCCACCCAGTTCATTCCACACTGCGCAGGGCCGACCGCGCATCGTGCCGGACGTGCGGCAGGCCGTACTCAGCTGCGATCCGCTCAGCCCTCAGCCACCGGGCCCTGGCCTGATCGCTTTCACCGAGGCGGAGCAGAGCACGCCCGTCCAGCACGAGCGCCGCCGCGAGCGTCGCTGTCCACGGCACCCGGTCGGCCACCGTGAGCAGCGGCGCCAGGACGGCGCGGGCACGTTCGGCATCGTCCTGCTTGAGCCACGCCCGCGCCAGGCATAGATAGGATTCCTCACCCAGCAGCCACGCGCCGCCAGCCGGGATGGTGGCCTGCGCCAGCAGTCGCTCCGCGCGGGCGAGAACCGCGGGCGAACCCGTAGCCTCGGCCAGCGGGGCGACGCAACGCAGCAGATAGGCCTCCACGCCTGCCTGCTCGGCCACGGCCAGGCCGCGCTCGAGCACCTCGACGGCTCCTGCCTGGTCACCACGGCGCAGCAGCGTCACGCCGAATATGGCGCATGCCCCCGGCTTCCACCAGGTGTGCGCGAGCTGTTCGGTCATGGCCAGGGAGCGCTGGCCGAGCGCCATCGCGTCGTCGTCATGCCCGCGGAGCCGGGCCAGCCAGCCGAGGTGCGCTGTGTACCAGACGGCGCAGTGCGGGTAGCCGCCGCGCCGGTTGGCCTCCAGCGCCGTCTCCATGGCGGACACCGCCTGGCCCCAGTTACCCGCGGCGATGAACGGGAAGGCGGACTCGAACTCGGCCCACTGCAGCCGGAACAGATCACCCAGGCGGCGCAGCAGCGGGTCGAGTTCGGCCAGCACGCCGGCCAGACCCTGCACGTCCCCGAGGCTGAGGTAGGCAATCTTGAGACCGTCCAGCCCGGCGGCGAGGGCATGCTCGTCCGCGGACGCCCGAGCCGCGGCCACCGCCCGCAGGCCGTAGTCGAGCGCCTCGTCCAGGCGCAGCCGGTTCGCGGCGATGATGGCCAGCCGCCCCAGCAGGTCCGCCTCGGTGGCCCGGTCGCCGGTTGATTCGGCGATGCGCAGCCCGCGTTCGAGATTGGACACATAGAAGCTGATCGGCAGCCCGCGCGAGGCCGGCACGTCACCGCCGAGCTCGCGCAGGGCCAGCATCTCCAGACGGCGGTCGCCGGCCGCGCGCGCGTCGGCGGCACCGAGGGTCAGGTCGGTGAGTGCCGTGACATGAGCGCCGGCCGCCTCCCGTGCGCGGCCGCGCAGAATCAGGGCCCGGGCGCGCGCCCGCGTGTCCCCGCCGCGCTCGGCTGCCTCCAGCGCCTGGCTGCTCAGCGTGATCGCGTCGCGCACCGAGGACCGGCGCATGGCATCCTCGGCCGCGAGCAGCCAGGCCTCCGCCGCCCTATTCCAGTCACCCGCGGCCGTCGCGTGCCGGGCCAGGGCTTCGGGCTGCCCGGTCAGCAGGTCGGCCGCCCGCCGGTGGTAGGCCAGCCGTGTCGGCTCCGGCGTGGTGGCGTACAGGACCTCCCGGATGAGGTCGTTGGCGAACTCGTAGTCCCGGCCGCTGACCACCAGCAGCCTGGCGCCGAACGCCTGCTCGCACAGGTCGACCGCGGCGGCCGGGGGGAGTTCCAGCAGCTCGCCGAGGGTCAGCGGATCGATCGCGGCGCCGAGGACCGAGGCCGCCCGCAGCAGCGACTCCGCGGCCGTGCCGGTTCGCCTGACCCGCGCCTGCACCGCGCTGCGCAGCGACTCGGGCACCCCGGTGTCACCCGCGGCCAGGGCCCGCAGCACCTCCACCACGAACAAGGTGTGGCCCCGTGTCCGCAGCAGGATGGGCCCGGCCAGCGCGGCCTGCCCGGCTTCGGTGGCGAGCTGCTCGACCGCCGCCGCGCTGAGCGGGCCTACCTCGATCCGGGAGGCTACCGGCGCGAGCGCGGACCCGATCTCGGCGTCGTGCTCGGCCCGGACGGTGACCACGGTCAGCAGCCGGGAGCCGGCGGCCTGGCGGCCGAGGTAGTGCAGGAACTCCACCGTGGACTGCCCCGCGTACTGCAGGTCGTCCACCACGAGCAGCAGCGGGCTGCGGCCGGCCAGCCCGGCCAGGAACGCGGTCACCGCCTGGAACGACCGGCGCCGCTCCATCTCCGGGCTGCCGCGCCAGGGCGGCGAGGGCCCGAGCAGCGCCGCGGCCTCGGGCAGCAGCGCCGCGAGGGCCGGTGCGTGCTCTCCGAGCAGCTGCCGCAGGGCGCTGGCCGGCATCCTCGAGACGATAGGTGCGACCGCTTCGGCGACCGGCTGCAAGAACAACGATCGTTCGGCCTCATAGCAGCGCGTCCGCAGCGCCATCGCGCCATCGGCGTCCACGTCCGCGGCGAGATCCTCCGCCAGGGCCGTCTTGCCGATCCCGGCCTCCCCGACGATCATGACCAGGCCGGAACCGCCGGCCACGGCGCGGTCCCACGCCTCGCGCAGCGCCCCGGCCTCCCGGTCCCGTCCCGCCAGCATCGGTCTGCGCCGGTCCCGCGCCCCGGGACGGCTACCTGGCCATGAACCATTTGAAGGGGCCGAACGGGCCTGGTCCCCAGCCGTCCGGTCACCATCTTGCTCGCGCAGGATAGCGAGGTGGAGCTCCTGCGTCTGCGGTGCGGGATCGGCGCCCAGTTCCCCGGCGAGCGTTCCGCGAAGCGCCTCGTAGGCCACCAGCGCCCGGGCCGGCTCGCCCGCCGCGGCCGACGCGGACATGTACCAGCGACACGCCGTCTCATCAAGCGGGTCGGCGGCCAGCGCCGCCTCTGCGTAGCGCGCCGCCGGGCCCGCCGCCCCGATCGTCAGCGCCGCCTCGGCGGCGGTCAGGCGGCCCCGCCGCAGCAGCCGGCGCAGCTGTTCGCGGGCCGGGTCGGCCCAGATCGCGTAGGGCTCCTCGGCCAGCGCGATGTCCGCGGACAGCAGCCCCAGGGCCCGCTCGGCCGCGGCCAGGGCAATTGCGGGCGAGCCGGGCAGCTTGCTCTCGGCCCGCTCACAGCACCGGGCGGCGGCATCGAGGTCCACGCCGACCCGTGGCTCGCCGGCCAGGCGGTACCCGTGCCGGCCGCCCACGATGATGCCGGAGCCCAGCACCCCGCGAAGCCTGCTGACCAGCGTGGCGACGTTCTGCTCGGCCGCCGCCGGGGACTCCCCGGCCCACAGCACGTCAACGATCCGGTCCACGGGCACCAGGGCCGGCCGCTCCACCGCGAGCAGCTTCAGCAACGTGCGGGACTTGCGGCTGCCCACCTCGCTCTCAGGCAGCTCCGTGCCGCCGCGGATGACGCCGAACGTGCCGGCCAGGCGCAACTCGATCTGCGGGGAGCCGGCTGTTGCGATGGAAACATCCTTCCCCACCCGCACTTCTTACCGCTGGTGAGCAGCGTCGGCAAGAGGCGCGGGCCCCTCCGTCGCCACGACAGGCAGGGGCCTTTGCGCCTGCGGGTGTGTTGTCAGCTGCGGGCGGGCAGCGCGCTGGCCGCTGGCCTGGTGGTTACCGCGGTTTCTGGCTGGGTCCAGGCCGGGCTGCTGCGGACGATCACCGCGATGCGGGCGAACGCCGCTAGCAGCAGCGCGAAGCTGGCGATCGTGATCGGGACGCTGTTGGCGGACAGGCCGGCGATGTTGGCGATCATCGCGACGGCGACGCCGACGGCGGTCCAGGCGGGTACGGCGCGGGTGCGCCAGAGCCCGGCCGACAGCAGCAGCGTCCCGGCCAGTGTCGCCAGCCCGCCGATCATGAAGATCAGCGCGGCGCCGGGGGCGGCGTTGTAGCGGGCGACCAGCGCGGCCATCTGGCCCAGGCTGGCGCCAGGCGCGCCCATCTGCCAGATCATGAGCTGGGTGGCCGCGTCGCCGATGCCGATGAGGATGCCGAGCTGGGCCAGGCTGCCGGCGACCAGGGCCCAGACCGGGCGGGTGTGGCCGAGCAGGCGCATCAGGGCGAGCTGGCCACCGCGGTGCGCACCGTCTCGGCCGGCGAGGCCCTGCTGGCCCCCTCCATCACCCGGCGCCTGGTCGAGGACTTCCGCCGCAGGCCCGCCCCGGACGGCGCGGCCGCCGAGGCGGCCCGCCAGCTGACCGGGCGCGAGCTTGACGTGGTCAAGCTGGTGGCCAAGGGCCTGTCCAACGCCGAGATCGCCGGACGGCTGTACCTCAGCGATGCCACCGTGAAAAGCCACATCGCCCGCGTCCTGGCCAAGCTCGCACTGCGCGACCGGGTGCAAGTGGTCGTCCTGGCCTACGAAACCGGCATCGTGCGGCCCGGCGAGCCCGGCTAAGCGGCGACCTCCGCGTCGGCCCGGGGGAGGCGGGATGGGGGCCGGGGGCACGCGGTAGTGCCGTTCGGTATAAAGAATGCTGGTCCTTCGGGCTGCGTACGCCCTGGTTACGGCGTCTCGCGGTGGTTGGGCCCGGTGGTGTAGCATCAGGGCCGCGTTGGCAGGCTCCGTTGAGACAGGCATACCGCGGGGGCGCGGTGGCGACGGTGCGGCGGCGCAGGGGATTTTCGGTTCGGCCAGCGGAGGGGGAACGCTGATGCGGATTCTGCTGGTTGCCAGCAGTTACGACAGCATGACGCAGCGGGTGCACGCCGAGCTGGCGGACGGCGGGCATGAGGTGTCGGTCGAGCTGGCGCTGGGGGATGAGGTGCTGCGGGAGGGGGTCCGGCTTTTCGACCCGGATCTGGTCATCGCGCCGATGCTGACCACGACGATCCCGGCGGACATCTGGTCGGCCCGGACGTGCCTGATCGTGCACCCGGGGCCGGTGGGTGACCGGGGGCCGTCCGCGCTGGACTGGGCGGTCATGGGCGGCGCCGGGCGGTGGGGGGTCACCGTGCTGCAGGCGAACGCGGTGATCGACGCGGGCGATATCTGGGCCAGCGCGGAGTTCACCCTGCCGGGCGGCTCGAAGAGCTCGGCGTACCGGACCGAGGTGGCGGACGCCGCGGCGCGGGCGGTGCTGCTGGCCGTGAGCCGGTTCGCGGCGGGCCGGTTCCGCCCTGCGGCGGGCCGGTTCCGGCCGGAGCCGCTGGACTGCGGCCGCCCCGGCGGGTCCGGGCCGCCCCGGCCGCCCTGCCGGCAGGCCGACCGCAGGATCGACTGGCCGTCCGACCCGACCGCCGCGGTGCTGGCCAAGCTGCGGGCGGCCGACTCCAGCCCCGGCGTCCTTGACGTGCTCGGCGGCGCCGAGTACTACCTGGTCGGCGGGTATACCGAAGACGAGCTGCGGGGGGCGCCCGGGACGATCCTCGCGCAGCGGGACGGCGCCATCTGCCGGGCGACCGCGGACGGAGCGGTCTGGATCCCGCGGCTGCGGCGCCGCGCGGCGCCCGGCGGGCCTAAAACGTTCAAGCTGCCGGCCGCGCTGGTGCTGCGCGGGTCCCTGGCGGGCGTGCCGGAGGTCCCCGCTCCGCTGATGACGCCGCCGGGCCGGCGCACCTACCAGCAGATCCGCTACCGCGAGTCCGGCGACGTGGGCTACCTGGAATTCTGCTTCCCCGGCGGGGCGATGAGCACCGGGCCGTGCCACCGGCTGCTCGCCGCCTACCGGCACGCCCAGGGGCGCCCGGTGAAGGTGATCGTGCTCGGCGCCCCCAGGGACTTCTTCGGCACCGGCATCGACCTGAACGTGATCGAGGCCGCCGACGATCCGGCCGAAGAGTCCTGGCGGAACATCAACGCCATCGATGACCTGGCGGAGGCGATCCTGACCAGCACCGGCCAGCTGACCGTGGCGGCGCTGGCGGGTAACGCCGCGGCCGGCGGCCTGATGCTCGCGCTGGCCGCCGACCAGGTCTGGTGCCGGGGCGGCGCGGTGCTGAACCCGCACTACCGGCTGATGGGCCTGCACGGCTCGGAGTACTGGACCTACACCCTGCCGCGGCGGGTCGGCGCCCGTGAGGCGGCCCGGCTGACCGAGGGGTGCCTGCCGGTCAGTTCCGCCTCGGCGCTGCACTCGGGGCTGGTCGACCGGGTCATCGCGGCCGATCCGGCCGGGTACCGCTTGCAGGTGGCGATCCTGGCCGAGCGGCTGGCCCGCAGCCCCGATTACGCCGCCCGGCTGGCCGCCAAGGGGCGCCAGCTCGCCGGGACCAGCGGCCAGCGGCGGCTGGCCGCTTACCGGGCCGCCGAGCTGGCCATCGCCAGACGCAACTTCTTCGGGGCGCCCGAGCCGTACGCCCAGCTGCGGCGGGCCTTCGTCTACCAGGACAAGCCGGCGCGCACGCCGCCGCACCTGGCCCGGCACCGGATCGCCGCCTGGCCCTCCGTCCCCCCGCGGCCCCGGACCCAGGTGAGGGACATAGCCAGCTCCCGGCAACCGGTCTGACGACTACCTGGTCACCCGGCGGGCTAGCCGCGGTGGACCGAGATGAGGGTCCACGCGCCCAGGTTGATCCGGTCGCCCTCGCGCAGGGTGACCAGATCCCCGGTCGCGATCTTGCGTCCGTTGAGCTGGGTGCCGTTGGCCGAACCCGGGTCGAGAACCGACCAGGTGCCGTCCCGGGCGGCGATCAGCATCGCATGCAAACGGCTGATACCCGGGTCAACCGGCGGCTCGGCCAGGTCAATCTCCGGCTCGAGTTCGCGGGCTGCGCTCCTGCGCCCGATGCGCATCTGCTGGCCGACCAGCGGGATCCGCCGTTCGGAGACGTAAGCAGGAAACTCGACGTCCGTACCGTACCGGCCAAGCACGCCCCTCATCCGCTCGTAGTAGCCGCGGTCCGAGGAAACCAGCACGGTCCAGGTGGCGGCGGTGAACGCTGGTGTCGGCATGGTGGGCGGGGCCGGGAAGGCCGGCGTGAAAGTGACCGCGGGTGGCTTAGACCGGACGCGGGCAGGCGGGGCTTCGGGCGGAGCCGTGGCTGCGGGCGCCGGCTCGAACAGGACCGGGGGCGGTGGCTGGACGGGGGCCGGCGATGAGGGCGGCTCGGGGCGCGCCGGAGAAGCCGGCCGGTCTGTAACCGCGGAATCCACCGGTGATCCAGGCTCCTCCGGCGGGGCGGGCCGGGCTGGCGACGGCGCGGTCCGGTCGCGGGGTGCGGTCGGCGCTTCTGCGTGCCGCCACGAGGGACGCAGAGACTCCGGAGCGCTCCACCGATCCTGATGGCTCCACCGCTCCGGGGGTTCCCACGACGATGGCGGCGGCTCCATCGGGCCCCAGGGCGGGGACTGGGGCTGGGGCCTGGAGACCGGCGGGAACAGCGATTCGGGCGGGCCGGATGATGAGCCGGCCGGCGGGGACGCCTCCGGCGACGGGGCGGATGGCCGGGACGGGGCTTGCGGTCCGGCGGAGCCTGACGAGAACGGCTCGGCCGGCCGGCTAAGGGGGGCGAACGGCCTGCGGGCCCTCACATTGAAACCGCAGGCGTCGCAGAACGAACCGGATACCCGCGCCCCGCAAGCCGGACAGGGTTCGCCGCCGTTCGCCGCGGGCGGCTTGACCCCGCGGTGTCTGCCCGTCGTGCGTTCCGGGCCGGCGGGACTCCCGCCGATGCGCGTGCCGCAGACATCACAGAAGTCGTCACTAGCCGAGTCGTGGCCCTCCGGACACGCCGCCATCGCCGATCCGCCCCTTTGACCCATCGATTCCTTTCGGTCCTATAACACGCAGAATATGCGGTCTGCGGGCCTGGCCACCGCTCTTTCGACCCACAACGGAGTAAACGCTCAGGTCAGCGGCCAGGCCGTGGCTAGTTACGATCGAGTCCGGGCAGCGGGTGGCCGGGAGCAGGGCTACCGGCGCGGACCAGGGCCCCGGCCAGGGTCTGCACGGGCGCGAACCGCTGCCCGGAGCGCGACAGTGGATGCTACGTCACCGTTTGGGACCTCGCCGGGCGCAGGGAGTTCGTAATGATCCGCAGGCAGCGTAATAAACTGGTGGAAGTGCGCGCCGATCTCATCTTGGCCGATGAGGCGACCATCGAAGCGTACGCGGTGCATTTCGAAGCCCAAATGCGTCGTAGCAAGGTGCGCACGCTGCTCTCTGGCTACCTGCGATTCGCGCGCAGTGGCGCGGTCATGCCTAGCTTTGACCCTATCGGCATCTGGTGGCCCCCCGCTGACTTTGATACCTGATCGGTGCGGGCCGTGGCCACGTCGAGGCGTGGACGCCGCAGGTGCCGGGGATCCGCGAGGTGTTCCATGCCCACCTGGTGGACTACGCCTACCCGTCGCACTGCCATGAAACCTGGGCGGTCCTCATCGTCGACGGCGCGACCGCTCGGTTTCTTAGCGTGAGCGGAGCGAAATTCGTCTATGTGCTCGACCCGGATCGCCCGGAGGGCCGCACCTGGGACAACGCCGGCCGGGCGGAGGATGTCGCGACCGGCAGCGCGGCCGGCCCAGCCGCGGC
>Ga0302314_10002937_pt1 | contig 31608 bp, 30 predicted proteins | sample III_Palsa_N2_3_FD_200533 | JGI IMG/M metagenome (GOLD analysis project Ga0302314, IMG submission 200533) | Peat permafrost microbial communities from Stordalen Mire near Abisko, Sweden - III_Palsa_N2_3 | ecosystem: Environmental > Terrestrial > Soil > Palsa > Peat permafrost | place: Sweden... | reverse complement strand
CATCTCGCAGTGAAGACGCCCATAGTTCCAGTGTCGTCTCGATCGATGCAACCGACATCCCATGACCTCCGAATCATGGTCACCCATCGATTCAGAGGTCGATCGTCAGTGCAACTGTAATGCTAGACCGGGCTACTCGGCCCCGCCCCGCACAGGCGCCACAGTGGAGCCTAAGAAACGAGCGGGGGGTTAGCCCTACTGCGGCCCGAAGATCGCGGCGACGAAATTGTCGTAGCTGGCCAGAACCTTAGGATCTTCGGTGGCGATCTGGACCACCTGGTCCGGGATCAGCTTCAGGTGCTCCACCATGGCGTCGGCGCCCATGCCGGTGCTGCGGCCGAAGTCGCGGAAGATCGCGAACGCGTCCTGCTTGAACCTGACCTTGTCCACATGGGCCGGCCCGTTCGCGAACGCCGCCACCGTCAACTGGTACAGAGCATGCGTATGCGGATCATTGATCCAGGCCTGCTGTCCGCCCTGCATGCTGACGGTCTTGGACGCATCGGCCGGCGCCGGGTCGGCCAGTGCAAGGCAGGGCGCCAGGATCGCCAGCGCGGCGGCGGCGGCGAACATCCGAACAGTCTTGCAGGTCATAACGCGGGGCTCCTTTGAGGGCAGTCGTCGCAGGCAGATTAGCGCGGGGCTTTGCGCCAATCCCGGACTTATGGTCTATAGTGTCCGGAAACAGACAGAGACCCGCGCCTTGACCGCCACCGAGATCCGCTCCAGCCGGCCCGCCGACGACCGGCGCACCCAGCGCACCCGCATGGCGGTAATTACCGCCTTCCGCGAGATGGTGCTGACCGAAGGCTACGACGCCATCACCCCCACCCGCCTGGCCGAGGCCGCCAATATCGGCCGCTCGACCTTCTACGAACACTTCGCCGGCGTGGACGAGGTGCTGGGCGTCAGCATGGGGCGCCTGTTCGGCCCCCTGGTCGCCTCGACCCTGGCGCCGCGCATGGACCCGGAGGGCATCGAGATCGTCCAGCACTTCTGGGAGAACCGCCGGATCGGCAAGGCCATGCTGGCCGGCGGTGCGCGGCCAGTGGTGATCAGCATACTGACGGAACGGTTCGAGTCCGGACTGATGGCCCGGAGATCTTATCACCGCGCCGCCACGCCGCCCCGGATCGCCGCGACCTTCCTGGCCAACGGCATGATCGCCGTGCTGGACTCCTGGCTCAGCGGCCGCGCCCAGGGCACGCCCGCCCAAATCGCCGAGGCCCTGCACGCGGCGGGCTCGGCGACGGCCCGGGCGATGTGCGGATGAGCCCGCCCCAGAAAAGCACTCACCCCCGCGAAGGCGGGGACCCAGGGGCACGAGACTCGATCTTTCCACTGAACACTTTGAAACGCAGCAGAGCACGTAGCGCCCAGTCTCCTGGGTCCCCGCCTCCGCGGGGATGAGCGCCAGTTATAGCCCGCTCACAGGCGCCCAACCGCCTCCGCCACCCCATCCGCCGCCTGATCCAGCGCGGCTTCATCGAGCGTCGCCAACACAATCGTCCGCAGCCTCGGCTTCACGTCCTTCTTGCGGCCCCTCGCATAGGCGGGGTCGTAGTGCAGTTCCACCAGCGCTTCGGCCAGGGCCTCGTAGGCGCCGCCCGCCGCCAGGGCCCGCCAGCTTTCCAGCCGCTCGCGCCCCGGATGCGTCGGCAGGCGGCGGAAGGCCTCCTCCAGCGCCTCGGGATTGGCGACGATGTCGCCATAGGCCCGCACCAGATAGCGCGCCCGCTCGGCCAGCGGCGCGACCATCTCCACCCGTGAGGCGGCCTTCATCAGGCTCCAGATCGCCGGCGGCAGGTTGAGCTCGCCGATCTTGCTGGACTCCGCCTCCACCACCACCGGCCGCGCGGGATCGAGCCCCTCCAGCGCGGTCAGCAGCCGGCTCTCGAACATCTTCTGGTGCGGCTGCGGCGCCTCGGCGAACCCGCCGAACAGTGAGCCGCGATGGTTGGCCAGCGCCTCCAGGTCCAGCGTCTGCACGCCCCGCGCCGCCAGCCGATGCAGGATCGCCGTCTTGCCTGAGCCCGTGCCGCCGTCCAGCAGCACCAGCGTCAGCGGCCACGCCTCGTCGTACAACCGCGCCTGCACCCGTCGCCGATAGGTCTTGTAGCCCCCGGCCAGCAGCGCCGTGCGCCAGCCGACCTGGCTGAGGATCGTCGCCATGGCGTTGGAGCGCTGCCCGCCGCGCCAGCAGTAGACCAGCGGCCTGAAGTTCGCCGGCCGGTCCTTCAGCGCCGTCTCCAGGTGCCCGGCGACGTTGCGCGCCACCTTGGCCGCGCCGATCCGCCGGGCCAGGAACGCCGATCGCTGCACGTAGATCGTCCCGACCTCGGCCCGCTCGTCGTTATCGAGCACAGGCAGGTTCATGGCTCCAGGGGCGTGATCCTCGGCGAACTCGGCCGGACTGCGCACGTCGATGATCGCGTCATAGCGGGCCAGGGTCGCGGGCTCGGCGTCCTTGACCACCTCGATGTCCATCCCGCCATCCCCCGCGTGTTCGGATCGTTTCCGCCCGTCTATATACCCAAGCCGCGCCGGATTTAGAGGATCGCCGCAGATGACCGAAACCGTCCGATTGACCAGCCTCGCGCACGGCGGCGGCTGCGGCTGCAAGATCGCCCCGGCGGTGCTGCGCGACATTCTGGCCGGCATGCCGGCGGCGGGCGCGTTCGCCAACCTGATGGTGGGGACCGAGACCTCGGACGATGCGGCCGTCTGGCGGCTGAACGACAGCCAGGCCCTGGTCGCCACCACCGACTTCTTCATGCCGATGGTGGACGATCCCTTCGACTTCGGCCGCATCGCCGCGACCAACGCCCTGTCTGACGTCTACGCCATGGGGGCTACCCCCATCTTCGCCCTGGCCATCGTCGGCATGCCGATCGGCAAGCTCACGGTGGAGCAGATCGGCGCCATCCTGGCCGGCGGAGCCTCGGTCTGCGCCGCGGCGGGAATCCCCGTCGCCGGCGGTCATTCCATCGACAGCGTCGAGCCCATCTACGGCCTGGTGGCCCTGGGCCTCAGCCATCCCGACCGCATCCTGAAGAACAACACCGCCCGCGCCGGCGACGTGCTGATCCTGACCAAGCCCCTGGGCGTCGGCATCTACAGCGCCGCCTTCAAGCAGGACCGGTTGGACGCCGCCGGCTACGCGGCCCTGATCGCTTCGACCACCCAGCTGAACGTGCTGGGCAAGGACCTGCCGGACATCGCCGGCGTCCACGCCGTTACCGACGTCACCGGCTTTGGCCTGCTGGGCCACACGCTGGAGCTCTGCCGCGGCTCAAGCCTGGCGGCGGAGATTGACGTCACTCCCCCGGTGCTGCCCGGCGTCGAGGCTCTGGCGCGCGAGGGCGTGCGCACCGGCGCCTCGACGCGCAACTGGGCCAGCTATGGCGAGGCGGTGCGTTCGGAGGGCCTGCCCGATTGGCGCCGCGACATCCTCACCGACCCGCAAACCAGCGGCGGCCTGCTGATCGCGGTGGACCCGGCCCGCGCCGAGGCGGTGCTCACCCTCGCCCGTGAGCGCGGCTTCACCAGCGCGGCCGTGATTGGGCGGATGATCGAAGGCGCGCCGGAGATCAGGCTGTCCGGCGGCGCGGGCGCCTGAGCCTCAAACCGCCGGCGCCGCGACCGCGGACCGGTGCAGCGCCAGCAGGCTGAACCCGGCGACGATCAGGTCGATGCCGACGATGAAGCCGATGAAGACGGCCGACCCGGCGCCGCTGAACAGCAGGAGCAGCAGGGCCAGCAGGATGTCGAAGGCGCCCGAGGCCGTGACCCAGCCCCAGCGGGCGACGCCGCGCTTGCGCTGGTCGAGCCCGAGCGCCACCAGCGCCACGCCGTCGAACAGCAGATAGGCCGCCAGGATCACCGTCAGCGCCACCGCCGCGAGCAGCGGATGAAACAGCATCAGGATCCCGGCCAGCAGAGCGATGACCGCCGAGGCGATGCTCCAGCCCAGATGCGCATGCGCGCGCCCGGCGAACGCCGAGATCAGGCCGATCACCCCGACCATGATCAACACCCACCCCACGAATATCCCCACCGCGACCCCGGTGAAGAAGGGAAAGATGACCGCCAGCACGCCCAGGACCATGAGCGCGACCGCCTCGATGGTCAGCCAGTTCGATTTCGCCGCCAAATTCGCCGTGGGGGGGGCCATGGGTGTCTCCAGTGAAGCTTCCCTCACCAACGCGGCGCGAGCGTTGCGGTTCAATAACGGGCAGCGGAGCGAAGATCGCTCAGACCCTCTCCCTCGCCTCCACCTCCGCCATCGCTTCCGCGATCAGCTCGAACGAGCGCAGGCGATCGGTGTGATCGTAGATGTCCGACACCACGATCAGCTCGTCGGCGCGGGTCTCTTCGATCAGCGCCTCCAGCCCCGCGCGCACCGTCTCCGGGCCGCCGATGATCGAGCGCGACAGCCGCTGCAGCGCCTGGGCCTTTTCGGCCGGCGTCCAGTAAGTCTCGATGTCGTCGATGGGCGGCTGGCTGAGGCCCCGCGTGCCGCGCAGCAGGTTGACGAAGGACATCTGCTGGCTGGTGGCCAGCCGCTTGGCGGCCGCGTCGGTGTCGGCGGTGATGATGTTCAGCCCCACCATGGCGTAGGGCCGGTCCAACTGGGCCGAGGGTTTGAACCGGGCGCGGTAGATGTTCAGCGCCGGGATCAGCATTTCCGGCGCGAAGTGGGAGGCGAAGGCGAACGGCAGGCCAAGCTCCGCCGCCAGCTGCGCGCCATAGGTGCTGGAGCCCAGGATCCATAAGGGCACCTCGGTCCCCGCCGCCGGCACGGCTTGCACCGTCTGGTTCGGCCGCAGCGGCGCCAGGAAGGCCTGCAGCTCCAGCACGTCCCGCGGAAAATCGTCCTCCACCTGCAGGCTGCGGCGCAGGGCCCGGGCGGTGAGCTGGTCTGTCCCAGGCGCGCGGCCAAGCCCCAGGTCGATGCGCCCGGGATAGAGCTGTTCCAGGGTGCCGAACTGCTCGGCGATGATGATGGGGGCGTGGTTGGGCAGCATGATGCCGCCGGCGCCGACACGGATGGATTTGGTGCCGGCGGCGATATGGCCGATCACCACCGCCGTCGCGGCGCTGGCCACCCCCGGCATGTTGTGATGCTCGGCGACCCAGAAGCGGGTGTAGCCCCACCCCTCGGCGTGGGCGGCCAGGTCGCGGGCGTTGTCCATGGCGCCGCGCGCGTCGGTGCCTTGGGTGACGCGCACCAGGTCGAGGATGGAAATCTTGGTCATGACGGCTCCTTGCCGCCGCTGATTTAGGGGGCCGGAGGGGCCGGCGCCAGCGAGGGGGTCAGTCCCCCATCCCGTTCAACCCCATCAGAACCAGCCCCAGCACAATCAGGATCGCGCCGAACAGCGAGCCCACCGCCAGCAGCAACATCCGCAGCAAGGTCCCGATGATACTGGTCTTGTAGACCCCGCGCATATGGACAAACAGGTGAACCGGCGCGCCGATCGTCAGCACAAGGCCGATCAGGCCAAAGGTGACCCCGCCCAGCAGCTCGTTGGCCGCATACATCAGGCCCACCGCCGACAGCGAATGCAGGCTGAAGATGGTGTGGTCGAAGACGTAGAATTCCTTTTTGCCGACAAAGGCCAGGGTCAGCAGCCCCGCGGCCATTGGCAGCGTCAGGAAGGCGAACCGCTCGGCCCATTCCTGCAGGACCAGTTCGAAACGGTCGGGATCGTCCAGCGCCTTGCCCACGCGGTCCATGAGCCAGTTCTGCACGGTGACCAGGCCGCCGCGCCCCTTCAACTTGGCGCCAACGATGGCCGCCTTGGTCTGGGCGCGCTCATCCGGGCTGAGGTCCTTGAAGCTGAGGACAGTGATGCGGGTGACATTGCCGTGGCTGTCACGGACGATCGTGTTGCCCCTGGTTAAGGCGTGGCCAGTGATCGATCCGGCCAGGAAGATTATCACCAGCACCACCAGGAACAGGCGGAACGGCGGAATCTGCGGCGCGCGGTGGCCGTCGAGATAGGCTCTCGTCAGCTTCGCCGGATGGCGGAACAGGTCCGGCAGGGTGCTCCAGACCCGGCCATCGAAGTGCAGCAGGCCCTCAAACACCTCGCCGATGAGCCGCCAGATCGATCGGTGGAAATCTTCCCCCAGCTGGCCGCAATGGTAGCACCAGGGTCCCTGCAGCGGCGTCGCGCAATTGGGGCAGGGCTCGCCGAGCCGAAGCAGCGCCTCGGGCTTCCTGCGCAGCCGAAAGAACCCACCCAGCCCCGCCGCCGCCGCGGCCTCGATTTCCTGCGACACTGCTCCGTCACCCCGCCGCCAGTCCCGGCTTAGAGGATCACCATGGACGGGGCGCGGCGTCCAGGGGGAGGGAGATGTGCATGTCTGATCGCTCCCCCGATGGGCAGGGCAATCGCATGCGGGCGCTCCCAAATAGAACCCTTCCCCCTCAATGGGGGTGTTTGCGCCGGCGATGAAGGCTGAAACTGTGATGGGCAGCGGCGCCCAATAGAGCCTCTCTCTCCGACTTCACGGCTTCACCCCCATCCAACCTTCCCATCGAGGCGGAAGGCTTTGCTGTTTCGCCGGCCTGATTTCAATGCAATTGCCCTGCCGTCGAGGGAAGGACTTAGAGTGCGCGCAACACGCCGGCCATCCGCGCCACCAGAGCCCCCACCGTGTCGCGCGGCGCGGCCGGCAGGAAGCCGAGTGCGGCGGCGCGGGCGGCGTGTTCGTGGCCCAGACCCTCGAGCGCGGGGCCGCTGCAGGAGGCGTGGACCTCGCGCACGCCGGTGCGGGCGATCAGGTCCGCGACATTGTCGGCATTCAGGCCGCCGCCGGCCATAATCGAGATGCGGCCGGTGGCTTGCGCGACCAGGGCCGCGAGCCGCTCCGCCCCGGCGGGGGCCGAGCGTTCGCCGCCTGACGTCAGAATACGCTCGAAGCCCAGACCGATGGCCGTTTCCAGCGCGGCGGCGAAGTCCGGGACCAGGTCGAAGGCGCGGTGAAGGGTCAGGCCCAGGCCGGCGGCGTGGTCAACCAGAGCGGCCAGAACCTGCGAGTCCAGTTCGCCCGACGGTCGGTTGGCGCCGATCACGATGCCGGCGAGGCCCATGGCGCGCACCGTATCGATGTCCGCCCGCATGGCGTCGAACTCTTCCGCTCCATAGACGAAATCCCCCTCGCGCGGCCGGATCATGGCGTAGACCGGGCAATCCGCGCGCGCCGCCTGGGCCATCAGGCCCGGCGCCGGGGTCAGGCCATGCAGGGACAGCGCCGCACAAAGTTCAATCCGATCCGCCCCGCCGGCGACGGCGGCCGCGAGGCCCTTGGGCGTATCGACACAAACTTCCAGGGTCGGGCGATCGGACGTCATGGCTCAGCTCGCGGTCGTGATATGGAAGAGTCGGTCGCGCGCTGTTGGAGCACAAAGATGATGAATCGCAGAGGGCTGATCAAAGCCGGACTGACAGGACCGGCGATCATGGCGGCCGGCGCCGGCGTGGCGGCGAGCGCCCAGACGAGCGGCGGGACCAAGCTCACCCTGCCCTGCGTGATCTCCACCTGGGATTTCGGCGTCGCGGCCAACCAGGCGGCCTGGGGCGTGCTGTCCAGGGGCGGCCGCGCGCTGGATGCGGTGGAAGCCGGCGCGCGCGTGCCGGAAGCTGACCTGAAGAACCACAGCGTCGGCCGCGCCGGCTATCCGGACCGAGACGGCCACGTGACCCTCGACTCCAGCATCATGGACGAACAGGGCAACTGCGGCGCGGTGGCCTGTATCGAGCACATCGCCCACCCGATCTCGGTGGCGCGGCTGGTGATGGAGAAGACCCCGCATGTGCTACTGGTCGGCGCCGGCGCCGAGCAGTTCGCGGTAGAGCAGGGCTTTCCACGCGAGGAGCTGCTGACGCCGGAATCCCGCGCGGCCTGGAAGGACTGGCTGAAGACGGCCAACTATCAGCCGGTCGCCAACAGCGAGACCGGAACCTACGGCAAAACCGGCGTGCCCGGCGGCAAGGACAACCACGACACCATCGGCATGCTGGCCATCGACGCCAAGGGCGACCTCTCCGGCGCCTGCACCACCAGCGGCATGGCCTGGAAGATGCGCGGCCGGGTCGGCGACAGCCCGATCATCGGCGCGGGGCTCTACGTCGACAATGAGGTCGGCGGGGCCACCTCTACCGGAGTCGGCGAGGAGGTGATCCGCAACTGCGGCAGCTTCCTGGTGGTCGAGCTGATGCGCCAGGGTCGCTCGCCCCAGGACGCCTGCAAGGAGGCGGTCGCGCGCATTCTCAAGCGTAAGCCGCAGGCCAAGGAGATCCAGGTCGGCTTCCTGGCGATCAACAAGGCCGGCGAGGTCGGGGCCTGGTCAATCCAGCAGGGGTTCACCTACGCCCTGTGCGACGGACGCAAGCAGGACACGCTGCTGCCCGGCATGAGTTTTTTCTGAGCCGCGAAGTCGCCACCTTTGCGGTATAAGCGAAACTGAACGGAACGCTCAGCCAGCGTTCAGGATTGATCCTGTTAGGTTCAAGCTCAGCCTTCAACGAGGGAAGTCGAAAGATGACCAAAAAGCTTCTATCTCGCGCCGTCCTGCTGGCCACAGCCGCCTCGATGGTCGCCTCCACGCTCGCGGCCTCCGCCGCGTCGGCGCAGGACTACGGCGGACCGCCGCCGCCTCCGCCGCCGCCGGGCTATGACGGCTCCCAGCCGCCGCCCCCGCCGCCGGGCTATGACCAGCCGCCGCCGCAGCAATCGCCGCAGCAGATGCAGGCCGATCAGCAGTACGCGCAGTACGCCCAGCAATGGGCGGCGCAATATTGCGTCAAGGCCCATGGCGACACCGCCGGCGGCGCGATCACCGGCGGCATCCTCGGGGCCATCATCGGCTCGGCCGTGGGTGGACGCGGCAGCCACGCGGCCGGCGCGGTCGTCGGCGGCGTCGTCGGCGCCGGCGCGGGCGCGGCGGTCGCCGACAGCCGCGGCAGCATGGCCACCAGCCCCGGCTGCCCGCCGGGCTATGTCACGCGCGGCGGCGCTCCGGCCTTCTACTATGGCGCCGGACCCTACTATTACGCCGCGCCGGGATGGTACAATCCGTGGGTCTTCTACGGCGGCGCCTGGGTGTTCCGGCCCTATCCGTACCACAGCTGGTACTATCACCGTTACTGGCGCCGCTAAGGCTCCAAGAGGCGTCAGCGGCCGGGGTTAGCGCCCCGGCCGTACGCTTGACTCCCCTCCGCCCGCCAGGGAGGTTGGCCGCCGTCTTCAGCCACGGTGGATCAATATGGGCGAGCCGCTTCGGATCGGACTACTCGGCGCGGCGCGGATCGCGCCTGCCGCGGTCATCGCCCCCGCCAAGGCGCGGGACGACGTTGCGGTCACCGTGGTGGCCGCCCGCGACAGGGCAAAGGCCGAGACCTTCGCCGCGACCCACGACATTCCCCATGTCGCCGAGAACTACGACGCCCTGATCCATCGCGATGACGTCGATGTGGTCTATGTCGGCCTGCCCGTCGCCGGCCACGCGGAATGGGCCATCAGGGCGCTGGAGGTCGGCAAGGCGGTGCTCTGCGAAAAATCCTTCTGCATGGACGCCGCCGAGGCCAGGGCCATGGTCGCAGCCAGCGAGCGCGCGGGGCGGCCGCTGATCGAGGCCTACCATTATCGCTATCACAAGGTGATGCGCCGCGCGGAAACCATCGTCCGGTCCGGCGAGCTTGGCCGGCTGACCAGCGCGCGGGCGAATTTCGCGGTCGGCATCGCCTACAGCCCGGGCGAAATCCGCTGGCGCGCGGACCAGGGCGGCGGCGCGCTCGGCGATCTGGGATGCTATCCCCTGCACGCCCTGCGCACCCTGATCGGAACGGAGCCGCAGGTGCTGGAATCGAAGATCGCCGAGCAGCATGGCGTCGACGCCGCTGCCTGGGCGCGGCTGGGGTTCGACGGCTTCGAAGCCGAGATCGAAACCTCCATGATCGCCGATCACCGCGCCGCCTCTCTGACCCTTGTCGGCGAACGCGGCCAGATGGAGATCGTCAACTATCTGGCGCCGCAGATCGGCTGCCGGTTCACCGTGACGGTGGACGGGCAAACCCGCGAGGAGCCGTCGGACGGCCCGACGACCTACGCCGCCCAGCTCGAACATTTGGTCGAGGTGATGGCCGGCCGCACCGAACCGCTCACGGGCGGCGAAGACGCCATCCGGATGATGGCCGCGTTAGACGCCATCAAGGCCAACGCGAAACGGACAGCGGTGAGCTAGGTCATGGAGCCAGGGTCAGCAAAACGCCCCAGGAACGCCGTCGTCATCCTGCTGGACAGCCTGAACCGGCACATGCTCGGCGCCTATGGCGGCAAGGAATTCGCCACCCCCAATCTCGACCGTCTGGCGGCGCGGTCGGTGCGGTTCCACAAGCATTTCACCGGCTCCCTGCCCTGCATGCCGGCGCGGCATGACATCCTCTGCGGCGCGCTGGATTTCCTCTGGAAGCCCTGGGGCTCGGTGGAGCTGTGGGAAGACGCCATCACCCGCCAGCTGCACCATGCCGGCGTCACCACCCAGCTGATCAGCGACCACCCGCACCTGTTCGAGACCGGCGGCGAGAACTACCACACCGACTTCACCGCCTGGGATTATCTGCGCGGCCACGAGGGCGATCCCTGGAAGACCCGGCCCGATCCCAGCTGGATCGGCTCGCCGAAGTTCTTCGAACGACCGATGCCCTACGACAATTCGCGCGGCTGGTTCCGCGGCGAGGCCGACTTTCCCGGTCCGCGCACCATGCGGGCGGCGGCCGACTGGCTGGACGACAACGCCGGCTACCACGACCGTTTCTTCCTGTTCGTCGACGAGTTCGACCCGCACGAGCCGTTCGACACCCCCGAGCCCTATGCCTCGATGTACGATCCGGAGTGGGAGGGGCCGCACCCGATCTGGCCGCCCTACATCGTCGGCGGCGTCGCCAAGGGCGTGCTGACCGAGCGGCAGGCGCGGCAGGTGCGGGCACTGTACGGCGGCAAGCTGACCATGATCGACGCTTGGCTCGGCAAAGTGCTGGACGCGCTGGATCGGCAGGGTCTGTGGGACGACACCCTGGTCGTTCTGTGTACGGATCATGGTCATTACCTCGGCGAGAAGGACGTCTGGGGCAAACCGGCCGCGCCGATCTATGAGCCTCTGGGCCACATCCCGCTGATGATCTCGGCGCCCGGCGTGGACGCCGGCGACTGCTCGGCCCTGACCACCAGCGTCGATATCCACGCCACCCTGACCGACCTGTTCGGCGTCTCCGGCGAAGTGCGCCAGCGCACCCATGGGCGCTCGCTGCTGCCGCTGCTGTCGGGTGAGGCGGCGCAGGTCCGCAACTGGCTGCTCACCGGCGTCTGGGGCCGGGAGGTGCACCTGATCGACGGCAAGCGGAAGTACGCCTGCGCCCCGGCCAGCGCCAACGCACCGCTGGAGATGTACTCCAACCGCTGGTCGACCATGCCGACGCATATCCTGACCCGAGAGCAGGAGATGCCCTATCCCGACCAGCGCGCGCGGCTGGATCGCATGCCCGGCAGCGCCATTCCGGTGATCCACCAGGTCTGGGACGCCAGCGACCCCGCGCCCTTCTGGGCCGCGCGGCGGTTCTCCGGCAACCACCTCTACGACCTGGACGAGGATCCCAGCGAGGAGCGGAACCTGGCGGGCACAAGGGCCGAAACCGACTGTCGCGACCAGCTCAGAGCCGCGCTAGAAGAATTGGAAGCGCCAGCCGGACAGTTCGTTCGCCTCGGTCTGGCCTGACGACGAAGATGGTTCATAGGGAGTATCAGGCATGGCCTTGGACACGGCGGCGACCATGGAGGTCTACAAGGACTCGACGGCGGCCTTAGAGGCGCGGGTCGAGGACCTGTTCGCCCGGCTGACGCTGGAGGAGAAGATTCAGCTGATGGCGGGCGCCGCCTATTTCGCGCTTCCGGAAATCGCGCGCCTGGGCGTGCCCTCGCTGCGCATGACCGACGGCCCCACCGGCGTCCGGTCGAACGTCGGTCAGGCCGCCACCGTCTTCCCCGTCGCCGTCGCCCTGGCCGCGACCTGGAACCCCGCCCTGGCCGGCGAGGTCGCCGCCGCCATCGCCCGCGAGGCCCAGGCGCTGGGCGAGCATGTGGTGCTGGCGCCGACCATCAACATCAACCGAACCCCGCTGTGGGGCCGCAACTTCGAGACCTATTCGGAAGACCCCTATCTGACCGGCGAGCTGGCGATCGACTACGTGCGCGGCCTGCAGGGCGAGGGGATCGGCGCCTCGCTGAAACACTATGCCGCAAACAACCAGGAACACCGGCGCATGGATGTGAGCGTCGAGCTGGACGAACGCACCCTGCGCGAAATCTACACCGCCGCCTTCGAGCGGGTGGTGAAGGCCGCCAATCCGTGGACCGTGATGGCCTCCTACAACAAGGTGCGCGGGACCTACGCCACGGAAAACCGGCATCTGTTGACCGCAATCCTGAAGGAAGAATGGGGCTACGACGGCGTGGTCGTCTCCGACTGGGGCGCCGTCCATTCCACCGCGCCTCCCGCGCGCGCGGGCCTCGACCTGGAGATGCCGGGTCCGCCGAAATTCTGGGGCCATAAGTTGCTCAAGGCCGTGCAGGACGGCGAGGTGGATCAGGGGCACATCGACGAGGCCGCGCGCCGGCTGGTGCGGCTGATCCTGCGCTGCGGACTGCTGGACGGCCCAGATTCGTCTCAAGGAGGACCGCCGAAAGGCGAGCTGCGCACGCCGCGCCATCAGGCCATCGCCAAGAGGGCGGCCACTGAAGCCTTCGTGCTGCTCAAGAACGACGGGTCCTTGCTGCCTTGGGATTCGGCGAAGATCGGAATCCTGGCCGTGATCGGCCCCAACGCGGAAACCATGCGGCTGCAGGGCGACGGCAGTTCGCACGTGCGGCTCGGCCGCCGGCCGACCCCTTTGGACAGCCTGCGCGCGTTGTTGGGCAACGAGGTCGCGATCTCCTACGCCAAGGGCGTCGACAACGACCCGTTTCCACCGGCCACGGCGCGGGCGCTGTTCAGCCCAGACTCAACTCGCGATGTGCTTGGACTCCTGCTCGAACATTTCGAGGACGCCGAGTGTTCAGGCGATCCGGTGCGCACCACGATCGACCGGAGGATGACCAAGTGGATCAGCGCCCTGACGCCGCCGGCGCTTCGGGAGAATTTCAAGGCCCTGCGCTGGAGCGGCTTCTTCTGGCCTGAGAAGGATGGGGAACACGAATTCTCCCTGCGCGGCGACGGCGACTGTGTGATGCGCGTCGGCGACCAGACCGTGATCGACGCCAATACCCCGGCGATCGAGGACGCCCACGATCCCACCGGCGCGTCCGCCAAGCTGCGGATCGGCAAGATCAATCTGGCCGCCGGCAAGGGCTATCCGATTACGGTCGAGTATAAATGGGCGCCCGCCCGCGCCGACGCGCCGTTCGAAGTCTGTCAGATCGGCATGCGCCAGCCGTCGGGCACGATCGAGGAGGCCGTGGAGGTCGCCCGGGCGGCGGACGCTGTGCTGCTGATGGTCGGCTCGGCCGCCTCGACGGAATCGGAAGGCTACGACCGGGACGACATCAAGTTGCCGGGCAAGCAGGACGAATTGGTCGAGGCGATCCTGGCCGCCAATCCGCGCACGGTGGTCGCCATCAACGCCGGCGCGCCCATGGCCATGCCCTGGATCGACAAGGCGCCGACGGTTCTGCTGACCTGGCTGCCGGGCGAGGAGGGCCCGGACGTGCTGGCCGATATTCTGTTCGGCCGCGCCTCGCCCTCGGGCCGGCTGCCGGTGACCTTCCCGAAGCGGATCGAAGACAATCCCAGCTTCCCCTATTATCCGGGTGGCGATGAGAGCCATTATGGCGAGGGCCTGTTTGTCGGCTATCGCCACTATGATGCCGCCGGCGTCGAGCCTTTGTTCCCGTTCGGCCACGGCCTGACCTACACCCGCTTCGACTACGGGGATTTGGAAGTCCAAGAGCGAGTCGCTCTAGGCGAGCCCGTCGATGTCCGCGTCAGGGTGACCAACGTTGGCCAGCGCCCTGGCGATGAAGTGGTGCAGCTCTACATCCAGGCCAAGGCGCCCTCGAAGCCTCGGCCGATCAAGGAATTGAAAGGCTTCGCGAAAGTCCACCTCGCCCCGGGTGAGACCGGGACCATCGATCTGACTCTTGCCGAGCGGGATTTTGCATTTTTCGACGCCGATCTGAACCGCTGGGTCACCGAAGCCGGCGGCTACGACATCGTGGTCGGCGCCTCGGCGAGCGATATTCGACTGTCGAAAACCGTGACGCTGACCGCCGGGTGACGGCAACGCGCCGCGCGTGCAGCGAAGCCGCATAGAAAAGCGTCGCCTGACACCGGCGCTGGCCGCGAGATTGGTGAGAATAGCCGCAGATTTTGCTAGAGAAATCACGCCGCCAACCTGAGCATCGTGTATGTCGGCGGCTTCATATTGTCGCAGCGTAGCATTTCTAACGCTGTAATCGGCGGTAGAACATCATGTCATTTTGATGCATGGTTGATCCACGTGTGGTTTAACTTTGCAAATATCGGTTCAAGTTCTATTGTGAACGATGTTCCGGCTGCACGTCAGCCGACATGGGTGGGGCCATGGGTGGGTTAAGGCGGCAGCCTGATTTAGCGGCCCATTTCAGGATGGATGTGACCTGTTGGCGTTAGAAAGTTCCAACGGAAGCGCCGTTCTCGACTTCTTCCGATATGCGGCTTCCGCCCAGACCCTGGACGGCTTGTCGGCCAGTTTCGCACACGCCGCGCGGGAAAACGGGTTCGAGCGGGCCGCCTGCGTTCACATCGCCACGCCTGGGCGTCCCGTCGCGCCTCGCGCTCTGTTCGGCTGGAATATCAGCGATTGGGCCGGGCACTACACCGAAGCGCGTCTGTCCCGCTATGACCCGACCATCCAGGCCGTGTTCACCTCGCTATCCGCCTTCAGCTGGGCCGAAGTCGAGGCGCGCCATCCGGAGAAAGCCTCCCGCACGGTCTTTAATCAGGCGCGGTCGTTTGGCGCCAAGGGCGGTCTGGTGGTGCCGGTCCACGGCCCGCAGGGCGAAATCATCGCCGTCACCCTGGTGAGTGAACACATGACGGAGTTCGACCATCAATCCCGCATGACCATGCAGGTGGCCGCGACGATTTTCGCCAGCCGCGGATTGGCCCTGGCCGAAATCGAGCGTGAGACCAGCACTGACCCGGGCCTGACCCGGCGCGAGATCCAGTGCGTCTACTGGGTCAACGAGGGAAAGACCGATTGGGAGATCGGCCGAATTCTCGACATCAGCGAGGATACGGTGGCCTTCCACCTGAAGAATGTGAAGACAAAGCTCAATGTCTCGCGACGCTCGCAGATTCCAATCCAAGCCTGGCTGCGCGGCGTCCTGCTCGACGAACGGCCCTGAGCTCGCCTCGCGCTTCATCGGAAAATCGGTCGGCGGCCCGTGACAGTACAGCTGCGCTCCGCGCGGCGGTCTGACTCTCCTGCGACACCGAACATGCCGAAGACAATTTTAAGACGTATTGTCGCACAATGGCCTTTTCGCGCCCACCCACTGAATGAGCACGTCGCTCTAGTTGAGTTCTAAAACGGCCCCCGCGGAAAACCTACCCGTTCCCGTAGGTGACAGCGACCCAACGGCCGCAGATCGTTTCCCGTCACATTAGGGGCGATTCAAATGATCCACGTCATCACCGCGGCCAACCGGTCCCTGTACGGGCCGCAACTGCTGCAGATGCATCGCTTGCGAGCAGAGATTTTTGTCGGGGAGATGGGCTGGAATCGCCCGCTCGCCGCGGACGGCGGGGAATACGACGAGGGCGACGACGATCGCGCGATCTATTTCCTGGCCATCGACGCCAACGGCGACGTCGAAGCGGGCATCCGCGCTCGGCCCACCGACGACTGGTGCATGGCCGCCGATGTCTTCCCGCACTTCGTCGGACCCGACGAGGAGTCAGTGCGCAATCCCGATGTCTGGGAAATGGCCAGGCTGTTTGCAACGCGCAACGTTCGGGGGCCGGAGGGATTCAACCGGCGCGGCGAAGTGCGGCTGGCGATCATTGAGAAGGCGGTGCAGTGCGGCGTTCGTCGCATCATCGGCATGAGCGAAGTCTATCTTGTCGGCCCCGCGATGCGGTCCGGCTGGCGGCTTCGGGTGTGTGGCCTGCCGCAGAGCTATGGAGAAGGCGACGCTGTGGCGGTCGAGGTCGAGGCCTCGCCCGGGGCGGTGGAGGAGCTGATGGAGCGCCTGGCTTTGACCGAGTCGGTCATGCTCGAACTCGACGCTTCCCATCCGATGTCCGATATCGGGCTCAAGGAAGCGGAGATCTTCGTTGAGACGGTCCGCCGCCTGACCCCGGAATCGCGCAAGCTGGTTAGCGGCATCAGCCGCGCGATCGCCAAGATCGAGCGGAACGAAGGCGTCGACGCGGCGATCGCGGCCGTCGAGCGGGTGCGTCAGCTGATCAGCGAGCCCGAGGCGATCCCAGCCGCCGAATAGGCCTACTGCATGAACCAGCCGTGGCTGACCACCAGGGACTGGCCGGTCAAGGCGTTGGACGGGAAGGCCGCGAACATCAGCGCGACCTCGGCGACGTCGGCGACGGTGGTGAACTCGCCGTCGACGGTGTCCTTCAGCATCACCTTCTTGACCACGTCCTCTTCCGAGATGCCGAGCTCCTTGGCCTGTTCGGGGATCTGTTTGTCCACCAGGGGCGTGCGGACGAATCCGGGGCAGATGACGTTGGCGCGCACGCCGTGGGCCGCGCCCTCCTTGGCCACCACCTTGGCCAGGCCGATCAGGCCGTGCTTGGCGGTCACGTAGGGCGCCTTCAGCACCGAGGCCTCCTTGGAGTGGACCGAGCCCATGTAGATGATGCTGCCGCCGCCTTGGCGGTACATCTGCCTCAGCGCGGCGCGAGTGGTGAGAAAGGCGCCGTCGAGGTGGATGGCCAGCAGCTTTTTCCAGTCGTCGAATTTAAAGTCTTCCAGCGGCGCGACGATCTGGATGCCGGCGTTGCTAACCAGAATATCAAGGGCGCCAAAGGCCGAGATCGCCTTGGCCACGCCGGCGTCGACCTCGGCCTCGTCGATCACATTCATCGAAACGCCCATGGCGGTCGCGCCACTGGGATCGAGCGTCTTGGCGACCGCCTCCGCGCCATCCAGGTTCAGATCCGCGATCACCACCTTGGCGCCTTCGCGGTGATAGACGGCGGCGATCTCCTTGCCGATCCCGCTCGCCGCGCCGGTGACCAGGGCGACCTTGTCTTTCAGGCGCATGGCGAAGTCCTCTTCAGCTTGGCGTGTAAGGGCGGCCCAGACCTAGTCGGCGCCGCTTGCCGTGAGATCGAAAACCGCCAAGCCCTCCGCGTTATCCGGGCGTTCGAGCACCCTGGGATCACGGAAGGACTGGACCGCGTCATCATAGCCGGCCTTCCAATGCGCCTCCATGCTGGCGCGCGAAAATTCATAGTCGTTGAACTCGCGGGCCTCCTTGTCGGCCCGATAGATCAGATGGACGATCGAATAGACATGTGGGTCGAGTTCGGCCTTGAGCGCCCGCATTTTTTCGGGGCCGAGCCGGCCGGCCGGCACTTCGGCCAAGGCCTCGGCCAGCAAGGCCCGGAGCGCCTGGATTTTCTTGAACCTGTCGGTGCTCGCGCGGGTGCGGCTGGAGAACAGGATTTCCTTCTGCCGGGCCGCGACCTCGGCGATGGTGCGTGGCGCGCGGCCGCGGGCGCTCCAGAGATCGACCTGAAAGGCCAGAATGTCCTGGCGCGCGCAGGAATCCTCCAGCACCCAGTCCAGCGGCGTGTTGGAGACCAGGCCGCCGTCCCAATAGGGTTCGCCGTCGACCTCTACGGCCGCGAACCCCGGCGGCAGCGCCGCGCTGGCCATGATGTGTTCTACCCCTACGGCCTGAAAGCGATTGTCGAAATAGGCGAAATTTCCGCTGTGAATGTTTACGGCGCCGACGCTCAGCCGCGTCTCGCCGGCGTTTATGCGCTTGAAATCCACCAGGCTTTCCAAAGTCTTTCGCAAGGGCGCGACGTCATAGAAGCTGGTCGCCGGCGGACCGCCCGGGGCCTGCATGAACGGCGGCGGCACGCGTGGCGCAAAGAAGCCGGGCGCGCCCGCGATGACGGCGCGGGTCGCGCTTAGCGGCGCCGCCCAGTCTGCGAAGGGGTTGACCCCGGCCCAGTCGAGCGCGACGCCGCCAGCCGAGAACGGCGAATCGGGGGTGGTGACCGTCTCCCAGAAAGTCCGAAGCGTGCCGACGCGGTCGGGCGGCGCGGCGCCGGCGATCAGGGCGGCGTTGATCGCCCCGATCGAGATGCCCGCGACCCAGTCGGGATGCAGACCCCGCTCGGCCAGCGCCTCATAGACTCCGCCCTGGTAGGCGCCAAGCGCGCCGCCGCCCTGAAGCAGCAGCGCGACGCAGTCGAATGGCGGGCGGCCCGCGCCGGCCGGATGCGATGGTGAGTTCACGAAAGTCTTTTCGTAGAATTACGTTCGTTGAACGCCGTTTAACGGATGTTCAACCCAAACCCGCAAATATCGCCAGTCACTTGGATTGCGCAACGGCGCGGCGTGGCTCTCGGAGCTTGGCGTCGGAAACTAAGCGCACGGGCGTCGAGTATAGGTAAATAGCCAGCGTTTACGGCTGTTAATATTAAGTAAAAAATAAGAATAGCATTCGGCGCTTTCTCGCGTAATACGCAGAGATTCGCACACCTCGGGAATTGGCGGTCTGATGTCGATAGTCTTTGACGACGGGTCCGGTTCAACGGAACTCTTCGTCGCCAGCCATGGCGAAGCGGGCCAGGGTGACGATGTCGCCCAGGCGAAGCGTCTGCGGCTGCTGGAGATGGCCGAACAGATCGCGGGTCTGGGCTACTGGCGCTATGGACTGACCGACCAGACCATTGAATGGTCCGACGAGGTCTATCGAATTCACGGCGTCGATCGCGACACCTTCCACCCCACCCCGACAACGGTGATGGATTTCTTTGCTCCGCGGGAGCGGCGCAGGATCGAGCAGGCGCTGCGCGACGCCATGCGAACCCGGGAGGGCTTCGATCTAGAGGTCGCCCTCACCCGGCCGTCCGGCGAGGTGCGGCTGCTCACCGCGCGAGGAACCTGCGAGCTTGAAACCGCTGGGCCGCCGACAGCGCTCTATGGGGTGTTCCAGGACGTCACCGACAGCCGACGCGCGGAGGCTGAGCAGAAGAAGACCACTGAGCGGTTTGCGCGGATCATCGAGCGCCTGCCCGCCGGCGCCGTGCATGTCCAGGCGGGCGTCCTGTCCGTGAACGCCGAGGTCGAGCGCATCACCGGCTATAGCCGCCAGGAGCTGAACAGCCTCGAAGCATGGTTCACCCTGCTGCATGGCGACAAGGCGCCGCGAATGATCGAACGCTATCATCAGCGACGCCGCGAGGGTTTTCCCGAGACGGTGGCCGCGCTGATCCGCCGCCGCGACGGCGAAGAGCGGACGATCGAATACCGCGCCTGCGACGACACGGTGGGCGAAATCTGGATCCTGCACGACGTCACCGAACGCGACGCGCTACAGACCGAACTGGTGGAGGCGAGGGACCGCGCCGAGGTCGCAGCCACCACCAAGTCGCAGTTCCTGGCCAACATGAGCCACGAACTGCGCACGCCGCTCACCGCCATCATCGGCTTCTCCGGCCTGCTCAGCGCCCACGACGCCCTGCCCGCGCAGGCGCGCCACTGGGTCGCGCGGGTGGACGAGGCCAGCAAGGCGCTGCTGACGATCGTCAACGACGTGCTGGATTTCTCCAAACTGGAAGACGGCGCTGTCAGGCTAGACCTGGAGCCGTTCGATCCACGCAAACTTACGGCCGACACCGCGGCCCTGGTTTCCGACCAGGCCACTCGCAAGGTGGTGGAGCTCAGCATCGAGATCGATGAAGCCGTGCCGGCCTTCGTACTGGGCGACACCGGCCGGATCCGCCAGGTTCTGCTCAACCTCTTGAGCAACGCGGTGAAGTTCACTGCCGGGGGTGAGGTCAGCGTGCGGGTCTCTCCGATCTTCGACCGGATTAAATTCGAGGTCTCCGACACCGGCATCGGCATTCCCGCTGAGGCGGTGGACCAACTGTTCCAGCGCTTCGTCCAGGCGGACGGCTCCATCTCGCGCAAGTTCGGCGGCACCGGGCTGGGCCTGGCCATCTCCAAGCGGCTGATCGAGATGATGGGCGGAGAAATCGGCGTCGAAAGTCGGCTGGGCGAAGGCTCGACCTTCTGGTTCACCGTCCCGTTGCCCGAGGCCGGCCCCTGCGCACCCGACCTGATGGAAACCGAGATCGAACAGGCCGTCGGCGTCAATGTGCTGCTGGTCGAGGACGCCGAGGCGAATCAGGAACTGGTGACCATCATCCTGAGGGCGGCGGGCATCGAGGTGGATGTGGCCGCCAACGGCGCCGAGGCCATCGAGGCAATCAAGCTGAAGTCCTACGACATGGTGCTGATGGACGTGCACATGCCGGTGCTGGGCGGCGTGGAGGCGACGCGCGTCATTCGCGGCCTCGGCGGCGACGCGGCCGAAACGCCGATCATCGCGCTATCGGCCAACGTCCTGCCCGAGCAGGTCGAGGCTTACCGCCGCGCCGGGATGGACGCGCATCTGGGCAAGCCGATCAACCCGCGCGACATGCTGGCGACGATCAACCATTGGGCCGACCAGACCCACATCGCCCGGAGTCGGGCGGGCTAGATCGCGCTGGCGCGGTTGCGTCGCGGGTCGCGATCGGCCTTCAATGGCTGGACGACCGACTCCGGCCTCAGAGAGCTTCCCATGGACGCCCAGCCCGCCAGCCAACCTCCAGGTCGGCCCCACGGCCTCACCTATTGGGCGTGGCGACTGGATCGATGGATGCAACGCCAGTTCGGGACGCCTTATCGGATCGTGCTGTCCGCCGGCCTGGTGGCCAGCATCAGCGCCAGTTGGAACGCGCTGGCGACGACCATCCACTCGTCAACCAATGTCGCGATCATCATCGCCACGGTCCTGTTCCAGACCCTGCTGCTGATCAACCAGATGGCGCAGATGCACCAGCGCCGCCGGGCGCGGGCGCGTCGGAAGGCGCTGCAGGCCCCGCGGTTGTAATCGTCCGAGGCGCGCGACCCCCAGAGTCAGGCGGGCGCGCGGCTCGAGCGCGGACCCACCTTTCCCTTGCCCACGGCGGGCGCTCATCGATAGGGTCGAATGCGGATTGGGGCGAGAGTTGAAATGGCGAAATCAAGCACGGCTCGAGCGGCCAAGCCTCGCCCTTTCGCCTTAGCGGGCGCGACCGAGTTCGATATGACCTCGAAGATTACCGGACGCACCTATCGCGTGTTCGTTTCGGCGCCTTTCGCGCCGCCGCCGGAGGGCGGATATCCCCTGGTCATCTTCACCGACGGCAACATGTCTTTCCCGATCGCCGCGGCGGTGGGCGGCACGATGTTCGGCCTGCTGGGCGGCAAGCCGGTGCTGGCGGTCGCGGTCGGCTATCCGAACCTGTTCGAACTGCCCGTGATGCGGACCCGCGACCTGACCCCGCCGACGCCGCTCGACGCCATTCCCAGTCAGCCGGGCCTGCCGCCGCCCGTGGCGGAAAACTATGGCGGCGCGGATGATTTCTTCCGTTTCCTGACCGAAGAACTGAAGCCGGCGCTCGCCGCCGCCCACCCGGTCAGCGCTGACGACCACACCCTTTACGGCTTCTCGCTGGGCGGTCTATTCGTGCTGCGCACCCTGTTCAACCATCCGAACTCGTTCCGCAACTTCGCGGCCTGCAGTCCGTCGATCTGGTGGAATAACCGCGCCGTGCTGGCCGACGAGGCGGCGTTCGTGAGCGCCGTGGAAGCCAAATCCGTCGCGCCCCGCGTGCTGATCACCATCGGCGCTAACGAACAGGAGCCACCGCCCCATCTGCAGGGCGGCATGACGCCCGAGCAGACCATCGCGCTCGTGCGGGAGGCCCGTATGGTGGACAATGCGCGCGATCTCGCCGTGCGCCTTGGCAAGGTGAAGGGGGGAGCCGGATACGCCGTCCGCTTTCAGTCTTTCGAGCGCGAGGACCATCTGACCTCGGTCGCCGCCTCGGTAAGCCGCACACTGGCGTTCGCTCTGGACTGGGGCGACGCCTGACTTCGGCGGGGTGCGTTAACCAGCTGCCTAGACGCCCGCGATCGCGTCCTCGACCTCGCGCAGCCTGTCCTTGCCGAACCAGATCTCGCCGTCGACAGCGAAGGTGGGAATGCCGAAGGCGCCAGCTTCGCAGGCGGCCTCGGTATTGTTTAAGAGGCCCTGCTTGACCTCCGGAGCCTCGGCCCTGGCCATCAGGGCTTCGGCGTCCAGGCCGGCCTCGGCCAGGGCCGCGGCCATCACCGCCGGATCGTCCATCTTCAGACCATCTTCCCACATCGCCTTGAAGCCCGCCTCCACGTAAGGCTCGAACACGCCCAACTGCTGGGCGGCAATAGCGCCACGCATGAGCCTGAGCGTATTGACCGGGAAGTGCGGGTTCATCCGGAATGCGGCCAGCTTGTGCCGGGCGATGAACCTCTGGGTCTCGCGACCTTCATAGGCGAGCTTGTTCTTGATGCCCGCAAACGCGGTCATCGGCGCCTGATTGCCTGTGAGCTTGAACAGACCGCCGAGCAAGACCGGCACGTACTCGAATTTGACCCCGGTTCGCGCCTCAATGTCCGGGATCACCCGGTGACTCAGGTAGGCGTTGGGGCTGGCGAAGTCGAAATAGAAGACGGCTTTGGGCATGGTCTCACCAGGTTTCGGCGAAGGGGCGCAGGTCGAGTTCCTGGGTCCAGGCGTCGCGGGTCTGAGTGTGCAGACGCCAGTAGGCCTCGGCGATGGAGGAAGGATGCATCAGCTGGTCCGGCGTCAGATGCTCCAAGGCCTCGGGGCCTCGCGCAGCGGCGATGCGCTGGCGCACGAAATCGGTATCCACGCCGGAATCGATGATCAGGTGGGCGACGTGGATGTTTTGCGGGCCAAGCTCCCGGGCCATGGACTGGGCCACCGCCCGCAGGCCGAACTTGGCGGCGGAGAAGGCGGCGTAGCCCTTGCCGCCACGCACTGAAGCGGTGGCGCCGGTGAAGAAGATCGACCCCTGGCCGCGCGGCAGCATCAGCCTGGCGGCTTCGCGGCCGGACAGGAAACCTGCGTAGCAGGCCATCTCCCAGACCTTGCGGAACACCCGCTCGGTGGTCTCGGTGACGGGGAAATTGACGTTGGCGCCGACGTTGAAGATGCAAACCTCAAGCGGGGCGACGCCATCGGCCTCCGCCAGGAAGGCTGTGACCGACTCTTCGCTGCGCGCGTCCAGGCCCCGTGCGTGACAGACGCCGCCGGCCTGCTCGATCTTGTCCTTCAAGAGCGCCAGCTGGTCGCCGTTCCGCCGGCCGGCGAACACCTGATAGCCCTCGGCGGCGAACCGTTCGGCGATCGCCGAGCCGATGAAATCCCCCGCGCCGATGACGGCGGCGGTCGCGTTTCGGGCGGGCATGGGACCTGATTCCCCGTTTCGATTATGTCGGACGAGCTTGAGCGCCGCCTTCAAAGGGTCGATATCGGATCGCACAGCGTCCAGCGCAACCACTCGACGACCCGCCAAGAGCCGCCATGCCCAGACTATTTCGCCTTGCCGTCGCGGCAGTTCTCGTTCTGGCGCCCACCGCGGCGTCGGCGGCGAAGATGATCTATTCCTACGACTCCGCCACGCCGATCACCCAGCAGATGACCGAGAACGGCCTGACCTTCGTGTTCGAAAAGCACATCATGTCCACCAAGGTGCTCATGCTGGTCGAGACCCAGGATGTGGGCGAGGCCGACGTCAAGCCGGCCTCCGAACATGACCTGGGCGCCTCGCCGGCCAAGCTGATCGGACGTGACGCCGCCGACGCGCGCGACCTCTATGAGATCGTGCAGAAGGGCGACGGGGCGGCCCTGGTCCGGGCGCTGTGCCCCGGCGCCGTGCGCGGCTTTCTGGCGATCGGACCGCTGAAGCCTGATCGCGATCTGAAGATCTACGCCTTCGGACGGGATGCGAGCGGGGGCGCGCGGTTCTGCGTCACCCTGGACTATAATTTCCACGGCGCCTGGACCCTGCCGCCGGTGGACCTGCCGCAGCCGGACCGCACCGACCGCTTTAACGACGCCCCCGAGAACCGGCGCTTCTGAGCGCGCGCAAGGCCGCCGATTCGGCTAAGCTGGCCATGCGACGGGCTGGAGGAACGGCATGGCGGCGGCGGGGATACCCAAGGACTATAAGAAATTTACCTTCAGCGACGGGCGCTGGAAGCGGGATGTCTACCGCAAGGGCTCGGGGCCGGCGGTGATCATCATCCACGAGATTCCCGGCCTGCATCCCCTGGTGTTCCGCTTCGCCGACCACGCGGCGGCGGCGGGCATGACCGTCTTCCTGCCCAGCCTGTTCGGTGAGCCTGGCAAGACGGCGACGAGAGGCTATGCGGTGCGCCAGATGCTGACGGCGATCTGCATCCGCCGCGAATTCCACATCTGGTCCGGCGCCGGCTCCAGCCCCGTCGTCGACTGGCTGCGCGCGCTGGCCCGTAAGGCCCACGCCGAATGCGGCGGCAAGGGCGTCGGCGCGGTGGGCATGTGCTTCACCGGCGGTTTCGCCCTGGCGATGATGACCGAACCGTCCGTGGTCGCGCCGGTGCTGTCGCAGCCGTCGATGCCCTTCCTGGGCAAGGGCAAGGAGCACGCCATCGACGCCTCGCCGTCCGAGATTGCCTGCGCCAAGGCCAGGTTCAAGGACGAGAACCTGTCGATGATGGGCCTGCGCTTCAAAAGCGACGCCGTCGTGCCCGACCCGCGCTTCGAGATGCTGAAAGCCGAGTTCGGCGACAAGTTCGAGGCCGTGGAACTGGAGGACGCCGACGCCCTGGCCGGCACCGGAATGCCGCCGCATTCGGTGCTGACCATCCATCTCGATGATCGCCCTGGAACGGTCACCAAAGGGGTGGAAGAGCGGGTGATCAATTTCTTCAAGGCCCGCACGGGCGCATGAGCGAAGGGTTCATGAGAGTCATACAGGCAGTACGAGTTCTGGCGATCGCGGTGCTGGCGCTCGCCGCCGCCTCCTGCGCCGAGACGGCCAAGATCGATGCGGCAGGCGACATCCACGCCTTCCTGATCGCGATCCGGGACGGCGATCGCGCCAGCTTCAACGCCCACGTCGATCGAGACGCACTGAAGATCCAGATTCGTTCACGGATTCTGGCCGCGGCGGCCAAGCGCGACACCAACGACGGCGACCTTGTGGCGATGGCGGCGATGCTGGGCGGCCCGGTGGTCGATAAGCTGTCGGACGCCCTGATCCAGCCGGAGGTGTTCCGCGCGGTGGCGCAGTATCTCGGCTATTCGGCGGACAAGCCGATCCCCGGCCAATTCGCCATCGCCCAGGCCCTGAAACCGATGGACGCCGACCACGTCTGCGTCGTCACCAAGCGGGACGGTCCCTGCGTGCTGGATTTCCGCAACGAGGACGGGGTCTGGAAACTGATCGGCTTCGAGGGCGACATGAAGACGCTGAAGTCGCCGAAGATGAAGCTCGGCTTCTAAGCGGTTAGGTGGTCGGTTTTAGCCGGCCGTCCCCGCCGTGTGTCAGGCCACATCGCTGACGACATTGTCCACGTCGACAGCGGCCTGCAGCGCCTCGAACAGGTGAAGCGCCTCAATGGGTTTGGCGATATGGCCGTCCATGCCGGCGGCCATATAGTCCGCGACCTGGTGCGGCATGGCGTTGGCGGTCAGGGCCAGGATCGGCGTCCGCGCGCGACCGGTGGCGCGTTCACGTTCCCGGATCATCCGGACCGCCGTCGGCCCGTCGAGGCAGGGCATCTGGATATCCATCAGGATGACGTCCCAATCGCCGGTCTCCCACGCCTCGATCGCCGCCTGCCCGTCGTCAACCATGAACGGCTCGACGCCGATCTGGTGCAGCAGGGTCTTCAAGACCAGCTGGTTGACCTTGTTATCTTCGGCCGCCAGCACCTTGAGGCTGATCGATGACGGCTCCGCGTCGACCTCGGGCGGGGCAAGCCCCGGCCGCTCCTCCGCGATCCACTTAAGCGGCAGGGTGACGGTGAAGCGGCTGCCGCTGCCGGTCTGGCTCTCGACCTCGATGCGCCCGCCCATCATCTCGGCCAACTGCCGGCAGATGGACAGACCAAGGCCAGATCCGCCGAACTCCCGCGTCGTCGAGGCGTCGACCTGGTGGAATTTGCTGAACAGCTTGGCGAGGCCCTGAGGCGATATGCCGATCCCAGTGTCACTGACTTCGATCACCAGGCCCTCGTCGCCGGGCCGCCCGACGACGCGAATCTCGCCGGTCTCGGTGAATTTGAGCGCGTTGGAAATCAGGTTGTAGAGGATCTGACGAAGCCTGGTCGGATCGCCGCGATAGACGCCCCGCGCGGCCTCGATGTCCAGGGCGAAGGACAGGCCCTTCTTGTTCGCCAGCGCCGTGAAGGCCTGGTGGGCGCCTCGGGCGACCTCGCCGAGATCGAATTCAATCTCCTCCAGCTCAAGCTTGCCCGCCTCGATCTTGGAGAGATCGAGAATGTCGTTGAGGATCGCCAGCAGCGCCTCGCCGGACTGGTGAATGACGCTCAGCCGATCGCGCTGGATCGGGGTCAGTTCGTCCTTGCCCATGGCCTGGGCCATGCCCAGAACGCCGTTGAGCGGCGTGCGGATTTCGTGGCTCATCGTCGCCAGAAAGGCGCTCTTGGCTTCGCTCGCGGCCTCGGCGGCGTCCCGCGCCAGCGCCAGATCGTCCTTCAGCGACTGCTGCATGATCTGTTGGCGGGTCGTGTACCAGCACACCGGCACGCCCACCGCCAAGGTGATGACGAAGGTGTTCAGGGGGGTATAGGAATTGGTGTCGGCCAGGATCACCACGCTGACTAGGTAGTCAGCGGCCATCGTGCCGCAAAGCACAATGAGAACCAGAATCGCCGTGTTCTTGAGCGTCCGCGAGAACATCGCTCTAATTCCGGACCTTTTAGCGACCCAAGTTATTCGAACGTCATTAACAAATCCCTGGGTTCGCCGTCGTGCCCCGCTGCAAAGCGCCATTCCAGGGCAAATTCCGAGAATTGCCCTTAGACCCTCGGCCGCCCGCCATCGAACAAATCCGCCAGCCATTGATAGGCGCCCGGCTGGGTGCGCTTCAGATCGGCCCGGGTATAGGGCTCGCTGGTGATGGCGCCATAGAGGTAGGCGCTGGCGGTCATGACGAAATAGTCGGCGCCGCTGCGCAGCATGGTCGCGCCCTTGGGCCAGACATGTTTGGCGGCCGCCTCGGCGCGGAATCGCTCGGCAGTGGGGTTGCCGAACCCACCGGGAAGCTGCTGGTTCTCATAGGCATAGAGCAACTGCCTCAGCAGGATCGGCCGCTTGTCGTCCAGGCCCTTAGGCCGAATGAATATCCCCTTGCCGGGCACATATCGTCCCGGATCGCCGGCCACTGGCGCGACACCGGTAATAGGGACGGTCCGCATGAAGGCGATAATGGGCGGCGGCAACCCCGCCTGCTCGACGATGTCGATCTGGGTCTTGAGCTTGCGGACGGTGACCATCGGCCGCTGGCCCTTGAGCGCGCGCGAAGCGTCCACCCGCCAGCCGCGATAGGTGAAAACCAGACTGGGCTCTGGCTTTGCCGTGAACAGAGGACCCAGGAGGCCGGCGTTCGCCGAAGGCGCAAGCGTGATTAACGCGGCCGCGGCGGCGATCCCGATCAGGGCCTGACGGCGTAACATTGATGAGGTTCCCGACACTTCGGCGTCCAGCATGCCCCGGTGTGATGCGAATGTGGAGTGATATCATTGCACTGGACTTGAAGGTGGTCGCACGCTAGGGAAGCCGCCCTTCCGGCCCAAGCTAATTTCGACGACGAGGGCCAAGGCCGATCCCATGCCCAGCAAATCCCGAAGATCCACCGTAAAGCCGACCGGGCGCGCCGCTCCGACCGGACCCAGCCAACGTCAGCTGCGCGCGGGCGAGTTGGTGCGCCACGCCCTGGTGGATATCCTGCGCGCGGAAGACTTGGCCGATCCCGATCTGGCCGGCGTGTCGGTGACCGTCACCGAGGTGCGGATGTCGCCGGACCTGCGCCACGCCACCTGTTTCGTCGAACCGTTGGGCGGAACGCACGCCGCGCAGGTGGTCGCCGGGCTGAACCGCTCCCACAAGTTCCTGCGCGGCCGGCTGGGTCACGCCATCGACCTGAAGTTCACCCCCGAACTGAAGTTCATGCACGACGAAAGCTTCGATGAAGTGGCGAGGATCGGCCGCCTTTTCGACGACCCCAAGGTCCGCCAGGACCTGGGCAGCGACGGCGAAGCCAAAGAAAACGAAGACTGAACGTGGGACGCAAGCGCAAGGGAGACGCGATCTCCGGCTGGATCGCGCTCGATAAACCGGTGGGCCTGGGATCGACCCCGGCGGTGAGCCGGGTGAGGCGAGCCTTCAACGCCCAGAAGGCGGGCCATGCCGGCACGCTGGATCCCTTAGCCGGCGGCGTGCTGCCGATCGCCCTGGGCGAAGCGACCAAGACCGTCTCCTACCTGGTGGACGCGGACAAGACCTACCGCTTCACCGTCGCCTGGGGCGAGACCACCGCCAGCTACGACCGTGAGGGCGCGACGATCGCCAGCTCCGACGTGCGGCCAGAGCCGGACGCGGTCGCCCATCTATTGAAGACCTTCGTCGGCGAGATCGAGCAGATTCCGCCGGACTATTCGGCGATCAAGGTGGACGGCGAACGCGCCTACGACCTGGCCCGCGAAGGCGTCGAGCTCGACCTCGCGCCCCGCCGGGTGGTCATCCACCGCGCGGCGGTTGTGGACGCATCTGACGCCGACCACGTCGAGATCGAGATCGACTGCGGCAAAGGGACCTACGTCCGCGCCCTCGCCCGCGATCTGGCCGCCGGCCTCGGCGCCTGCGGCCACGTCTCCTCGCTGACGCGCACACGTGTCGGGCCGTTTGAACTGCGCGCGGCGATTGCTCTGGAAAAACTGGAGACTATGTGCCATACGCACGGCGGCTCGGAGGTCTTGCTTCCGGTCGAGACCGCGCTGGACGACATCCCGGCGTTGGCCGTGACCAATGAAGACGCCTTCAGGCTCTCGCAAGGGCGACCGATCGTTCTGCTTCCCAGACAGATCGAAACGCTAAAGGCGCGGCTCGCCTCCCCCGATGGAGCTGGGTTCGCGTCTCGAACCGTTTTGGCGACGTCGAGTGGCGAACTGGTGGCGATTTGCGAGATGCGCGCCGGACAACTGGGTCCGATCCGCGTGTTCAACCACTAATTTACGGAGACACCGATGTCGATTACCACTGAACGCAAGGCGGAGCTGATCACAGCTCATGCCCGCACCGAACACGACACCGGCTCGGCCGAAGTGCAGGTGGCGATCCTGTCTGAGCGCATCGCCAACCTGACCGAGCACTTCAAGACCCACAAGAAGGACAACCACTCGCGCCGCGGCCTGCTCAAGCTGGTCTCGCAACGCCGTAGCCTTCTGGATCACCTGAAGAAGTCCGACGAAGGCCGCTACACGGCGATTATCGGCACGCTCGGCCTGCGCCGCTAAGACCCACCGTCTCCTCGGCGACACGCTCGTCGAGGCGCGGTATACTGAACTTCCGCCGCCCCCACTCGCAGGCTTTAGGGGACCGGCGGCCATAAGGGACCAAGGTCCCGCACGATCCGTAGAGGGTTCATCGAAATCCTCATCGAGCCTGTATCCGGAGAGGATTTCGGAAACGCCCGTCGGCATGGAAGCCAAAAGCAAACCGCCCCTGTCCACCCCGTGAAGGAATACGCCTTCCCGGTATGAGAGAAAGAAGACTAGATGTTTGACATTAAACGCAAATCGATCGAGTGGGGCGGCCGCAAGCTGACCCTCGAAACCGGCCGCATCGCCCGGCAAGCCGACGGCGCGGTTCTCGCCACCTACGGCGAGACCATGGTCCTGGCGACCGCCGTCTACGCCAAGTCCGCCAAGCCCGGTCAGGACTTCTTCCCCCTGACCGTCAACTACCAGGAAAAATTCTATGCCTCGGGCAAGATCCCGGGCAGCTTCCCGCGCCGCGAAGGCGCGCCGAGCCAAAAGGAAACCCTGACCTCGCGCCTGATCGACCGTCCGATCCGGCCGCTGTTCGCCAAGGGCTTCAAGAATGAAGTCCAGGTGGTGGTCACCGTCCTGGCGCACGACCTGGAAAACGATCCGGACGTGGTCGCCCTGGTCGCCGCCTCCGCGGCCCTCGTCCTGTCCGGCGCGCCCTTCATGGGCCCGATCGGCGGCGCCCGCGTCGGCATGATCGACGGCGAGTACGTCCTCAACCCGACGCTGGATCAGATGAAGGAGACCAAGATGGATCTCATCGTCGCCTCCACCAGCGACGCGGTGATGATGGTCGAATCGGAAATCCAGGAACTGAGCGAAGACGAAGTGCTCAAGGGCGTGATGTTCGGTCACGCCGCGATCCAGCAGGTGATCGACGCGATCATCGAACTGGCCGAGCATGCGGCGAAGGAGCCATTCGAGTTCGCCGAGGACGACACCGACGCGGTCAAGGCCGACATCAAGAAGCTGATCGGCAAGGATCTCGCCGCAGCCTACAAGATCGTCGCCAAGGGCCAGCGCCAGGATGCGGTTCACGCCGCCAAGGACAAGGCCCTGGCCAAGTTCGCCAAGTCCGAAGCCAACCCCAAGGGCGTCGACGCGATCAAGCTCGGCGGCGTGTTCAAGGAACTCGAGGCGGACGTGGTTCGCCGCAACATCCTCGACACCGGCATCCGCATCGACGGCCGCACCGTCGACAAGGTCCGCCCGATCGTTTCCGAAGTCGGCATCCTGCCCCGGGCCCACGGCTCGGCGCTGTTCACCCGCGGCGAAACCCAGGCCCTGGTGGTCGCCACCCTGGGCACCGGCGACGACGAGCAGATGATCGACGCGCTGGAAGGCAAGTACTACGAGAAGTTCATGCTGCACTACAATTTCCCCCCCTTCTCGGTGGGTGAAACGGGCCGCATGGGCGCGCCGGGCCGCCGCGAAGTCGGCCACGGCAAGCTGGCGTGGCGGGCCATCCGGCCGATGCTGCCGTCAGCGGAAGACTTCCCCTACACCCTGCGTCTGGTCTCCGAGATCACCGAGTCCAACGGCTCGTCCTCGATGGCCTCGGTCTGCGGATCGTCGCTGGCGCTGATGGACGCGGGCGTGCCCCTGAAGAAGCCGGTCAGTGGCATCGCCATGGGCCTGATCCTGGAAAAGGACGGCTTTGCGGTTCTGTCCGACATCCTCGGTGACGAAGACCACCTGGGCGACATGGACTTCAAGGTCGCCGGCACCGCCGACGGCATCACGTCCCTGCAGATGGACATCAAGATCGCCGGCATCACCGAGGAGATCATGAAGAAGGCCCTCGCCCAGGCGAAGGACGGCCGGATTCACATCCTCGGCGAAATGGCCAAGGCCATCGACGGCGCCC
>Ga0302314_10002936_pt1 | contig 31614 bp, 27 predicted proteins | sample III_Palsa_N2_3_FD_200533 | JGI IMG/M metagenome (GOLD analysis project Ga0302314, IMG submission 200533) | Peat permafrost microbial communities from Stordalen Mire near Abisko, Sweden - III_Palsa_N2_3 | ecosystem: Environmental > Terrestrial > Soil > Palsa > Peat permafrost | place: Sweden... | reverse complement strand
GTCACCGGTGTGTGATCGCGGGCGTCGGGCCAGAGCGCCTTGTCCGGATTGGAGATGCTCACTCCCATGACGGTGAGCGAACCGCCGGATCGAGCCACTTTGGGCGCAACGGCCCTCGCATTCTTGCGCCCCATTGGCGCCTTGGTCGAGCGCGCTGGGCCGCGGCTGACCATAGCCTTCAGTTTCTTGTCAGGCATAGCAGCCCCCGAGCCGACCGCGATTGGCGTTTCGGCTACCACTTCGCGCGCGCTCTTATCCTCGCGCAGACCTTTGAATGAGGCCTGGCGAATCATGCCGCTGCCTGTCCAGCCGGCGAATTCAATCTCGGCCACGAGCGCAGGCTCCAGCCAGCGCACGTCAGGCTCCTTGCGCGGTGCGTTCTCACCGACGAAAGGGCTCTGCGCGCGCGTGAGCGCCTTGAGTTTCGGGACCAGTTGCGCCGCCACTTTGCCGCCGTAGCCGGTCCCGATCCGGCCAACGTAGAGCAGCTGCCCCTTATGGTAGACGCCAGCCAGAAGCGATCGAAAACGGCCCGCTTCCATGGTCCAGCCGCCGAGTACGACCTCTTGCCCGCCGCGACATTTTGCTTTGGTCCAGAAACCGGCGCGGCCGGCGACATAGGGCGCGTCGAGGCGCTTGGAGATGATGCCTTCCAGATGCATCTTGCAGGCGGACTGCAGCACGGTATCGGCGCTCGCTTCAATGTGCTGGACGAAGCGCACGCGCTCGCCCGTATCGACGCCGCTCAATAGCTTCTCCAGCCGGCGCTTGCGCTCCACCAACGCGAGGCGGCGCAGATCCTCACGCCCCTCGAACAGCAGATCGAACGCAAAGAAAATGAGATTCTCCGAAGCTCCCTCGGACAACGCCGCCTGCAAGGCCGCGAAGTCAGGCAGGCGCTGCGCATCGAGAGCTACGATCTCACCGTCGATCAGGCAGTCCGGCAGGCCTTTTGCTGCCTTCGCGATCGCGGCAAATTTACCGGTCCAGTCGAGTCCGCGGCGGGTGTAGACAGCGGCCGTGCCGTTGCTGACGCGCAGTTGCGCCCGGTAGCCGTCGAATTTGATCTCGTGTGCCCAGCCCGGCTGGGCCGGCGGCCGCTCAACCAATGTGCACAGCTGGGGCTCGACAAAGCGCGGCATAGCCTTGACGAGCAGCGGCTTGACTGCGGCCGGTTTGCCGCTCGCAGCGCGCGGCAAATCAGTGGCCGCATTTTGCCCGCCCTGCGTCGGCTCGTGCCTGCTGTGCCATACCGCATCGGGCCGCGCGCGAGCCGGCCCCGCGAGCATGAAGGGCTTGGGCGAACGGCCCTTGCCACGCGCAATCTGCTCCATCGAGCGGCCTGAGGCCACAGAGCGGTCCAGCTCCATCAGCGCTTGCGTGCCGCCGGGCCGCGCGGCTGCGTCCCGATGTTTGATCAGCAACCAGTTGGTGCGCTTACTCTGGTACCGATCCTGCTTAAGCCGTACCAGTACCCAGCTACCGTGCAGGCGCACGCCATCGAGCGTGAATTTGAGCTCACCGTGCTTGAGTGCTTCCTCCGGAGACTTACCACCCTCTGGCGTCCAGAAACCGCGGTCCCAGAGTTGCACCGTACCGCCGCCGTACTGACCTTGAGGAATCGTGCCCTCAAAATCGCCGTAGTCGAGCGGGTGGTCTTCCACTTGCACCGCCAGGCGCTTATCGGCCGGGTCGAGCGACGGTCCACGCGTAACCGCCCAGGACTTGAAGACTCCATCCCATTCCAGGCGCAGGTCATAGTGCAGTCGACGTGCCGCATGCTTCTGGATCACAAAACGCAGTCGCGCGGACGGCGCGACCGTGGTGGCCCTGGGTTCCGCGGTCTTCGAAAAATCGCGCTTTTGCTGATAGACCGAGAGCGGCTCTCTGGCCACGCCGTCATCCTTCTACGATCGCTGCGCGCGCCGATAAGCCAGCAGGTGACGTAGCGCGGCGCGCGGTTCGCCCGCGAGCTCATAGAGTCTGGCCAGATTAAAATGCGCGTCAATCAAACTCGGATCGGCCGCCAGCGCCTGCCGGTAGGTCGCAATGGCATCGTCCCGACGCATGATGTCCTCGAGTAGCACGCCGAGATTGAATAACAACAGCGCCGGTGCGTCCGCGCCGCCGCGGTAGGTGGCTTCGGCCTCCTCGTGGCGCCCCTGCAGGTGCAGCAATCTGCCCAGATTGATACGCGCTTCCGTATGTGACGGATCAGCGGCCAGGACATTTCGGTACAACTCAATTGCAGCGATCGGATCGTGTTCCTCGCGGCTGAAAGCGTCCGCGAATTGCGCCTCGGCGACAGCGCGGGCCGGAGACTCCTGTGCCTCGCGAATGATCTTGACCGCGGCAACGCTCTTCGCGCTGGCTTCAAAGCCCAGCGCGTATTGTCCCGACTCCCATTCCCAGATCGAAGGGCCCTGCTTGATCGCAATGCGCTTGCCCAGCGCTGCGATCGAACGAGCACTCAGTGGCGTTCCATCGGGCATCGAGCGGATCTTGGTCAGGGCGCGATTGATCGCGCGCGTCGGAATTCGCGCGGCCTGCAACGCACTGGCGGTGCGCAGCACGATCAGATCCTGAAACGAAAAGTGAAACCGGCCCGCCTCGCTCACCGGCCGAACATGTCCGGCTCGAATCAGTGAACGCACCGTAGCCGTGGAAACACCTAGCCGCTCGAGGTCCTTCGCCTCGTACGCATGCATTTTATCGCCGCGCGGCTTTGCGCGCGGTCGAGGGCGCGGCTCGCTTCGGTGCTTTGCGGTCTTTGATTTGGGCAGGTCTGCTTCCCCGGACATCGATGCTCGCGCGCAACGCCTCCATCAGATCGATCACGTTGCCCTTGGCCGCAGCGGCCGGCGGCTCGGCTAGCGACACCTCCTTGCCCTGAACCTTTTTCTGAATCGCCGCCTCGACGCGATCCCTGAATTCGTCCTTGTACTCACTGGCGTCAAAGCGCGGCGCCGCTAGATGATCGATCAATTGCTGCGCCAGCTTCAGTTCCGGTTCCGACACCGACGCGCTCTCCAGGCCGAGGTCCTTCATCGAGCGTACTTCGGCCTGAAAGTGCAGCTGATGCATTGCCAGGCCGCCGTCGAGAGAGCGGATGACAATCACATGCTCCTTGCCACGCGATATCCAGCGGCCCACGGCGCATTGTTTCGCCTTGCGCAGCGCGGTCATCAATAATGTATAGGGCTTGGCGCCACCCTTATCGGGCGCGAGGTAATAGGCCCCGTCGTAGTAGATCGGGTCCACCGACTCGAGCGGCACAAACTGCCCGATGTCGATCGCGTGCGTCGTCGTGTCTTCGAGCGCTTTCAACTCCTCCGCGCTGAACATGACGTACTGATCCTTGGCAAACTCAAAGCCTTTGACCATCTCGGAGCGATCGACCGGCTTGCCGTCATTGACCGCCAGGTACTGCTGCTTGACGCGCGAACCATCCGACTTGCGCAGTAGATTGAATGAGATGCGCTCCGAGGCGACCGTCGCGGAGTAAAGCTTTACCGGAATCGCGACCAGGCCGAACGAAATGGTCAGCGAGGCGATGGAGCGCGGTGGTGAGGTGGCCATTTGGGCATGATCGCTTCAAGGGCTATGGATGCGCAAGTGGGAGTGCGCCGATAGAGACTGGCGGCACATTTTCGACAAACGGGAAACTGGCGGAGAGAGAGGGATTCGAACCCTCGAAGGGCTTTTGACCCTTACACCCTTAGCAGGGGTGCGCCTTCGACCACTCGGCCATCTCTCCGATCGCGCAGTAGCCCCGCGCACCCGCGGCGCAATCATACGCAAGGGCCTGCACGAGGGCAAAGCACGCCCGGCGCGGCGCGTTCGGCGGCCGCGGCGGCGCCAGAGGCTGGTTCCTCAGCTCGAAGTTGACTCGGAATTTTCGCGTTTGATGCGGTGAAAGATCTCTTCGCGCTGCACGGACACGCTCTTCGGCGCGTTCACGCCCAGGCGCACCTGATTGCCCTTCACGCGCAGCACCGTCACGGTGATCGAGTCACCGATCATCACGGTTTCGCCGACTCTACGCGTCAGGATGAGCACTGTTGCTTCCTCCGCAATGGGATACCGTGCAGCGTACTGCGGCGGCGTGCAAATTCAAGAAAAAAATCCGCCGCTACTGCCTCGCTTGCTACGTCCGAATTGCAGCCGAGCAATTCGCCGCGTCAGTGTGCAGCCGCGCCTAGACGCGACCGAACCCACGGTGTGACGCTCGCAAGCGCCTGATCGAGAGCCTCCGGTTTGCTGCCGCCGGCCTGAGCAAAGTCAGCGCGTCCGCCGCCCTTCCCGCCCACTTGGGCAGCCACGGCCCCGACAAGTTCCCCGGCGCGGATGCGCGCAATCTGGTCGGACGTGACGCCGGCCACGAGCAATACCTTGGAATCGGACTCGACGGCGCCGAGCACAATGATCGCCGAGCCCAATTGACTCTTGAGTCGATCGAGCGCGGAGCGCAGCGCACCGATGTCCGCGCCGTCCATGCGCGCGGCGAGCACCTTCACGCCGTCGAGGTCCACCGCGCCTGCGGCCAGATCGACACCTGAGCCTGTCGCGAGCTTATCCTTGAGCGCGCGATTCTCCCGCTCGAGCGAGCGTATACGCTCGAGCGCTGCGCGCACCTTGCCGGCCGAGTCTTCCCGCGAGCCGTGCACGAGCTGCGCGACCTCGCCGAGCAGCGCGTCGACGCGTTGCACATAGTTGACCGCCGCCTGACCGGTGAGCGCCTCGATGCGGCGCACGCCAGCGGCCACGCCGGACTCGCTGACGATGTGGAATAGTCCGATATCACCGGCGCGCTGCACGTGCGTGCCGCCGCACAATTCATATGAGAAATCGCCGATCGAGAGCACCCGCACCTGCTTGTCGTATTGCTCCCCAAATAGCGCCATGGCACCGGCCGCGATGGCTTGCTGCGTGTCCATCACGCGCGTCGTGGCTTCGGCATTGGCACGGATCTGCGCATTGACAAGCTGTGAGACCTGCTCGAGCTGGGCGGCGCTGACCGGCTGGAAATGCGAGAAATCGAAGCGCAGTCGATCGGGCGCCACGAGCGAGCCCTTCTGCGTGACATGCGTACCGAGCACCGCGCGCAGTGCCGCATGCAACAGATGCGTCGCGGAATGATTGCGTCGTATCGCCTCGCGCCGCTCGACGTCAACCCGTGCGACCAGCACAGCCCCGAGCCTCACAGTGCCTGCAAGTACCACGCCGCGGTGCGCGTGCGCCGCGCCAATCTTGTGCGTGTCCTCGACATCAAAGCGCATGCCGTCGGCGCCGGATAGTTCACCGCTGTCGCCAACCTGTCCGCCTGCCTCGGCGTAGAACGGCGTGCGATCGAGCACCACCTCGCCACGCTCGCTGGTGTTGAGGGCCTCGACGTGCGCACCCTCGCGCAACAGCGCAAGCACGCGGCCCTCGCTCTTGAGCTCTTCGTACCCGCGAAACTCACTGCGCTCCTCGATCTGCGTCGTGGCTCGTTGCTCGACGCCGAATTTGCTCGCCGAGCGGGCGCGCTCGCGCTGCGCCGCCATCTCGCGCTCATAGCCATCCATATCTACTTGCAGAGCGCGCTCGCGCGCGATGTCGGCCGTCAGATCCGGCGGAAAACCGTAGGTATCGTGCAGCAGAAAAACCAGCGCCCCGGGCACGGTTTGCCCGCCCAGCTCGCGCATGCGTGCATCGAACTGCGCCATGCCTGAGACCAGCGTCTCGGCGAAGCGCTCCTCCTCCTGCCTGAGCACGCGCGCAACATGTTCCGCCGCCGCGGCAAGCTCCGGGAACGCATCGCCCATCAGGTTCACGTGGGTTGGCACCAGCAGATAAAAAAACGGCTGCGACTGTCCGAGCTGAAAACCATGGCGCACCGCGCGCCGGATGATGCGCCGGAGCACATAGCCACGACCCTCGTTGGAGGGCAGCACGCCGTCGATCACGAGGAAACTACAGGCGCGAATGTGATCGGCGATCACGCGCAACGAGGGCGAATCGAGCTGCGCACTGCCAGTCACGCGGCCGGCAGCCTCGATGAGCTTGCGAAACAGATCGATGTCGTAATTCGAATGCACGCCTTGCATGACCGCGGCCATGCGCTCGAGGCCCGCACCGGTATCGACCGAGGGCTTCGGCAATGGTGTGAGGCTGCCATCGGCCGCGCGATCGAACTGCATGAACACCAGGTTCCAGATCTCAACGTATCGATCGCCCTCCTCATGGGCTGTACCCGGCGGCCCCCCCGGCACCGATGGGCCGTGATCCCAGAAAATCTCACTGCAGGGACCGCAGGGCCCGGTGTCGCCCATGGCCCAGAAGTTGGAGGCTGCGCCCATGCGCGTTATGCGCGCCGGGTCGACGCCGATATCCTGCGCCCAGATCCGGGCCGCTTCGTCATCGTCCTGGAACACCGTGATCCAGAGCCGCGCTGGATCCAGCTTGAGCCGGCGCGTGACAAACTCCCACGCGAAGCCGATCGCCTCGCGCTTGAAGTAGTCGCCGAACGAGAAATTACCGAGCATCTCGAAGAAAGTGTGATGTCTTGCCGTATAGCCAACGTGCTCCAGATCGTTGTGCTTGCCGCCGGCGCGCACACAGCGCTGACTGGACGTCGCGCGTACGTAATCGCGCTTCTCCTTGCCGAGGAACACATCCTTGAACTGCACCCTGCCGGCATTGGTGAACAGCAGCGTCGGATCATTGCCCGGCACCAGCGATGAGGAGGGCACGACCGTGTGTCGCTGTTCGAGAAAGTACTCGAGGAACGCGCGGCGCACGTCGGCCGTGCTCATGTAGGCAGGATGCGGTGTCATAGTTTGCGCCGTATTTGGCAGCGTCAGTCCAGGTCGGCTACGACCTCGGCGCCCAGCGCCGAGCGGATATGATCGGTGGAAAAGCCGCGGTATTGCAAAAAGCGGGCCTCGCGCGCCTTTTCCGGCCATCGTTTTGGCACCGCGAGACCGAAGCGACGGATACGTAACTCACGCGCGAGTTGCGCCCAGTCGGCGCCTGCCAGTGCCGTCTCGATCAATTCGGCGCCGACGCCGAGTTGCTCGAGATCACGCCGGATACGCAGGGGCCCGAAGCCGCGCTCGGCCTGATACGACACGAATTGCATCGCATAGCGCTCGTCGTTGACATAGCCGCGCTCGATCAGCTGCGCGAGCACGCTCTGCGCGGTGGCGGACTCGAAGCCTTGTGCTACGAGGGTCTGCACGAGTTCACCGGAGCAGAAATCGCGCCGCGCCAGCAATGTCACGGCCGCCCTGCCGGCCGCGGCCGCATCGGCGACCTGGCTCGCGCTGACGCGACGCCTAGGCGGTGCTCTTTTCCTCAACACGCTTGGGGGGCAGCAGCTTGTGGCGGATCTTGTCCTCGATCTCGCGAGCCATGTCCGGGTGCTGCTGCAGGTACAGGCGCGTATTGTCCTTGCCCTGGCCGATGCGCTCGCCGTTGTAGCTGTACCAGGCGCCGGCCTTGTCGATGATGCCCTGGGCGGCGCCGATCTCGATGATCTCGCCCTCGCGTGAGATCCCCGAGCCATACATGATCTCGAATTCCGCCTCGCGAAACGGCGGTGCGACCTTGTTCTTGACCACTTTGACGCGTGTCTGGTTACCAACGACTTCCTCGCCGTTCTTGATGGCACCGATGCGGCGAATGTCGAGCCGTACCGAGGCGTAAAACTTCAGGGCATTGCCGCCCGTGGTGGTCTCCGGATTGCCGAACATCACGCCGATTTTCATGCGGATCTGATTGATGAAGATCACCATGGTATTGGAGCGGCTGATGTTGCCGGTTAGCTTGCGCAGTGCCTGCGACATCAGGCGCGCGTGCAGGCCGACCTGCAGCTCGCCCATCTCCCCTTCGATCTCGGCGCGCGGCGTCAGTGCCGCTACCGAGTCGATCACGACGACGTCGACCGCGCCAGAGCGCACCAGCATGTCTGTGATCTCCAGGGCCTGCTCGCCGGTGTCCGGCTGTGACACCAGCAGGTCCTGCACATTGACGCCGAGCTTTTCTGCGTAGGCCGGGTCCAGGGCGTGCTCGGCGTCAACGAATGCCGCGGTGCCGCCGTTGCGCTGAATTTCAGCCACGACCTGCAGCGTCAGCGTCGTCTTGCCCGAGGATTCCGGACCGTAGACCTCCACGACCCGTCCGCGTGGCAGGCCGCCGATCCCGAGCGCGATATCCAGCCCGAGCGAGCCGGTGGAAACCGATTCGACATCGTAGCTCGCCGAGTCATCGCCCAGACGCATGACCGAGCCCTTGCCAAACTGCTTCTCGATCTGACCGAGCGCAGCCGCGAGAGCCTTCTTGCGATTGTCGTTGCGGGTGTCATCCATCGTGGCGGTCCTTCCAGAAGCTGCGGCGGTTTGAGGGATACAGAATTATCCCACAACGCGCCGCGCGGCGCGGGTGCAAAACACGCGCAAAGACTTCGATAGAGTGCCGTCCGGATAGCTCAGGGCTGTGAGGCGCGCAGCGGCCAGCAGCCCAGCACCGTGTAGCGGCGCCTCTGCGCTGTTTCTGCGGAGTCCGCGCCAAGTTCATGACTTTGCGCCAGATAGAAGCCCCGCGCCGGCAGCGTTAGCCGCAATGCGGGCGCTCGCTCGGCCAGCAGCGACGCCTGCACACTCGCGGCGCGCAGCAACGTCATGTGCGCACGCCAGGGCTTGAGGTCCGGCTGCAGTCCAAGCTCGAGCGCCATCGAGCGCAATGTGCTCGCCAGCTCATTGGCCGCCGCAGGCGCACTGCTGCAGGTCGCCGCCAGGATGCGCGCGCGCGGCCAGTATTCGAAGGTATCGAACAACAATTCGAAGGCGGCGGACTCGATCGAAACCACGCGCTCGCGCAAACGCTCAACCATCGGCTCTTCGAGCACGCCCAGGAAGCACAGCGTTACGTGCAAATCAAATTGCGCCAGGGGCGAGCCGGCAGCGCCAGCCAGCAGGGGCTGTGCAGCATCGAGCAACGCCTCACACCATCCCGCATCGGGCCAGAGCGCAAAGAACACGCGGGGCAACGGCGTGGCCTCAAGGCGTGGCCAGCAGCAGTCGCAGCGCGGCGGCCACCGCGGCGCGACGCACGGCCTCGCGATCGCCGCTAAAGTGCTGCTCCAGCGCATCGCAGCTGCCATTGCGCTGTGCCAGAGCCAGCCAGACCAGTCCGACGGGCTTGGCGGCAGTGCCGCCATCGGGACCGGCCACGCCCGTGATCGCCAGAGCGAGCTGCGCCCCGCTGGCGTGCAAGGCGCCCGCGGCCATCTGCTCCGCCGTGGGGCGGCTCACCGCGCCGAACGTCTCGATAACGCTGGCCGATACCGCAAGCGCTTGCTCCTTCGCCGCGTTGGAATAGGTCACGTAGCCGCGCTCGAACCATTGCGAGCTGCCTGGAATATCGGTCAGGCATTTCGCCAGCCAGCCGCCCGTGCATGATTCGGCTACCGCCAGGCGACGATCTGTCGCCAGCAGGTGCTGCCCCGCCCGCTCGGCCAGCGCGCGCAGCGCCATGTCGCTGAGATCCTGCATGCGCTCATGGTAGCCTGTAAGCCTGCACATGAAGCGCAAGCTCATCAGCTCAGGCTCCCTGTTCGAGCAGCAGATCGGCTACTCCCGCGCCGTGGTCGAGGGCGAGTGGGTCTTCGTATCCGGTACGACCGGCTTTGACTATTCGAACGGCACGATCTGCGAGGCCGTGCTCGAGCAGGCCGAGCAATGTCTGAAGAACATACAGTCCGCGCTGCAACAGGCCGGTTCGAGTCTGGAGGACGTCGTCCGCGTGACCTACATCCTGCCCGAGCGCAGCGATTTCGCGCCGTGCTGACCGCTGCTGCAGTTATATTTCGGCAAGATCCGTCCGGCGGCCACGATGATCGTGGCTGGGCTGGCCGATCCGCGCATTAAGATCGAGATCGAGGTCACCGCGCGCAAAGCGCGCTGAAGCGCACCGGCGGCTCAGCCCGTGCGCAAGGCGGAGCGCTCCACGGCCCACACCGTGTAGCCCCCCGACTTTTCATCCGGTTGCAGTCGGATCAGCCCGCGCTTCTGCGCCTCGGCCAGCAGGTCATTGAACGAGCGAAAGCCATATGCGCGCTCGTTGAATCCGGGATGACGCCGTTTGATCGTCTGCTTGATCATCGAGCCCCAGATCGGCTCGTTCACGCCGCGCTCCTCGGTGACCGCATCGAGCGTTTCCACGATCATCTCGAGCGCTTCAGCCACTTCGGGACCCTTGTTCTCGCTGGCCCCGGCCGCGGCAGGGACGCTGGCCGCCGCAGAGGCGGGCGTGGCCACACGACGGCGCGACTTGCGCTCCCCGCGCACCAGATCGTCGTAATAGATGAATTCGTCGCAATTGTTGATGAACAGGTCGGAGGTGGAGTTCTTGACGCCGACGCCGATGACGGTCTTGTCGTTTTCACGCAGCTTGCTCACCAGCGGCGAGAAATCCGAGTCGCCGCTGATGATGATGAAGGTATCGACGTGTTCTTTCGTATAGCACAGGTCGAGCGCGTCGACGACCATGCGGATGTCGGCTGAGTTCTTGCCCGACTGACGCACGTGTGGGATCTCGATGAGCTCAAAGGCGGCCTCATGCAGGCTGCGCTTGAAGTCCTTGTAGCGATCGAAGTCACAGTAGGCCTTCTTGACCACGATATGACCTTTGAGTAGCAGGCGTTCGAGCACTTTTTCGATGTCGAAGCTCGGGTAATTAGCGTCGCGTGCGCCCAGTGCGATGTTCTCCAGATCGAGGAACACGGCCATGGTCGCATCGGATGTGGTGGTAGTCATTCGTTAATATCCCCGGGGCTCGGAACGCATCATGGCACTATCCTATCCGAGACCGCCCAGCGGTATCTGGCGGTGAGCTTTGCAGGGATCGAAAGCGATGAGTTCTGTCGATCATACCCCGATGATGCAGCAGTATCTGCGGATCAAAGCGCAGCATCCAGACGTCTTGTTGTTCTACCGCATGGGGGACTTCTACGAGCTGTTTTACGATGACGCGCGCCGGGCAGCGCAATTGCTCGATATCGCGTTGACCTCGCGCGGGCAGTCGGCCGGCGCCAATGTACCGATGGCCGGGGTACCGGTGCACAGCGTCGAGACCTACCTGGACCGGCTGGTGCGCCGCGGTGAGTCGGTCGCGCTGTGCGAACAGCTCGGTGATCCGGGCAAGAGCCGCGGCCCGATGGCACGCGAGGTCATACGCATTGTCACACCCGGCACCATCACGGACGAGGCGCTGCTCGAGCAGCGGCGCGAGACGCTATTGGCGGCAGTGTGGCGCGAAGGCGAGCGCTTCGGGCTCGCGTGGCTGGAGCTCGCGTCCGGTCGCTTCAGCGTGACCCAGCTCGGCGACGTGGCTGGCGTTGAGGCCGAATTCGAGCGCCTGCGTCCGGCCGAAATATTGTTGGCCGAGAACCAGGCTCACGAGCTCGCGACGCTCATGCGATTCGAGGCGGTGGTGCGCGCGCGAGCGCTCTGGCATTTCGAGCTAGCCACCGCTTCGCGGCTGCTGACCGACCAGCTCGGTACTTTGGATCTCAAAGGCTTCGGCGTCGATGAGTTGCCGTTGGCATTGCGCGCGGCCGGTGCGCTGCTGCAATACGTGCGCGACACGCAACGCTCCGCGCTGCCCCATATCCGCGCACTGCAGATCGAGCAACGAAGCGACGCACTCGAGCTGGATGCAACCACGCGACGCAATCTTGAGCTCGAGCACAGCCTGTCAGGCAACCAGCAGGCGACGCTGTTCGCGGTGCTGGACTCGACGATGAGCGCAATGGGCTCGCGCGCATTGCGACGCGCCCTGGCGCGGCCGCTGCGAGCGCAAGGGCCATTGCGCGAGCGCTACCACGCGCTGTCCGCATTGATCGAATCGCGACGCTTCGAGGCGGTGCAGGATCGTTTGCGTGGCATCGGGGATCTCGAGCGTATCCTGGCGCGCGTTGCTCTGCGCTCGGCGCGCCCGCGCGATCTCGTACAGCTGCGCGCCTGCCTCACCGCCTTGCCGCAGCTGCGCTCCGCGCTCGAGTGTTTCGATTCCCCGCTGCTCGCGATGCTGCGGGGCCAGATGTCCGAGCATGCCGAGCAACAGGGACTGCTGAGCCGCGCGATTGCCGCGCAGCCGCCCCATTTCCTGCGCGACGGCGGCGTCATCGCCGCGGGCTTCGATGAACAGCTGGACCAATTACGTGCGCTCGCGAGCAACACCGACGAGTTTCTCGTCGAGCTCGAGCGCCGTGAGCGCGAGCGCAGCGGTATTGCGAGCCTCAAGCTCGGCTACAACCGCGTGCAGGGTTTTTACATCGAAGTCGCGCGCGCCCATGCCGGGCGCGTACCGAGCGACTATCTGCGCCGCCAGACCGTGAAGTCAGCCGAGCGCTTCATCACGCCCGAGCTCAAGGGCTTCGAGGATAAGGTGCTGGGCGCCCGCGAGCGCGCGCTCGGGCGCGAGAAAGAGCTCTATGAATCGCTGCTCACGCTTTTGATTGCTTCCCTGGGCGAGCTGCAACGTACCGCCGACAGCGTGGGTCAGATCGATATGCTCGCGGCCCTGGCCGAACGCGCCGCGGTTCTGGGCTGGAATGAGCCGACACTGGTTGCCGACCCGCGCCTGCTAATCGAGGCAGGCCGCCACCCGGTAGTCGAGCGCTTTCTGGAGGGGCCATTCGTCGCCAATGACCTGTCGCTGCACGAAAACCGGCGCATGCTGATCATCACGGGGCCAAACATGGGCGGCAAGTCCACGTTCATGCGCCAGGTGGCACTGATAGTGGTGCTCGCGCACATGGGTAGTTTCGTGCCCGCGGCGCGCGCCGAGATCGGTCCGATCGATCGGATCTTCACTCGCATCGGCGCCGCTGACGATCTGGCCGGCGGCCGCTCGACGTTCATGGTCGAGATGACGGAGACCGCGAATATTCTGCACAACGCCAGCGATCGCAGCCTCGTGCTCATGGATGAGATGGGCCGCGGCACCAGCACGTTCGATGGTCTGGCGCTGGCACAGAGCGTCGCTGCGCACATCGCCACGCAGGTGCGCGCCTTCACTTTGTTCGCCACCCATTATTTCGAGCTCACCGCGCTCGCGGCGCACGTCGAGGGTTGCGCCAACGTGCATCTGGATGCGACCGAACATGGCGACTCGCTCGTGTTTCTGCACGCCGTGAAGGAAGGCCCTGCCAACCGCAGCTATGGCTTGCAGGTCGCGCAGCTGGCCGGCGTGCCGCGCGCGATCATCGCGGCGGCGCGCCAGGTGCTGCAGCAACTGGAGGCGCAGAGGGCCGTATTGCACGAGCAGCACGCGATCGCAGCCGCGCAGGCGCAGTTGCCCCTGCCGCCGCCCGCCCCGCGAGCCGATCCGGCACTCGAGGCAGCCCAGGCCATGCTCGCTCGGCTTGCCGCGCTCGAGCCCGATACGCTCAGCCCGCGCGCGGCGCTCGATCTGCTGTATGAATGGCGCCGGATTGCCCGCCGCGATGACGGGCTCACTGCAGCTTGAGCGGCGTCGGGCCGCGCTCGCTCGCGCCATCAGGTCCCGAAGCATCCCTCTGCAAAGAAATTGCCCGCTGCACGTGCGACTGTCGCCGATATCAGCATACCCGCGTGCGCGACGGGCACGGACAGCCAGCTCTTGGCGCCCTCCAGGCGCGTCTCCGAGATGCCGACGACGCCGTCGTTGGGCTCATCGAAGTTGACCAGCAGCTGCGCGAGCCCCGCGGGGAAGGTACCGGCGATGATGCCCAGTTCGCGCTCGCTGTCCCAGCGTCGCGAGCGTTCGACCAGCAGCTCCTCTCTCACGGCGTGGCCGAGCGCCCGACGACCCCAGGGCCAGGATCCGAGAGTGCGTACGGCACGCGAGCCGGCGCATGGCGTGCCCATAAACACCACGCGCCCGGGTTGCTCCATCGCGTAGTGCTCGAGGCAGCGCATGATGATCAGGCCGCCGAGGCTATGGCCCAGAAGATGCACCTGCGGCGCATCGATGCGCTCGATCAGCGCGCGCAGTGCCGCGACGATCTGCAGCATCGGTTCGTATACCGAGCGGTACCGGAACACATACGTGTGATAGCCGTGCACGCGCGCAAGACGGCGGCGCAGCAGCGCCGATTCGATGCCGGGCATCCACAGCCCGTGCACATAGATGACGGCCGCCGCGCTGTCGCCCGCGCCCACTAGCTCGCGGGCGGCGGCGTACGCACGCGAATGTGCAATTCGCGCAATTGCGTCTCGGAGACAGCGGTGGGCGCATCGGTCAAAGGATCGGCGGCGGTCTGTGTCTTCGGAAAGGCGATGACCTCGCGAATACTCTCGACGCCGCTCATGAGCATCGCCAGCCGATCCAGCCCGAAGGCGATACCGCCGTGCGGTGGGCAACCATAACGCAAGGCATCCAGCAGGAAGCCGAATTTGAGCCGCGCCTCCTCGGCGCCGATTCCGAGCAGCCCGAACACGGCCGACTGCATTTCCTCGCGGAAAATACGGATCGAGCCGCCGCCGACTTCCGACCCGTTGAGCACGAAGTCATAGGCACGCGCCAGCGCCTGCCCCGGCGCGGCCGCCAGCGCCGCCGGATCATCGCTCTGTGGCGAGGTGAAAGGATGATGCGTCGCCTGCCAGCGCTCGGCGCTCGCATCCCATTCGAACATCGGAAAATCGATGACCCATAAGGGCTGCCAGCCCGCACGCACGAGTCCCCGGTCCTGTCCGATCTTCAGCCGCAAGGCACCGAGCGCATCGCTGACGATCTTGGCCTGATCGGCGCCGAAGAACAGCAGATCGTTATCGCGCGCGCCGCTGCGCTCCAGAATGCCCTGCAGCGCCGGCTCGCTCAGGAATTTGACGATCGGGGATTGCAGCCCATCGCGGCCACGTGCGCGCTCATTGACCTTGATGTAGGCCAGGCCCTTCGCGCCGTAGCGCGCAACGTAGGCCGTATACTCATCGATCTCTTTGCGTGTCAACGCGCCGCCATCGGGCACGCGCAACAGCGCGACCCGGCCGCGTGCGTCCTGCGCCGGGGCCGAGAACACCTTGAAGTCGCAATCGCGCACCAGATCGGCCACATCGATGAGCTCGAGCGGCACGCGCAGATCCGGCTTATCTGAGCCATAGCGGCGCATCGCCTCGTGGTAACTCATGCGCGCAACGGGTGCGGGTAACTGCACGCCGAGCACCTCGCGGAACACCGTGCGCATCAGCTCCTCGATGAGCTGCAAGATCTGCTCCTGCGTCAGAAATGAAGTCTCGATATCCAGCTGCGTGAACTCAGGCTGCCGATCCGCGCGCAGATCCTCATCGCGAAAGCAGCGCACGATCTGATAGTAGCGATCCATACCGGCGATCATCAGCAGTTGCTTGAAGATCTGCGGCGACTGCGGCAGCGCAAAGAACTTGCCCGGGTGGGTGCGACTGGGGACCAGGTAGTCGCGCGCGCCCTCCGGCGTGGCCTTGGTCAGCATCGGAGTTTCGATGTCGATGAACCCGTGGGCATCGAGAAAGCCGCGCATCGAGCGCGTGATGCGATGACGCAGCCGCAGTGCCTGGCTCATGCTCTCGCGCCGCAGATCCAGATAACGATAGCGCAGCCGCACTTCCTCGTTGACAGTCTCATCGAGTTGAAACGGCAATGGCTCGCAGCGGTTGAGCAGTTCCAGCTCGGTGGCCACGATTTCTACGCTGCCGGAGGCGAGGTTGGCATTGACCGTGCCGGCCGGCCGCTCCTGCACCGGGCCGCGCGCGCGCACGACAAACTCATTGCGCAGTTTTTCGGCCGTGGCGAACAGCTCCCGCTGTTCCGGATGCAGCACGATCTGCACCAGGCCCTCGCGGTCGCGCAGGTCGACGAAAATCACGCCGCCATGATCGCGACGGCGATGCACCCAGCCCGCCACCGTCACTTCCTGGCCGAGCAGTTGCTCGTTGATCTGTCCGCAATAGTGAGTGCGCATATGCGGGGAGCGAATCAGGGCGCGGGCACGATGGCCGCAGCCACGGTGGCCGCCGGCACGGTGGGCGCAATCACGCCGAGCGTCACGATCATCTTCATGGCCGCATCGACGCTCATATCGAGCTCGATGGCCTGCGAACGCGGCACCAGTACGATAAAGCCCGAGGTTGGAATCGGCGTGGTGGGAATGAACACGCACAGCTGCCCTTCGTTGCCCAGCGATGGCGTGACCCGAACGTCCGAGGCGGTCTGAAAGCCGATGCTCCAGAGGCCAGCACGCGGATACTCGATCAACAGTACCTTTTTAAAGGAATTGCCAGAGCTCGACAGGATCGTAGTGGAGAAGCTCTTCACCCCGCCGTAGATCGCACGCACGAAGGGAATGCGGTTGAGCAGATCGTCCCAGGCGCGCACGAGGCTGCGACCGACGATGTTCGTGACCAGCAATCCGGTTGCGAGCAGCAGCAGCACTGCCAGCACCGCCCCGAGCCCTGGTATGTGCACGCCGAGCAGCGTTTCGGGCTGCAGTGAGTGCGGCAGCAACAACAAAGTCTGGTCCACGAGGCCGAGAATGAAACGCACCACCAGCACCGTGGCAATGATGGGCAGCCATACCAGCAGGCCTGCGATCAAGTAGCGGCGAACGATCAGCCTGAGCACCTCGCCGCTCAACGGCCCCTCCGGCCTCTGGCGCCCCTGGAACGCGACTTGCCCGAGCCGCGTGCGCCCGATGCGCGCGCCGGCGCAGCGCGCCGCGACGGCGGCTTGGTCTTGCTTGCGGTCTTCAGCGCTCGCGAAGCCTTGCTCGAGGGGGCCGGGGATTTTGCCGCGCTGGCGCTGGCGCGCTCCGGCGCCGCACCCTTGGCCGCCGCCGCGCCTTTGTCCGCTGCGGCTTCGCTCGTGGCGGCGTTGCTCGCGCTCTTGGCCTCGCTCTCAGCGCTGCTCTTCTCGCTCTTCTCAGGCGCAGGCTCGCTGGCCGCCGGCTCCTTCTCGCCCGCCAGATTGCGCTTGGATTCCTGGTCGGACTTGAAATCGGTCTCGTACCAGCCCGATCCCTTGAGCCTGAACACGGGCGCTGAGATCAGCTTCTTGAGCGTGTTTCTGCCGCAGGAAGGACATTTTGTGAGGCGTGCATCGCCAATCTTCTGCATGACCTCGAGGTAGTAGCGGCAATGGCTGCATTCGTATTCGTAGACGGGCATGGCGTGGATTGTGCGGTGAGTTTCAGACGCGGGGATTATAGACGAGGCCGCCAATCCGGCCCGGATGAGCGCTTTAGTCGTAGCGCACGACCGAACGCAACGCCAGTGCGCCGGACGTGAACTCCCCGCACAGTCTCAAGTCGATCAGGGCGGCCAGGCCCATGACCTCGTAACCGGCCGGCACACACAGCTGCGCGGCGGTAGCCATGGTGCCGCCGGTCGCGAGCACATCATCGATCAGGAACACGCGGCCGCGGCCGGACTGCATTTCCAGCACGCCGCTGCCGTATTCGAGCGCGTAGGCGGCGGCGACGACGGGCGGGGGCAATTTGCCCTGTTTGCGGATCGGCACGAAACCCTTACCGCGGCGGGCCGCCAGACCGGCCGCGAGAATGAAACCGCGCGACTCGATGCCAGCCAACGCTTCCACCTGACTCCACTCGCGCTCATCGAACAAAGCCTCGAGCACATCGAGGGTCGGATTGAAGTGCGCGCGCAGCAGCGGCGTGATGTCGCGAAACAGGATGCCTGGACGCGGAAAATCGGGCACATCGACAATGTGACGCTTTGGATCAAACATGGTCCCTCCGCCCGCAAGCTTAGCTGCTTGCGCCGCCGCGCGCGCTAGGACCTGACGGCTCGCAGCGGCCGCTTTTTCTCAAACACGAGCTCTGCGCCGCGCACACTCACGCGCACGGTATCGCCGGGCATCAGTTCGTTGCGCAAAATACGCTGTGCCAGAGGATTCTCGATCTGCTGCTGGATCGCGCGCTTGAGCGGGCGGGCGCCGTAGACCGGATCGAACCCGCTGGCGCCGATCAGATCGAGCGCCTCCTCATCGAGCTCGAGCTGCATGTTGCGCTCGAGCAGGCGTCGGCGCAGGTAGTCGAGCTGAATCTCGATGATTGCGCGAATCTGCGCGGTGCCTAGCGGATGGAAGACGACGATGTCATCGACCCGATTGATGAACTCGGGCCGAAAGTGCTGCTGCACGGATTCCATCACGGCGCTCTTCATGCGCTGGTAATTGCCCTCGCCGGCCATCTCCTGGATGACCTGCGAGCCCAGGTTTGAAGTCATGATGATCACGGTGTTGCGAAAATCCACGGTGCGGCCCTGGCCATCGGTGAGACGGCCGTCATCGAGCACCTGCAACAGGACGTTGAACACATCCTGGTGCGCCTTCTCGATCTCATCGAGCAGCACCACCGCATACGGCCGCCGTCGCACGGCCTCAGTCAGGTAGCCGCCCTCCTCGTAGCCGACGTAGCCGGGAGGCGCCCCGATCAGGCGCGCGACCGAATGCTTCTCCATGAACTCGGACATATCAATGCGCACCATGGCCTCTTCGGTATCAAACAGAAACTCGGCGAGCGCCTTGCACAACTCGGTCTTGCCCACGCCGGTAGGGCCCAGGAACAGGAACGAGCCATTCGGCCGGCGCGGGTCCGACAGGCCCGCGCGCGCGCGGCGGATCGCGTTCGAGACGATGCGCACGGCCTCATCCTGGCCAACCACGCGCCGCTCGAGCGCCTCTTCCATGCGCAGCAGTTTTTCCTTCTCGCTCTCGAGCATCCGCGAGACTGGAATACCAGTCCACTTGGACACGACCTGCGCGATCTCCTCCTCAGTAACGCTGTTGCGCACCAGCTGCGGCAGCTTGTGCTCTGCGCTTTGCGCCTGCGCGGCCTGCGCGAGCTGCTTTTCGAGCGCCGGAATACGCCCGTACTGCAGCTCGGCCATGCGCGCGAGGTCACTGGCGCGGCGCGCCTGCTCCAGATCCAGGCGTGCGCGCTCGAGCTCCTCCTTGATCTGCGTCGCGCCCTGCAGCGATGCCTTCTCCGCCTTCCAGATCTCCTCGAGATCGGCGTATTCCTTCTCCAGTGCGCTGAGGGTCTCCTGCAGCGTGGCCAGGCGGCGCTTGGAGGCCTCGTCGCCTTCCTTCTTGAGCGCCTCCTGCTCGATCTTGAGCTGGATGATGCGCCGCTCGAGCCGATCGAGGGCTTCGGGCTTGGAATCGATCTCCATGCGAATGCGTGCCGCCGCCTCATCGATCAGATCGATCGCCTTGTCGGGCAGCTGGCGGTTCGTGATATAGCGGTGCGAGAGCGTGGCCGCAGCCACAATCGCCGGGTCGGTGATCTCGACGCCGTGATGCACCTCGTAGCGCTCCTTCAGGCCGCGCAGAATGGCGATCGTGTCCTCGACCGAAGGCTCATCGACCAGTACGGTCTGGAAGCGACGTTCGAGTGCGGCGTCCTTTTCGATGTACTTGCGGTACTCATCGAGCGTCGTGGCGCCCACGCAGTGCAGCTCACCACGCGCCAGCGCGGGCTTGAGCATATTGCCGGCATCCATCGAGCCCTCGGCTCGCCCTGCGCCCACCATGGTATGCAGCTCGTCAATGAACAGGATCACCTGGCCCTCCTGTTTGGCCAGGTCGTGCAGTACCGCCTTGAGGCGCTCCTCGAATTCACCGCGAAACTTGGCCCCGGCGATCAATGCGCCCATATCGAGCGCGAGGATGCGCTTGTGCTTGAGCCCTTCGGGCACCTCGCCATTGACGATACGCTGCGCCAGACCCTCGACGATGGCGGTCTTGCCCACGCCAGGATCACCGATGAGCACCGGATTGTTCTTCGTGCGTCGCTGCAGCACCTGGATCGTGCGGCGAATCTCATCGTCGCGGCCGATGACCGGATCGAGTTTGCCTGAGCGCGCCCGTGCCGTGAGATCCACGGTGTATTTCTCGAGCGCCTGGCGATTCTCCTCGGCGCCTGGGTCCTCGACCTTCTCGCCTCCGCGCACCTCCTCGATCGCCTTCTCGACCGCGGCGCGGCGCGCCCCGCTGTCCTTGAGTGCCTTGGCGAGCGCACCGCGGTCCTCGAAGGCCGCAAGCACGAACAGCTCGCTCGAGATGTATTGATCGCCACGCTGCTGCGCGAGCCGATCGGTCACGTTGAGCAGCCGGCTGAGCTCGTTCGAGACCTGCACATCCCCGCCCGTGCCTTCGACCTTCGGCAGGCTGTCGAGGATGGAGTTGAGCAGACCGCGCAGCCGGTTGGCGTCAATGCCGGCCTTGAGCAGCAGCGGGCGCACGCCGCCGCCCGGCGCGTCGAGCATGGCAAGCAGCAGGTGTGCCGGCTCGATGAACTGGTTATCGCGGCCAACGGCCAATGATTGTGCATCGGCCAGGGCCGACTGGAAGCGGCTGGTCAGTTTATCCATGCGCATGGGACTTAATGTCTTGGGGGTTGGCGCAGCGAATTCAAGCCGATCCGGGTCATTCCTGCAGCCAGATCAGTGCCGCCATGCGCCCGGTCGCCCCGTCGCGGCGATAGGAGTAGAAGCGCCGCGGCTGCTCGTAACAGCAGCTGGCATCGGCCGCTATCGCCTTCAGGCCGAGCGCGGCCAGGCGCATGCCCGCCAGGGCACGCAGGTCGCAGAGCCAGCGGCCACGCTCGTTGGGCGCGAAGGCGAGCGCTGCGGCCGCATCCTGCGCGACGAACGCCTCGCGTACCTCCTCGCCGACCTCAAAGTGCCTCGCTCCGATCGATGGCCCCAGCCAGGCGTGCGGTGGCTCCGGCGCAGCCAGCGCCGCGATCGTCGCCTCGAGCACGCCGGCAGCCAGTCCTCGCCAGCCCGCATGCGCTACCGCGATCGCCCCGCCGTCGCGGGTCGCGAACAGCACCGGCAGACAGTCCGCGACCAGCACCGCCAGGACTCGCCCGCACTGGCGCGTGACAGCCGCATCGGCGCGCGGCGCCACCCGGCCGTCAAAGCGGTCGGCGTCGAGCACGCCGATGCCATGGACCTGCTCGAGCCACAGCGGCTCACCCGGCAATGACAGCGCCTCGCGCAGCCGCCGCCGGTTTTGTGCCACCGCGCTTGCAAGGTCCCCGACATGATCGCCCAGATTGAGCGAGTCGTACGGCGCCAGGCTCGCCCCGCCGGCGCGCTGCGTGAACGCCGCCCGCACGCGGCTGGGCGCGGACCACAGCGGGCGCTCAAATGCGGGCATCTGCCGGCTCATCAGCGGCTCGAGCGTGCGCGCGTTGCGGGGCGGCGCGCATCGGCGCGCAAATGCTGCAGCAGCGACTGCAGATCGGCCGGCACTGGCGCCTCGAAGCACTGTGGCTGCCCGCTGGACGGGTGCAGGAAGTGCAGACGCTGCGCATGCAGCGCCTGGCGCCGAAAGCCCTGCAGCGCGGCGTTCATGGCGGGTGTGGCGGCGTGCACGAGTCGTCGGCGCGCGCCGTAGAGCGGATCGCCCACGAGTGGAAAACCGATGTGCGCCAGATGCACCCGGATCTGATGCGTGCGTCCGGTCTCGAGCTCTACCCGCAGCAGTGTGTGGGCCCGAAAGCGCTCCTCGATGCGATAGTGTGTGACCGCCTCGCGCCCATCCCCCCGCACCGCCATGCGCGTGCGCGCGCTGCGATGCCGGCCGATCGGTTGCTCGATGCGGCCGCCGCCGGTGGGCAGTCCCGCGCACAGCGCCAGATATTCGCGGCGCACCGCGTGTTGTGCGAGCGCAGCGACCAGGCGCGTGTGCGCCTCGGGCGTACGCGCGATGATCAACAAGCCGCTCGTATCCTTGTCCAGACGATGCACGATCCCGGCTCGCGGCACACGCGCGAGCTGCGGCTCGTGTGCAAGCAGCGCATTGAGCAGCGTGTGATCGCGATTGCCAGCCCCCGGGTGCACCACCAGACCCGCCGGTTTGTTGAGCACCAGCAGCGCCGCATCTTCATGCACGATATCCAGCGCCAAGGGTTGCGCCAGCGCGTTGCCCGCATCCGCGAACTGTGCCTCCACCGTGAGCTGCTCGCCACCCTGCACGCGCGCGCGCGCGCGGATCGGGCGGCCCTCGGCGCGCACCGCACCGGCGCGAATCCAGCGTTGCAGGCGCGCGCGTGAATACTGCGGCAGCGCCGCGGCGAGCGCCTGATCGAAGCGCAAACCCTTAGCGGAAGCCGGCAACTCGAGCACGTGGGTTTGGAACTCCGGTGGCATGGCGCGTGTCAGCTATACTTGGCCACTTGCGGCCACGGGTCACACGTCAAGGCCGCGCGGATCCCAACTTCATGAATTTTAAGGTCCACACTTGAGCTCACACGTCGGCGCGCAGCGCGCGGCCCGCAATCGCGCCCGCGTGATGAGCGCCGTGGCCCTGGCAAGCGTGGCACTGCTGTGCAGCTGTCACTCCCGGCAAGCGAGGGACCTCAAAAGGGCCACGGCCGCCTTGCTCTACGCCAACGCCCACCAGGCATTGCGTGCCAATGATATCCAGTATGCCATCAAGCAGTACGAGGCATTGGAGTCGCGCTTTCCGTTCAGTCCGCAGGCCCGTCAGGGTCGTCTCGATCTCATCTACGTCTACTACCGCAAGGGCGATAAGGATGCGGCCACCGATGCGGCCGAGGAGTTCCTGCGCGAGAATCCGACCCATCCGCGCGTGGACTACGCCTATTACATGGAGGGCATGATCAACTTCGAGCGCACGCCCTTCTCGATCGAGCGTTGGTTCGGGGTCAATATGGCGCGCCGTCCGCCTTCCACGGCTTTGAAGGCCATCACCGCCTTCAACAGGGTCGTCACACAGTATCCGAAGAGCGTCTACGCACACGATGCGCTGCGACGCCTGATCTATCTGCGCAATCGACTGGCCGAATACGAGATATTTGTCGCGCGCTATTACATCAAGCGTGGCGCCTACATGGCGGCGGCGCAGCGCGCGCAGGGCGTGATCGATCAATATGACGGTGCCCCGGCGCAACGCGACGCGCTGCTGGTGCTCGCGGACTGCTATCGGCGCGTCGGCCTCAATGAGCTGGCCGTCAACGTCGATCGTGTCTACCAGGCCAACTACGCCGCGGGCGCGCAGAGCGCGGCGGCATCCAGACGCCACTGGTGGACGCCGTGGCGCTGATTCGGCGGCGCGGCGCTGCTCAGCGCCGATAACCATTGGTGATCGGATAGCGCCAATCGCGACCGAAGGCGCGGGCGCTCACGCGTACCCCTGGAGGCGCCTGACGGCGCTTGTATTCGGCCCGCTTGACCATGTCGAGCACACGCGCGACCACGGCCCGATCGAAACCACGCTCGCAGATCTCCTCGACCGAAAGGTCCTCCTCGATGAATGCCTCCAGGATCGGGTCGAGCACGTCATACGGCGGCAGCGAGTCGGTATCCTTCTGATCCGGACGCAGTTCAGCCGTGGGAGCGCGCGTGAGCACGCGCTCCGGAATCACGCTCGAGAGCGTATTGCGGTAGCGAGCCAGCGTGTAGACACGCTGTTTGCTGCAGTCCTTGATCGGCGCAAAACCGCCGGCCATGTCGCCATAGAGCGTCGCATAGCCGACTGCCATCTCGCTCTTGTTGCCCGTGGTCAGCAGCATGCGACCGGTCTTGTTGGAGATCGCCATGAGCAACAGCCCGCGACAGCGCGCCTGAATGTTCTCCTCGGTCGCATCGGCAGCGCGCCCCGCGAACTCGTGCTCGAGCGCGTGCAACGTGGTTTCGAACATTTCCTCGATCGAGATCACGCTCAGGCTGACCGCCAGTGCGCGCGCCTGCGCGCTCGCGTCCTCGCGGCTCATGCTGGAGGTATAACGCGACGGCATCATGACCGCGTGCACGCGCTCCGGGCCGAGTGCGTCAACCGCGATCGCGAGCGTCAGGGCCGAGTCGATGCCGCCGGACAAGCCCACCACGGCGCCGGTGAAGCCATGCTTGTTGACATAGTCGCGCACGCCAATCACCAGGGCGCGATAGATGCTCTGATCATCCGACATCTCCGGCGCCACCTCGCCGGCAAGCGGCATCACGACGCCGTCGCGGCGCGCAAAGCTGGCCGCATAGAGCCCTTCCTCGAGTGCTGGCGCGCGCAGCGCCAGCCGTGCTTGAGCGTCCATCACGAAGGAGTTGCCGTCAAACACGAGCTCATCCTGGCCGCCGAAGAGGTTCACGTACAGGGCGGGCAGGCGCGTCTCCTGCACGCGCTCGGCGATGACCTGCTCGCGCTCGCGCTGCTTGTGGATCTCATAGGGTGAAGCGTTGATGATCAGCAGCAGCTCCGCCCCAAGCGCGCGTGCCGCCGCGGCCGGCTGTGGCTCCCAGGCGTCCTCACAGATCAGCAACCCGAGCCGATAGCCGTCGAAATCAACCACCGTGGCATCCGTGCCGGCCGTGAAATAGCGCTTCTCATCGAACACCTTGTAGTTCGGCAGGCAGGCCTTGCGGTGCTGCCCCAGCACGCGCCCGCCGCGTATCAGTCGCGCTGCATTGTAGATGCGCCCCTGATCGTATTCCGGGTAACCAACCAGCACGCCGACCTCAGGCACCGCCTCGGTCAGCTCCTGCAGCGCCTCCTCGATCTGTCGGCGCAGGCCGCGGTGAAACAGCAGGTCCTCGGGCGGGTAGCCGCACAGCGTGAGTTCGGGGAACGCGACCAGATCGGCCTGCAGCTCGGCGTGCGCGCGGCGCGCCTCGACGATCACGCGCTCGAGATTTCCGCGCACGTCGCCGACCAGCAGATCCAGCTGCGCCAGCGCAATAGTCAGGCGATCAGCGCGCACCATGGGTGCTAGGGGATCAACGATGCCGCGCGGCGCTCTTGCGCCGGCGCGTGCCGGCGCGAGGCGCACTCAACAATTCGGCCATCGCACTGCCCAGCTGCGCCGGTGATTTCACCGTACGTACCCCCGCAGCCTCCAGCGCACGATATTTGTCCTTGGCCGTGCCTTTGCCGCCGGCTATCACGGCGCCGGCGTGTCCCATGCGCTTGCCCGCGGGCGCCGTGACCCCGGCGATATAGGCCACGACCGGTTTGGTGACGAATTGGCGGATGTACTCTGCCGCGGCCTCCTCATCGCTGCCGCCGATCTCCCCGACCATGATGATGCCCTCGGTCTGCCGATCGCGCTGGAACAATTCGATGACATCGATGAAATTCATGCCACGTACCGGGTCCCCGCCAATGCCCACGCAGCTGCTTTGTCCCAGGCCATTGTTGGTGGTCTGAAAAACCGTCTCATACGTGAGCGTGCCCGAGCGCGAGACGATGCCGACACGGCCCTTCTTGTGGATGAAACCCGGCATGATGCCGATCTTGCATTCCCCCGGTGTGATGATGCCTGGACAGTTCGGTCCGATCAGGCGCGAGCTCGAGCCCGCGAGCGCCGCCTTGACCTTGATCATGTCGTTGATCGGCAGACCCTCGGTGATGCAAACGACCAGTTCGATGCCGGCATCGACGGCCTCGAGTATCGAATCGGCCGCGTAGGGCGCGGGCACATAGATCATGCTGGCCGTCGCGCCGGTGGCTCGCACGGCATCGCGCACCGTATCGAACACCGGCAAGCCCAGGTGCTGGCCGCCACCACGCCCCGGCGTCACGCCGCCGACGAGCTTTGTGCCGTAAGCCAGGCATTGTTCCGAATGAAATGTGCCCTGCCGGCCCGTAAAGCCCTGGCAGATCACCTCGGTGCGTCGATTGACGAGGATACTCATGCTGCTCGCGTAGCGCAGCGCCTGCGCCGGCTCATCAGGCGACCGCCCTCGCGGCCTTGCCGCGCCGGCTGCCCTGCGCGGCTGCAGCGACGACTTTGCGCGCCGCGTCCGTGAGATCCGCGGCCGCGATGATCGACAAGCCGCTCTGGGCGAGGTGCTCACGAGCCAGCTCGGCGTTCGTGCCTTCCAGCCGCACGACCACCGGTACGGCGACGCCGACGTTCTTGACCGCGTTCACGATGCCATCGGCGATCAAATCGCATCGCACGATGCCGCCGAAGATATTGACCAGAATCGCGCGCACTTTGGGATTAGATAAAACCAGCTCAAACGCCGCGGTCACGCGCTCGCTGGTGGCGCCACCGCCGACATCGAGGAAATTCGCCGGCTGCCCGCCATGCAGTTTGATCAGGTCCATGGTCGCCATGGCCAGCCCCGCGCCGTTGACCATGCAGGCGATGTTGCCGTCGAGCGAAACGTAATTCAGATCGTGCTCGCTCGCCCGACGCTCCATCGGGTCCTCCTGGCCCACATCGCGCAGCGCGGCCATAACCGGCTGCCGGAATAGCGCGTTCGCGTCGATATCGAGCTTCGCATCGAGCGCGACGAGCGCGCCCTGGCGCGTCACGATCAGCGGATTGATCTCGATGAGGCTGGCGTCGCGCTCCAGATAGAGCCGATACAGCCCCAATGCGAGGGATTGAAACGCTTCGAGCTGCGGGCTCGCCAGTCCGAGACCAAACCCGAGCTGCTTGCATTGAAAAGGCTGCAGGCCGGTGACCGGATGGACCGTGAGCGAGAGAATCTTCGCCGGGCTTTTCTTCGCCACCTGCTCGATGTCCATCCCGCCGGCCGCAGAGGCCACGAGCGCGATGCGAGCGCGCTCGCGATTCAGGGTCAGGCTCAGGTACAGCTCGCGCTCAATGTCGGATGCGGCTTCAACGTAGACACGCTCAATCGGCAGTCCGGTCGCTGCGGTCTGCGCTGTCACGAGACGCTGTCCGAGCATCGAGGCAGCGGCGCTGCCCACCGCTTCCAGATCCCGCACGAGCTTGATTCCGCCCGCCTTGCCGCGGCCACCGGCGTGCACTTGCGCCTTCACAACCCAGGCTGCCCCGCCCAGGGCCTGGGCAGCCGCGACGGCCTCCTGTGGACTCGAGGCGACGCGCCCGTCGGGGACCGGCACGCCATAGCTGGCGAGGATCTTCTTGGATTGGTATTCGTGCAGATTCATCCGCTAGCGTCCGCTGCGCAACGAAAGGCAGCGGATTGTCGCGGAAAGCCGTGCCCGAAAGCTAGGGAAAGCTAGGCGTACTTATCGAACGCTATAGCCGCGTGCCTCAAGGCAGGCCGTCATCGCGCGCTGATAGTGCTCGCCGCTCGCGCCGTTATCAGCCCCTTGCCCGCCGGCACCGGCTTGACTGGGGTCGAACCCAGTCTGCCCCTTGGCCCAGTTGTGGCATTCGTAGCGGTCGGCGGCCTGCTGCTCCTGTGTCTGTCCATTACGCGGATAGATATAGAAGTTGTCTGCCGCTGGCGCTGCAGGAGCCGCCTGCGGGGTAGCGTTCGGTTGATCGGCACCGGGCGGAGGATCAACCACGACATAGCCGCCCTGATCCGGATACCACTGATAGTAAACATCATTGGCGTAGTAGTAGGGCAGGCCCCCGAACCAAACCGTGGTGTAGAACGGCGGCAGTACGGTCAGGAATAGCCCTATAGGCGGGCGCGCGACAATGAAACCGCCGGGACCTGGCGCATACCAGATCCCGCCATAGAAATAGTAGCGACTGCCGTGGAATGTGTAGGGCCGGTAGCCGGCCGGCAATTCGCGCACCACGCTGCCGCGTGCCGGGTAGTAGTGTCCATGGTTGAAGCGATTGTCGAGCACCTGGCCGCGGCCAGCCCGCGCATGCTCCTGAGCCAAGCCGGCGCTGGCGCCCACCATTCCCAGCACGCACAGCCCAACCAGCAGCGCCCCTCTGCATTTCTCGAGCATCATGGCTGCTGCCCTCCTCAGCTGATGGTGTAGCCGCGTGCGTCCAGGCACGCGCCGATCGCCCGCCGATAGTTCACATACCCCGCCTGAGCGCCCGCCTCGCTTTGATCGATGCGCGCCTGCGCATAATTGGCTTGCGCCTGCGCGTTCATGTCAGCCGCCGTGCCCACGGCTGCCCCGGTCAGGCCGCCTACCAGCAGGCCAGCCCCGGCCGCGCGAGGACCGGCGACGGCCGCGCCAAGAATCGCACCAGCGATCGCACCGACCGCGGTGCCGGTACCGGGCGGATTGGCCGGCTCGACCACGACGCGCTGACCGGGGGGCACACCGGGCCGGCTGGGATCGAAGCCCGACTGCTGCACCGCCCAGACATGACACTCATAGCGGTCTCGCTCCAGCTGCTCGGGACTTTGCCCATGCGCCGGATAAACCATGATTGGCGGCGGAGCCGGTGCATTCTGCACGACCACGCGTTGTGGGGGAGGCGTGACACAGGCGGTCAGTAGCGCGGCGAGCGCCAAAACGGACCCGGTACGCAGATTAAGTAATGAAGTGCGCATATGCTTCATACAACGACACAGCCTCCGGTAAGGTTGACAGGCCATTCCTGGCTACCTGAATACTTAGAGTGCGGCTTCAAGCGACAGTTTCAATGTCAAAAGCCCTTCCGTCATGAGTATCGCCTATGCGCCGCCCGAGGGCTCGATCCCAGCCCCCTCGGCGCGGCTGATCGGGCCCTCCGGCGAGCTGGCCTGGCGCGTAGTCGGCCTCGCTAATCTATACCGCCTGCTGCTGCCGCCGGTCTTGCTCGGGCTGTATCTGCTGACGCGGCCAAGCCCGACGGTCGGAGGCTACGATGCGCACTGGTTTGTCGTGGTCTGCGCGGCATACTTCGCCCTCGGCATGCTGTTCGCCTTTGGCCGGCGGGGTCACTGGCCCAGCCGCGGCGTGCTGGTCCTCTCCCACACCTTGCTCGACACGACGGCTGTGGCCGCCTTGCTGTACTGCAGCGGAGGCGCGGCGAGCGGACTGGGCATCCTGCTCGTCATCCCGGTCGGCGCCATGGCGCTGCTGGCCGACGCGCGAGGAGCCTTCGCCGTAGCAGCTATTGCGGCGCTCGGTATCCTGCTGCAACAGATCTGCTCGGTCGTCTTCGGCAATGCGCCGTGGGCCGACTATCCGTCGGCCGGCATGCTCGGCGCCGTGCTGTTTGTGGTCGCCCTGACGGCGTGGCCGCTGTCGAATCGCCTGCGCGAGAGCGAAGCGCAGGCTCGCCGCGCGGTGCTCGATCTGGCCAATCTCGCGCAGCTCTCGCAATACATCGTGCAGCACCTGCGCGAGAGCATCCTCGTGATCGATCCGAGCGATCGCATCCGCCTGATCAATGAATCGGCCGCACAGGTGCTGGGCGAAGCCGCGGCGGTGCCCGGCGCCCTGATCGGCGAGGTCTCACCGCGGCTGCTCTACCTGCTCTCGACGTGGCGCGGCAATGACAGCGCACGCCTCAGTGGCGAGGCCGAAACCCTGGTGGCTGCCGACGGTGCGCGCATGATCAGGCCGCACTTTGCACCGCTCGGTGACAGCGATCCGGCACCGGCCCTGGTGTTCCTCGAGGACATCGGCGAGCTGGCCGCCAAGGTCCAGCAAACCAAGCTTGCCGCCCTGGGCAGGCTGTCGGCGAGTATTGCGCATGAGATCCGCAATCCCATCGGTGCGATGAGTCACGCCGCGCAATTGCTCGCAGAGTCCCCGGATCTGCGTGCTGAGGATCGCCGCCTGAGTGAGATCGTGCAGACCAACTCCACGCGTGTCAGCGGCATCATTGATAACATCCTGCAGCTCTCGCGCCGTGAAGTCTCCAAGCCCGAGGCTTTGCGCCTGGGGGCCTGGAGCGCGCGTTTTCGCGAGGAATTCTGTGCCACCGAGCAATTGCAGCCGCAGCAATTGCGCATTGACCCGACCTCCGAGGACGTCGAGGTGCACATCGATGGCAGCCAGCTGCACCAGATCCTCTGGAACCTGTGTCAGAACGCCGTGATGCACGCGCTGCCTCACGCCGGCGGTGCGCCGATCGAACTGCGCTACGGCCGGCTCGGTGGGATGGGTCGACCCTATCTGCAGATCGCCGATCGCGGGCCGGGCATCGCCATGGCGGATGCCGAGCGCGTATTTGAGCCCTTCTTCACGCGCGCCCGGCGCGGCACGGGGCTTGGTCTGTTTCTGGCCCGCGAGCTGGCGGCCGCGAACCGCGCGACACTGCTGCACGAGACGCGCGAGGGTGGCGGCAGCATCTTTCGTGTGGTCTTCGCCGACCCGCGGCGCTGGCAAGATCTGTATTCCTGAAATCGCGCACGATGGCATTCGCATGTCGCTGAAGCCCACGGTACTGATCGTCGATGACGAGCCTGATCTGATCGAGCTGGTATCCCTCACGCTCGGTCGCATGAATCTGGCCAGCGCCTCGGCGCGCGATCTGGCCGGCGCGCGCGCCCAGTTGGCCGCGCAAAGCTTCGGTCTGTGCCTCACGGACATGCGCTTGCCCGATGGCGATGGCCTGGATCTGGTCGCCTACATCCAGGCGCAGCACCCCGAGTTACCCGTGGCCGTCATCACGGCACACGGCAACGTCGAGTCCGCGGTGCGTGCGCTCAAACTGGGGGCTTTCGACTTCGTCTCCAAGCCGCTGGATCTAGGCGTGCTGCGCAAGCTCGTCGCCACGGCCGTGAAACTCGCCGCCGGCGCGCCGGCGGCGGCCGTGCTCGAGGCCGCCGAGACGGGCGCCTACGCTTATTCCGGGCCGCGACTCATGGGTCGCTCGCGCGCGATGACCGCACTGCGCGAACTGATCGGACGCGTATCGCGCAGCCAGGCGCCCGTGCACATCACCGGGGAGTCGGGCACGGGCAAGGAGCTCGTGGCGCGGCTGATCCATGACAGTGGCGCCAGAGCGGACTGCCCTTTTGTGCCCGTGAACTGCGGGGCCATTCCCTCCGAGCTCATGGAAAGTGAGCTCTTCGGCCACAAGCGCGGCAGCTTCACTGGCGCCGTAGCCGACAAGAAGGGACTGGTGCAAAGCGCGGAAGGCGGCACCTTATTCCTGGATGAGATCGCCGATCTGCCACTGCACATGCAGGTCAAGTTGCTACGCGTGATCCAGGAAAAGGCGCTGCGCCCGATTGGCGAGCAGCGCGAAGTGCCGATCGACGTACGGGTACTGTCCGCAACCCACAAGCCGCTCGCCGAGCTGGTCGCGCAAGGTCGCTTCCGGGAGGATCTGTATTACCGCATCAACGTGATTGAGATCCAGGTGCCGCCGTTGCGCGAGCACCCCGATGACATCCCTGAACTGGCGGGCAACATACTGGCACGACTCTCGGCGCGCATCGGCCTGCGAGCCCCGCAGATCACGCCGGAGGCCTACGCCGCCCTGCAGCGCTACGCGTTCCCAGGAAACGTGCGCGAGCTTGAAAACATTCTCGAGCGTGCCGTCGCGCTCTCGGCTTCCGGTCAGATCGATGTGCACGACCTGCAACTGCGCGCGCTCAGCGCGGCGACGGCTGCCGCGGGGCTCGGCCAGGCAGACGGCGCCAACGCGAATGTGGCGCCAGCTGGCAGCGCTGTACTGGCTTCCTCCGCAAGCGTCGGCACGAGCGCGGCGCTCGAGGATCAGCTCGAGAGCATCGAGCGCGATGCGATCATCAAGGCGCTCGAGCAGACGCGCTACAACAAGACCGCGGCCGCCAGATTACTGGGCATGAGCTTTCGGGCCTTGCGCTATCGCGTCAAGAAACTCGGCATCGAATAGCCCGGTCTGACAGGCGAGTGACAATTCCTGTCACTTTTCGTCAGCCACTGACTCGAGGTGTCGCGAAAGCTGCCCTAGGCTTATGTTCAACGCGCATTAACTCCAATATAAACATAGAGATAGCGTCCGAC
>Ga0302314_10002934_pt1 | contig 31626 bp, 29 predicted proteins | sample III_Palsa_N2_3_FD_200533 | JGI IMG/M metagenome (GOLD analysis project Ga0302314, IMG submission 200533) | Peat permafrost microbial communities from Stordalen Mire near Abisko, Sweden - III_Palsa_N2_3 | ecosystem: Environmental > Terrestrial > Soil > Palsa > Peat permafrost | place: Sweden... | reverse complement strand
GCCGCCGCCACCCCGGACCACCCACCGTCCGCATGGCCAACAAACCCCGCCCCACCAGCACACCCACAGGCCAGCCACCCGAAAACCTCGAACTCGCAGCATGATCAAACTAGGCTACGTGGCATTGAATCCATGCTCGACGACTACGCGCAGACCGGCGACTTCCCGAAGTGGTCCGAGAACAACGGCGAGACGTACGTCATGGTCGGCGACCCGGCCGACTCGATCCTCGCGGACTACTACGCCTTCGGCGCGCGTGACTTCAGCGCCTCGACAGCGCTCAAGGACATGATCACCGAGGCCACGACCACGAACAACAACCGGCCGGGCCTCAACTACATCAACGGATCCGGCGCGATGGGCTACCTCCCGGCCGACGGGACGTACGGCTGCTGCAACTTCTACGGACCGGTGTCCACGCAGCTGGAATACGACGCGGCCGACTACTCGATCGCCTCGTTCGCCAAGGCCCAGGGCGACACGGCCGACTACACCACCTTCGCCAGCCGCGCGCAGAACTGGACCAACGTGTTCGACCCGGCCTCCGGCTACATGCAGCCGCGGCTGACCGACGGCGCCTGGCTGGCGGGCTTCAACCCGTCCAGCGGCTCCGACTTCGTCGAGGGCACCTCCTCGATGTACACCGGCATGGTCAACTTCAACCTCGCCGGGCTCGCGGCGGCCGACGGCGGCGCCGCGAACTTCAACAGCTCGTACCTCGACAACGTGCTCTCCGGCTTCGACGGCGGCAGCGGCAACGAGGCCGACTTCAGCAACGAGCCGAGCCTCGAACTGCCCTGGGAGTACGACTACACCGGCGAGCCGTACAAGACCCAGGAGACCATCCGGCAGATCCAGGACCAGATCTGGACCGACACCCCCGCGGGTCTCGCCGGCAACGACGACCTCGGCGAGATGAGCGCCTGGTACGTCTGGTCGGCCCTGGGCATGTACCCGGAGACCCCGGGCACCTCGACCCTGGCGCTGGGCAGCCCGCTGTTCCCCAAGGCCGTGGTCAGCCTGCCGAGCGGCAAGACCCTGACGATCAACGGCGACGGAGCTGCCGCCGCGGCCCCGTACGTGCAGTCGGCGACCTGGACCAGCGGCGCCTGGAACGACGCCTACGCGCCGACCACCGCGCTGACCAAGGGCGGCACGCTCTCCTTCACCCTCGGCACCACGCCGAAGACCAGTTGGGCGAGCCTGCCGACCGACGCCCCGCCGTCCGACTCGACGGGTGAGGCCTCGGTCGTGGCCGCCACCTCGCCGGGCGCCGGACTGATCCTCGCCCCCGGAGCCACCGGGAGCGCGAAACTCGTCGCCTCCAACCTGACCGGCAGCGCCACGAGCGTGACCTGGTCGGAGAGCGGCAGCGGAGTGACCGTCAGCCCGAGTTCGGGGACGCTGAGCATCCCGGCGAACTCGACCGCGAGCGTCCCGCTCACGGTGACGGCAGGTCAGACCGAGGGCGCCGACACGGCCACGTTCACGCTGGCCAACGGCAGTACGACCCTGTTGCCGAGCACGCTCAGTGTGGACGTGGCCACGGCGGGCGAGCTCTGGCCGTACTACACCAACAGCGGCATCTCGACCGACGGCGGCTCCAGCGCGGCCGACTACGACGGCGACGGCTACAGCTACTCGGCCAACGCCCTCGCGGCGGACGGCATCACGCCCGGCGCGACGATCACCTCGGACGGCGTCAGCTACACCTGGCCGAACGTGGCCTCGGGTCAGCTCGACAACATCGAGGCGAACGGCCAGACCATCCCGCTGCAGCCGACCACCGCGACGAAGATCGGCCTGCTCGGCAGCGCCACCAACGCCCCGACCGACGGCACCACCGGAACGCTGACGGTGAACTTCACCGACGGCACCGCGCAGCAGATCCCGGTGGTCTTCGGCGACTGGGCGCTGGGGGCGGGCACCGAGTCCGTTCCGGCCGGTGACCTGGTGGTCTCGGAGACCCCGTACCGTGACGCGGATGGCGGCAGCTCCAGCCAGACGCTCAACATGTACCTGTTCTCCGTGGACGGCACGCTCACGGCGGGCAAGACGGTCGCCAGCGTCACCCTGCCGAGCCCGACCAGCGGGGACTTCCACGTCTTCGCGATCGGTTTCGAGTAGTAAGACAGTAGTAGTCGGCAAAAACACCTCGGCTCCGGCAGTTCCCGCGCAAAGGGGGAACCGTCGGAGCCGAGGCTTGAGCCCCTGCGTGTCAGGGCCTCGCCACGTTCAGGAGCTCAATGCTCCAGACCGCTGATAGTCCTCGTTCGAGTTCAGGGTCTGCAGCTTGAAGTTGGTCTTCAACGTGCAGCACCTCCTTTCAGGCTCGGGTGTGGGGTCGCCCGGCATGGCCCAAGGTCTGCCGGGAGCTCAGGAGCGGCATCGAGCCGCAGTCTGACGTAGCCGCCGAGATCGAGAGTAGTACGCCGGCGGCTCCCGTGGCGAGGTCATTTGACAGCCGCAGGAGCTGACGGCCCGGAACGGCGACGCGGCCATGGTAGGGGAGCAGCTGCCAAGCCAGATTTTGCAGGTGTCGGGCGACCCGGTCCTCGTTGCCCTTTGTCGAGGTCAGCGCGCAGATCAGGCCCGCGCGTCCGTCGACCAGCCCCGGCAGCGCGACGAACGCAGGCGACGAGGCGCGGTCGATCAGCGCGGCATTGCGGGCCAGTTCGTCGGTTGGCCGGTGTCGGGCCAGAGCCCGGACCGCGTAGCCGATCCCGGCGCTGCCCGTCTCCAGGTTCAGCGAGATTCGCCCGGCCCGGCGGTAGACGAGCCCCGCGTCCGTGACCTTGGCTTGCGTCGACTCCCGAGCGAGCGCCATCGACGCCAGATCCAGCCAGCGTTGCTCGCCGCTCAGCTCGTGGAGCTGGACGAAGTACACGGCCATGCCCGCCGGACCGTTGAAGTCGCGACCAGCTCGACGACCTCGGCGTACTCGCCGTACGCAGCGGAAACGTGAATCTTCCAGCCCTGCTCGGGAAGCGGCCGGTCCGGCGGCAGGCACTGCACCCAGATGCCCGCCTCGCGCCGCCGCCAGCCGACCGGCAGCAGGTCGTCGGCGTCGGCGAGCGGGAAGCGGTCCTGAGCGTCCGGCTCGCGGCCGGGATCCTCGAAGAAGGCCGTGCCGGGCACGCAGAACCGCGCGTAGTCCGGAGCCCTCATCACGCAACACCCCAGATCCCCGACATGCTCGCCCGCGGCAACGGATCGATTGATCGCTCTTCAGTCGATTGCGAGTCTCTGCCGCGGCGGGGCGGCGAGCCAGGGGCTCCAGCTGGCAGCTAGTTGCCAGGCACAGACCTGACAGGTGAGCGACGCGTGTTGCCGTTGCGGCGTCAGATCGCGGGAGTGACTTCCTTCAAGTAGCCGTTGTCCAGCAGCCACAACACATTGAGCTGCGCCGGTGCGCCGGAGACAAGGTTGCCGTCGAGTTGGAACTGCAGGCCCCCTCCGGGCTGGTCGAACCACGCGGCGATCGGACCGCAGTCCACGTTGAAGGGTTTGAGGACCTCGTAGTCGTGATAATTGCACCCGGCCGCGGGGGTCGAGTCGAGGCTCGACGGCGGGATCGCGCGCTCGGCGTACGGGGTGCTGGCCGGGGCGAGGAAGGAGCCGTTGACGCTCCCGTAGCGGTCGATGTCCTCGCCGGGCAGCAGCGTCTCCGTCCACTCGAGCGGGACGGTGCCCACGACCACGTAACCGTTGTCCGGCGGGTAGATCCAACCTGCGGCGTTGCGGTACTCGGAGAGGAACTGCGTGGTGGTCTGCAAGCCGGTGCGCAGGTAGCCGGCCACCTGGTAGCCGACTGCTCCGGTCACCGGCAGCTGAGCCGGGCTGAGCAGCGAGTTGCCGTCGAAGTACGTGCTCGAGCACTGGTCGAGCGGCGTCGGGTCGGCCAGGGTGGTGGCCGTGGCAGCTCCGGCGCCGCCGAGCACGAGGGCGGCGGCGGCGGCCAGCGAGAGCAGGAGGCGGGGCTTGGGCACGAGGGCTCCCTGGAACGGCGCACGCCCCAGGCGTCACGCGTGATCGATGGTGGGCGTGACCAGGAAATCACCCTTAGTGACGGATCGTCAATTGATCATGCGCGACAGTCTGGAGCGCATCAGGGCACGTGTTCGTGCCCGCCGTGACTCAACCCGCCACGGACGCCCTGTTGACGTCGCCGTTCCGCCGCGCCCCGTCCGCCTCCGTATGGTCGTCGACGAACTCGACCACGGCCGCGATCACCGCCTCGTCGCGCAGAATCCTGTTGTGTCCCAGGTCGGCGGTCTCGATGATCCGCGAGCCCGGCCAGTGCGCGGCGAGGGTCCGGCCGGTGACGACCGGCACCACGGGGTCGTACGTGTCGTGCACGACGAGCGCGGGCGGCAGGTCGGCGAGGCGCTCGAGCACGGCAGGTTGCTCGAGCATGGCCTCGAGGGCGAACGAGGCGAGTTCGATTCCGGCCCGGCGCTCGCCGATCCGGATCATCCGCGTCCTGATCCGCTCGCCGAAGCCCAGCATGGTGGCCAGGATCCGGGTGTACGCGACCGGGTCGATCGGCGGCGCGATGAACACGGCCTTCTCCGCCCTCGCCCTCTCGGCCAGCACGATCGCCGAGCAGGCGGCGCCGAGCGAATGGCCGACGACCGCGTACGCCGGGCCGAACTCGCGGATCACCCCGGCCAGCGTGAGGCTGAAGTCCGGCAGCAGGCTGTGCCGCGAGCCGAGCGCTCCGGCGCCGGAGTCGCCGTGGTTCGGCGTGTCGATCAGCACGACGCGGTAGCCGCCCGCCGCGAGCCGCCGGCCGATCGGAGCCAGCTGTCCGCGCCGGCCACTCCAGCCGTGCAGCAGATAGACGATCGGACCGTCCTGCGGACCGAGCAGTTCGACCGTGATGTCAATGCCGCGCGGCGGCTTCGGCTTGCCGTCGCGGGTGGTCGGCCGCCGTCCGGTCCAGTCCGGCAGTGAGATCCGCACCGTCCGGACCTCGCCCGCGCCGCCCTCGCGTGACCGGGCCACGGCCTGGGCGTTCGGCCGCCTGGGTATGGACCACAGCTTCCAGGCCAGTTGCGCCCCGATCCCCGGCGCCACCCGCTCCAACACACCGAAGAGCGGCCGCAGCCTGGCCGCCTGGCGCTCCAGCGGATCACGCGGCTTCGCGCTCGTAGCACTCTTAGCGCTCTTAGTACGAACGGTCGTGCTTTTTTCCTGCGACGAGTTCACCGTGTCGCTCCTGTCTCGGGATCTCAGGCCGGGAGTGCGGGATGGGGCGCGGGCACGCGGGCCGCCGCGAGGATCGTCTCGAAGGACCGGCGGGCGCGCTCGCCGGCCTGGGCGTCGCCGAGCAGCCGGTGCGCGTGGAAGAAGCTGAGAATGATGCCGTGCAGGTCGAAGGAGAACTGCCCGGGGTCCGCGTCCGGCCGGAAATGCCCCTCGGACACGCCGGTGCGGAAGACCTGCATGATCGACTCGGTGTAGTCCCGGTGGTCGCGCACCAGTTGGTCGCGCACCGGCCCCGGCTGGTCGTCGAACTCGGCCGAAGCCGAGATGAACAGGCATGAGGCGTTCGAATACTCGCTGAGCGCGAGCCATTGATCGAACAGCGCGCGCACCCTGGGCTCGCCGCGCGGGGTGCGGATGGCCGGGCGGAGCACCTCTTCGGTGAACCTGTCCCGCGCGTACGCGAGCACCGCGAGCTGCAGCGCCTCCTTCGACTGGAAGTGCGCGAAAAGCCCGCTCTTCGACAGCTGCGTACGGGCCGCGAGGTCGCCGATCGTCAGCGTGGCCAGGCCTTGGCGAGCGGCCGTGTCCGCGGCCTGCGCCAGCACCGCCAGCCTCGTCTGCTCTCCCTTGCCCACCAGAACATTACAGCGCGATCGTTCGTTTTTCTCCAAGCCCCCGGCGCGCGGACCTTGACGCGCGGCGTACCGGCCGGAAATACTAAGCGGGCGCTTAGCCGAGGGAGTCTTAGCAGTGTCGAACGAGGAACGCGGGCGCCCCGGCCTGCTGGTCGACTGGGGCGGGGTGATGACGACAGACGTCTTCACCTCCTTCAACGCCTTCTGCGCCCGCGAGGGCCTGGCCGAGAACGCCGTCGCGCACGCCTTCCGCTCCGATCCCCACGCACGGGCCCTGCTCGCGGACCTGGAGACCGGGAGCATCGCGGAGCCGGAGTTCGAGCAGGGCCTCGCCGAGATCCTCGGCGTCCCCGCGCCCGGCCTGATCGGCCGCCTGATGCGGGATACGCGCAGCGAGCCCCGGATGCTCGCGGCCGTGAGCGCGGCCCGCGAGGCGGGCGTCGTCACCGGCCTCGTCTCCAACTCCTGGGGCGCCGGCGGCTACCCGAGAGAGCTGTTCGCCGACTTGTTCGACGGCGTCGTCATCTCCGGCGAGGCCAAGGTGCGCAAGCCCTCCCCGGAGATCTACCAACTCGGCGCCGAGGCCATCGGACTACGCCCCGACCAGTGCGTCTTCGTGGACGACCTGCGCGGCAACCTCAGGGCCGCGCGGGAACTCGGCATGGCCGTCGTACACCACGTCTCCGTGGACACCACACTCGCTCAGCTCGCCGAGATCCTCAGCATCGACCTCTCAGTACTATCCGACACCGCCGTCGAGGAAGGTGCGCCATGAGCCACTACCGCAGCAACCTGCGCGACCTCCAGTTCAACCTGTTCGAGGTCTTCGACACCGCCGACGTGCTCGGCCGCGGCCCCTTCGCCGAGCACGACCTCGAGGGCGCCCGGGACATCCTCGCCCAGGTCGAGCGGCTCGCCGTCGGCCCGATCGCCGAGTCCTACACCGAGTCCGACCGCATGCCGCCGGTGTACGACCGCGAGGCCAGGACCGTGGCCATGCCCGAGGGCTTCAAGCGCTCGTACCGCGCGTACATGGACTCGGAGTTCTGGCGGCTCGAAGTCCCCGCCGAACTCGGCGGCAGCCCGGCCCCGCGGGCGCTGTGGTGGTCGCTGATCGAACTCGTGCAGGGCGCGCAGGCGGCCGTGTTCATGTTCGGCGGCGGACCCGCGTTCGCCGGACTGCTCTACCGGCTCGGCACGCCGAAGCAGCAGCGCGAGGCCGAGCTGATGATCGAGCGCGGCTGGACCGCCACGATGGTGCTGACCGAGCCCGACGCCGGTTCCGACGTGGGTGCGGGCGTCACCCGGGCCATCGCGCAGCCGGACGGCAGCTGGCACATCGAGGGCGTGAAGCGGTTCATCACCTCCGCCGAGCACGACCTCGAGGAGAACATCGTCCACTTCGTGCTCGCCCGGCCGGAGGGCGCGGGCCCGGGCACCAAGGGCCTGTCCCTGTTCGTCGTGCCGAAGTACCACTTCGACCCGGCCACCGGCGAACTCGGCGAGCGCAACGGCGTCTACACGACGAACGTCGAGAAGAAGATGGGTCTGAAGGTCTCGACCACCTGCGAGCTGACCTTCGGTCAGGAGCGCCCGGCCGTCGGCTGGCTGTTCGGCGAGGTGCACGACGGCATCGCGCAGATGTTCAAGGTCATCGAGTCGGCGCGGATGCAGGTCGGCGTCAAGGCGATCTCGGCCCTGTCGACCGGCTACCTCAACGCCCTGGACTACGCCCGGACCCGCGTGCAGGGCGCGGACCTGACCCGCGCGACGGACAAGACCGCGCCGAGGGTCACGATCAACCAACACCCGGACGTGCGCGCGATGCTGATGCAGCAGAAGGCGTATGCCGAGGGCCTGCGCTCGCTCTACATCTACACAGCCGGCTGGCTCGACCGGGCCCTGCTCGCCGAGGACGCGGGCGACACGGACGCGGCGGCCCTCGCGCACAGCGTCAACGACCTGCTGCTCCCGCTGGTCAAGGGCTTCGGCTCCGAGCGCTCGTACGCCCTGCTCGCCACCAGCCTCCAGGTCTTCGGCGGCTCCGGCTTCCTGCAGGACTACCCGATCGAGCAGTACATCCGCGACACGAAGATCGACACCCTGTATGAAGGTACGACCGGTATTCAGGGCCAGGACTTCTTCTTCCGCAAGATCGCCCGGGACCGGCAGGTCGCGTGGACCGCGCTGAGCGGCGAGATCGACGCGTTCCTGACCGAGGTCGAGGGCGAGGACCGGCTCAAGGCCGAGCGCGCCCAACTGGCCGCCGCCCTCAACGACGTGCGCGCGATGGTCGCGACGATGCTCGACTGGAGCAAGGCGTCGCGGGAGCAGGCGAGCGAGGTCTACAAGGTCGGCCAGAACACGACGCGCCTGCTGATGAGCTTCGGAGACCTGCTGGTCGGCTGGCTTCTCACCCGGCACGCGTCCGTCGCGCTCAAGGCTCTCGACGCGGGCGCCTCCGGCTCGGACATCGAGTTCTACCAGGGCAAGCTCGCCGTCGCCCGGTTCTTCACCAGCACGGTGCTGCCCGAGCTGACCGCGCGTCGCTCGGTGCTCGAGCACACCGACAATGCTCTGATGGACGTGGCCGACGGCTCGTTCTGAGCCCACCCGGGAATGATCGAAAGGTAGAACGACGTGTACGCATGGCAGGCCACCACGCTCGGCGAACCGGAGCAGGCGCTGAGCCTGGCCGAGCTGCCGACCCCCGAGCCGGGCCCGGGCCAGGTGCTGGTCCGGGTGCTGGCGACGGCGCTGAACTTCCCGGACGTGCTCCTGTGCAAGGGCCAGTACCAGATCCGCTTGGAGCCGCCGTTCACGCCCGGCGTCGAGCTGTGCGGCGAGATCGTCGGCGTCGGAGCCGGCGTTGACGAGCGGCTGCGCGGTGCGCGCGTCGTCGGCAACCCGGTGCTGCCGCACGGCGCCCTGGCCGAGTGCACGCTGATGACCGCGGCCGAGGCGTACCCCGCCCCCGAGTCCCTAGACGACGCCGAGGCCTCAGCCCTGCACATCGCCTACCAGACCGGCTGGTTCGCCCTGCACCGCCGCGCGCACCTGCGGGAAGGCGAGACAGTCCTCGTACACGCCGCGGCCGGCGGCGTAGGCAGCGCGGCCGTGCAGCTCGCGAAGGCGGCCGGCGCCAGGGTGATCGGCGTCGTCGGCGGCGAGGCCAAGGCGCGCGTAGCCGAGGAGCTGGGTGCGGACCTGGTGATCGACCGCAAGACGGAGGACTTCGTCAAGGCGGTCAAAGCTTACACGGACGGCCGTGGCGTGGACGTAGTCTTCGACCCCGTCGGCGGCGACGCCTACACCGGCTCCGCGAAGTGCATCGCCTTCGAGGGCAGGATCGTCGTCGTCGGCTTCGCCGGAGGCACCATCCCCGCGCCGGCCCTGAACCACGCGCTGGTGAAGAACTACTCGATCCTCGGCCTGCACTAGGGCCTGTACAAGCAGCTGGACCCCGGCTCGGTCTGGGCGGCGCACGAGGCTCTGGCCAAGCTCGCCGACGAGGGCGGTCTGCGCCCGCTGATCAGCGAGCGTCTCCCGGTGAAGCAAGCCGTCGAGGGGCTGACGGCGCTGGGGGCCGGGACGACGACGGGGCGGGTTGTGGTGGTGGCGGGGGTTTAGGAGACTGCGTCGTCCTTCCTCGTACCTCGGTCGTCCTCCACGCGCACGTCCGATCGTGCTGAGGTGCCGCCGGCTCCCTGCGTTGGTCTGTGCAGGGGTACGAAGGGCGAAGTCAAAATCGAAGGCACCTCGCTATCGTTATGTGACAGCCGGTATAGGACGGGGAGAATCGATGGGCCGCACCGACTTCTTCGACGACGAGCGCGCTCCGGACGTGCGCGTGGAGGACGACCGAGGTACGAGGGAGGACGACGCAGTTCCCGTAGGAGCGGAGCGACGAGGGCGAGGGTTGAGAGGGACGGGTGGGCGGGCGAAGCAGCCCCTACTCGCCGCGGCCCTTGCCCAGCGCGAACAGGTTCCACGCGTAGCAGGCGAGCGCGACCATCGTCAGCAAGCCCATAGTCAGCGACGCGCTGTTCGCCGCGCTTGAGCTCTGGGCCGCGTTGACGAACGACGCGCCCGACATGGCCGCGCCCACGATGCACAGCCAGCCGATCGCGGACGCCAGTTTCACCGACGTGTCCGGCACGGTCAGCGCGAATACGATCAGCAGGCAGGCGTTGATGAACACGAGCATGCCGAAGCCCGCGTGGGTGGCGACGGACGCGGGGCCCTTGCTCATCGAGTCGCCGAACGAGGACAGCAAGCCCTTGCCCTGGTCGGCCGCGGGCAGCGTGCAGTAGATGCTCACCCAGATGCCGAGGCCGGTCTGCACGACGAGCAGCAGTACCTGCGCGAAACTGAAGTTCCGCACGCGGCGGACCGCCTCCGCGTGCCCGTCGGACGACGTGGCCTGGTCGGCGGCTTCGCTCGGCCCGACGGCTGCTGCGGACTCGCTCACGGGTCTCGCCTCTCACTACGCAAATGTGGCTGCTTGACGAAATGCAGACCCACTGTATTCGGTGGTTCGGCCGGTCCCATGAGCCGGGTCCGTGGTCCGATCGGTTACACCAAATCACCCAGCAGCTTGTAGTACCTGATCCGGTCCCAGTCCGGCGCGATGCCGTAGGCCTGGAGCAGCGGCTCGGTCCAGCCGGGGCCGTAGTTCCACTCCGTGCTCCACGTCGCGACGGCCAGGTCGGCCCAGCGGTCGGCGACGCCTAGGGCGTCGAGGTCGACGTGGGCGGTCCAGTGGCCGTCGTCGCCGATCAGGGTGTTGGGTGAGCAGGAGTCGCCGTGGCAGACGACGAGCTTGTCCACGGGAGGGATGTCGGCGAGCAGGTCGAGGGCGGCCTCGACGGTGAGGTGCCTGTGTTCCTCGTGCCAGTTCCGCGGGTCCTGCTTGCCATCCGCGGCGGCCTGCTTGGCGCGGGCGACGCGGCTTTCGGCGGACCAGTCGAAGGGGCACTCGTCCACCGGCAGGGCGTCGTGCATGGCGCGTAGGGCGGCGCCGATCTCGCGGACGGCGGTCGCCGGTTCCCGCCTCCACCGATCGTCCACCGCCGTGGTTCCCGGCAGTCCGGCCGAGACGAACCAGGACCCTTCGTCGTCCGCGCCCTGCTTGATCACCTGAGGCACGGTGATGAAACGTCGCGCCCACTCGAGCCGGCGGATCTCCTTGCCCAGGTCCACGCCGTTGCCGTGCGGCGTCCACTTGAGGAACTCGCGCGTGTCGCCCTCGCCGAGTTGGAAGGTGAGCCCGCCGGATCCGTTGACCCACACGGGCACTGTCTTGCGTCCGGCGGCCAGTTCGGCGACGACGCGGGGCGTGCGTTCGGTGCCGTCGGGGCGGTTGGGGAGGACCATAGCGCCAATTATGCTGGTCAAGACCGTCGGGGCGTCAATCGATTATTCGGCGCGGTTACAGTGACCCGTATGACGACCGGCGAAGCCCGTGACCTCCCCTCGGTGATCGTGTACGGCGACGCGGACGCGCCGCACACCCTCGACGTCTACGAGGACATGCGCTGCTCCTACTGCGCGGTCCTCGAACACGAACTCGGCGCCGCGATGAAGGCCTCGGCTGATCGCGGCACGTACCGGATCGCGTATCACGTGGCCAACTTCCTCGACCGCGGCAACGAGCACGGCGGATCCACGAACGCGCTCGCCGCCCTTGGCGCTGCAGCCTCGCAGAGTGTTGACCAGTTCGTGGCGCTGCGTGTGGCGCTGCACGACTACCGCAGGCAGCACGGCACCGAAGGTTTGGCGGAACAGGACGTGATACGCGGGATCGTCGCACAGACAGCCCACGTGGACTTCCTCGCCGTCGGCCAGGCGATCAACGAGGACCGGTATCGCGCCTGGGCACTGACCACCGGCCCGGCCTCGCTGGCCGCGCTGCGTGCCGAGTGGGAAGCGGCGGCGCTCCCGGGACGCGCGGGGACTCCGGCGGCGTTCCTCGACGGAAAGGCGGTCGAAGTGCTGACGGAACAGGGGGATCCGGTGAGTGTGGAGGAGTTCGAGGCGAACGTCGCGGCGGCGTTGAAGTAGGCACGCGTCGCTAGTCGTTGATCAGGCTTTCGAGCAGCGCGCGGTAGTGGTCGAAGTCGGGGACCTGGAGGTCAGGGTCCTTAGCCGTCTCGTCCCAGCGGCGCAGCGCGACGGCGTCTTTCGCGTACGGGCCGCTCTCGAACTCGGCCGCATCGTCTGCGTTCATCGGGCCGCCCTGCACGCTCAGCGTGTAGACGGACGCCTCGGACAGGCGGTCGAAGTAGTCCGGTTCGACGGCGCAGAGGTAGCGTTTGGCGGCCACGTGCAGCCGGACCGGCTCGGTGACCGCGTCCGGGAACCAGGCTCCGAGCCAGTCGGCGCCCGTGTGGCTGTGCCGGTTGTCCGTCCCGGCCATGAGCTCCGCGCCACTGATCTCGCCCGCACTGTCACTTTTAAAGAGGTGACCAACGTCGTGCAGCAGCGCCGCCGCGATCAGAGCACTCGACGCACCCGCCGCCTCCGCGCACGCCGCGGCCTGCAGCATGTGCTCGGCCTGCGTGACGGCCTCGCCGAGGTACTCGCTCCCGCCCTGCTCCGCGAACAGGTCGGCGAGCAGGTCCACGATTTCGGTCGGATCTCTGTCGGTCATCAGTAATCTCCCAGCTCACGTAAGGTCGCGCCGCAGCACGCCGAGGGCGCTGGCGGCGGAGTCGAGGTCGGCGTAGCAGCCCTGCAGGTGACGGTTCCCGCCCGCGGTGAACCCGGTACGGGCGTGCAGTGTACGGGTGTTGTCGAAGATGACACAGTCGCCCGGCTCGAGGCGGAAGTTGAGCTGCGCGGCCTCGTCATACAGGAGTTCGGCGAACGCGCGGTACGCCGCGTAGAAGCCGGCGATCTCGTCCGGCGGCAGCGCGACGGGACGCATCGAGCGGTTGTTGAAGCGGATCTGCTTGATCCGGCCGATCGCGTCGAGGCCGATCAGCGGGTTGGTCGCGGACAGGTCCGCCTCGCCGTCGACGTAGCGGAACGTGACCGGCGTGCGCGTGAGCACGTCGAAGGCCTCCGGGTGTACCTCCCGCAGGCGTGCCGCCGCCGCGAAGCCGTCCACGAGGCCCGAGTCGCCGCCCTGGGCCGCGTTCGTCAGGCAGTGCAGCAGTTGGATCGTGGGGACCGGATCGCGGTACGGGTTGTCGGTGTGCGGCGTGATCGGCAGGGAGCTGAACGCCAGGTTCGCCGGGTTCTCCTCGACGCGCACCTCGAACAGGTCGCCATAGTTCGTCACGCGCACGAAGCCGAAGGCGCCGGCCACGTCGAGCACCGCGCGGTCCCGCACTGGCACGCCGTGGATCAGCACGAAGCCCTTGACCAGCAGCGCTTCCAGGCAAAGCGCCCGCTCGGCCGGGTCGTGGGCGAAGGCCTCCCAGGTCGCCTCGGGAATCGCGTCCGCCAGGTCGGCCGCCCGCCGCCAGAGGACCTTGGCATTTTCGGCCCGGTCATCGTGCGGCAGAGCGCGGCCGGGCTGGTGTTCTTGCAGCCAGGCACGCTCGTAGCGCGACTTGTGGCCGTCCGGCGCGAAGACGACGGTCAGGGCTCCGTCGTCAGGATCCTGATCGAAGTGCTCGATGGCCAGTTCGCCGGCCCGAGGCAGGTCGGTGATGGTGAAGAGCTTCTGGCCGCTGCCGGGCAGCGTGCAGTCGGTGCACGGGCAGTTGTCGCGGAGCCAGACGGCCGGGTAGCGGGCCCCGTCGGAGAGTATGAGTTCGGGCAACGCTGCGGTGGGCATGGATCAGTTCCCTGTCGTCGTTATCGTCGGCACGGCCCGGTCGCGCACCAGCGGCGAGAGGGCGATGGAGTTTCGGATAGTGAAGGCGACGCTGTCGCCGAGGTAGCGATCCTCGGACCATTCGAGGGGCCGGCCCTGCGGATCGGTGGCCCTGCGGCGCTCGCGGAGCAGTGCGAGCCCCGGCTCGATCTCCAGCAGCCGCGCGTCGTCCGGGCTCGCGTTGACGGCGTCGATGGTGTGCTCGGCGTGCGCGAAGACGATCCCGTGCTCCTCGAGTCGCTCGCTGATCGACTCGCGTTCGAGATCCACGAAGGAGAGCGGCAGCCCGGCACGCTCGACGTAAGCCGTCCGCTCGATCATCACCGGCACGCCGTCGAGCAGCCGCACCCGCACGATGTAGACGAGCGGGTCGCCGGGGGACAGGCCGAGCTCGCGCGCCTGGATCTCGGTCGCGGCGCGCCGTTCGAGCAGGTCCACCCGCCCGGTCGGCTCCGCGCCGATGGATCGGGCCCAGCGGGAGAACGAACGCAGCTCGCCGAAGTTCTGCAGCCGCGGTTCGGCCAGCACCGTGCGACGCGCGCCCTGATGCGAGGCGATCAGGCCGTCCTCGCTGAGCACGGCCAGCGCGTGCCGGATCGTGCTGCGCGCCATGCCGAAGCGCTGCGCGAGCTCGTTCTCGGAGGGCAGCCGGGAGCCCGGCGGGTAGGTGCCGTCGCTGATCGCGCGGCGCAAGCGCAGCGCGACGTCCTGGTACAGGGACGCCTTCTCGGCCGTCATGAACGGAACCCTCCGGGTACTCAACCGCATCCGCATCTGCGTCTTACTTGTAGGTACAAGCTACAACTTGACCCTACAAGTTGTCGAGGGCGGGCGGCGATCGGGTCCATGCGTAACGCCCGAGTGAGCGTGTTGAGTATTTCGAAGTGCAGGGAAAGCGGAATTCGATGACGGATATTGCCTGCCGATCTCCGATATGAGAGCATGGCGACGCGGACGGTAATCGCTCGAGCACACCCACATTTGCCGATCGATTGCCGGACTCACCGCGGACTTCGCCCACGCCCGGGAAACGCCCCAGGTGGTGGGTTGCGTTTCATTGTGTTCGAGGGCTGGCGGACGTTGCCCGCGGAGAATTGTTGAAGCACGAATCTTTGGGATTCGGTCCCGAATTAATGCGATTCTCCCGTTCGTCGAACTTCGCGCACCGGATGGAAAAGAGCTCCACAACCATGACCTCGAAGCACGTGCTGGTGATCGGTGGCCGCGACGACCTGCCGCTGGACACGATCGAAGATCTGGGCCTGCGGTACTCGATGGTTCAGCTGCCCGCGCTGGTGGCCGAGCGGCAGTACCGGGGCGCCGAGCGCTACGCGGTGCTCGACTACACCGACGTCGACGAGCTGATCGCCGTCGCCATGGGCTGGCACACGCTGGACCGCTTCGCCGCCGTCGTCTCCTTCACCGAGGACGGCCTCGACCCCGCCTCGCGCTGCGCCGTCGCGCTCGGCGTGCCCGGGGATAACCTGGCCGCGGTGCGCGTCACCCGCGACCGCGGCACGGTCCGCGAACTCGTCGAGCGGCACGGCCTCGGCAAGGTGCGCCACCGCGTCTGCTCGGGGGTCGAGGACGCCCGGGATTTCCTGCGCGAACAGGCCGGCACGCCGATCGTGATCAAGCCGCTGGACCGCTTCCTCGGCGAGGGCGTGCACCTCGTGCAGAGCGAACGGCAGCTCGAGGAGCACTGGCCCTGGATCAGTGCCCTGACCGATGGCGACGCGGTCCTCGCCGAGGAGTTCCTGACCGGCCCCGAGTTCGGCGTGCAGACGATCTCGCTCGGCACCGGTCACGAGGTCGTGCTGATGACCGAGCGCAAGACCGCGCGGCCGCACTTCGTCGAGATCGGATACCAGGTCCCCGCCCGGCTCACGCCGACCGAGCGGGCCGAGATCGAGGTGCTGGTCAAGCGGTTCCTCGAACTCATCGGCCAGGGCATAGGCCCGGCGCACACGAAGATACGGCTCACCGCGCGCGGCCCCCGGCTGATCGGCGCGCGCACGACCGCGGGCGGCGAGCAGGTCTGGGACCTGTGCCGGCTGGTCAGCGGCGCGGACCTGATCGCCGAGACCGTGGCCATGCTGGCCGACGTGCCGTGCCCGCCGCGCGCCCCGGCTGCGCGCGGGGCCGCCGTCCGGTTCTTCGACTACGAAGACGTCCGGATCCTCTCGGTGTCCGGGCTCGAACGGGCCGCCCGGGCCCGCGGCGTGGTCCGTCTTGACTGCACGCTGGAGGCCGGCCAGGAGCTCGGCCCGCTGCGGTCGGCGGCCTCCCGGCAGGGCTACGTCCTGTGCACCGGAACGGACACCGCCGACGCCGTCGCCAATGCGGAGGCGGCGCACGCCCTGGTCAGGGTCATCTCCAGCCCGGCCGCCCGGCGGCGTCCCGCGCCGGCGACGCTGAGCTCGCGCGGCGCGTGACGGCCCCGGCGCGAGGGTTACGCCGCGATGCGCAGTCGCGAGTTGCGGCTGACGGACTCGGCGAACGTGCGGGCCAGCGGCGAGAGCGCGTCCCACGAGCGGACCGCCCAGCCGACCGTCAGCGGCGGCAGGCCCCTGATCGGAACGCAGCGCACGTTGCCGTCGGCGAGTAGCTGCCAGCCGGGCAGCGCGGGCACGATCGCGTGGCCCACGCCGAGCCCGGCCAGCAGCAGCGCGGTGTCCCAGTCGGCGATCCCCGCACGGCCCGCCAGGCTGACCTCGGCGAGCGCCGCGTCCAGCTGGCCGGCGGAGCTCGACCCCTCCGGCAGCCGGATCAGCCGCAGCCCGGACAGCTCGGGCACCTCGACCCACGCGCGGTCCGAATACGCCTCGCCGTTGCGCATCGCCAGCACCCACCGCAGATCCATCACCGGCCGCTGCTCGATGCCGGGCACCGCGTCGTCAGCAATCGTGACCCAGGCCAGGTCCAGATCGTCCCGCAGCAGCGCGGCGAAGCAGCCGCCGCTGGAGGACGCGGTCAGGAACTCGAGGCTCACCCGCGGGTGCCGGAAGCGGAACTCGACGACGGCCTCGGACATGAAGTGCCGGACCGTCGTGGCCCCGGTCGTGATCCGCACGGTGCCGGTCTCGCCCTGCGTCAGCTCGGAGATGCCCCGGCGCAGCGCCAGTTCTATGCCCCCGATGCCCTGACGCGCGGCCGTGAACACCTTAAGGTCGTCGAGGGTCATAGATCCACGGTAGAGGCAGAGCGCGCGGCTCGTCCGGGAAATCGCAGGATTGACCAGGGCGCGGGCAAGCAGGATGATCATCAGGTCGGCCGAATCGGAGGGCGGGGCGCGTGTGTGTACTGCGTTGATCAGTGTGGACCCCGGCAGCCGCGTTCCCGTGCTGCTGCTCTTCGCCCGGGACGAGATGGTCGAGCGGGCCTGGCTGCCGCCGGGACGCCACTGGCCGCAGGAGCATCCCGAGCTGGTCGGAGGCATGGACCTGCGCGAGGGCGGCACCTGGCTGGCGGTCCGCCCGGCCGACGTGGCGTACCCGGGCTCCGGGCCGCGCGCCGTCGCGCTCCTCAACGCCTTCGGCACCTTCGCAGCCCCCGAACGCCGTGTCACGCGCGGCCGGCTCCCGCTGCTCGTCGCCGATTCCGATGCGACCGGCACCGTGCTCGGCGACCTCGATCTGACCCGCTACGACCCCTTCCACCTGCTCGTCGCCGACGCCGCCGGGATGAGCATGCTGACGTGGAACGGCGGTGAACTGACGGACCGCAAGCTCGGTCCGGGCACCCACCTCGTCTCGAACCGCGGACTCGAGGCGGCGGACGACGCGATCCAGCCCGGTGCCCCCGAACGCGCGGCCACGCTCATCGAGGCGCGCATCCAGCACTTCAGGCCCCTGCTGCGGTCGATGCAGAGGCCTGAGCCGGAGTCCGGCCGCGGCACGACCGACGAGGCGTGGGCCGACTGGATGCGCCTCGCGAACGGCGACGGGCTCGACACGAGTGACGTTCGCGCCCTGATCGGCAGGCACGACTGGGGCGAGGGCCAGGTCTGGATGACCTCCTCGGTCGCGCTGATCGGCATGCGCGCCGACGGCGGCGTCCGCTACGACTTCGATCCGGCTCCCGGCGAGGGAGCCGAGGGTAAGTGGTACGAGGTGGAAGCCGCGCCTCGGACTACCGGCTGACACCGACCTCGATCCGCACGCCGAGCTCCGGACCGGCGATGAAGCGCGCTAGATCAGTGCCCTCACGCTCGATCGCCGCGCGTTCGGCGGCGCTGGCCTTCCGGAAGAGCGTGACGGCCAGCAGCGCCGCGACGTCGGCCGTACCCGACTTAGCGGCGCGCGGCAGCGAGATCTTCCAGGTGCCGCGCCACTCCCCGTCCACGAACAGCGTGCCGGTCCGCGCGCCGTTGCCCGGCGGGATCGGCGGCTTGCGCAGGTCCGGGGCGAAGCGCGTGCGATCCGCGTAGCCGAAGAAGACGTTGTCGTACTCGGGCAGGAAGCGGACCGGCGCGTTCGCGAACTCGGAGGGCCGCGGCGCGTCGGGCAGGTCGTAGAGGATCCGGCCGTCGGGATCGCGGAACGTGGCGAGCCTCGGCGCGAGCCGGTCCGCGACCTCCGAGAGCCGCGTCAGGCCGGACCAGGCCTGCGCGTCCTGCACGCTCGCGGGCCCGAACGCGGCGAGATAGCGCAGGAACATCGCGTCCGGCGGCGAGGCGGGCTCAGGCTCCCGGCCGAGCCACGCGGTGAACGTCGTCTGCCGCGTCGGCGCGCTCGCGTTCCACTTGCCCCGCGGCGGAACGTGGATCAGCGCGAGCCTGCCGCGCGCGCCGTAGGCCAGGGCGTCCGCCTCGTAGCCGGGGAAGCGGTCCGCGAGCCGCTGGCCGAGTTCGGCCGTGCTGAGCGCTGATTCACTCAGCAGCTCGCGCGCGGCCTCGGTCAGCGCGCCGAGGTCGATTCCGGTCAGCCGCTTGCCGAACGCGGCCTGCACCGAGCGGGCGCCGACCGGGCCGAGCAGCGCCTGCCAGTTCAGGGCGTCGTCCGTGGTGACGAGGTGGACGGTGGCGCGCAGCAGATTCGAGCGGACGACGCGCTTGGCGTCGTAGAGCTCGTCGAGGGCGGCGGGGGAGTAGTTGCGTAGCCGGGTCCACAGGCCTACGTGCGGGGCCAGCGGGGCCTGGGCCTGAAGGCCGCCGAGCGCGTGGATGGCGTCGTGCGGGCGCAGGTTGGAGCTGCGTTCGAGCAGCATCTGGCGGGCGAGGGTCGCTCGGTTCAGCGCTCGCCGGCTCAGGCTCTGGGGCGTTGTGGGCACGCCTCGATTATCGGGGCGTGCCCGGCGCGCTCCCCTCGACGCACGCGTGCGTACGCTGAGAATCGTTTAAGCCGCGATCCGTCGGTACTCCACGTCGCCCGGCCCCTTGATCCAGACGGCGACGGCCCGCGGGTCGGCGGCCTCGGTCGTGTCGCGCAGCAGCATCTGCGCGGTGCGCAGGGCGCACAGCTCCGTCTCGGCGCGACCCACCGAGTAGGACGGGTAGGGCTTCTCCCCCTTGCGCACCCACTCGACCCGGTATTCCCAGGGGAGTGCGCGGGAGCGCGCGGCGAAGATCTCACGGCGCACTTCCGTGACGAGCTGCATGGGGGAGAGGTTCTCGTCCACTGGAATCAGCCCTTGGTGCGAATGCCGATGCACGTGCACAACCGTTGGAGCGCTAACATGGCGTCAGATCCGTTACCGGCGCTCTACGGACGGTAGCGGTTCTCTCAGATTGCGCCGTTGCGTGGAACGTTACAAGTGATGTTCCATCATTTTACCGGAGCTTTGCTGGAAACGCACGGCTGTCCGCGAAACGCGGCATGCCAGACTTGCCGGGAAGGGAGTGGTGGGAGTTGCCGTTCACGGCCAGTTGGACGCAGAAGGCGCTGGCGGACGAACTCTCCCGCCTGCGCAAGGAGCGCGGCCTCTCCCTCCGCGACGTGGCCGAGAGCACCGGCTGGTCCATCGCCAAGATCTCCCGCGGCGAGAACGGCGTGAGCAAGATCAGCCCGCTCGACGTGCGCCGGCTCGCCGCGCTCTACGAGGTGGCCGAGGACGAGGTCGTCGCCCGGCTGTGCGAGATGGCCCGCGACAGCATCGCCGACGTCTGGTGGAAGCGCTACGAGCGCTGGCTGAGCCCGAGCTTCCTGGAGTTCCTCGCCTACGAGGCCGACGCCGCGCGCGCCTGGTCCGTGCAGACCATGTTCGTCCCCGGGCTGCTGCAGACCAGCGACTACGTCAAGGCGATCCTGTCCATCGGCCCGGTGCGCGACCCGGACCGCAACGACGCCGACTACGAGGTCAGACTGCGTCGGCAGCGCCGGCTCGACGAGCCCGCACCCCTCGAGCTGAACGCGCTGATCGCCGAGTCCGTGCTGCACTGGCAGTTCGGCGGCGCCGCGGTGATGCGCGGTCAGCTCGCCCACCTGCGCACGATGGCCGCGCGACCGAACGTCGACATTCGAGTGGTACCGTTCGCGCACCCGGTCCCCATCTACCCGGTCGACCTGTTCGAATCGGGCGGTCAGGGCCCTGCTGTCGTGTTCTCCGAGACCCAGTGGGGCACGCCGTTCACGGAGGACCCCATTGAGCTCCGCCAGGCCCGCCGCGAGATCCAACGGCTCGAGGAGGTCGCCCTGTCGGAGGAAGAGTCAGGAAAGATGATCGAGCACCGAATCAGAGAGTTGGATTGATGCAGCTCAACCAGTGGCACAAGGCCGCCGCCTCCAACGGCGGGACCAACTGCGTCGAGGTGATGGAGACTGAGGAGGGCTTCCTCGTGCGCGACACCAAGGACGACGGCTCAGGACCGGTCCTGTCGTTCACGCACGCCGAATGGGAGGCCTTCCTCTCCGGCGTGGAGCACGGAGAGTTCGACCCGGTGGACGGCGTCTAGCGGATCCACCACAGCGACCCCGGGCAGAACATGGGCTCCCGGGGTTGTTTGCCGTCTAGCTCTGGTCGGCTCCGAGGTCGGCGAGCGCGGTGAGGATGTCGGCGACCTCGGTGCGGGCGGTGTAGTCGGGCTGGATGTCGACGAATCGCGCGGTTCGGTTCTGATCGACGATCAGCACGGTGGGGCGCGGGAGATTGACGGAGCCTTCGGCGTTGACCGTGGCCAGGTCGATGCCCAGTGTGCGCTGAGCGGCAAGGGCTTCGTCGGGCTGCCGGAAGGCGATGCCGAGGCTTTGGGCCACGCGGCTGCCGGGATCCGAGAGCACGGTGAAGGCCAGCTCCGCCTTCTCAGTGGTCGAAAGGGACTCATCGGGTGTCTGAGGGCTGATGGCCACGAGCCGGGCGCCGGACGCATTGAGCTCGGGGAGCAGTTCGCGCTGGTAGGTGCGCAGCGCCACGTTGCAGTAGGGGCACCAGCCGCCCCGGTAGAACACTATGACGGCGGGAGCGGCCGCGACGAGCTCGTCAAGGCTGACCAAGTTGCCGGTAGCGTCGGCGAGCGTGAACGACTCCACCTGATCGCCCGGCTTGACCGCGTCGGCCGGGATCCCCGTCTCGAGCAGATCCGCGACGCTGCGGTCGAACGCCGCGAGTACCTCGCCGGGGAGTCGCTCGGCCGCGACGGCCTTGAGTTGGGCGGACTGTTCGCTGATGGTGGCGGACATGAGAAGACCTCCATGGGTCGGTGAACCAGCGGAGCGACAGAGCTACGAGTGGACTATGCGGTCCACTCGTAGCCTTGCGGACGGTAAGTGGACTGTCAAGTCCAGTCGGTGGGATACTCGCTGCCATGGGAGTACAGCCGACAACCGAGCGGGGGCGCCGGACCCGCGAGCGCATCGTGGTCGCCGCGGCCGAGGTCGTCGCCGAGAAGGGGGCGCTCGGGGCGAGTCTGGACGAGGTCGGCGAACGCGCCGTCGCCTCGCGCAGCCAGCTGTACCACTACTTCGACGACAAGTCCGACTTGCTGCGAGCAGTGGCCGAGTCGACGAATGACGCGGTGCTCGGTGCTCAAGAGGATCTCTTCGCCGGGCTCGGCACGTGGGCGGGCCTGGTGCGCTGGGCGGATGCCCTGGTGGGCGTCCAAGAGGCGCGGGGTGGGGTCGGAGGCTGTCCGATCGCCAACCTCCTCGGCCAGCTCGGCGAACGCGACGACGAGATCCGGGCGGTTCTGGCGGACGGCTTCGATCGCTGGGAGGCCGGCATTCGGACCGGCCTGTCCGCCATGGTCGCCTCGGGTGAACTGCAAGCCGACGCCGACCCGGACTGGCTCGCGGCATCCACCCTCGCCAGCGTTCAGGGCGGACTCGTCCTCTCGCAGGCCCGCCGCGACCCGCTGCCCCTTCGCCGCGCCCTCGATGGCGCGCTCCGCCTCATCTCTGCTTACCGCACGGCGGACTAGCTCCCCGACTGCCTCGACTCGTCCGCCTTTTCCAACGACTCCGCCGCTCGATTGTCCGCCGGGCGGTCTAGCTCCCCGGCTGCCCCGATTTCTCCGCCCTCTTCAACGCCTCCGCCGCCAGCTTCCGGCGCTCGACGGACCAGGCGTCCTTCGGATCCGCCGCGATCACCCTGTCGAATTCCGCGACGGCCTCGGCGAACCGGCCGAGTCGGCGCAGCGTCTCGGCGTGCTGGGCGCGGGCCCAGGGGTAGTCGTCCTTCAGCCGCAGGGCCTGCGCGAGATCCTGCTCGGCCGGCTCGAACCGCTCGTTCTGCTTGCGGATCCAGCCGCGCTGCGCCCAGGCCCAGTCGAGCTCCGGATCGCGCGCTATCGCCTGGTCGAAATCCGCTTCGGCCTGCTCGTACCGCTTCTGAATCCGGTGGATCGTGCCCCGGCGCAGGTAGGTCGAGCCGTCCACGCCGTCGAGTTGGATCGCCGCGTCGAAGTCGCGCAGCGCCTCCTCGTAGTGTTCGGCCGCGCGGTAGGCGTCGCCGCGCATCGACAGGATCCACCAGTCCTGCGGCTTGAGCTCGTGCGACCTGGTCAGGTCGGCGATGGACTGCTCGTAGTGGCCGAGACCCCGGTGCGAGAGGCCGCGCTCGGCCAGGGTCCAGCTGCCCTCGCCGTTGAGTGCCAGGGCGCGGTCGAAGTCCGCGAGCGCTTCCCGATGGTGCTTGAGCATGCGGTGGGCGGCGCCGCGTCGGCCGAAGCACCACGCGTCGTCGGGCTTGCGCTCGATGGCGCGGTCCAGATCGGCGAGCGCCTGCTGGTAGCGCTTCTGCTGCCGGTGGACCTCGCCGCGCTCGGCGTAGGCCCATGAGATGGCCGGGTTGAGTCTGATCGCGGAGTCGAAGTCGGCGAGTGCCTGCTCGAAGTTCCCGGCGAGCCGGTTCGCGATGCCGCGCTGGCCCACCGCCCACATGTACGTCGGCGCGTACTCGACGGCCCGGTCCAGGTCGGCCAGCGCCTCGGGATAGCGCTTGTAGGTGCGCAGCAGCTTGCCTCGGCGGGAGAGCGCCAGCGCCTTCGCGCGGCGGCCGTCGCATTCCTCCGACAGCAGCACCGCTTCATCCAGGTGGCTCACCGCGTATTCGGTGCGCTTAGCCTGTTCGTGGTAGTCGCTCAGGTAGAAATTGCTCAGCATACTGTCGTGCGGACTGCGGTTCGGCGCTTCGAGCACAGCCCGGAAGTGCTCGGCCGCCTTGTCACCCTGCTTCACCGCGAGCAGCGCCCGTCTCAGGCAGTTGTGAAAGTACGCGCGGCTGAATCCGGGCCCTGAGGCGTCGTACGTCTCGTACGCCACCTGCGCATCCTCGAGCGCCTTGTCGTACTCGTGGCTGTCGAGGTGCACTTCGGCGCGTTGCAGCATCAGTCCGGCGCGCCAGTGCGCGTGCCCGGTGCTCACGAACCAGGTGTCCGCCTTTTCGAGCAGGGCGAAAAGTTGCTCTTTGCTCGACGTCGCCCGCAGCCGGACCACGAGGATGAAGCCCAGATACGCCGACCCGACCGCCAGCGCCGCCGCGCTGTTCTGCAGGGCCGACTCGTTCTCCGGATCCTTGGCCAGCTTGAATATCTCGACGTAGGCGACCATCGCCGCGGCCGAGTCGTCGAGCAGCCGGTTCGCCGAGGCCTGCTGGACCAGGGCCCTGACGATCAGCCCGGCATCCCGCAGTTCGCGCGCCGCCTTGAGCGCGCGTTCGGCCTCCACCAGCGCCTGCGAGTACCGGTCGGCCGAATTCAGCTCCCACGCGTCGCTGATCAGCAGCTCGATCGCCCGCCGCGTGGAATCGCGGTTCGCCATGCTCAGCCTTCCTCGCCCAGCAGCCGCAGCCCGGACTTCGCCGCCTCCACCACCGCGACCTCGATCCCGGCCAGCCGCGCGACCTCGGTCGGCGCCGCGGCCAGGAACTCGGGCCACGTCGGATACCGCGCGCTGATCGCCGCACCCGTCGGCTCGTCCAGATCCGCGCACCAGGCGAGGACCGAAGGACTCAGATACCGCTCGTACGCGCGGATCCGGGAGACCTCGGGATGCCCGGCCAACGCGCCGAGCACCTCCTTGCGCAGCACCGCGCCGAGGCCGCGGACCGTGCGCCGCGGCACGTCCGCGAAGCTCCTCGGCAGCTCCGGATGGGCGCCGTCGCTCAGGATCAGCTGCGGCAGGCCGAGGATCTGGCCGATTGATATCTCGTTGACCAGGCCCTGATTGAGCGTAGGCCCGGCGAACACGGCGACATTCAGCGTAGCCCGGGCCGGCGGCGCGTCCAGGTCCAGCGGCAGGTTCGAGTCCTGCGGCGGCGAGTCGGCGCGGTGCACCTGCCAGTAGTAGGGCCCCGCCTCCAGCACCGAGCGGACCGCCGCGAAGATCTCCTCCGAACGCGGCTCGCCCTCCGGCAGCGTCACCGCGCAGGACAGGTACGTCGGCGACGGCTCGGCGACGGGGATCGCGGCGGCGGCGCTCGGGACGGCGTCGGCCGGTTCCGCGCCCCGCGCGACCTGCTCGGCCAGTCCGAGCATCAGCTCGATCACCTGGTTGAACTGCGTGAACATCGACTGGACCGCGTCCGCGGGCAGCGTCCGCGCCAGCAGCATCAGGGCATTGTTGTAGAGCGACTGCAGCGCGCTCCGGCTGACCTCGTCCCGCAGGCTCGGCCGGGCCGCCAGCCTGCGGATGATCGAGTCGTGCGCGTTCTGGATCATCTCGCGCAGGAACACGTCCGGTTCCGCGTAGAGGTTCTGCGCCAGGAGCTGGATCTGGAATACCCGCTGCTCCGCCACCACCGTGCCCCTCCGCCCGGACCGCCCCGCGAGCCCTGTGCCGACGCCATCGATGCTACCCAACGAAGACGCGGACCGGTCCCCCCTCCGACAGGGCAGGTCTATTGCTGCGACCAGGCCGCCGCGGCGTCGTCCGCCGCGGCGACGGTCGGGAACCGGGCGCGCACCTGCTCCGCCTCGGGCACCCCCAACTGCGCGTACCGCGCGTACGCCGCCTGGGCGTGCTGCTCGGCGGTGTCCGCGTGCCCGAGGGCGGCGTGCGTGCGGGCCAGGCCGTGGTGGGCCCGCGCCTGCTCGTCGGGGTCGCCCATCCGTTCGGCGAGCTCGAGGGCCGCCACGTGGTGCTCGGGGGCGCGGTCCGCTCGCCCGCCGGCCAGCAGCGCCTCGCCGAGGCTGTTGCGGATCACCGTCTCGACCGGCCGGGCGCCGAGCCGCTTGGCGAGGTGCAGCGCGTGCTCGAGCAGGCCGATCGCGTGCAGCGGACGGCCCGCCTGCAGGTCGGCCGCCGCGTACCGGGTCAGCACGAGCGACTCGCCGTGCCGGTCGTCGATCTCGCGGAACGCGACCATCGCGCGCTCCTGGTGCTCGATCGCCGCGTCCGGACGCCCGTTGCCCAGTTGCACGAGGCCGAGCTGGGAGAGCGCCTCGGCCTCACCGCTGCGGTTGCCCGCGTCCTGGCACAGCGCCTGCGCCTGGCGGAAGAGCGCGGCAGCCGAGGCGAGCCGACCGAAGCGCAGTTCGATCACGCCGAGCTCCTTGAGCGTGACCGAGCGGCTGCGCTGGTCGGACAATTCCTCCATCAGAGCGAGCGATTCCCGCAGATAGCCCTGCGCCTTCGCATACTGCGCCTGAGCCAGCGAGATGGTGCCGAGCACGTGCAGGGCCTTCGCCTGGCCCAACTGCTCGCCGCGTTTCCGGCACAGCGAGAGCACCTGCCTCGCGTACGCGCGGGCCTCGTCATAATGGCCGGTCGTGCGCTCGACCAGCGCGAGACGATGCAGCGTGCGCGCCTGCCCGACCTGGTCGCCGAGGCTGCGGAAGACCACCAGCGCCTGCCGCTGGTAGTCCACGGCCTGCCGGTACCGGCCGCGCTCCCACTCGACGAAGCCGAGGTGCGTCAACGCGGTGGCCTCGGCGCTCTTGTCCCCGCCGCGCCTCGCCGCGCGCAGGGCACTGAGATGCACGGCCGTCGCGTCGGTCAGGTGGTGGCCGAAGTTGAGGTAGCGCTCCACCACGGCCGCGATCTCGATCGCGCGGGCCTCGAGTCGCACGTCCATCGCCGCGTGGGCCACGGACGCGATCAGGTTGGCCCGCTCGCCGTCGAGCCAGGCCCGCGCCGTGTCCGGGCTGCGCAGCGGCGGGAGCTCGGCGGGCGGGGCGCCCAGCCTCGGCCGACGCGCGGACTCGGCCGGGAACAGCAGGTCCATCGCCGCCGCCGCGCCGTGCACGTAGTGCTCGAACAACGAGCCGAGCGCGTCATGCCGGGCCTCGGCGTCGTCCTCCGCCTCGCCGAGCTCGCGCGCGAAACCGCGCAGCAGGTCGTGCAGCTCGTAGCGTTCGGGCGAAAGCGGATGGACGAGGTAGGCGCGCGTCAGCCGGTCCATCATCCGCCGCGCCCGGACCAGATCGCTCCTGGTCAGCGCGGCAGCGGCGTAGATGTCGAAGTCGGCGCCCGGATGCAGCGCCACCATCCGCAGCGCCCGCGCGGCCGACGGATCGAGCTGGCGGTACGACCAGGACAGCACGGTGCGCACGGCGGTGCCCTCGTCGCCGCCCGCGTCGAGCACGTCGAGCCGCCGCCGCAGGTCGGTCAGCTCGGTGGCGAGCTCGGCGATCGGAGTGCCGCTGCGGGTCGCGGCGAGCTCTGCGGCCACCCGCAGCGCGAGCGGCAGCCGGCAGCACTGGGCGACGAGCGTGTGCACGGCCTGCGGATCGGCTTCGGCGCGCGGCCCGACCAGCCGCCGCAGCAGGCTCTCGGCCTCGTCCTCGGGCAGCAGGTCGAGCTCGACCCGGGCCGCCCCGTCCCGCGCGACGAGCCCGGCGAGCGCGTCGCGGCTGGTGACGACGACCGCGCTGCCCGGCGTGCCCGGAAGCAGCGGCCTGACCTGCTCGGCGTCCCGGGCGTTGTCCAGCACGAGCAGGAGCCTGCGATCGGCCACCACGCTGCGGAACACGGCCGAGCGCTCGTCGAGCTCGGCGGGTATCCGCTCCTCGCCCACGCCGAGCGCGCGCAGCAGCCCGGCCAGCGCGTCGGCGGCCGGACGCGGCGGGCCCGCGTCGTAACCGCGCAGGTTGACGTAGAGCTGGCCGTCGGGGAAGCCGGCCGCGGCCCGATGCGCCCAGTGCACCGCGAGCGCCGTCTTGCCGACCCCGGCCGTGCCGCTGATCGCCGCGACGCTGGCGCCGCCGCGCGGCGCGAGCAACCGGGTGAGCGCGGCCAGGGCGGACTCCCGGCCGACGAATCCGGGCACGTCGGCGGGCAGATAGCGGGGCACGGGCGCTGGGGGAGCGGCGACGGCCGCCTGGTCCGGCCCGGCGGAGGGGACCAGGTCATCCGCCTCGATCACGTCGTCGGCCCCGGCCACGTTCTCGGCCGGTGGTCGGCGGCCGGCCGCGAGGAACTCTTCGCGGCCTGGTCCGCGCAGTCCGAGCGAGTCGGCGAGGCGCAGCAGCGAGTCCCGGTACGGCCAGCGGGTACGGCCGCGCTCCAGGTTGCTGATCGCCCGGATGCTCAGTCCGGACAGATCCGCGAGCTCCTGCTGCGAGAAGCCCGCGGCACGTCTGCGGGCGCGCAGTTGGGTTCCGAACGCCCGGATGTCTTCGATCATGAGGACCTTTGTGGGTATCGGCGGTGGTGGTGGCCGCCGGAATCGTGTCCTTAATCCGCTCGATCCTAGTACTGATGATTCCGCAATGTCTCGCCGCTGTGTCAGCCCCTAGTCACGCTCGGTTGGCTCAGGGGGACGCCGGGAATCGCCCGACCTGCCGAATCTTGTCCTTTCGGTACCCGGATTACTAAGCTTCCAACGAAATCGAACATGAGCAAACAGGAGGGGACGCAGCTCCATGTCCACAGATGCAGATCTGTCCTACGTCGAGTCCTACTCGCCCGGGCACGACCGGCTTCGTCCCCGCGCTTATTTCGCCTCCGACGTGCCCGCCGTGGACCTCGACGGCTCCTGGCGCTTCCGCCTCGCCGCGGGCCTCGGCGACCTGACCGCCGGCTTCCACGGGCCCGACTTCGCCGACGCCACCTGGGCCGAGCTCCCGGTCCCGGCATTCTGGCAGCTCAACGGCTATGGCAAGCCCGCGTACACGAACGTCAACTACCCCTTCCCGATCGACCCGCCGCGCGTACCCGACGCCAACCCGACCGGCGAGTACCGGCGCGAGTTCGAGCTCGCCGAGGACTTCCCGCTGGACCGCGCGGTGCTGCGCTTCGACGGCGTGGACTCCTGCTTCGCGGTCTGGCTCAACGGAATCCGCCTCGGCGACGGCAAGGGCAGCCGGCTGCCCACCGAGTTCGACGCCTCGCAGGCGGTGCGCCGCGGCCGGAACGTGGTCGCCGTGCGCGTGCACCAGTGGTCCGGCGGCAGCTACCTCGAAGACCAGGACATGTGGTGGATGTCCGGGATCTTCCGCTCGGTGCGGCTGCTCGCGCGCGGGCTCGAGGACTACTTCGTGCACGCCGACTACGACCACGTCACCGGCACCGGCACGCTGCGTGTCGAGACGACCTCGCCGACCGCGACGCTGTCCGTCCCCGAACTCGGCCTCGTGGACGCCGACCCGGCCGGCCCCTACGAATTCCCCGTCGAGCCCTGGTCCGACGAGACCCCGCGCCTGTACGAGGGCGAGCTGGTGGCCGACGGCGAGCGCGTGCCGCTGCGCATCGGCTTCCGGCGCGTCGCGGTGGTCGACGGCCGGATCGTCGTCAACGGACGCCCGATCCTGTTCCGCGGCGTCAACCGGCACGAATGGCACCCGCGCACCGGCCGCGTGATCGACCGCGCGACGATGCTCGAGGACGTGCTGCTGATGAAGCGGCACAACGTCAACGCCGTCCGCACCAGCCACTACCCGCCGCACCCCGACTTCCTCGAACTCTGCGACGTCTACGGGCTCTGGGTCATCGACGAGTGCGACTACGAGACGCACGGCTTCGAGTTCGTCGGCTGGGAAGGCAACCCGAGCGCCGGGCCGGTCTGGCGCGAGTCGCTGCTCGACCGCGCGGCCCGGATGGTCGAGCGGGACAAGAACCACCCCTCGATCATCATCTGGTCGCTCGGCAATGAGGCAGGGCGCGGCGAGAACCTGGCCGCGATGGCCGCGTGGATCCGGGGCCGCGACGGCAGCCGTCTGCTGCACTACGAGGGCGACTGGGCCAGTACGTACGTGGACGTGTACTCCCGGATGTATGCGGGCTATGAGGAGGTCGACGAGATCGGCCAGCGCGTCGAGCCCTCGACCGACGACACGGCCGACGACGCGCACCGCCGCGCGATCCCCTTCATCCAGTGCGAGTACGCGCACGCGATGGGCAACGGCCCAGGCGGCCTGCGCGACTACCAGGACATGTTCGAGAAGTACGCGCGGCTGGCCGGCGGCTTCGTCTGGGAGTGGATCGACCACGGCATCGAGCAGACCGACGAGAACGGCGTCACCTACTACGCGTACGGCGGCGACTTCGGCGAGGAACTGCACGACGGCAACTTCGTCGCGGACGGCCTGATCTTCCCGGACCGCACGCCTTCACCCGGCCTGATCGACTTCAAGAAGGTCATCGAGCCGGTGCGCGTGGCCGTGGACGCGGCGCAGCGGACGATCACCGTCAGCAACCTGCATCACTCGCGCGACACCGGCTACCTGCGCTGGGAGTGGACCGTCGAGCTGTCGGGCGTCGAGGGAGCGAGCGGCGCGCTGGAGGTGGAGCCGGTCGCGGCGGGCGAGAGCCTGAGCGTGGCCTGGCCGAAGGAAATGACCGAACTCGCCGAGACTCCGGCGAGCGGAGAACCCTGGCTGACCGTACGCGGCGTGCTCGCGGCCGACGAGCTCTGGGCTGCGGCCGGGCACGAGATCGTGTGGGGTCAGGCGCGGTTCTTCACGCCGCAGGCCGTCATCGCCATCGAGCCGACCGGCGCCCCCGTGGCCCGCGACGGCGTGATCGAGCTAGGCGCTGCCGTGTTCGACGCCCGGACCGGCGTGCTGCGTCGCGTCGGCGGAATCGACGTCGAGGGCCCGCGCCTAGACCTTTGGCGCGCGCCGATCGACAACGACGCCAGGAACGAGCACGGCCCGCAGCAGGTGTCGCTGGAGGCCCAGTGGCACAAGGCGGGCCTGCACCGACTGCACCATAAGACCCTGAGCGTCGATGCGACCGAGACAGGCCTCGAAGTGCGTACGAGGGTAGGCGCCGCAGCCGTGGACTTCGGCATGGACGTGCTCTACCGCTGGACAAAGGATGCGGACGAGGCGCTGTGGCTCGACGTCGTCGTGGCTCCATACGGCACCTGGACCGTCCCGCTGCCCCGCCTCGGCGTCGCGCTGACCCTGCCCGGCGAGTACGACCACGTCGAATGGTTCGGGCTCGGCCCCGGCGAGGCCTACCGCGACACCGCGAACGCCGTGCGCGTCGGCAGGTACCGCAAGTCGGTCGCAGACCTGCAGACCCCGTACGTGCGCCCGCAGGAGAACGGCAACCGGCGCGACGTACGCTGGGCCCACATCACGGAAGTCACCGGCGACCGTGGCCTCGCGGTGCTCGGTGCCCCGGTGATCGACGTGACGGTCAAGCCGTGGAGCACGCAGGCCCTGGACGCGGCCGCTCACCGCAACGAGCTGCACCCCGACGGCCGGATCCACGTCAACCTGGATCACGCGCACCAGGGCATCGGCAGCGCCGCCTGCGGCCCGGTGCTGCCCGAGAAGGACACTCTGCGCGCCGGGCACGCCGAGTTCCGCATCGGCTTCAAGGAGATCGACGGCGAGTCCTGAGTATCGTCACGTTCGACAACGATAATTCGGTTGCCCCGTCATGGCGTCGATGATCGCATGGCACCATGACGGAATCCGAGCGAAGCAGCACATACGCAGGCATCGACGAACGGATCGCAGCAGCAGGCTCACGCTCGATCTGGGTCGGCGACCGCATCCACCTGCGCGGATATGAGCCCGAAGACGTCGGGTTCGAGGCAGAGAATGAGGAGAACACGGTCGACCAGCGCAGCGGTTGGAAGGCCTTCCCTCCGCGTTCGTCGGTCGCCCGCAAGGCCTGGAACGAAGAGGCCTCGGCGGCGAAGCCCGAGGGCGACGCGGTCGAGTTCCGCCTAGTCATCGCACGCCGCGAGGACAACCTCATCGTCGGCACGGTCAACTCGCAGACTGTGAACGTGATCAACGGCACCTTCCACTTCGGAGTCTCCGTTGCCGAGGGGCACAAGGGCCAGGGCTACGCGGGCGAGGCGGTGCTTCTGCTGCTGCGCTACATGTTCGATGAGCGCCGGTTCCAGAAGTGCGGTTCTAAGGTGCATGACTACAACACCGCTTCGCTCACCCTGCACCGCAGACTCGGCTTCGTCGAGGAGGGCAGACTGCGCCGGAACCTATTCGCCGGTGGGGCCTATCACGACACCGTGATGTTCGGCATGACCGTCGAGGAGTTCCACGAGCTCTACCCGACGCTGCAGCCGCAGCTCTGACTCGTGCCCCAATGCTTTGCCGTTTTGCCGTTGGTGGTTGGCCTTCCTACGTTCCGGTGCTGCGCTGCGCTTCGTGCCTCGTACGGG
>Ga0302314_10002933_pt1 | contig 31634 bp, 23 predicted proteins | sample III_Palsa_N2_3_FD_200533 | JGI IMG/M metagenome (GOLD analysis project Ga0302314, IMG submission 200533) | Peat permafrost microbial communities from Stordalen Mire near Abisko, Sweden - III_Palsa_N2_3 | ecosystem: Environmental > Terrestrial > Soil > Palsa > Peat permafrost | place: Sweden... | reverse complement strand
AAGGACCGGCCATATTCGAAACCGGCGCCGTTTTCATGCATCCGGGCCAGCATCACGTCGGCCGATTTGCGCACCCAGCCCTGCACTTCGGCCGGCGGGGTTTCGCCGCTTTCGAGGAAATGATGGGCGAATTCGGCGGACAACAGGACGCTGTAACGGTCGAAGCGGCCTTCGCCGTCGGTTTCGTCGGCGAAGCCATATTCACCGGAATAGCGGTGATAATGATCGACGATCTTGTCGTAGATCCGCGCCGCGCCGCCGCCGTCCTCCCACCCCATCCGCATGCGCATGCGGGCGATGCCGAAGGCGACGACGTAGTAATTGTTGGGATGGTCGATCAGGTCGAAACTGTCGGGATCGACGAACATCCGCCAGTCGAGATGCACCCGCAGCTTGGCCAGGGTCAGCCGGTCGACGGCGCGGTTCAGCAGCCCGGCCTCGCGCAGCTTGTCCAGTGCCACGACATAGTAATAGGCGCCCCAGCTGTCATTGGCGTCGTCGACCGTGAGCCGCGCCACCTTCTTGAAATCCTCGAGATATTTGGGCAGTCGTGGATCGTCGGGCGGCAGCGAGACGAGGAATTCCACCAGCGAGATGGCGATCTTGCCGGGCAGAAACTTGTCCTTGCCGTTGAAGACCGGCATGCCGTCGAGGGACAGGTTCCGGCCTTCCTTGACCAGCTGGCCGAGCAGCGTCTCGATCTGTGGCTGGAGCTTCTTCTCGACGGTCTCGTCATAGGGCGTGATCGCCGCGGCGGCGAAGGGAAACAAGGCCAGCAGGGCCGCGGCGGTTTTACGCATGTCAGTCTCTCCACAGAACCGGCTGGCGGATCGGGTAATTGCGGATCACCTCGCCCTCGCTCGGGTCGGGATCGAGGCGACGCCAAAGGTCCAGATAATCCTGCCGCTTCAGTGCCAATCCCGCGAACAGCAGGCTCACTTGGCGCACCGGCAGTTTGTCGAACTGCTCGACGTCGGGCGGATAGGGCCAGCGCGCCTTGTCCGCGATGAAGGGTTCCATATAAGACACCGCCTGCTCCAGGCTGCCCCCGCCGGGCGGGACGACGCGCCACAGATCGTCGCCCAAGGTTCGGCAGAGGGTGGACATGACGTCAAGATGGAACAGGCAATAGCTGTAGGGCTTGGTGCGCGCCAACTCCCGCGGCTGGCGTCCGTCAGCGGCGATCTGCAGCGGCAGGATCACCGTTTCGAAGCGCTCGCGCGCCCAGGCGATCAGGGCGTTGTCCTCTGTCAGGCGGGCGAATTGCGCCGCCTGCAGCAGCCAGCAGGTGCCGTGATTGTTCTTCTCGTCGCGCTCGCTCTGGCCATTGGCGGAGGTGGTCATCCAGCGCAGATAGTCACGAAACCAGGCGATGACTTTGTCCTGTCCCGGTTCGAGCACCTGGACAGCGCGCGCCACCTCGACCAGATGCAGCGTGTCGATGATGCCGATGCCGCGTCCCTTATTGAGTCCGACGATGGCCTGGGCGTACTCCAGATGCGGCGCCATGCGGGTGGCGGGGGTGACGAACCAGGCGTCGAGATGGGCCTGGGCATGCTCGGCATAACGCCGTTCGCCGGTCAGCCGCCAGGCGGCGACGAGGGGCGGCACCAGCAGGCTAAGGCGGATCAGCGCGTCGCGATGGCCGGTGAATTTTTCCGGGTTCGAATAGCCGTCGCGGCGGATATAGGGACCGCCCGGATGATCGGGATCGGGCCACCAGTAATCGGCCTCGGAATAGTATTCATGAGGATTGCCGGGGCTGCGCGGCGCCGGGATGGCGGTTAGGGTGAGCGGCGCTTCGGTCAACGCTTTGCCGGCCAGCCGCAGCACGCGGGCGCGTTCGATGACGTCGATGTCGAACGGCGGATCCGCCGCGGAAAGTCGGGGTGCGGCGGCCAGCGCCGCCGCACCCAGGCAGAAGGTCCGCCGGTCCATCAGTAATTGACGGCGATCTTCATGCCGAAATAGCGATCATTATCGCGTCCCGGCGCCCAGAAGGTGGCGTTAGTGATCGGGCCGGCCTTGCCGCCATAGGGATTGATGTTGAGCAGCGTCTGGGTGCCGCGTTCCAGGGCATAGTGCTGGTTGGCGACATTGTTGACGAACAGGGTCAGCTTGTAATGGTCGTTCTGCGCCCCGATCGACAGGTCGGTGAGGCCATAGCCCTTCTGCACCGAGTTGGGGTCGAGCGAGGTGTTGAAATAGACCAGCGATTGATATTGGTAATTGACGTCGACGAAGGCGGTCAGATCGTCATGGAGGACGAACTCATAGTCGGCATTGGCGTTGCCGCTCCATTTCGGCGCGTTGGACAGACGGGCGCCGGACAGGTCCTGCAGGCTGCCGACGCAACCGCCGGCCACCGTTTGGTTGCTGTAGCAGGCAGCCCCCGGGAAATTGTTCGACTGGGCGATGTCATAGGCGCCGCTGGTGGTGATGGTCAGGCCGGTGAAGGGGCGGGCGGCGATTTCGGTCTCGATGCCCTTGGTGGTGACCTCCGGAACGCTCTGCAGCTCCTTCAGCTGGGTGATCGGATCCTCGCGCGACGACTGGTAATTGTGGAATTCCTCATAGAAGGCGGTGCTGTTCCAGGTCAGATGGCGATTGAAGAAGTCGCCCTTGTAGCCGATTTCGTAATTGTCGCTGGTCTCGGCGGCGATCGGCTGGGCGGCGGCGATCACGTCGGCATTGGGCAGACCCTTATAGATGCCGGAGGTCAGCGGGGTGCGTACGGTCAGCGAGCTGGTCAGATCATAGGCCTCGCCCTTGAAGCCGCGGGCATAGTCGAAGAACACCATCAGATCGGGCGTGACCTTGTACTGCACGGCCGCCTTGCCGGTGAGCGAATTGGTGTCGTTGCAGGTGTCGGCCGACAGGCCGGAGGGCGTGGTGGTCGAGCAGTTCGGGTTTCCGTAGGCGACATTGTTGGTGTAGTCGAAGAATTTGTAGCTGTTGGCCTCATGCTCGAAGCGGATGCCGCCCACCACCGACAGGGCGTCGGTCAGATCGGCGGTGGCCTGGCCATAGCCGGCATAGGTGGCGATATTGTCGCTGGTGGTGTAGCGCGACCAGGGTGACGAGGTGGCCAGCGCGGTCTGGCCGTTGAACGTCCCCAGCGTGTCGGAGCCGCGCACGTAATAGCGCGAAGCCCACTGGTCGCTGGTATAGAGCCCGGCGACATATTTGAGCCAGCCGGTCGACGGCGAGGTCAGACGCAATTCCTCGGTGACGTTATTGGTGTGGAAATAGCCGCCATTGGCCGACCCGCCATAGGGCAGCTTGGGGTTCAGCTCCTGGAAATTGAAGGCGGTCTGGTCGGTGCTCTGGCGGTCGTCCAGCTCGTAATGGTCGAACGAGGTGATCGACATCAAAGTGTGACCGGACGGCAGCTCGTGGCTGATCTTCAGCCCGCTGCCGAAATCGTCGGCATCGCCCGAGGCGTCGACGCTCTGGGCGACGAAATGATTGTTCGGGCCGGGAGCCACGCCGGGATAGGCCACCGTATAGGGCAGGGCGGTCTTGCTGGTGGTCGGGAAGGTGGTGCCCGGGGTTACCGAGGACAGGGCCACGGCGCAGCAGCTGGCGGTGGTCTTGGTGACGTAAGGGGTCAGCGACACCGACCAGTCGGCGGTCGGCTCCCACAGGACATTGCCGCGCAGAGTCTTGTCGTCGGTGCCGTTCAGCCAGTTGCCGGTGGTGACGTTGTAGAGATTGCCGCGATAGTCGCTGTCATTGACGGTCAGGCGCATCTTCAGCGTGTCGGTGACCGGACCCGAGACGGCGCCTTGGAAATGATCCTCGTGATCGCTGGTCGCCATCACCTCGGCCTGGGTCTGGAAGGTGTTGGTCGGCTGGGCGGTGCTGATGCTGATCACGCCGGCATCCGCCGATTTGCCGAACAGGGTGCTCTGCGGTCCGCGCAGCACTTCGATCTGTTGTACGCCCACCAAGGCGCCGAAGGCCTCGGCCTGGATCGCCTGCGGCACGTCGTCGATGACGACGGCGACGCTGGTCTGGGACGCGATCGACAGCGAATAGGTGCCGACGCCGCGTATATTGATGCTGTTATTGCCCGGCTGCGAGGTCTTGGTGATCGTCAGGTCCGGCGCGATCTTAATCAGACTGTCGAAATCGTGGATATTGGCGGTGTCCAACTGTTCGGCGGTCACCGCGAGCACCGAGGACGGCACGTCCTCGATCTTTTCCGCGCGCTTGTTGGCGGTCACCACCACCTCGTCCAGCGCCGCCGATTGCGGCGGCGCGGTCTGCGCCAGCGCCGGGCTCAGGCCGGCGCTCAAGGCGACGGATAGACTCAGAAATCCCTTATATCCCATTCGTTCCTCCCCGTAGCAGATCGCTTGATTGAGCGTTTTGTCTTTGGGTCATGCTACCGGTGTCATAAGAATTGTCAAGTGCAGCGAATCCCTAATATTCAGCCATATGTGGCGTAAATGAGGGTAAATCGTGCTTCTGTCACCGGTAGCATGCGGTTTGCCTAGCGTGGCGTGGCACGGAGGGCGACTCATCGGGAAAGTTCTGTCCTTCCCGGCGTGTCTCGGGATTGCCGGGAAGCCTGACACCGGTTACCGGTTCAAGGGGCGTAATTTTGGGGGATAACTCATTCCTCGCACGTGAGGAAGTCGACGAGCCCGTAGGGGGAGCGTTCGCCGAGGCAGATCTCCAGGATCTGGTGCGCGCCCACGGCGGATGCTTCACCGCGGGGGAAGAGTTCCGCTTCATAGGCGGCGAGCGCTGCTTCCATGTCGCCTGGGTGAGCGGCAATTGCCTTTCCCAACTCAGCGCCATCCAGCATCGCCAAATTCGCACCTTCGCCGGCCGGCGGCGCCAGATGCGCGGCGTCGCCAAGCAGCGTCACGCCGGAGACGCGGTCCCAACGATGGCCGGTCGGCAGCGTATGGAGCAGGCGCGGGACCAGCGGGGTTTCGCCCTCGGTGATCAGCGCGGTAAGCGCCGGAGCCCATCCGTCGAATTCGGCGGCGATGCGCGCCTTCGCGGCAGTGTCCGAGAAGTCGATGTCGGCGATCCAGTCGATAGAGCGGTTCAGCGCGATATAGGCGTGGAGGGCCCCGCCCGGCTCACGGTGGGCGAAGATCCCCTGCCCCGGAGCGGGCGCGAACAGCGCGCCACCACCGACCGCTTCGGCTGTTGCGGCGTGCCGTTCGACGGCGTCTTGCAGCCAATTCTCGATGAACACTGTGCCGACATAGTCGGGCTTCGCGTCCGACAGCAGCGGGCGGACCTTCGACCAGGCGCCATCGGCTCCCACCAGGAGTTCGGTACTCGCCGATGTATCGTCCGTGAAGGTCAATTTGTGCCGGCCGTCGCTGAGGGAAGCGACGCCGGCAAGCTTCTTTCCCCACCGGATCGTGTTCGCCGGCAGGGACTCGAGCAAAATCCGCCGCAGATCGCCGCGCAGCACTTCGGGACGTCCGCCCGTGCCGTCATCGGGCTGGTCGAGGAGGACGGTCCCATGCCGGTCGAGCACGCGCGACGCTTCGCCACCCGGATGGATGATCGTGTGGAACTCGTCGGTGAGGCCGGCCGCGGCCAACGCCAATTGCCCGTCCTGTTCGTGGATATCGAGCAGGCCGCCCTGTCCGCGGGCCTCCGGCGAGGGCTCCGCTTCGTAGATCGTCACGGCGATGCCGTGGAGATGGAGAATGCGGGCGAGGGTGAGGCCGCCGAGGCCGGCACCGACGATGGTGACCGATGTCGTCATAAGGGTTCTTCCAAAAAATGGAACGGCATTCCACTAATCAATGATTGGAACGCCGTTCCAGTCCTGTCAAGATCCTGCCTATGACAACCAAACTTTCGAAGGATCGCATCGTCGAGGCCGCGCTCGCCATTCTCGACACCGACGGCTCGGGCGCCTTGACCTTCCGTGCGCTCGCTTCCCGCCTCGCGACTGGAAGCGGCGCGATCTATTGGCATGTCGCGGACAAGAACGAGCTGCTGGCCGCGGCGACCGATTATGTGATCGGCCGCGCCATGAGCGGAGTGGTTGGCGGCGCGGACCCCCGGGAAGCGATCCGCGCCATCGCCCTTGGGCTGTTCGACGCGATCGATGCCCATCCCTGGGTCGGCGCGGAGCCCTTGCAGTCCGGTATGGTGCTGGTCTTCGAAGGAATCGGCGGCCGGTTGCAGGCGCTGGGTGTTCCCGACCGGGCGTTGTTCGATTGCTGGTCGGCGCTGGTGAATTACATTCTCGGCGTCGCCGTGCAGAATGCCGCCAATGCCCGCCATCGCCCGCAAGGAACGGAGCGGACGGATGCCCTTGGAGCCATTGCGGCCCGATGGGCGCAGCTCGACCCCGAGATCTATCCGTTCATGCGCCGGATCGCGGCGGATCTGCCCGGCCATGACGACCGCGCGCAGTTTTTGGCCGGCATCGATCTCATTCTGGCTGGCATCCTGGGGTCACCGGTCGCCTGATCCTTTCCCCCGCTTTCACGGGCTGCGCGCTCGCGCGCCCTTTATCGGTGGGACGCCTCTGCCGTCTAGCGGGATCCGTAGCGTGAGTGTTCCGCTCCAATTCCGCGGTGAAGCAAGCTTCACCGCGGAATTGGAGCGGCCTGATTGTAGGGCGTGGCGCTAATCGACGCTTTACGGCGCGTCGTCCGTGTGTTGCGCGTCGTGCAACTGCGCATCCGTCCAGCCGCCGCCCAGATCACCGATCAGGGTGGCGGCGTCGATCAGCCGCGTCTGCTGCACGCTGAGCGCGTTCTGCTCGTCGGTCAGCTGAGTGGCCATCGCGGTGGCCACCGTCGTGTAATCGACGGTGCCGGCCTGATATTCGTTATGGGCGATCTCCGTGCCGCGTCGGGAGTCACGAACGGCGTCCTCCAGCACGTCGGCCTGCTGGCCCAGGATACGCAGGCCGACCAGATCATTCTCGACGCTCTGGAAGGCGGTCAGCACCGTGGCGCGATAGGTCGCCACCGCGGAGTAATAGGCCGCCTTGGCCGCGGCGACCTGGGCGTCGCGGGCGCCGAAATCGAGGATCGTTTCGGTGCCGGACGCGCCCAGCGACCAGATCGTCTGGGAGGCATTCGACAAAGCGAGCAGGCCGAAATCGGCCGATAGCGAGATATCCGGATAGTAGGCGGCGATCGCGACCCCGACCGCGGCGTTCTGCGCCTTCATGGTGCGTTCGGCGGCGGCGATGTCCGGGCGCCGCTGCAGCAGCATCGACGGCACGCCGACCGGCACGTTGGGCAGGGCCGGCAGGCCCTCGCTGTGCGGAATGTCGAGATCTTCAGGGTTCTTGCCGACCAGCACCGCGATCGCATGGGCATATTGGGCGCGCGTCACGCCCAGCGCGATCAGGCTGGCCTTGGCGTTTTCCAGCTGAACCTTGGCGGTGATCTCGTTGGAGGGCGGGTAGAGGTTGAAGCCGGCATGCACCGCATTGGCGACGACGCGCAGATTCTCCTCATACTCCTTCACCGTGCGGGTCAGCAGGTCGATATTGGCGTCGGTCACCCGCAGATTGATGATCGTCGTCGCCAAGGTCACCTGGGTCGACAGGGTCGCGTTGGCCAGGGTCGCTTCGCTAGCCTGGGCGTTAGCCTCGTTTTCCTCGATCGTCCGGCGCACCTTGCCCCAGATATCGGGCGACCAGCTCAGCGTGCCTTCGACCGTCTTTTCCGTGATCGGCGTCGAGGAGGAGCCGGCGGTCGAGACGCCGCCGCCGCCCGATTTCGAGCGGGTGACCGAGCCGGTCGCGCCGATGGTCGGAAACAGCGAAGCGTCGGCTTCCTGCACTAATGCCAGCGCTTGCCGGTAATTCTGGTAATCGGCCTGGATCGTCTGATTCGAGACGCGCACCGTCGGTTCCAGCTGGTCGAGCAGCGGGTCGTGGAAATCGGTCCACCAATCGCCCTTGGGCGCGGCGTCGGCCGGCGAGGCCTGGGTCCAGCCGGGCGTTTCCTTGAACTGCGCGGCGGGCGGGTTGGCGGGCTGAGGGCGGTCGTAATCGGGACCGACGGCGCAGTCCGCGAGCAGCAGCACGAACGGCAGGACCGCCAGGCGCGAAGCGTTGCGGCTAGTCATGAAGAAGCTCCCATTTCGCCTTCGGCGGCCGGTCGCGTGCCGCCGCCGAAGCGTTTGATCAGTTTGATGCGCAGGCGTTCGAGCGAAAGATAGATCACCGGCGTGGTGAACAGGGTGAAGACCTGGCTGAGGATCAGGCCGCCCATCACCGTGATGCCCAGCGGCTGGCGCAAAGACGCGCCCTGGCCGATGCCGATGGCCAGCGGCACCGCGCCGAGCACGGCGGCGGCGGTGGTCATCATGATCGGCCGCAGACGGATGACGGCGGCGTCGTGGATCGCCTTGCGGCCGCCGACACCTTCGTTGCGCTCCATATGGATGGCGACGTCGATCATCATGATGGCGTTCTTCTTGACGATGCCGATCAAGAGAATAATGCCGATCAGGGCGATCATCGAGAAGGGCACGTTGAAGATCAGCAGCGCCAGCACCGCGCCGATGCCGGCCGACGGCAGGGTCGACAGGATGGTCAGCGGGTGGATGGTGTTCTCGTAGAGGATGCCGAGCACGATATAGACGGCGACCAGCGCGGCCAGGATCAGCAGGGGGATGGCGCTGAGCGACCTGGCGAAGACCTGCGCGGAGCCCTGGAAACTGCCATGGATCGAGGCCGGCGCCCCGAGGTCGCGCATCTCCTGATCGATCACCGCCTGCGCCGCGCTCAACGACCCGCCCGGCGGCAGGTTGAAGGAGATCGTCGCCGCCACCAGCCCGCTCTGGTGATTGACCTGGATCGCGGTGTGGCTGTTGGTGGCCTTGGCCAGCGCGGTCACCGGCACCATCGTCTCGGCGCTGGTGCTGTCGGCGCTGCCGCTCGAGCTGCCGCCACGGCTGTTGGAGATGGAATTGAGGGTCTGGTTGGCCTGTGCGTTCGAATTGAGCGAATTGCCGGTGGTGGAGGCCGTCGAGGCGCTGACCGATTGGAATCTCGTGATGCCGGAGACCGTCCCGCCGGGATATTGGGTCTGCGCCGTGCCCAGCGCGTTGCCCGCCGCGGTGCTGAGGAAGATCTTGTTGAGCGATTCGGGGTATTGCCAATATTTCGGCGCGACCTCCATCACCACGAAATACTGATTGTAGGGATTGTAGATGGTCGAGACCGAGCGCTGGCCGAAAGCGTCATACAGCACCTGGTCGACCTGGTTCGGCGTGAAGCCGTAACGCGCCGCCGTGGTGCGGTCGATCTTGACATAGGTCTGCAGGCCGGCCTGTTCCATGTCGGTATTGACGTCGGTCAGCGCGTCGGAATGTTTGGATAAGGCCTCGACCAGTTTCGGTATCAGATCGTACATCGCGTTCGGATCGTCGCCGCTCAGCGTATATTGATATTCCGCCGCCGCCTGCCGGCCGCCGATCCGCAGATCCTGCTGCGCCTGCAGGAACAGCTTCGCCCCGGAAATGGCGTTGAGCTTGGGCCGCAGGCGCTGGACGATTTCGACGGCGGCGACGCCGCGTTCGGCCAGGGGCTTCAGCTCGATGAAGACGGTGGCGGTATTGCCGGCGCGCCCTGCCGAGCCCGAGCCGGCGAAGCCGAATACCGAGGCGACCGCGGGATCCTTCTTCACGATCTCCTGCATCTGCGCCAGCTTCTTCGACATGGCCGGGAAGGAAATGGCCTGATCGGCGGTGATCTGGCCCATGATGATGCCGGTATCCTGCTCGGGGAAGAAGGTCGAGGGCAGCAGCTTGGCGAGAAAGAAATTGCCGACGATCAGCCCGACCAGCACCAGCCCGGTCAGCAGCGTGCGGTCCAGCACCGCGTCCAGGGCCCGCGAATAGGCATCCTCGAACCGCTTGAATTGCCGGTCCGCCCACACCGCCATGCGCGACCTTTTGGCGGGATCGCCATGCGCTTTCAAGAGATGGGCGCACATGCAGGGCGTCACGGTCAGCGAGATCACCATCGAGATCACGATGGCGATCGACAGGGTCACGGCGAATTCGTGGAAGAGCAGCCCGACCGTTCCCGGCATCAGCAGAATGGGAATGAACACGGCGATCAGCGAAATGCTCATCGAGAGGACGGTGAAGCCGACCTCGCGGCTTCCCTGGAGCGCGGCTTCGCGCGGCGCCATTCCCTCTTCCATATGGCGCACGATGTTTTCGAGCACCACCACCGCGTCGTCGACGACGAAGCCGGTGCCGATCGTCAGCGCCATAAGCGACAGATTGTCGACCGAATAGCCCAGCAGATACATCGGCCCGAAGGTGCCGACGATCGACAAGGGCAGGGCGACGGCGGGGATCAGGGTCGAGCGCGCCGACAGCAGGAAGACGAAGACGACGCCGATCACCAGCACCACCGCGATCCCCAGCGTGCGCTGGGTGTCGCCGACGGCGGCGTTGACCGACTGCGAGCGGTCCATGGCGACATTGACATGGACGCCATGCGGCAGGGTCGCTTCGACCGAGGGCAGGATGGCGCGAATCTGGGCGTCGGTCTCGACGATATTGGCGCCCGGAATCGGATAGACGATGACGCCGACCGCGGTCTGGCCGTTATAGAGGCCGATATTGCGGATGTTCTCATTGCCGTCGATCACGTCGGAGACGTCGCTCAGCAACACCGGCGTGTTGTTGCGGTAGGCGATGATGAGGTTCTTGTAATCGGCGGCGGACGTCGCCTGGTCGTTGGAGCTGACCTCGTAGCGCTGCTCACCCTGGTCGATGGATCCCTTGGCGCTGTCGGCGTTGGCCGCCGCCGCGGCCGCGCGGACATCCTCCATGCCTATGCCATAGGCATTCAATTTGTCGGGCTGGAGCTCGATGCGCACCGACGGCAGGGCGCCGCCGCCCAGCGTGATCTGGCCCACGCCCTTGATCTGCGACATCTGTTGCTGCAGCACCGTGTTGGCGCTGTCATAGAGCTGGGCCGAGGTCAGGGTGTCCGACGTCAGCGACAGGATCATGATCGGCGAGTCGGACGGGTTGTATTGCCGCCAGGTCGGATTGCTGCGCAGCGTGGTCGGCAGATCGGCGCGGGCTGCCTGGATCGCCGCCTGGACGTCGCGCGAGGCGCCGTTGATGTCGCGGGAGACGTCGAACTGGGCGACGATGCGGGTGGCGCCCACATAGGAGGTCGACGTCAGCTCGGTGACGCCGGCGATGGCGGCCATGCGCTTTTCCAGCGGCTCGGCGACGGTGGAGGCCATGATCTCGGGCGCGGCGCCGGCCAGGTTGGCCTGGACCACCACCACCGGGAAGGTGATGTTCGGCAGCGGCGCCACCGGCAGATTGATATAGGAGAGAATACCCGACAGCAGGACCGAGATGGCCAGCAGGGCCGTCGCGACCGGCCGGTCGATGAAAAGCGCCGAGAAGTTCATGGGGTGCTGCTCTTCTCAGCCGGCGGCGTGCGACGGGTGCCGCCGAAGCGCAGCGACAGGCGGTCGAAGGCGAGATAGATCACCGGCGAGGTAAACAGGGTCAGCACCTGGCTCAAGGCCAGCCCGCCGATGATGGCGATGCCCAGCGGACGGCGCAGTTCGGAGCCGGTGCCCGAGCCGACCAGCATCGGCAGGGCGCCCAGCATCGCCGCCATCGTCGTCATCAGGATGGGGCGGAAGCGTAGCAGCGAAGCCTCGAAGATCGCGTCATACGGCGACTTGCCATGCTCGCGCTCCGCCTCGAGGGCGAAGTCGACGATCATGATGGCGTTCTTCTTGACGATGCCGATCAGCAGCACGATGCCGATGATGCCGATCACGTCGAGATCCTTGCCCGCGATCATCAGCGACAGCAGCGCGCCGATGCCGGCCGAGGGCAGGGTGGACAGGATGGTGACCGGGTGGATGTAGCTCTCATAGAGCACGCCCAGCACGATATAGACCGCGACCAGGGCCGCGACCAGCAGGAACACCTCGCTCGACAGCGAATCCGTGAAGGCTTGCGCCGCGCCCTGGAAAGAGCTGGTGATCGAGGGCGGCAGATGCACTGATGTGATCGCTTGATTGACCTCGTCGACGGCGGTGCTGAGCGAGGCTCCATCGGCCAGGTTGAACGAAACCGTCACTGCCGGGAACTGCGCCAGATGGCTGACCACCAGGGGCGACTTGCCGACCTTGATGTTGGCGATGGCCGAAAGCGGCACTTGGCCGGAGCTGCCGGTCTGGCTCGGCAGATAGATCGAGCCCAGCGATTGCAGATCGGGCAGGCGGTCATGCTTGGCCGCCAGGATGACGCGGTACTGGGTCGACTGGTTGAAGATCGTGGTGACGATACGCTGGCCCAGCGCGTCATAGAGCGCATTGTCGATGGTCGCCGGCGTGATGCCGTAGCGCGCGGCGAGCTGACGGTTGACCTCGACATTCACGCTCAAGCCATCTTCGTTGAGATCGCTCGCCACGGCGGCGATCGACTTGATCTGCTTCAGCTTGTCGACGATCTGCGGGACATAGGTTTCGAAATCCTGCTTATTGGGACCGCGCAGGACGAACTGGTACTGATAGGGCGAGACCGAGGTATTGAGCGTCAGATCCTGCTCGGGCTGCAGATAGAGCTTCACCCCGGGCACGTCGGCGACCTCGCGCTCGATGCGTGCCGCGATCTTCTCGGCGGAGAGGGACCGGTCATCCACCGGCTTGAGATTGATCAGGAAGCGGCCGTTATTGAGCGTGGTGTTGGTGCCGTCGACGCCGATATAGGAGGTCAGGCTGACGACGTCCTTGTCTTGCAGGATCGCATCGGCCAGCGCTGTCTGCCGGACCGACATCGCCTGGTAGGAGACCGAATTGTCGGCGATGCTGATGCCCTGGATGACGCCGACATCCTGGGTCGGGAACAGCCCCTTGGGAATGACGATATAGAGCAGCAGCGTCAGGGCCACCGTGATGCCGGCGACGATCAGGGTCAGGCCCTGATGGCCCAGCACCCAGCGCAGCGCGCGCTCGTAAGCGTGCAGCGTCTTGTCGAAGGCGGCTTCGCTGATCCGCTCGAAGCGGCTCGGCTCGCGGTCCTTATGGTGCTTGAGCATGCGTCCGCACATCATCGGCACCAAGGTCAGTGAGACGACCGCCGACAGAATGATGGTGATGGCCAGCGTCATGGCGAATTCGCTGAACAGACGGCCGATCAGGCCGCTCATGAACAGCAGCGGGATCAGCACCGCGATCAGCGAGACGGTCAATGAGACGATGGTGAAGCCGATCTGCCCGGCGCCTTTCAGCGCGGCTTCGAGCGGGTTCATCCCCTCTTCGAGATACCGCACGATGTTCTCGATCATCACGATCGAATCGTCGACCACGAAGCCGGTGGCGATGATCAGCGCCATCAGCGACAGATTGTCGATCGAATAGCCGAGCTTGTACATGATCGCCAGCGTGCCGATCAGCGAGACCGGCACGGAAATGCTCGGAATGATCGTCGCCGGCAGGTTGCGCAGGAAGACGAAGATCACCAGCACCACCAGCCCGATGGCCAGCATCAGCTCGAAAAAGGCGTCGAACACCGAGGCCTGGATCACGGTGGTGCTGTCGGCCACCACGTCGACCTTCATCGAGGCCGGCAGGCTGGCCAGCAGCTGCGGCAGCTCCTTCTTGATCTGCGAGACCGTCTTGATGACGTTGGCGCCCGGCTGGCGCTGCACATTGAGGATGATCGCGGGGGTCTTGCCGAACCAGGCGCCCTGCTCGATGTCTTGGGCCGCCAGATCCACGGTCGCGACGTCGCGCATCAGGACAGGCGAGCCGTTCTGGTAGGAAATGACGGTGTCGCGGAAATCCTGCGGGTCGGAGATCTGGTCGTTGTCATTGATGGTGTAATCGAGCTCCGGGCCGTCGAAATTGCCCTTGGGCTGGCTCAGCGTCACATAGGAGAGCAGGGTGCGCAGATCGTCGATATTGAGGCCGTAGGCGGCCAGCTTCTGCGGATCGGCCTCGACCCGGATGGCCGGCACATTGCCGCCCGAGGGGCTGACCAGGCCGACGCCGGGCACCTCGGCGATCTTGGAGGCGAGGCGGTTGTTGGCGATGTCCTGCAACTGGGTTAGCGACATCGATTTCGAGGTCAGCGCCAGGGTCAGGATCGGCTGGTCGGCGGGATTGACCTTGGCATAGGTTGGCGGCGCCGGCAGTCCGCTCGGCAGGAAGCTGTTGGCGGCGTTGATCGCCTCCTGCACGTTCTGTTCGGCGACGTCGAGATTGACCGACAGCGAGAATTGCAGAGTGATGACCGAAGCGGTGGCCGAGCTCGACGAGATCATCTGTTGCAGGCCGGGGATCTGGCCCAGCTGCACCTCGAGCGGGGCCGTCACCGTGGTCGACATCACCTGCGGGCTGGCGCCCGGATAGAAGGTCTGCACCTGGATCGTCGGATAATCGACGTCGGGCAGGGACGAGACCGGCAGAAAGCCGACCGACACCAGCCCGATCAGGACGAGGGCGATCATCAGCAGCGACGTCGCCACCGGCCGGACGATGAACAGGCGCGAGATGTTCATGATTACTGCCGGTTCTGCGAGGGCTGCGCGGTGTCGGGTTGGGATTTCTGCTGGTCTTTGTCCTTGCCCTTATCCTGGCCCTTGTCTTGTCCCTGATCCTGTTTCGGCTGCGAGATCCTGACCTTGGCGCCGTCGCTCAGGCGATCGGAGCCCTCGGTGACCACCTTGTCGCCCTCCTTGAGCCCATCCTTGATGACGGTGTTGCGGCCGTCGCTGGGGCCCAGCGTGACCTTGTGCACCGACACGGTCTGCTTCTGCTCGTCGAGCAGATAGACGTAATCGCCGGGCGCGCCGGACAAGACCGCCGAGGTCGGCACCAGAAGCGCATTGGTCAGGGTGTCGACCAGCAGCCGCATATTGACGAATTCGTTGGGGAACAGGCTTTCATCGTCATTGGCGAACGTGGCGCGCAGGGTGACGGTGCCGGTGCTGGTCGTCATCTGGTTGCTGAAGGCGTAGAGCGAGCCCTCGCCGAGTTTCTGGCTGTTGTCGCTGCTATAGGCGGTGACCTGCAGCTTGCCGTTGGCCGCCTTGAAATGCTTCAGCACATCGGCGAGATCGTTCTGGGCGATGGTGAATTGAACGGTGATCGGCTTGGTGGTGGTGACTACCGCGACGCCCGTGCTCGACGATCCGGTGACGTAGTTTCCGGCATCCACCAGGCGCAGGCCGACCCGGCCGGCGACAGGAGCGGTGATGTGGCAATAGGCGATATCGAGGACGTCCTGGGCGATGGTCGCCTGGTCTTCCTTGACCGTGCCGGCATCCTGCTGGACCAGATATTTCTGGTCGGTGTAGGTCTGTTCGGCGATCGATTTCTGCTCGTGCAGCTTCTCATAGAGGGCGAGGTCGGCGCGGGCCTGCTCCAGCGTCGCCTGGTCCTTGGCCAGGGTCGCTTCCGCGAGTTGTTTCTGCACCTCATAGGGGCGCGGATCGATCTGGGCCAGCAATTGCCCCTTCTCGACATAGGCGCCTTCCTGGAACGGCACCTCGGTCAGATAACCGCTGACCGCCTGGTTCGGGATGACCGTGACGGTGGCGAGCGGCGTGACCGTGCCCAGCTCGTTGAGGACCACCGGCATCTGCCCGCGCATGGCCTGGGAAACCTTGACGCTTTCCGACGGCGGCGGTTTCTGCTGCGGCTTGCGGGTGACGAGATTCCAAATCACGAGGCCAACCGCGATCAGCCCGAGAAGGATCAAGATCCAGCGCAGGTAATGACGGCGGCTCCCGTCACGCGCCGAAGGGAGAGCTGTCATTGCCACCATCCATCCTTGTTGGTCGTTGTGCGTCGCGAAAGGCTAGCGCGCGTCTCTTTCAGCTATAATGCAGTTTTCTACGTCCCGTATCCGTTCTGTAACAGGCCACGGATTTTCCACAGGGCGAAGATACGCGCGGAACAGCCAGATATCGCTCTATATACGCCTTCATTCGTAACAAGCGGAACAGTGCGTTTCATTAAGCTTTCTTAACGCAACCAACCGCATAGCGGCTATGCGGTCGTTGACTTGACCGCAACGATCCGGCAAAAGACGCCCACCGAACGGGAGAGACCAGCCTCCGCTGGCGCCGAAGGAGCAACCGCCCCGGAAACTCTCAGGCAAAAGGACCTTCGGCGAGGAATTCTGGAAAGAGGCGCCAGCTGCGCCCGCCGACGGGATAACGATCTCAGGCAAATCGACAGAAGGGGCGCTGCTTTTGGAGGCGCACCTTGTCACTTATAGAATCTCAGACTATTGGCCGTGACGTGTTTTCCGTGCTCGATGCGGCCGGCACCTTCGTCTTCGCCTTGAGCGGAGCTAATGCCGGCGCGCGCCGGGGCATGGATCTGTTCGGCGCGCTGCTGCTGGCCCTGGTCACCGCCACCGCCGGCGGGGTGATGACCGATCTTCTGATCGGCAACACACCGCCCCATGCGCTGTCCTCGTCGCGGCCCTTCCTGATCGCGATGGCCGGCGGCGTGACCGGTTTCGTCTTCCTGCCGCATATCGACCGTTTCAAGATTTCGGTGCTGCTGCTCGACGCGATCGGTCTGAGCCTGTTCGCCGTGACCGGCGCCAGCAACGCCCTGTCGCACGGCATCGCGCCGCTGTTCGCGGCATTGCTCGGCATGCTCACCGCGATTGGGGGAGGACTGATCCGCGACGTGCTGTCCGGCCAGGTGCCGGTGGTGCTGCGCGACGAGATCTATGCATCGGCCGCCCTGCTGGGCGCTGGCGTGGCGGTGCTCGGGCAAGGGCTGGCGCTGCCGGCCGACCTCACCGCGCTGGCCGGTGCCTTGATCTGCTGCGTACTGCGGCTGGCGGCCGTGCATCAGCGCTGGCGGTTGCCGGCCTGGCGGCAGTTGCCGGTGTCGCGAGGGTAGGTGGGTTTAACGATCACCCCGAGGCGCGTGGGATCGGAGCGGCCTGGTTGTAGGGCACGGCGCTGATCGACGCTGAAGAGAGGTTTTACCGTCCCCGGCGCGACGGATTGGCCATCACGTTACGGATGGCGAAGCTGGTGTGGACGCGCAGCACGCCGGGCAGGGTCGAGAGCACATCGGTATGGACGCGCTCGAACTCGGCGGCGTTCTCGACCTCGACCTGCAGCAGATAGTCCGATCCGCCGGTCATCAGATAGCATTCACGGATCTCGGGATGGCGGCGCACCGCCACCTCGAAGCGCTTGAGATAGTCCTCGGTCTGGCGCTCGAGCGTGATATTGACGATCACCGCGATCATGCCCTCGCGCGCCGTATGGTCGGTGATCACCGTATAGCCGCGGATCACCCCACTGCGCTCGAGCAGACGGATGCGGCGCAGGCAGGCCGAGGCCGACAGCCCGACCTCCTCGGCCAGCTTGGCGTTGCTCATGCGGGCGTCGAGGCGCAGCAGCCTCAGGATATTGTGATCGATTGAATCCATTTTCTGCGTTTCATTGAAGGAATCAGCGACAGGATCCATCTCTGCGCAATTTTCTGCGACAGATCAACATAAAATTGCGCGATTCTTGTGGCACTCTGACTATCTGTAAGTTGAGGCGTGACGACGTTGATCGTCATCACGCTTCGGTGGGGGAGCCTCCCCCACACCCTCGAGGTCGTCGCTTCGCTCCTCCGAGCGGGATGAAGATTTCAGGGTAATCAGGTGTCATCCCGCTCTGGGGGTTTGGCGGTGGATTCTTATCGTTCGGGGTACGCTCATCCAATGGTGGCCGCAGCGACATTGACCATCGATCTCGGCGCGCTGCGCGGCAACTACCGCGCCGTGCGCGCCGCCGCCGCGCCGGCCGCCGCCGGGGCGGTGGTGAAGGCCGACGCCTATGGCCTGGGCGCTGATCGCATAGCACCCGCGCTCTATCAGGAAGGTTGCCGTCATTTTTTCGTCGCTCAATTGAGCGAAGCGCTGGCACTGCGTCCGCTGCTGGCGGCCGACGCCCGCCTGTTCGTGATGAACGGCCTGCAGCCCGGCACCGAGCGCGCCTGCGCCGAAGCCGGCATCGTTCCCATGCTGAATTCGCTCGATCAGGTCGCCAATTGGTCCGCCCTCGGCGCGGTAACGGCACAGCCGTTGCAGGCGGTTCTGCAATTCGATAGCGGCATGTCCCGCCTCGGCATGATGCCTGAAGAGGCCCGCCGCCTGGCCGCCGAACCCAATCGCCTGGCCGGCATCCAGCCTCTCTACGCGATGAGCCATCTCGCCTCGGCCGACGATGCGGATGAGAGCCAGAACCGCGACCAGCTGGCGGCGATGCAGGCGGTCAAGGCGCTGTTTCCCGATCTGCCGCTGTGCCTGGCCAATTCCGGCGGTATCTTTCTCGGCCCTGAATTTCACGGCGCGTTGGTGCGTCCGGGGATCGCGCTGTATGGCGGGATCCCCAATCCGGCCGCCGCGCAGACGATCAAGCCGGTGGTGACGCTGGAGGTGCCGGTAATCCAGACGCGCACCGTTCCGGCCGGCACCCGCATCGGCTATGGCGGCGATTTCGTCGCCCCCGCCGAGATGCGCCTGGCCGCCATCGAGGCTGGCTATGCCGACGGCCTGCCGCGTCATCTCGGCGGCTTCGGCGCCGCTTTCCATGATGGCGTGCGGCTGCCGATGGTCGGCCGCGTCTCGATGGACAGCACCGTGATAGACATTTCCGCCTTGCCGGAGGGCGCTTTGACGCTCGGCAGCAAGGTCGAGTTGATCGGGCCGCACCAGACCCTGGATCAATTCGCCGTCCTGGCGGACACCATCGCCTATGAAATCCTGACCCGGCTGGGTCGGCGCTATCAGCGCGTCTATAAGGACTGAACCATGAGGATCGTCATTCTTGGCGCCGGCGTGATCGGTGTCAGTTCGGCCTATTACCTGGCCAAGGCCGGGCACGAAGTGACCGTGCTGGACCGCCAGCCCGGTCCGGCGCTGGAGACCAGCTTCGCCAATGCCGGCGAGATCTCGCCCGGCTACGCCTCGCCCTGGGCGGCGCCGGGCATTCCGGTCAAGGCGCTGAAATGGATGTTCATGGAGCATTCACCGCTGATCATCCGCCCCGCCGCCGCTCTGGCCGGCTGGCGCTGGATGGTCGGCATGCTGTCCAATTGCACCGAGGCGCGCTATGCCCTCAATAAGGGGCGCATGGTGCGCCTGGCCGAATATAGCCGCGATTGCCTGATCGCGCTCCGCGACGAGACCGGCATCGAGTACGACCACCGCACTCAGGGTACGCTGCAGGTATTCCGCAGCCAGAAACAGCTGGACGGCGTGGCCAAGGATATCGAGGTGCTGCGCGAGGGCGGCGTGCCGTTCGAGGTGCTGGATGCCGCCGGCTGCGCCGCCGCCGAGCCCGGCTTGGCCGCGGTCCAGGACAAGCTGGTCGGCGGGTTGCGCCTGCCCAACGACGAGACCGGCGATTGCTTCAAATTCACCCAGGAGCTCCACAAGCGCGCCGAAGCGTTGGGGGTGAAGTTCCTGTTCTCGCGCCAGGTGTCCAAGCTGCGCGCCGAAGGCGGCCGCATCCGCGTGGCCGAGACGGAGCAGGGGCCGGTCGAGGGCGATGTGTTCGTCTCGGCCCTGGCCAGCTACGGCCCGGGTTTCCTGAAGAATTTGGGCATCGATCTGCCGGTCTATCCGGTCAAGGGCTATTCGATCACCGTGCCGGTCGTCGATGCCGCCCGCGCGCCGGTTTCGACGGTGATGGACGAGACCTACAAGGTGGCGATCACGCGCCTCGGCGACCGGATCCGGGTCGGCGGCATGGCAGAGATCGCCGGCTTCGCCCTCGATCTGCCGCCGGGGCGGAAGGACACGCTGGTGCAGTCGGTGGAAAGCCTGTTCGCCGGCGCCGGCGACCAGAGCCGCGCGACCTTCTGGACCGGCCTGCGGCCGATGACGCCGGATGGCACCCCGGTGCTCGGTGTGACCCGTTATGATAATCTGTTTCTCAATACCGGCCATGGCACGCTGGGCTGGACGATGGCGTGCGGGTCTGGCCGCGTGTTGTCGGATCTGATCAGCGGCGTGAAGCCGGAGATCGAGACCGCGGATCTGGCGCTGGCGCGCTATCGCTAAGCACGCCGCTGGTTACGGAAAAGCCCAAAATTCCAGGCGACTGGCGATTATCGGATTGCGCTAGCTCAGCGTATGAGCTTCGCACGACCCGCCGATGCGCAATGCGATGATCGTCAGTCGCAACGGGGAGTGCAGAGGGGTAGACCCCTCGCCGGTAGCCGCGTCGGCGGCGGTATGAATCTTCTTCTATCCGCACAAGATTATCGTCCGCGCTCCGCGCGTAACGGCGAGGGATCGACCCCTCTGCACACCACGTCGCCCGAATAGGGCAGCGTCTTTACCGTTAGCTTGCGCCAAACATCTTCATATGCGCCGCTTCGGTCGCTTCATCGGCCGGAAACATGCTCTCCAGCCTGAGCTCCTGCGCTGCCGCCGCATTCGGCGTGCCGACCGTCGTAATCATCGAGAAGTACCTCAGCACTTGCCCACCCCGAACAAACCCAATCGGGATCACCGGCGACGGCTCCGACAGCGTGATCGATTTCGGCGTACGCCAATTCGGGTCAACTCCAGGATACGTCAGGAGCTTGGCCAGCAACTCGCGCGCCCCGCCAGTCTCGCGATGCACGCGTTGAATCAACGCCTTCGCCACGATCTCCCAATCCGCGACATGGGGCCGCAATGCCGTCGGATCGAACATCAGATGCAGGATGTTGCGCGGGCGGGGAAAGGCCGACAGATCGATGAAGCCGCCGAAGAATTTCGGCGCCGCCTCATTGGTCTTCAGCACGGTCCAAGTCCGATCCATCACCAAAGCGGGGAAGGGTTCGTGCTGAGCCAGCATGCGGTCCAACGCCCGAATCACGCCGGTCATCTCCTCGGCGTCCCACGGCGCCTCGGAATAGACGGGGGCATAGCCGGCGGCCAACAGCAGCGCGTTGCGGTCCCGCAAGGGAACACCGAGCGTCGCCGCCAGATCCAACAGCATCTGACGGCTCGGCGCGCTACGGCCGCTTTCGACGAAGCTGATATGGCGTTGAGAGACGCCGCTATCGAGCGAGAGGTCGAGTTGGCTGCGGCCGCGGACGGCCCGCCAGTGACGCAACAGGTCTCCGACTTGGCCGTTCGCGGTCGCCATGATCAGGCCGCCCACTCATGCGCCTGGAACGGCGCTTCGAGCGGCGGGCGAGTGACGCTGCCGGCATAGTTGGTGATGGTGGAAGCGGCGACCACGGCGATCACTTCCAGCAGATGCCTCTGGTCGAAGCCGGCCGACAGGAAGGTGTCGATCGCCTTGTCGTCCAGTTTGCCGCGCGTCTCGATCAGCGTCCGCGCCAGGATGGACAGGGCGGCGCGACGGGGATCGCGCGGGACGTCGCGGGCGCGGATCGCCTTGACATCCTCGGCGGGGATCCCCTGTTCGAGGGCCAGCGCCGAATGAAACGCCACGGCCCAGTCGCAGGAGTTAGTGACGGCGTTGGTGAGTAGCAGGATCTGGATCTCCGGCTCGCCGAAGCTGCCGCCATGGACCTTGCCGAACAGGGCGACCAGGCTGTCGATCAGCACCGGCGAGGTCGATATGGCCCCGGCGATGTTGGGGATGAAGCCGAAGGCGCCCTGCAGGGCCTGCAAGGAGGGCTTTGAGGCTTCGGGCGCGGTGTCGAGAGTGTTGACGGGGAAGTTAGGCATTTTCTTGACCTCGGGTTGGAAGAGGGGATGGCCAGAAAATGCGCCGGATAGGGAATGCTCTCAATTACGCCGGGGGTAATCGTCCTATGGGGTATCGAGCAGGTTGGCGACCGCTTTCAGCATGGCCTTGCGGTCATAGGGCTTGTCGAAGATGGCGGCGAACAGCTCCGGATGGCTGTCGCGGGCCGAGGCGCCCTGGGCGCCGCTGACCAGGATCACGGGAATGTCGGCCAGATCGGCGTCCACCTGCATTGCCTGGGCCAGCTCAAGCCCGGTCATCAGCGGCATCATGAAGTCCGTGATCACCAGCGCCGGCTTGCGCTCACGTATCATTTGCAGCGCCGCGCGACCATGCGGGGCCGTCATCACCTCGTGGCCTTCGCCGACCAGAAGACCGGCAAGGAGATCGGCGAGCAGGAATTCGTCGTCGACGACCGCGATCAACGCCATCTCATCGCTCCCAGGAAGCTGTCCATGGGGTGCATCCTCTTCTCCCGGCTACTTAGCTCAAGGAACCGGGATTGGATGCATAAGTCGCATCGATCGCGGCAGATCCGTTCTTGGTGAAAAAGAACTCATAGCTGCGTTGCTGGAATGCGCTATCCCTAACCTTGAGTATCGAGAGCAGTCGCTGGACACGGCCTTGCCGATGGACTTCTCGGATTGTGATGAGATTGTCGAGAATAGACGAAATCTCGGGAAACGGATCGGAATTTTCATTAACTGTGTGGTCTTGCGACTCCCAGGTGATGATCGTCGTGACGTTCATCACCCTGAGCTCGTTGGTGAGCGCCGAGAAGAATTCCATCAGGCGGGATTTGTGGATCGCGGCGCGGTCGAACCCGCCGATACCGTCGATCAGCAGGCGCTTGATCTTGTGCTCGCGGACCGCCTCCAGCAGTTGGTGCGCCAGCTTGCCGAGACTGTTCTCGGTCAGCGGGTTCCAGATGATATGCAGATCGCGGCCGACGCGTTTCTTGGAAAAATCGAGGCCGAGCGCCTCGGCCTTGAGGCTCAGGCGGGCCGGCGTCTCATAGAAGCCGAAATGCAGTCCGTGATCCTTCTTGCTGGCCAGATTGAGGAAATTGAGACCGAACGAGGTCTTGCCGCTGCCGGGCGGGCCGACCACGACGGTGACCGAGCCGGCCGGCAGGCCGCCGCCGATCGCCTCGTCCAGCCCGGCGACGCCGGTGCCGACGCGCTTCTTGGACGGTTCCTCGTCGCGCGACGGATAGGCGTATTTGGCCTCCAGGCGCGGATAGAGGGTGACGCCCCGGTCGGTGATTTCAAACTGGTGATAGCCGCCCAATGAACCGCTGCCACGGGATTTGCGGACATGAAGCTGGCGATAGGAGCGGACGCCGACCACCTCCTCGCACAGGTCCAGCACGCCATCGACCATGGTGTGCTCGGGCCGGCTGTCCTGGCTCGAGCCGGCGCTGGCGAGGAACAGCACGGTGCAGCCGACGAAGGCGGCCTGGCTCTGGATGCCGGCGATGAAGGTCTTGATATCGAGGTCGGTGTCGGCGCGGTCGCGCGCGTTCAAAAGCCCGTCGAACACCAGAAGGGTCGCATGCTGGCGTTGCGTCTCCTCGCGGATCAGCTTCACCACCGCGTCGAGACCCTCGTCGCGCAAGCTCTGGAACACGCTGACATAGCGGATGGCGTCGCCCAGGATGGCCTTGTCGAAAAAGTCGAGGGTAGAGAGCGACTGGAACAATCGGTCATGGGTCTCGGCGAGCAGCGTCACATAGAGCACGCGGCGCCCGGCCGAAGCCTGCGAAAAGGCGATCTGATTGCTGAGAATGGTTTTCCCGGCGCCGGGACGACCCTGGACGATATAGGCCGCGCCCTCGATGAACCCGCCGCCCAGGACTTCGTCCAGGCCGGATATGCCGCTCGGCAACCTCGGGAGATGTTCGACCACTCGTTCCTCCGTCCCAATTCGTGCCCACCTGGGTCTGCCGAACCGGTGAGATCGGGTAACCTACCGTGGCATCCCCCCCGCCGGCCAGTCCCGATTAATAAGCGATTTAATTCTTCAGCAAACTACGATTAACATGCGCATCACATGGTAACGACGGAGAGGGGGGCTCCTTGTCGAAATCCGCCACCGCCGGGATGGTTGTCGGCGCCGCGTTGCTTCTGCTTCTGCCGGCGCTGTGGAACGGCTTTCCCTTCCTCTTCTGGGACAGCGGCGATTACCTGACCGCAACCTTGACCGGCGGCCGCGTGGTCTATCGCGATCCGGTCTATGGCTTCGTCGCGGCGCCGCTGCATGAAGGCTACAGCCTGTGGGGCGTCGCCGCCGGCCAGTGCTTGCTGGCGGCCTGGGTCCTGTGGGAGACATTCCGCCAGATCCTGCCGAAGCTGGCGCGGGAGGGCTTCTATCTGGTGCTCGTAGCACTCCTCGCCATCGGCACCTCGCTGCCCTGGTTCGCCGGTCAGATCATGCCCGACATCTTGGGCGCGCTGGCGGTGCCGATGGTGTTCCTGCTGGCGGCGGGCGAGCTGTCCTTTCCCAAGCGGGCCTTGCTGTGCGCGCTGCTGGCGATAGCGCTGTCCTGTCATCTCAGCTTCCTGCCGCTCGGCGTCGGGCTGCTGCTGGTGCTGCTGATGCTCTATCGGCCGCTGGCGCGCCGCGGCTTGACGCTGCGCCTGGGTGCCGTCGCCGGAGCGGTCGCCCTGGCGCCGGCCCTGGTGATGTGCGCCAATCTGGCGCTGGGCGGGCCGGCGGTGCTGAGCCAGACCAGCCATGATTTCCTGTTGGCCCGGCTGATCCAGGACGGGTTGGCGAAGAAGACCCTGAACCGCCTCTGTCCCGATCCCGGTTTGACCCTGTGCGGGTTGAAGGACGATCTGCCGGCCACCGCCAACGATTTCCTGTGGGGCGATAGCGAGGCCTTCGTCCGCATCGGCGGCTGGCTCGACAGCAAGCGCGAGGCGGACCGCATCATCCTGGCCAGTCTGGAGCTGTTCCCGCGTGATCATCTGATCAGCGCGGTCACCTTGTCGGCCCGCCAACTGGTCGGTTTCTCGACCGGCGACGGGATGGAATCCCAGGCCGAGCCTTGGGGACTGATCGAGGCGCATTTTCCCGCCGATTTTCCGTCCTACAGCGCGGCCCGCCAGCAGACCGGCCGCTTGCCGATCGCCGAGATCAACCTAGCGCATGTGCCGCTGGCCACCGCCTCGATGGCGCTGCTGCCGTGGCTGGCCTTCCTGGCCTGGCGGCGCGAACGCTGGCGCGAGGCGACCGGCCTGTTGCTGGTGGGGGCGGCGCTGCTCGGCAATGCGGTGATTTGCGGCGCGCTGTCCAATCCCAACGACCGCTATGAAAGCCGCATGGTATGGCTGGCGGTGTTTGCCGCCGGCCTGGCGGCGGCGGATTGGGCGACGGGGCTGGAGACGCGCCGGGCGGCGCGGGCCGCCAAGGAAGCCTGATGTCACAAATGGCCCCGCCGAGATGCGAAAAGTGGCCCTTTCGTCCGGGCTGTTCCTGGAGCAGTGTCTAGGAGTCATTTATGACGCATCGCCTCCGGCTCAGCGTTTCCGCCGGACGGCCGGCGCGGCGCCAGTCGGCGCCGTGAGCGGTATGCGATTCTAAGGGATCGCAAACCGCTCTGGCCAAGCAGGAGACACGCTATGTATATCCCCTCTCACTTTCAGGAAAGCGATCTCACCGTTCTGCATAAGATGATGCAGGAGGCTCGCCTGGCGACCCTCGTCACGGCGACGCCCGAGGGTCTGATCGGTACGCCGCTGCCCCTTTTTCTGGTGCCGGACGAGGGAGAGTACGGCACGCTCTACGGCCATGTGGCGCGGGCCAACGCGCAATGGCGGTTGCCGCCGGCCGGCAACGCCATGGCGATCTTCATGGGACCGGACGCCTATGTCTCGCCCTCCTGGTATCCGTCCAAGCAGGAGCAGGGAAAGGTGGTGCCGACCTGGAACTATGTCGCCATTCACGCCTATGGCCCGGTCGAGTTCTTCGACGAGTCCGATCGCCTGCTCGAGGTGGTCACGCGCTTGACCAATCGGCATGAAGGGCCTCGCGCCGAACCCTGGGCGGTCAACGACGCGCCGGAAGAGTATATTCGGGCTCAACTGCGGGGAATTGTCGGGCTGCGCCTGCCGATCGCGCGACTCGATGGAAAAACCAAGATGAGTCAGAACCGGACGGCCGAGGACCGGGCCGGTGTGGCGAAGGGATTGGCCGAGAGCGCCGACGCTTCCGACCGTGCCGTGGCGCCGCTGATCCCGGATTAACCCTCCGCGGCGAGTTCCTTCATGGGCACGGAGATATCCGCCAGGCGATCGGGATCGACCAGGGTTCCTTTATCGATCAGTATCTTGCCGGCCATGAATTCCGGCGGTGAATTGACCGCTTCGACCGCCACCACGCGGCCCTGCTGCAGATGGAACAAGGCGAAGCGGGCCGCCGCGATGTCGCCGCGCAGGACCAGCCGGTCTGTGTCGAAGGGCACGCCGGCGATCTGCAGTTTCACAGCGAATTGATCCGACCAGAACCACGGCACTTCCGGATTGGGGGCTGGACGGCCGACGATGGCCGAGACGGCCTGCTTGGCCTGCTCCAGCGCGTTGGGCACGCTTTCCAGGCGGAACATGCGATGGCCATAGAGCGGCATCGGCCGCCAGGTGACGTCGCCGATGGCGAAGATGTCGGGATCCGAGCTGCGGGCCTCGGTATCGACGACGATGCCGCGCTCGCAGGTCAAACCAGCCTGACGCGCCAACTCGTCGGCCGGATCGGCGCCGATGCCGATCACGATGGCGTCGCAGCCGATCTCACGGCCGTCGGCCAGATGCAGGGCGCCGTCGTGAAAGCGCTGGATCTGCGCGCCGGTCAGGATCTCGACGCCGCGCGCCCGGTGATAATCCTGAAAGAAGGCGGAAAGGGGCGGGGAGGCGACGCGGGCCAGGATGCGGTCCTCGCGCTCCAGCACGATCGGATGGGCGCCGAGCTCGACCGCCGAGGCGGCCACTTCGAGGCCGACATAGCCGCCGCCGACGATGGCCAGCCGCGCGCCGGGCGCGATCGCCGCCTTGAGCCGCTCGGCGTCGGCGAGGTCGCGCAGCACGTGCAGGCGCGCCGGTTCGGCCCCGTCGAGCACCAGCCGGCGCGGCCGGCAGCCGGTGGCGAGGATCAGGAAATCATAGGCGATGGTTTCGCCGGTCGAGAGCAGCACGGTCTTGGACTCGCGCCGGATCGCGGCGACGGTCGTGCCGAACCGCGCGTCGACCCTGTTATCCGCGTAGTAGGAATCCGGGCGCAGCTTCAGAGCGTCCGGCTGCGCGGCGCCCTTGAGATAGGCCTTGGATAAAGGCGGGCGCTGATAGGGAGCGAAGGGTTCCTCGCCGATCATCGTGATATCGCCCTGATGGCCGAACTGGCGCAGCAGTATGGCGGCGGTCCCGCCGGCATGGCCGGCGCCGACGATCACGATGCGAGGAGTCATTGCTTCTCTCCCAGACGCCGGATGACCGAGATCAGCAGATTGAGGCCGGTCTCGATGCTTTCCTCGATATGGTCGCGGGTGATGGCCAGTTCCTTGTCGCTACGGTCGAGATTTTCCAGCAGGACGAGGTTGCCCAGCGTGATCACCGAAAATTGCACATACACGGCATCGACCTGGTGAGACCCCAATCCCGCCCCCCGCAAGGCGCCCATCACCGCCTCGCGGAGGATGGCGGCATGCGGCTGGACGCTGGCGTTGACGGCGCGCGCCAGGATCGCCGCAGCGACGCCGGGATAGCGGGAATAGGCGCGTCGAGCCGTGGCGGTGACGGCGCGCAGGGTCTCTTCCCAGTTCAGCCCGTCGAAGTCCGGCATGTGGCGGGCGAGGATTTCGTCGAACAAGGTGACAAGCATTTCCTCCTTGTCGCGCACATGGTGATAGATCAGCCGGGGCGATACGCCGAGATCGGAAGCGACACGGCGCATGTTGATTGCGGCTAGCCCTTCGCGCTCGGCAATGGTAAGCAGCGCTGTAACCATTCGGTCCCGGTCCAGCGCGGGACCTTCGTCCAATCGCCGTCGGCCTCGCCTGCGGGGTAGGGAATCGGTGGAAATCTTTCAGTCTCCGCGTCGTATGGCGCTTAATATATACATTGTTGAATTTTTAGCAAAAAGAGAAGATCCATGGACATTGCGCATCTGATCCCAGCCGTTATCGAAGCCGGGGCTTGCGTGATGGCTCATCGTGTCGCTGGGGTGCGGGTCGAGGAGAAGAGCGACCTGTCGCCGGTGACCATCGCCGATCGCGAAGCCGAGGCGATCCTGCTGGCCGCGCTTGACGCCCTGGCGCCCGGCATTCCCGTGATCGCCGAGGAAGAGGCGGCTGCCGGCCGCCTGCCCGATGTCGAGAAGCAGTTCTTCCTGGTCGATCCGCTCGACGGCACCAAGGAATATGTCAAAGGCGGCGACGATTTCACCGTCAATGTCGCGCTGATCGACCATGGCGTCCCGGTGGCCGGCATCGTCTATGCTCCGGCGCAATCGACTTTGTGGTGGGGCGACGTGCCGCGCCGTCTGGCGATGCGCGGAATCGTCGAGCACGGGCATGTGGGGCAGAAACGCCCGATCGGCGTGCGTCCCTGCGGCGGCCGTCCCCGGGCGGTGGCGTCGAAATCCCATTCCACTCCGGCCACCGAGGCTTTCCTCACCGCCTGCGGCTCCGAGGACCGCGTCTCGATCGGGTCTTCGCTGAAATTCGTCCTCGTCGCCGAAGGCGCCGCCGATCTCTATCCGCGCCCCGCCCCGACCATGGAGTGGGACACCGCGGCAGGCCACGCCGTCCTGCTGGCGGCGGGCGGGCGCGTGTTCGATCTCGATGGACACCCTCTGACCTATGGCAAGCCGAACTTCTTCAATCCCGGCTTCGTCGCCACCGGGCCCTATCATCCGCCGGTGATGCGGGAGTTCCTGGCATGACCCTCAATCTTACCCATCTGCGCCGGCTCGAGGCAGAAAGCATCCACATCTTCCGGGAGGTGGTGGCTGAGACCGACAATCCGGTGATGCTCTATTCGATCGGCAAGGACAGTGCCGTCATGCTGCATTTGGCGCGCAAGGCCTTCTTCCCGGCGCCGCCGCCTTTCCCGCTGCTGCATGTCGATACGACGTGGAAGTTCCGCGCCATGTATGAGATGCGCGAGCGCATGGCCGCGGAGGCCGGGATGCAGCTGCTGGTGCATCACAATCCCGACGCGATGGCGCGCGGCATCAATCCGTTCGACCATGGCAGCCTGCACACCGATCTGTGGAAGACCGAGGGCCTCAAACAGGCATTGGACAAATACGGCTTCGACGCGGCCTTCGGCGGCGCGCGCCGCGACGAGGAGAAGAGCCGCGCCAAGGAGCGTATCTTCTCTTTCCGCTCGGCCAATCATCGCTGGGACCCTAAGAACCAGCGCCCCGAACTGTGGCGCCTCTACAATACCCGCAAGGCCAAGGGCGAGAGCATCCGGGTGTTCCCGATCTCGAACTGGACCGAGCTCGACATCTGGCAATACATCCATCTGGAAAATATCCCGATCGTTCCCCTCTATTTCGCCGCGGAACGGCCGACGGTCGAGCGCGACGGGCTGATCCTGATGGTCGATGACGACCGTTTCCGCCTGAAGGAGGGCGAGAAGCCGGTGATGCGCTCGGTGCGCTTCCGCACGCTGGGCTGCTATCCGCTCTCCGGCGCGGTCGAGAGTCAGGCCAAGACCCTGCCCGAAGTGATCCAGGAAATGCTGCTGACCACCACCTCCGAGCGCCAGGGCCGCGCCATCGACCATGACCAGGCCGCCTCGATGGAGAAAAAGAAGCAGGAGGGCTATTTCTGATGAGTGCTTACGAAGCCGACGCCCTGATCGCCAAGGACATCGACGCCTATCTCGACCAGCATCAGCATAAGAGCCTGCTGCGCTTCATCACCTGCGGTTCGGTCGATGATGGGAAATCGACCCTGATCGGCCGGCTGCTCTACGATTCCAAAATGATCTTCGAGGATCAGCTGGCGGCGCTGGAAGCGGATTCCAAGCGCGTCGGCACTCAGGGCCAGAACATCGATTTCGCGCTGCTGGTGGACGGTCTCGCCGCCGAGCGCGAGCAGGGCATCACCATCGACGTGGCCTATCGCTTCTTCACCACCGAGAAACGGAAGTTCATCGTCGCCGACACGCCGGGCCACGAGCAATATACCCGCAACATGGTGACGGGCGCTTCGACCGCCGATCTCGCCGTGATCCTGATCGACGCCAGGAAGGGCGTGCTGACCCAGACCCGGCGGCATTCCTATCTGGCGCATCTGCTGGGCATCAAGAATCTGGTGCTGGCGGTCAACAAGATGGATCTGGTCGCCTACGACCAGGCGAAATACGACTCGATCGTCGCCGATTACGCCGCCTTCGCCGCTTCGATCGGCATCGCCGGCTTCACGCCGATGCCGATCTCCGGCTATCAGGGCGACAATGTCACGACGCGCTCGGCCAACACGCCCTGGTATCAGGGGCCGACCCTGATCGCCCATCTGGAGACGGTCCAACTCGACGTCGCCGCCGATCAGAAGAAGCCGTTCCGCCTGCCGGTGCAATGGGTCAGTCGTCCGAACCAGGATTTCCGCGGTTTTGCCGGCCTGATCGCCGGCGGCACCGTCAAGCCGGGCGACAAGGTGCGCATCCTGCCGTCGGGTCATATGAGCAGCGTGTCGCGTATCGTCACCTTCGATGGCGATCTCGACATCGCGGTCGCCGGCCAGTCGGTGACGCTGACCCTGGCCGACGAAGTCGATTGCTCGCGTGGCGACGTCATCGCCGCCGCCGCGGATCCCGCCTCGGTGGCCGATCAGTTCGAGGCGACCATCGTCTGGATGGCGGCCGAGCCGATGCTGCCCGGCCGGCCCTATTGGCTGAAGCTGGGCACCCAACTGGTCAGCGCCCATGTTCAGGCGCCGAAATACCAGGTCAATGTCAACACGATGGAGCATCTGGCGGCCAAGACGCTGGACTTGAACGCGATCGGCATCGCTAATCTCTCCACCGACAGGCCGATAAGCTTCGAGCCCTATTCGGCGAGCCGCGATCTGGGCGGTTTCATTTTGATCGATAAAATGACCAATGCGACGGTGGCGGCCGGAATGCTGCATTTCTCGCTACGCCGCAGCCAGAACGTTCATTGGCAGTCCTTCGACGTCGCCCGCGAATCCCATGCGCGGCTGAAGAACCAGAAACCGGCGGTGGTGTGGTTCACCGGCCTGTCGGGCGCCGGCAAATCGACCATCGCCAACACGGTCGAGAAGAAGCTGCTGCGCATGAACCGCCACACCTTCCTGCTCGACGGCGACAATGTCCGCCACGGCCTCAACAAGGATCTCGGCTTCACCGATGCCGACCGTGTCGAGAACATCCGCCGCGTCGGCGAAGTGGCGAAGCTGATGACCAATGCCGGCCTGATCGTGCTGACCGCCTTCATCTCGCCCTTCCGCGCCGAGCGCGAGATGGTGCGCCAGATGATGGCGCCCGGCGAGTTCTTCGAGGTCTTCGTCGACACGCCGCTGGCCGAGGCCGAGAAGCGTGACGTCAAGGGTCTCTACAAGAAGGCGCGGGACGGCAAGCTGAAGAACTTCACCGGCATCGACAGCCCGTACGAGGCGCCGGAGAAGCCGGATCTCAGGATCGACACCACCAAGATGACGCCCGACGAGGCGGCGGAACTGGTGATCGCTCTGCTGCTGGGGGAGCTTTAACGTCATCCCCGCGAAGGCGGGGACCCAGGGCAAGCGCACCGACGTTTGTTGGATCCCCCTGGATTCCCGCCTTCGCGCTAGGGCATGCACACATCTCTGAGGGCCCAGCCAGTGGCGAAGGCCTTCAGTTGATCGATGCCGGTTTTGAAGGTTACTGGTCCCGGCGGCCTTGAGGATGGATACCCATCCCAGCCTCCCAGC
>Ga0302314_10002932_pt1 | contig 31651 bp, 28 predicted proteins | sample III_Palsa_N2_3_FD_200533 | JGI IMG/M metagenome (GOLD analysis project Ga0302314, IMG submission 200533) | Peat permafrost microbial communities from Stordalen Mire near Abisko, Sweden - III_Palsa_N2_3 | ecosystem: Environmental > Terrestrial > Soil > Palsa > Peat permafrost | place: Sweden... | reverse complement strand
GGGCGGACGCCTCGTCCGCCGTGTCGGCGACCGCGTCTCTCGCCGCCGGGCTTCTCTCCAGCGTCTCATGAGTATGATCACCCATGTTTGATATCGCCGAGACCATCTCCACCGCCCTTGATCGTCACCAGGCCGGCGCCCGCGACGAGGCGGAAGCGCTCTACAAGCGCGCCCTCGACGCCGACCCGCGCGAGCCCACCGCGCTCTATCTCTATGGCCTGTTCAACTTCGAGGCCGGCAAGGTCGAGGCGGCGGACCGTCTGCTGACCAAGGTGGTCGAGGTGCGGCCCGGCCATGCCGAGGGCCATGTCGCCTTGGCCAACCTGGCCTATTGGCGCGGTCGCCATGACGCCGCCGTCGACGGCTATAAGCGCGCCCTGGCGATCCAGCCGGATCACGCCGCTGCTCTGATCAATCTGGCGACGGCGCTGCGCGATCAGCGGCAGTTCGATTGCGCCATCACTGCCTGCGGCAATGCGGCGAAACGGCTGATCGATCCCGCGCCCGCCTATGCCGCTCTTGGCGGAACCCTGGCCGCCGCCGGACGGTCCGCCGAGGCGGTGGAGGCCTATCGCACCGCCAATGTGCTCGCGCCACGAGACGTCGCCGTCTGCATCGGCCTGGCCATGGCCCTGCTCGATTCCGGTGATGCCAAGGGAGCCCTTGCGGCGTCCGATGACACGCTGGCCTGGGCGCCCGACAACGCGGAGGCCTGGTTCGTCAAAGGCTCGGCGCTGATGGCGCTGCGGCGCGTTGACGCCGCCGTCACGGCGTTCGAGCGCGCCGTCGCCATCGAGCCGGACCACGCGGCCACCCGCCTTGGACTGGGCAACGCCTATGCCGAGCTGGACCACGCCGACCGGGCCATCGAACACCTGACCCGCGCGGCGGAGCTGGATCCCGGCTCCATGGAGATCCACGCCAGCATGGGTTCGGTGCTTTGGCGCTGCGGCGAGACAGAGGCGGCGGAAAAGGCCTGCTGGCTGGCGCTGGCGGCCGATCCGACGCTGGTGGTCGCCCACCAGAACCTCGCCGCCATCCATGCCGAGCGCGGAGAGGCGGATCTGGCGCGCCATCACCGTGACCAGGCTTACGCTCAAGGCGCACTGTTCGTGGAGGCCGCGCCCGATCCCGAGGCGACCGTGCTGGTCCTCACCACCAGCCAGAGCGGCAACATCCCGCATAAATATCTGTTGCCGGCGGACCGTTACACCCGCCTCAACTGGTTCATCGAATATGCCAGCGAAGGGCAGGCCGCGACGCTGCCGGCCTACGACGTCGTTTTCAACATCATCGGTGATCCCGACGACGCCGGCGGCGCCGAATCTCCGGTCGACGCCTTCCTGAAGGCCTATCCGTCGGATGTGATCAATCTGCCGGCTAAGGTCGCCGCCACCCGGCGCGACCGCCTTTCCGATCTGCTGGCCGGCGTGGACGGTCTGGTGACGCCGAAGGCGGTGCGTCTCGACGCGGAGACGATCAGGGCCACGGACGGCGGGCTGGCCGCCTGTATCGCGGCGTCGGGCCTGGCCTATCCGCTGCTGGTGCGCCCGATCGGATCGCATGGCGGCATTGGCCTCTTCCTGGCGAAGGGACCGGCCGATCTCGGTCAGGCCAACATCCGCGCCGGCGTCTACGCCACCGAATATGTCGGCTTCGCCGGCCCCGATGGTCTCTACCGCAAGTACCGGATGATCTTCACCGGCGGCGAAGCCTTCCCCTACCATCTGGCGATCGCCGAGGACTGGCTGGTCCACTACGGCACGGCGCATATGGAGGATGACGAGGCCCGCCAGACCGAGGAGCGCCGGTTCCTGGACGCGCCAGCGTCCGCGCTGGGCGCGCGGGCGATGGCCGCGATCTTGGAGGTCGGACAGCGGCTTGGCCTCGACTATGCGGGCGTCGACTTCTCGGTGCTGCCTGATGGCCGGGCGGTGGTGTTCGAGGCCAACGCCACCATGCTGGTCCATCCCGAAGAGGCGGATGGCGAATTCGCCTACAAAAACCCGCACGCGGCGCGCATTTTTGCGGCCTTTCAGACCATGGTGGTTCGACGCTCGCGTAAAAAATGAGTCGTCAGCGCAAGATCGTCCGTAGAAGCTATACCAGAGGCTAGGACGAGGACGTAAAGTTCGACCAGTCGAACCTTGGGCGTCCGCGAAGCGTGGGGGCGCGTATGGATTCGGATGTGGGCGGTTATCCCTATCCTCCGGAGCCGGGTGGGCATCACCTGGCGCTATTCATCATCCTGATTCTGTTGCTGCTGGTCTTCACGGGCGGCGGTGGAGGCCTGGGTCACTATGTGGCCGGCCGCCGCGACGCGCTGCGCCGGGCGGCGGCGCGCAGGGCGATCTACAAGACCGTGCGCCGCGCCATCGATAAGGCCTTGATGGCGCGCGAGGCCGAACTGCCGATGGCGGCTCGCGAGCTGATGAAGACCGCCAGCGTCTACCTCGGCCCGATGGCGGAAACCGGCAAGCCGAGCTTTTCAGCGATCGACTCCGTCAACAAGGCGCTGGCCGGCAGGATCACGGACAAGCCAAAGCCGCCAGAGCCGGACGCCAAACCCGGCGCCAAGGAGCCGGCCTCTACGGTGGTCTTCACCCCGTCCGTCAGCATCAACCTGGGCGGCGCCCCTGAACTGGCGATCAAGCCCGCGCCGGAGCCGCCGAAGCCCGTCGAGCGCGACATGACCGTGCCGGAACAGCGGGCCGAATTGACCAAGGCGATTGAAGCGTTCGACCGCGCCTGGCAGCCGGACAAGGTCGAGGCCTTCCTCGCCGCCGCCCAGACCGCGCTGCTGGATGTCAGGGACGACCTCGACGACCATGGCATTGAGGACCACCACTAGGGCAAAATCAGGGTGGGTTGGGACCGTAGCTAACCTCGCCCCACAAACGGCATGTTGGTGGCCATGACGGTCAGGGTCAGCACATTGGCGTCCAGGGGCAGGCTGGCCATGTAGGCCACGGCGTCCGCGACATGTCCGACATCCATCACCGGTTCGACCATGACGGCGCCATTGGCCTGGGGCGCGCCGGCGCTCATCCGCGCGGTGAGGTTGGTGGCGGCGTTGCCGATGTCGATCTGGCCGCAGGCGATGTTGAACGCCCGCCCGTCGAGGGACAGGGATTTGGTCAGGCCCGTGATGGCGTGTTTGGTCGCCGTATAGGGGGCGGAGTTCGGCCGAGGCGTGTGGGCCGAGATCGAACCGTTGTTGATGATCCGCCCGCCGCGCGGGTCCTGCGCCTTCATCAGCCGAAAGGCGGCGCGGGCGCACAGGAAGGCGCCGGTCAGGTTGACCGATACCACGTGGTTCCATTGCGCCAAGGGCAACTCGTCGATGGGCAAGGGCGCCGCTGCGCCCCCGGCGTTATTGAACAGCAGGTCCAGTCGGCCGAAATAGCCGCCAACGACATCGAACGCCGCTTCGACCGCTGCCTCGTCGCCGACATCCGTGGGTAGGACCAGAAGGTCGTCCTGGGTCAGCCCCGACGCGGCGGCGGTCTCGCGCAAGGCGTCCTCGCGGCGGCCGAGCAGGGCCAGGCGCCAATCCTTGGCCGCCAGCGCCAGGGCGGTGGCCCGGCCGATGCCGCTGCCGGCGCCGGTAATGAGGGCGGTGGGACGCATGAGGCTCTCCTTCGTATCAGACTCGGAACAGGACCCGACGCAGCCGCCGGCCCAGGGCCTGCGTCGCTTCGGCGCCCATCAGGCCCCAGAGGTCGTCGTAGTCCTTCACCCCGGCCATGATGTCCAGATAGCCCTGGCGCAGAACGCGCGCGCGGCCGAAGGCCTTGGCGAACAGGCCCTTGGCCCAGTGGGAGAAGATCAACAGTCGCCAGCCGCGCGCCTGGCGCATGGAGGCGCGGATGGCGCCGGTAGTCTCGACATAACGGGCGAAGGCGGTCCCTGGCTGGCCGGCGGCGACTGCGGCCGCGATCGCCGCGCCGGCCATGGCCCCGCTTTCGATGGCGTAGCCGATGCCCTCGCCAGTGATCGGATCGACGAAACCGGCGGCGTCGCCGCACAGAAGGATGCGGCCCCGGCCGGGCTTTTCGCGGCAGCGGCCGAACGGCAGGTACTGGCCCTTGACCTTGTAGCGGGTCGGGTCGAGCCCTTTGTCGGTCAGATAGGCCGCGAGCTTCGCCTTCATGTCCGGGTTGCGCCGGTGGACACCGCCGACGCCGATGGTGAAGCTTTGATGCTTGGGAAACACCCAGCCATAGCCCCAGTCGGCCCGGCCAAAGTCGATCTCGACGTCTTCAGGACAATTGGGCAGGTCCGCGCGCGGGACCTCGACCTCCAGGCCGAAGCCGATCGCCGCCGGGTCGAACGACGCGCCATAGAGTTTGCGGGCGATGGCGCTGTTGACGCCGTCGGCGCCGACCAGATGGCCATAGGCCAGCCTGCGACCGGATTTAAGGATGACGACGCGGGCCGCCTCGTGGAGGTCGTCGACGGCGTCGCCGAACAGGGTTGTGGCGCCGGCGTCTTTGGCCAACTCGACCATGTGGGCGTCGAAGGCTCGGCGCATGGTCAGCCCCAATCGGCCGTCCATGCGGGAGAGCGGCGATCCGGCCATGAAGAAGGCCATTTTGCCCGAGCCGAGCACGAGATCGTCGGGAAGGGGCCGTCCGTAGACCGCCTCAAAAGAGGAACGGCAGCGATCCGTCAGACCACCGCCGCACAGTTTCTCTCTGGGGAATTCGGACTTGTCGATCAGGGCGACGGAAAGGCCGGCCCTGGCCGCGATGAAGGCGGCCGCGGCGCCGGCGGGGCCTGCGCCGGCGACCACGACATCAAAGAATTCAGGATCGGCGGTCAGGGGCGGCGCTCTAGGAGATGGGGGGCAGGGTCCCCTATAGCGTCGCCCCGTCGTCGCCGCTACGCCGCGATCTTAGCGCCCGTCAGCTTGGCGATCTCGGCGCGGGCGGACTCGATGCCGCGCTCGCGGTGCTCAGGGCCGACCGCGATGCCTTCGGCGTGGATGAAGGTCACGTCGGTGATCCCGAAGAAGCCGAAGATGCCGCGCAGATAGCTCTCCTGGTGGTCCAGGAAGGCGGTGGGCGATTCAGAGCCGTAGAAGCCGCCGCGCGAGGAGGCGACGATCACCTTCTTGCCGCCCGCCAAGCCCACCGGGCGGCCGTCTTCGCCGTACTTGAAGGTCTTGCCGACGATGGCCAGCCGGTCGATCCAGGCCTTCAGCTGGCTGGGGATGCCGAAGTTGTACATCGGGGCGCCGACCACGACGATGTCGGCGGCCAGGAACTGTTCCAGCGCCGAATAGCCGGCCAGGATGTCGCTCTTGACGCCTTCGGCGGCGGCGTCGACCGGACCCAAATGGGTCGCGGTCAGGTGGCCAACCGGGGTGGCGGCCAGGTCGAGGTAGCTGACTTCCAGGCCCGGATGGGCGGCGCGCTGGGCTTCGACGATCTCGGCCGAGACGAGGCGGCTCACCGAGCCTTGACCGAGGATGCTGGAGTCGACGTGGAGGAGTTTCATGGCTTTAGTCCCTCTAGAAATTCGCGGGCCGATCTTCATGACCGGCTGTGAGGCGATAACTAGTGGACGCCGATCCAACGTGTTAGCCTATGTCTCTCGATATGATCCATCGGATTGAACGATAGATGCTCGACAACCTTTCCCTCGACCAGCTGCGCACATTCCTCGCCGCCGCGGACGCCGGCAGCTTTTCCGCCGCTGCGCGCAAGCTGCATCGCGCCCAGTCCGTCGTCAGCCAGACTCTGGCCAATCTGGAGGTGCAGAGCGGTGTGCGTCTGTTCGATCGCGCCGGCCGCTATCCGGTGCTCACCGAGGAGGGGCGCGCCCTGCTGGCCGACGCCCGGGCGGTGGTCGAACGCGCCGACGCCTTCAAGGCTCGCGCCAAGGGCCTCTCCGGTGGGTTGGAGGCGCAGCTCAGCGTGGTGGTGGATGTGATGTTCCCCATGCCGATCCTCACCTGCGTGGTCGCTTCTTTTCAGGCCGAGTTTCCGCAGATTCCCCTGCGCATCCTGGTCGAGGCGCTGGGGGCGGTGCCGGAGGCGGTGCTCGACGGCCGCTGCGCCTTCGGCATCATGGGCTCGCTGCCGGTGGCCTCGCAGGAGCTGGCGCTGGAGCGGATTTTGGCGACCCGCATGGTGATGGTGGCGTCGCCCCAACATCCTCTGGCGCAGTTGCCGCGCCCGATACCGGCCGACGCCTTGAAGGAACATCTTCAGCTGGTGCTCACCGACCGCTCCAACCTGACGCACGGCCGTGAGTTCGGGGTCTTTTCCGCCAAGACCTGGCGGCTGGCCGACCTCAGCGCCAAACACGCCTTCCTGCGCGCCGGCCTGGGCTGGGGCAGCATGCCGTTATGGTCGGTGGAGCACGAACTGGAGAGCGGGGTGCTGGTGCGCCTGAAGTTGGAAGATGCCGATCCCAAGGGCCTGATCATGCCCATGAGCGCGATCCACCGCACCGAGAGCCTGCCCGGTCCAGCCGCGCGCTGGATGATCGAGCGGCTTAAGAGCGGCGAGATCGTCGAGGGCGGCCTGCCCCGACCCGAACACATCAGTTTGGGATTGGCCGCGAGGGCGGGTTGACGTTGCACAGCTCCACGTGGCCGGCCTTGGCGACGAACCAGTCGCTGGCCGGGAATCGTTTGGCCTGAACCCATTCGGAGAAGCTCTTCGACTCCGTGCGCATCACCTCCAGCTTCACCCGCTGGGCTGGCGGCAGGTCGGCGGCGAACCGGACCTGGCGGATCGCCGTGCGCTGCTCGGGCTTGTCATAGAAGCCCATGGTCGCGGTCCCGCGCGGCATCACTGACAAGAGCTCCATCCCCTGCACCACCCGGCCGATCAGGGCGACATTGCGGTCCAGGCCCCGCGGCGCATTGCCGATCACCGCATAGAGCTCGGTGCCCGGGCCGCTGTCGGGGGCGTTGTCGCGGCCGACCCCCACCATGGCGTAGCAGTGGGCCAGCCAAGCCCGGCCGGTCGCCGGATCGCGCGCCACGGGGAAGCCACGTGTGAAGCCGGTCTGCGGCGCATAGGTGTCCGGATCGGGCAGAGTAGTGAAGGGCTCGCTGGCGGCGATCGGGGCGTCGAATTCCGCGGGCACGCTGATCTTGGCCGAACCCGTCGGCTTATGGGTGTCCGCATCGCCCCACTGGACCACATAGTTGTCCTGGGCCCGCTCGATCCACAGGCCGTCGAAATAATGCTCGCGGACCAGGGCCTTCAGGTTGGCGAAATGCTCGGGCGCGAAGGCGGGATCAAGCTCGATGATCACCCGTCCGGCCGGTAGGTCCATATAAAGCGTCCGCTCCGGATCCAGCGCTCGCCAGTCCGAAGCCGGCGACTGGGCGATGATGTCGGCGCCGGTCTTGGGGGCGGCTTCGGGCGCGCCCATCGCCGGCGCGGTCAGGGCCAGGAGGGGCAGGAGGGCGAGGGCGGCGAGGCGGGTGTTGGTCATTCTTACCGTCCTGATGTCTTGCGCGGATGGCGCCGGGCCAATCTTTCTCGCGCCTGTCCGGCCGCGCTGCAAGTCATCCAGGACCCATCGACGGCTGCGTGCCATGATCGGTAGTAATCTTCTTGGTCCGTATGGAATACCGAACAATGGCCGAGCCTGATCTCGCCGACCTGCAGGCCTTCGCCGCTGTCGCGCGCCATGGTGGATTTCGCGTCGCGGCCACGGCCAGCGGCGCCTCGGCCTCGGCGCTGAGTGAGGCGGTTCGGCGTTTGGAAGCCCGGCTGGCTGTGCGGCTATTCAACCGCACCACCCGCAGCGTCACCCTGACCGAGGCCGGCCAGCGCTTGCTGGAGCGCTTGGTTCCGGCGTTGGACGGCGTTCGTGACGCCCTGGATGTGATCGATGGCTTTCGCCAGGGCCCCGCTGGCGTATTGCGCCTGAACGTGCCGGCTATCGTCGCCTACGCGGTCTTGCCGCCCATCGCCGTTCGCTTCCTGAAGGCCCATCCCGGGGTGAGCCTGGAAGTGGTGGCCGAGGATCGGTTCATCGATGTGCTGGCCGCTGGGTTCGACGCTGGCGTCCGCTATGACGAGCGGCTTGAGCAGGACATGATCGCCATCCCGATCGGTCCGCGACAGCAGCGGTTCGTCACCGCCGCCAGCCCTGCCTACTGGGCCGCGCACGACCGGCCGACTCATCCGCGCGAGCTGATGAACCATCCTTGCGTCCGCCACCGCTTCGCCGACCGGCCAGCCTATGCCTGGGAGTTCGAAAAGGACGGCGAGGTCATCCGCATCGACCCGCCCGCCCGCGTCATCTCCACAGGCTTGGAGCTCGAGCTGGAAGCCGCCCTGCAAGGCCTGGGCGTGATCGGTACCTTCGAGGAGTTCCTCGCGCCGCACCTCGACCGGGGCGCCCTGGAGCCCGTGCTGGAAGACTGGCAGCCCAGCTTCCCGGGGCCGTTTTTGTATTACCCGAGCCGCCGGCACATGCCGTCGCCGCTACGAGCGTTCGTGGATTTTCTGAAGGCGGGTGGGTGAGGGGCGTCTAGGCGGTCCTTGGTCGTGTGAGATTTGGGCTGGCCGGCCAGGGTTCACCGCTCCATTTTACCCTTAAGCAACCGCGCATTAACGGCGACCTGATATACGCGTAACGCGTGTAGATCCCGGGGCGAACGGAGTCGATTTGTCGAGTAACTGGCGATTGCTGGCCGTCTTGCGCGTTGCCGCAACGATGCTTTTATCAGCGTGTCGGAAGCCGGAAAGCGCTTCGGAATCGAACGCTTCCGGGACGGCCTCAGTCGAGGTGCGCACCAACGATAAGACACTGTTGGCGGTGCCGCACCTTGATCAGGAAACGCTGCTGTGTGTCCCGACGTCGGCCGCAATGGTCCTTTCCTATTATGGCGACCCCCAGTCACCGCGCCGGCTGAAAGCTCTTGCGTCTGGTGGGGCCCATGACCCGGCCGCCGCCTTCAACGACTACTCGGTCACCCTTTATCGTGATCTCGTCCGGGCGGTTCAGAGCCTCGGATATAGCTGGTCGGAACAGGATTACCCTGACACCGAGGCGGGGTTCACGGACGGGATGGCGCTCATCGAATCTCAGGTCCGCAATGGGCAGCCTGTGATGGTGGATGTGTCAGCGCCGCAAGGCCACACGGTTGTCATCAGCGGTTTTGATCGAGAGGGAAAACGGCTGCGGGTGGTCGATCCTGCTGTCCCGGCTCCAGGTCGGCGGTGGATCACCTACGACGCGTTCGAGGCAGCCTGGAACGACCATGCTTTCAATGGCGACTTCCGAGCCCTGGTCAGAACGCAACCTCGGTCACCCAGCTAAGCAAGTCCCGCCCACAAGATTTGCGGGGAACGAAAAAAGAACATTGCGTTCCGGAACAAACCGTGTACGGTTGAGTCATCCGGGGCGGCGATGGTTTCCGGGCGGACCTGAGAATCGTGGGATAAGGACGCTGCAGATGACTCAAACGGTGTTGAAGCTCGTGGGAAAAGACGACTCGGACAAGCAGCGCGCTCTGGAAGCGGCGTTGACGCAGATCGACCGGGCCTTCGGCAAGGGCTCGGTGATGAAGCTGGGCGTCAAGGGCAAGATCGAGGGAATTGAGTCCGTCTCCACGGGCTCGCTGGGCCTGGACATGGCGCTGGGCATCGGCGGCCTGCCGAAGGGCCGGGTGGTCGAAATCTACGGTCCGGAAAGCTCCGGCAAGACCACGCTCGCCCTGCACGTCGTCGCCGAGGTGCAGAAGAATGGTGGCACCGCCGCCTTCATCGACGCCGAACACGCCCTCGACCCCACCTATGCGCACAAGCTGGGCGTCAACCTGGACGACCTGCTGGTCTCCCAGCCGGACACAGGCGAACAGGCGCTGGAAATCACCGACACCCTGGTCCGCTCCAACGCGGTCGACGTCATCGTCATCGACTCCGTGGCGGCGCTGACGCCCAAGGCCGAAATCGAAGGCGAGATGGGCGACAGCCTGCCAGGCTTGCAGGCGCGGCTGATGAGCCAGGCGCTGCGCAAGCTCACCGGCTCGATCCACAAGTCCGGCTGCCTGGTCATCTTCATCAACCAGATCCGCATGAAGATCGGCGTCATGTACGGCAGCCCGGAAACCACCACCGGCGGCAATGCGCTGAAGTTCTATGCCTCGGTCCGTCTCGACATCCGCCGCATCGGCTCGATCAAGCAGCGCGATGAGGTCGTCGGCAACAACGTCCGGGTCAAGGTGGTCAAGAACAAGGTCGCCCCGCCGTTCCGCGAGGTGGAATTCGACATCATGTATGGCCAGGGCATCTCCAAGCTCGGCGAGATCATCGATCTGGGCGTCAAGGCCGGGGTGGTCGAGAAGTCCGGCTCCTGGTTCTCCTACAACAGCCAGCGCATCGGCCAGGGCCGCGACAATGTCCGCGAGTTCCTGAAGGCCAACAAGGATATGGCTGATGATATCGAGCGCGCCGTCCGAGCCAAGGCCGAGGTGATCCAGGAGGAACTCCTGGTCGGGCCCAGCGAGGAAGATGCGGACTAGGCTTCGCCTGCCGCGGCCGTCCCGCTGGAGAGCGTGCTCCCCGCCAAGTCTCTCCGGTCGACCCCAAAGGCGGCCGCCGCGAAGGAAAGGACGTCCCGACCCCGGGCGTCCTTTTTCGCTTTGGGGGGCTGGTTATGATGAGACGCTGAAGCCTTCGAGGGACCGTAATCCGCCTTATGCTTCGAAAGGTTCGCTCGTGCTCATCCCAGGCGTCTAAGCGCCGACGCCCGGCCCCCACTATCGTTTCCCAGGCCTTGTGCCTGGGAACCATTGAGCTCGAGCGATGGGGCGAAGCGAGCAACAACGCCGCCGCAGGACTATCACGCCATCCCGTGCTCATGGATCCCAAGGACAAGCCCCGGGGGGCGGATCGAGATGCATAAAGCCTGTCGGTGAGGACAGCGCATCTCGACTTCGCCGATGTCTTGTTCTCCGCCGCGCCAAACGAAGCTTGGCGAACTGCCGCCGGCTTTTCTATATGAACCCTCTTCACCCTAAACGCCGCAGTCGGCGGGAGACCGCATGTCCAGCTTGAACGAGATCAGAAGCGCCTTCCTGGGATATTTCCAGGCCCACGAGCACGCCCTGATCCCGTCGGCTCCGCTCGTGCCCCAGAGCGACCCGACCCTGCTGTTCGTCAACGCCGGCATGGTCCCGTTCAAGAACATCTTCACCGGGGTCGAAACCCCGCCGGGTCCGCGCGCGACCACCTCGCAGAAGTGCGTGCGCGCGGGCGGTAAGCACAACGATCTAGACAATGTCGGCTACACCGCCCGGCACCTGACCTTCTTCGAGATGCTCGGCAACTTCTCCTTCGGCGACTATTTTAAGGAACAGGCGATCGAGCTGGCCTGGGGCCTGATCTCCAAGGACTTCGCCCTGCCCAAGGACAAGCTGTGGGTCACTGTCTATTCCGAGGATGAGGAGGCGGCGGCGCTCTGGCGCAAGATCGCCGGCTTCAGCGACGACCGCATCATCCGTATCGCCACCAGCGACAACTTCTGGTCCATGGGCGATACGGGCCCCTGCGGTCCCTGTTCGGAAATCTTCTACGACTATGGCGACAAGGTCGCTGGCGGCCTTCCTGGCACGCCAGAGGAGGATGGCGACCGCTACGTCGAGTTCTGGAACCTGGTCTTCATGCAGTTCGACCAGAGCGCGGATGGCGCCCGCATTCCCCTGCCCAAGCCCTCCATCGACACCGGCATGGGTCTGGAGCGGATGTCGGCGGTGCTGCAGGGCGTGCACAACGTCTATGACACCGACCTGTTCAAGACCCTGATCGAGGCCAGCGTCGAACTGACCCACAAGGCCGCGGCCGGCGAACATCTCGCCTCGCACCGGGTCATCGCAGACCACCTGCGCTCCAGCTGCTTCCTGATTTCCGATGGCGTTTCCCCGTCCAACGAAGGGCGCGGCTATGTGCTGCGCCGGATCATGCGCCGCGCTATGCGTCACGCCCACCTTTTGGGCGCGGCCGATCCGTTGATGCACCGGCTGGCCCCGACCCTGATCGCCCAGATGGGCGGCGCCTATCCGGAATTGGTCCGCGCCCAGGCGCTGATCGTCGAGACCCTGCGCCAGGAGGAGGAGCGTTTCCGTCGCACGCTCGGCCGCGGCATGAGCCTGCTGGAAGAGGCGACGATGAACCTCTCCGCCGGCGGCGTGTTGTCCGGCGAGACCGCATTCAAGCTCTACGACACCTATGGCTTTCCCCTCGACCTGACCCAGGACGCCGTGCGGGCTAAGAACCTGACCGTCGACCTGGAGGGGTTCGAAACCGCCATGGACCGGCAGCGCAAGATGGCGCGCGAAGCCTGGACCGGCTCGGGCCAGACGGCCCAGGGTGCGGAGTGGCTCGCCCTGCGCGACCGCCTCGGTCCCACGGTCTTCACCGGCCATGACAGCGTCGAAGGGATCGGCGAGGTCCTGGCCATCGTCCGCGACGGCGAAATCGTCGAAGCCGCTGACGCCGGCCAGACCGTGCAGGTCCTGTTCGAACGCACCCCCTTCTACGCCGAGAGCGGCGGCCAGGCAGGCGACAAGGGTGAGGTCGATTGGACCGGGGGACGGGCGGAGGTGCTCGACACCCAGAAGCTGGCCGGCGACCTGCACGTCCACACTCTGAGGATCGCCGAGGGCCATCTGTCGACGGGCCAATCCGCGCGGCTGGCGGTGGATGCCGACCGGCGGTTGCGCACTCGCGCCAACCACTCCGCCGCCCACCTGGTTCACGCCGCGCTGGGCCATGTGCTCGGCGCCCATGTGGCGCAAAAAGGCCAGCTGGTCGATGGCGACCGGATGCGGTTCGACTTCTCTCATTCGGGCCCGCTGACCCCCGACGAGATTGACCGCATCGAGGCGGAGGTGAACGCGGTGATCCGCCAGAACCTGCCCGCGCGGACCGAGGAAATGGCGCCCAGTGAGGCCATCGAAGCTGGCGCTGTGGCCCTGTTCGGCGAGAAGTACGGCGACCGCGTGCGGGTGCTCACCCTCGGTCGCGCCCTGGCTGGGGAGGGCGCCTATTCGGTGGAGCTGTGCGGGGGCACCCACGTGGCCCGCACCGGCGACATCGCCCTGTTCAAGATCGTCGCCGAGACCGGCGTCGCCGCCGGCGTGCGCCGGGTCGAGGCTCTGACCGGCGAGCCGGCGCGCCGGTATCTGCTTGACCAAGCGGGCGTCGCCAAGGGTTTGGCCGAACAGTTCAAGGTTCCAGTGGCCGAGGTGACAGCTCGTGTCGATGGCCTGATCGCCGAGCGGCGTAAACTGGAGCGCGACCTGGCCGACGCCCGAAAGCAGTTGGCCATGGGCGGCGGCGGGGCCGCGGCCCAGGCCACGGAAGACGTTGGCGGTGTGAAGTTCGACGGCAAGGTGGTGGACGGGGTCTCGCCAAAGGACATGCGCCCGCTGGTGGACGAGGCCCGCAAGAAGCTGGGCGCTTCCGGTGTGGTCGCCTATGCGGTCGTCAATGAGGGTAAGGCGTCGATCTCGGTGGCGCTGACGCCCGACCTGGTCGGCCGGTTCAACGCCGCCGATCTGGCGCGCGCCGCCGTGCTGGCCATGGGTGGCCAGGGCGCCGGCGGCAAACCCGATTTCGCCCAAGGTGGTGCGCCAGATGGCGCCAAGGCGGCCGATGGGGTTGCGGCGGTCAAGGCCGCCCTGGCGGCGGGGTAGGGTTTAGCCGTTCCAGTTCAACCGACCCCGTTCCCCAGGCCTTGTGCCTGGGTCCGTCGTACGCAGACCGATAGAGGTAGGCCTCGCCGAGCCGCCTGCGAGAACGGTCCGATTGATCGCGCCCAATGGGTCCTGGGCACGAGGCCCAGGAAACGGGGGACTTGCTAAGCGATCGGCTTCATCCAGCGGTCGAACTGGACGTTCATGACCCAGGTCCAGGGCTTGAACAGCGACGCCCCATGGGACCAGGAGAACAGGATCACATCCGCCTTGCCGATCAGATGATCGGCCGGCACGAAGCCGACCCCGTTCCAGTCGTCGCCTAGCGCCGGCGCCAGGCTGGAATCGAATGCGCAGGCGCTCTCCGCCGCCGCCGTCTGTCGCCCGCCCAGGGGCGCGAACCGGCTGTCGATGGAGTTGTCGCGGTTATCGCCGAGCATGAAGTAGCAGTTGGCGGGCACATGGAAGACCGCCGTGTTGTTGGCGGCGCCCTGGCGATTGGCGCAGGCGGCGATCTGGTGCGGTCGCCCGCCCGGCAGCATCTCATCGTATCGCGCGGCCAGGCTCTTGCCCTCGAAGTCGTCGGGGCAGGTGGTGGGCGCGGGCTTGGCGGGGGCCTGCGGCGCGGCGACGCCGTTGACGAAGAGGACGCCGTCACGCACCTGGATCGCGTCTCCGGGCAGGCCAATCAGCCGTTTGATATAGACCTCGCGGTCATCGCGCGGCAGGCTGAACACCACCACATCGCCCCGATGCGGCGCCCGCGCCATGAATCGCCCCACGCCCGGCGGCGGGCTGATTGGCAGGGTCCCAGCCGTGACCGAGTAGTTGCTCCAGCCGTAGGCGAACTTGGAGACGACGATGTAGTCGCCTTCCTGCACGGTGGGCTCCATGGAGGCGGAGGGAATGGTGAAGGGCTGGGCCAGCACGATGCGCGGGATCAGCACGATCACGGCCGCGAACGCCATGGTCTTGGCGATCGCCCAGGCCTCCTGCAGCGGGTCAGGCCAGCGGCGGGGATGAAGGCGGTCGATCATGTGGCGCAAGGGCGGAAACCTCGTAGGCGCCGGACGCATTCCGGCTTGCGAAAGCAAAGAGGGCTTCGCGCCGGATGTCGAGTTACAGATTGGTCAGCGCAACTGTGAATCGCACGTCAAGGCTCACAGACCCGGATTGCCGCCGCGTTCGGCCATGATTTCCGACAGCAGGCTGCTCAATTCCAGCTGATCGGCGTTTTCCGGATCGAACTGCTCAGTGACCGCACTGAGCAGAAGGCCGCCGTCCGGTGTTCGCTCTGAAGCAAGCGGAGATGGAATCTCCAATCCGACGGTGCGCTCCGTCGACAGATAGCTGACCCAAGGCCGGGCATAGGCTCGTCGTTCCGGACCGTTTGGAGAGGCGAAAAACGACTCATCCCTTGGGTCCTCGAGGGGAAGAATATCGGCGCGTTCAATCCCGGCGTTCACCCACGGCGCTTTCCAGTTGGCCGCGATCACCGATATCAGGGCCTTCATCTCTGGATACCGGATGGCGGATAAATCGCCTGGCCAACCTAGAAAGCCCATGTTCAGCCATATGTAGTTTTTCCACTCCGAGCCAAGTTTTGACGAAAAATCAAAATCGTCCGGTTCTAAGTCGTCGCCTTGCGTGGTGAACGCTTGAACCCTGTAGCCTTCATCTGGGGCAGGTTTGCCCCAATCGTCCTTTAGCACTGCCCCCTCGACGATCCGAGCCATCTGCGCGCGCGCGGCGCGCAAAGATAAGAACTGTTGGTTCGCGGTGTCCTTAACCTCCCATCCTGCGAATCGCGGCCCGAGCTGGCTGATGGCGTCTATCCGCCAGCGGCCCGCCTTGAGAACGGCCAAACAGTATCGTGCCCGCTCCGAGCATGAGTCCGTCCGAGGTCACCCTTATCAGGCTGTCGGCATGGTGATCGCCAACACGCGTTCTCCACGCCGCCTGCAGACGTTCGATAAGCAAGGAATGGCCTCCGTCGTAGCGCGGTGATCCGCTGCCGGTCCGGACTTTAGAAATGCCAACGTCGCAGGTTTGTCAAGAACAAAACGGGAACAAACATAGCGCGGCTGTTGGATTCGAGCCGGGGTCTCGAGCATCGGTGGGGCTTACCCCGCCAACCCCACCGCCAGGGCCGTCAGCGTCACCAACGCCAATCCCGTGGTCACCGCCACGATCCTGGCCGCGCCGTCGGCGTAAACATTGTAGGCCTTGGCCTGAATGAAGACGTTCACCGCCGTCGGGCAGGCGGCCAGCAGGATGGCGACGCGGCGGATGTCCGGCGGCACGCCCAGGGCCCGCGAGAGGGCGTAGACCAGGGCCGGGAAGACGACCAGCTTTAAAAGGGCGGCCAGGAAGACCGGCAGTTCGACGATCCGGCGCAGGCCCGCGCTGCGCCGGGGCTGTCCCAGCACGGCGCCCAGGGCGATCAGGGCCACGGGGCTGCCGGTGGCCGCGAGGGCCGTCAGCGGCTTGGCGATCAGGGGCGGCAGGGTGGTGTGGGTTAGGGCCAGGGCCAGGCCGATCACCGCGCCGACGATCACCGGGTTGCGCGCTACGCCCAGGGCCGCGCGGGAGGCGGACCGGCCGCCAGCGCGGGCCACCGCGAAGATGCCCAGCGACAGGACGAAGATGAAGTCCAGCGCCACCAGGGCCGCGGCCGGCGCGCTGGCGGTCGGCCCGAACAGGGCGGCGGCCAGTGGCAGGCCCAGGAAGGCGGAGTTGCCGAGGCTGGCGGCGAGACCAGCCGCCGCGCGGCTACGCTCCGGCCAGCGGGCGATGCGGCCAATGATCAGCGTCAGGCCCAGGATCGCCGCGGCGCAGACCCCATAGGCGATCAGCGCCTTGGGCAGGCCGATGCCGAACTCCGTCCCCTGGGCCAGGGAATTGATCAGCAGGGACGGAAAGCCGATCCAGAAGACATAGGAGGCCAGCCCTTCAGCGACCCGTTCATCCAGCAGCCGCGTACGCGCGGCCAGCCAGCCGACGCCCACGATGATGAAGAAGGGCAGAACCTGGGAGAGGGCGGCGGACAACACGCGTGGCGGCTCAGGTGGTCAGGAACGGGGCGGCTGGCCGGGGGCGGGATGGCCGGGCAGGTGGATTTGAACCAGCTTCCAGTCCAGCAGGCCACGGCGTTCGAAGGTGAAGAGCGTGTGGCCGCCGTCATTGCTGGTGACCTGCACCCGGAAGCGGTTCGGGTCCCAGTACTGGATCGCGCGGCCTTGCGCGCCTGGAACCAGGTCGGATAGGCGCGAGGCAGGGTTGGCCGGATCGGCGCCGGTCTGGCCCGCGGCCAGGGTCGAGATCGATTGGGGCGTCAGGTAGGAATCCATATCCCGCTGAGGCGCCAGAGGCTGCAGAGCGTGGCGCATGGCGCCGATGGGGTCGTGCCAGATGTCCGGCGGCGGAGCGGCGGCTTCCGGATCGACCTGGCCGTTCAGGTTCTGGCGCACGGCGTTGAAGTCAATCAGTTCGCCCATGGCCTGGATGTCGTTGGCCTTGGCGGCGGACCGTAGCGCGCGAAAGGCGAACCAGGGCGCGGCCAGGAAGACGACGCCGAACGCGATCAGGCCGATCACGAATATCGTCAGGATAGGGCGCTTCATGGTCTGTGCTCCTCAGACTGCATCAGAGCATGAACGCGGTTGGCGACAAAACGGCTAAGCCAGCCGCGCGAGGAGCGCGCCGCTGGCTGGGCAGTGTGTTACGCCAGAGCCTTGGTCAGGTTCTCGGCCACCTTATCGAGGAAACCCTCGGTGGTTAGCCAGCCCTGGTGGTCGCCGACCAGCAGCGCCAGGTCCTTGGTCATGGCGCCGGCCTGGATGGTGTCCACGCAGGTCTTTTCCAACGTCTCGGCCCAGTGCTCCAGGTCGCCGTTGTCGTCCAGCTTGGCGCGGTGCTTCAGCCCTTGAGTCCAGGCGAAGATCGAGGCGACGGAGTTGGTCGAGGTGCTCTCGCCACGCTGATGCTGGCGATAATGGCGGGTGACGGTGCCGTGGGCGGCCTCGGCCTCCATGATCTTGCCGTCGGGGGTGAGCAGCACCGAGGTCATCATGCCCAAGGAGCCATAGCCCTGCGCAACCTGGTCGGACTGCACGTCGCCGTCATAGTTCTTGCAGGCCCAGATGAAGTTGCCGGACCATTTCAGCGACGAGGCGACCATGTCGTCGATCAGCCTGTGCTCATAGATCAGGCCTTCCGCCTTGAACTTGTCGGCGTATTCGGCGTCGAAGATTTCCTGGAAGAGGTCTTTGAAGCGGCCGTCATAGGCCTTCAGGATGGTGTTCTTTGTCGACAGATAGACCGGGAACTTGCGCGCCAGGCCGTAGGTGAAGCTGGCGTGGGCGAAATCGCGGATCGAATCGTCGAGGTTGTACATCGACAGGGCGACGCCGCCGCCGGGGAACTTGAACACCTCGCGCTCGATCACCGTCCCGTCGTCGCCAACGAATTTGACGGTCAGCACGCCCTTGCCCGGCACCACGAAGTCGGTGGCGCGGTATTGGTCGCCAAAGGCGTGACGGCCGATGATGATCGGCTGGGTCCAGCCGGGGATCAGGCGCGGCACGTTGTTGCAGATGATGGGCTCGCGGAAGATGACGCCGCCAAGGATGTTGCGGATGGTGCCGTTGGGCGACTTCCACATCGATTTGAGGCCGAACTCCTTCACCCGAGCTTCGTCGGGAGTGATGGTGGCGCATTTGATGCCCACGCCCAGGCGCTTGATCGCCTCGGCCGAGTCGACGGTGACCTTGTCGTCGGTGGCGTCGCGGTGCTCGATGCCCAGGTCGTAGTATTCGGTTTTCAGATCCAGGAAGGGGAAGATCAACTTGTCCTTGATCATCTGCCAGATGATCCGGGTCATCTCGTCGCCGTCCAGGTCGGCTACCGGATTGGCGACTTTGATCTTGGCCATGGGAACTCCCGAATAAACTGTCATGGGCGCGCGCCAAGCACAGGTAGTCGGCGCGTCGGCGCACAGGGCCGGCGGGCGCGCGGATTGGGTCACGCTATAGACGCTCGCGGGCGCTCGCGAAACCCGCTATTGCCGCGCGATGAGCGAAGCTTCGAGCCAAGACTTTTCGCCGCCCGTGGTGATCCTGAACGAGCCGCAGCTTGCCGAGAATATCGGCGCGGTGGCGCGGGTAATGGCCAACTTCGGCCTGGCCGATCTGCGGATGGTGCGTCCGCGCGACGGCTGGCCGCAGGAGCGGGCCTGGCCCAGCGCGTCCGGGGCCAACTGGCCGCTGGACGAGGCTAAGATTTTTGGCACGTTGGAAGAGGCGGCGGCGGACCTGCACCGGCTGTTCGCAACCACGGCGCGGCCGCGGGAAACCCGGTTGCCGATCCTGACCGCTCGTGAGGGCGCGGCCGAACTTAAGACCGCGGCGCAGGCGGGCTTGAAGGTCGGCTACCTCTACGGCGGCGAACGGGCCGGGCTGGAGACCTCCGACATCGCCCTCTGCCATGGCATCGTCACCATCCCGATCGATCCCAAGTTCCGCTCGCTGAACCTGGCCCAGGCGGTCGCGGTCACCGCCTATGAGTGGCGCATGGGGGTGGAAAATGCCGCGCCCGAGACGATGAAGGGCGAGGATGAGCCCGCGCCCCTGGCCGAGGTCACCGGCTTCTACGAGCATCTCGAACAGGAGCTGGAGGCCTCGGGCTTCTTCTTCCCGCCGGAAAAGAAGCCGTCGATGATCCGAAACCTCCGCGTCATCTTCGCTAGGTCCCGCCTCTCTACCCAGGAAACCCGCACCCTGCGTGGCGTGATCACCGCCCTGACCAAGGGGCGAGGCCGGGTGCTCGCGCGTCTGGCGGCGGAGAAGGCGGCGAAGGAGGGGGGATTATCGGAGCGTTCGTAACCCCTCACCCTCCCAGCTTCGCTGGGCCCCTCCCTCTCCCTTCGGAAGAGGTGTTTCATGGCCGTCTTCACACACCTCTCCCGGTGGGAGGTGAGGGGCTACAAACCCTTCCGCGAAAACACAGGCGGCCGCCATGCTCGACAAGCTCCCCATTCCCATCATCCAGGCGCCCATGGTCGGCGCGTCGTCGTTCGAGATGGCGCTGGCTGTGAGCAGAGCCGGCGGCCTGGGCTCGTTCGGCGCGGGCGCCATGGCCCCGGCGGACATCGAGGCTGAGGTTCGGCGGTTTCGCGATAACAGCGACCGACCGTTCGGCGTCAACCTGTTCGTGCTTGAACCCGCTACGCCCACGGCGGAAGAAGTGGACGCGGCCATCGAGCGGCTGCGGCCCTGGTACGAAGGCTTGGGGATCGATCCGCCCGCGCCTCCCAATGATTTCGCGCCGGACTTCCAGGCTCAGTTCGCCGCCCTTCTGCGGGCCGCCCCGCCGCTGGCCTCGTTTACCTTCGAACGCATTCGCGCGGAGCAGGTCGAAGCCCTTCGCGCGGCCGGAACCTATGTCGTCGGCACGGCCACCACGGTCGCCGAGGCCAGAGCCTGGGCGGAGGTCGGCGCCGATGCGATCAGCGCCCAGGGCGCCGAGGCGGGCGGGCATCGCGGCAGCTTCCTCGCCTCGGCCGAGGCGAGCCTGATTGGGACCTTCGCCCTGGTGTCGACCATCCGCCGGGCGGTGGACCTTCCGGTGATCGCCGCCGGCGGGATTATGGATGGCCGAGGTGTGGCCGCGGCTCTGGCGCTCGGCGCCGCCGCCGCGCAGATGGGTACGGCCTTCCTGCTGAGTGACCAAGCGGGCGTCAGCGGCGCCTGGCGCGGGGCGCTGGAACGGGCGGGCGACGATCCCACCCGCCTGACGCGGGCGCTCACCGGGCGTTACGCGAGGGGGATCGAGAACCGCTACATGACGGCTATGCGGCCGGTCGAAGGGGAGGTTCCGGCCTACCCGGTGCAGAACCGCCTGACTCAGCCTTTGCGGGCGGCAGGCGCCAAGGCCGGCGATCCGGATGTGCTGTCGCTGTGGGCGGGGCAGGCGGTCAAGCTGGCGGCCCATGGCGACGCCGGCGAACTGGTCGCACGCTGGTGGGCGGAAGCGAAGGTGGTCGCCAAAGAGCTTGCGGGTCGTTTGGTCTGATCACTTGAACCGATAGCCGATCCGCACGCCCACGTCGTTGATGCCTTCGTTGTAACGCTTGCCGAGGATCAGTCCGTTGGACGCGTGCACGAACTGTACGCCGATCAGCCAGTGGTTCTTCAGGCGCCAGTTCACGCCGCCCGCCTCGCGAAACAGCATCTTGGAGCCCAGCAGCAGCCGGTTTTGATCCTTGGGGTTCGAAGACGGTTGCGTTACCCCATCGCTGTCGCCGATGCCGAATTGCAGCGAGCCGTAGGCCGATCCGAACAGGCGATGGTCCCAGGCCAGACCCACCGAGCCGAAATCGGTCTCACCGGCGGTGTTCAGCGCCAGGGTGGCGTTGAAATGTGGAGCGCCGAGAAAGCGCAGGAACTGTGGCTGGCCGGTGTCGACCTCCAGCTGAACGTCGGCGGTGTTGCTTTCCTTGCCATTTCCCAGGTCGCTGATGTCGTGAGCGTAACCGCCTACCCAAACCTGATCGATAATACCCGCCCGCGCGGGCGCCGAAAAAAGACTAAGCGCGGCGGCGAGGCCCGCCACGCTGGACGCCAAACCAACTCTCGACATGCCCCACTCCAACCTGTGCTGTCGACGAGCTAACGCGCTTAAGCTTGTTCAGTTTCATGCCTTCGCACGCATCGACGCTGATGTCTGTTTCCTTAGCAGGTAAGGGCTGGAGCACGATCGAACAAGGCTATCCCTGCCGCATCGTCTCGCGCGTCAGGTCCGGCCCATTTCCGCTAAAAGGTATGCACGCCGCGGGGGCGATTCGGCCGCCGATCCGCGACGAAAGCGACGAGGGCGTTATGAAACGGCTGGTCTTCGACCTCGACGGCGTGCTGACGATCGATGACCCTGACAGGTCATATGCCGACCGCGAGCCGAACCTGGCGGTGATCGCGAAGCTGCGAGACTACAGGGCGCAGGGGTTCGAGATCGCGATCTTTACGGCGCGCAACATGCGCACCTTCGGTGGTCAGATCGGCAAGATCAACGCCAACACCCTGCCGACCGTGATCGACTGGCTGCGGCGCCATGACGTTCCCTTTGACGAGATTCATGTCGGCAAACCCTGGTGCGGAGACGAGGGCTTCTATGTCGATGACCGCGCCGTGCGGCCGAGCGAATTCGTCGCGCTGAGCCTGGAGCAAATCCAGGCGCTGATCGCGGGGCAGGCCTAGCCATGGACGCGATCCGCCTGATCATGTCCGGCGCCATCGTCGGCCAGGAGCTCGCGATCGAGTTTGGCCCCTTGCCACCCGTCTTCCTGCCGGTCGGGCCGCATCGGCTCTATGAATTGCAGATGGCCGAGTTGAAAGGTCAGGGCGCGGTCCACCTCGTCCTGCCCGAAACCTTCGCCGTCTCAGCCTTCGACGCGGATCGGCTGTCGGCGCTTGGCGTCGAGATCGTCAACCTCCCGGAGGGGCTGCGGCTGGGCGAGGCGGTGGTCTATGCCGTCAACAGTCTCGGCAAGGGCGATCTGCCCGTTCACATCCTTCATGGCGACACGCTCATCACCGGTCCGCCGACCAGCGAGGTCGACGTCATCGTGGGCGGCAGCAGCGGCGGCGACTATTCCTGGGCGGAGGTCGAACTCCAGGGCGGCAGGATCACAGCGCTTGAGATGATCCCGGCCGGAGAGGAAGGCCAGGGCCGACCTGTGGCGGCGGGCTATTTCGCCTTTTCGTCCAGCCTCGATCTCGTCCGCGCCATCACCCGCGCCAGGGGCGATTTCGTCGGCGGGGTGAACGTCTATCTCGCTGACCATGCGGTCTCCATGAAGCTGACCGATGATTGGCTCGACTTCGGCCACCTGCAGACCTTCTTCCGCTCCCGGCTGGCGGTGAGCACGGCGAGAGCCTTCAACACCCTGCGGATGGATGGGCTTACCGCGCGCAAATCCAGCCAGGACAGCGCGAAGATGCTGGCCGAAGCGCGATGGCTGCGAAATGCGCCTTCGGACCTGCAAATCTACTGCGCTCGGATGATCGAGACCGGCGTGGTCGATGGGCGCGGCTTCTACCTGACCGAATACGAATATCTGCCGGTGCTGTCGGAGCTGTTTGTATATGGCGCCATCGGGCGCAAGGCTTGGCTGCGGATCATGGCGTCCTGCGAGACCTTCCTCAGCCTCTGCGCCAGCCATAGGGGCGAGGGCTCCGGCGACGCGGCGCTGGCGGCCCTGGCGGTGGACAAGACCCATGACCGGTTGGAGATCTTCGCCAAGACCGGCTTCGATATCGACCGCGCGCTATCGTTCGATGGCCGCCCTTGTCCCTCCTTGCGCAAGATGGCCGAAGGTCTTGCCGGCGCCATCGATCTCGAGAGCGGCCGGTCCGAGGCGGTAATGCATGGCGATTTCTGCTTCAGCAACATTCTCTACAGCGGTCGCCTAAGGCGGATCAAAGTGATCGATCCGCGCGGGTCCGTGCACGGGACGCCGAACCTCTGGGGCGATACGCGGTATGACTTGGCGAAGTTCGCCCACTCCATCGTCGGTCGCTATGACCAGATCATCGCGGGCCGTTACCGGGTCCGCCGCCAGGACACGGATTTCGGTCTGGAGTTCGAGCCCTTGCCCGCGCAGGCCTGGCTGGAAGACGCCTGGGCGGATGTTGCCGTCGACGGTCTGGGCGGGGCGTCGATGCAGGTTCGTGCGGTGATGACGGGCTTGTTTCTATCCGCCCTGCCGTTGCACGCGGACCGGCCGGATCGGCAACAGGCCTTCATCGCCAACGCCTTGCGGCTCTATCTGGACCTGGACCGAGCGTGATCATCATTCCCATGGCCGGTCTGTCCGCGCGCTTCGCGAAGGCCGGCTATACGCGGCCCAAGTACGAATTGCCGTTGAACGGCCGGTCGGTGTTCGACCATGCGGTATCGAGTTTTTCAGCCTGCTTCGCCGACACGCCTTTCGTCTTCATCACCGGACCCGTGGCGGGCGCGCAAGCCTTTGTGGCGCAGTCCTGCCGGCGGCTTGGCGTGGCCGATGCGCGCGTGGTTGGTCTGGACGCGCCGACCGCGGGGCAGGCGGAAACGGTTGAAAAGGGTCTGAGCGCCTTCGACCTGGACGCCGATGTCCCGCTCACCATCTTCAACATCGACACCTTTCGGCCGGGATTTCAGTTTCCACCGCCAGCTGGCGGCGGGCCGGAGCCGGATGGGTGGCTGGAGGTGTTTCACGGGTCGGGCGCCAACTGGTCCTATGTGGAGCCCGGTCCGGGGCCTGAACCTCTGGTGCTCTCCACGGCGGAAAAGCGGCCGATCTCTGACCTGTGCTGCACCGGCCTCTATCATTTCGCGCGCACCGATGATTTTCGTCAGGCGCTCGCCGCCGAACGCGCCGCCCCTTCAATGAACGAGCTCTATGTCGCCCCACTCTACAACCACCTGATCGCCGCCGGCCGGCGCATCCACTATCGGCGCGTCGACCGCGACCAAGTGATCTTCTGCGGTACGCCCGAGGAGTATCAAGCGCTCGGCGGCGCCCCGGCCTAGCCTGTCTCAGCACGCCATCCCATCGAGGCCTTCTGGTCGAACGGCGGGGCGAACTTCAGCGCCGCCGCCAACATGGGGAGGCCAGTGAGCGCCTTGGCGACCTGTTCCACACGGGCGCCGTCCTCGCGAACCCAGTCCTGCGCCCGCCGCATGTCCAGAATGTTCGCTGACAAGGCCTGAACGATGAAGCTGTGCGGCGACATCGGCTCGTCGCGCGCCATGCGGTGCACCAGCGCGGCGCAGATCTGGCGCACCGCGCCATAGCGCTCCGGGTCCATGGGCGCGAGGCCAAGCGTCTCACCGAGCAGGCGATCGATTGCAACCAATCGGTCAGGCCAGGCCGGTGTCAGCACGGCTTGTCGCTGTTCGGTCGGCAGGCCCTTCAGCCAACGGTCAAATTCAAGCGGCGTGCGGCTGTGATGATCAAAGTCGAGTTCCTGGTTGGCGCCACGCAGGTCATGCGCCTTGGCGAAAGCCTCCCACTGCTCACGCTTCACCGCATTGAACATCGGGTCGTGACGAACCTCGGCGTAGGGCAGGCCAGCCTGATCCTCGCGCAACAGGCGCAGCGCCAGCGGCTCCCGCAGGACGGTCAGGCCGTTGATGGCCGTCAGATAGTTCTGCAGCACGACCTCGGGCATGAACTGCCGACCCTGAAAATCGAGCATGCCTTCCATGAGCCAGGCGGAGATGCCCGCGTATCGGCGCATGGTGGCCGGACTGCCGATCGCGAACTGGTCATTGCAGCCGATGTCGCCGACACCGCCGTGGGCCGGAACGACGACGGCGTCCTCCGGCGGCGCCTCGCCGCTCCACCGGCCGTTCTGGATCAGGTCGAACCTGGACCGGCAGATGAGATCGTAGGGCGCGGCGGCGTCGCCCAGGTCCAGCGCCAAGGTCAGGCTGGCGGCGATCGAGTGAAACATGTCGAAGATCGTGAAGGGCGGTGAGAAGGGGAAACGCTCGGCCATCCGGCGCTTTTCCGCCATGAACGGAGGGTGCGGTTCGATCGTGAAGGCCTTCGGCGCATAGGTCGCCAGCAGGTCCTGAAGCTCCGCCGGGTCCGTGTCGTCCCAGGTGTGGATGAACACATCCAGTTCGTGCGCTTCGAAATAGGCGAAGGCCGTTTTCCAGGTGTGCCGCCATGTGCGGGGCTGGCCGCTGAGGCATAGGGCGATGCGCATCGGTGCTCCTGGCGCAAAACTACACGCCTGCTTTACAGCAGTTGGCGATTCCCTCGTCGCCTCTCTCCACCATCGTCACGAGCATGATCGAGAATAATCCCGAACGCCGTTATCCCTGCGCTGCGTAAGGATTAGGCGGCTGTTGATCATCTCGGCGGCGGAATATATTGCGCCGCACAATTGCATGCTGCATTGCCGCATTCTGGTTGCCGCTCGCGGAAATTTCCCATAGGTCAGCCTCAAGGCCGGCAAGGCTGTAGGAAGCGTTCGGGCTAGGGGTTTCCCAAAACCTCAAGTCTGGAAAAACAACATGCTACGTTCTTTCGCTATCGCCGCTGCGTTCGCCGCCGTGGCTCTCCCGGCCGCCGCCGCCAGCGTCACGGTCAACATCTCGGGCCTGGACGCCGTCGCGGCCCACGCCAAGATCAAGCAAGCCGCCGTCGAAGCCTGCGCGCTCGAGCTCAGCGATGAATCGTCGGTGACCCGCTATTACGAGCAGGAATCCTGCATCGCCGCCGCGGTCAGCTCCACAGAGTCCAAGCTGGCCCAGGCGAACCATACCCTCGCCAAGCTGTAAGCTTTCCAGAGCGGCTTCGGCGCGGAAAATCCCGCCGGAGCCGCTCACGGCGCCTTGTAGATAATTCCGCTCTTCATCACGAAGGCCACATGGCGGATCGCCTGGATGTCCGCGGTCGGGTCGCCCTGCACCGCGATCAGGTCCGCCAGCAATCCGGGATGCACGCGGCCGATCCTGTCCTGCTGACGCAGGATTTTCGCATCCGTCGCCGTCGCCGCCATCAGGGCCTGGGTCGGCGTCATGCCGTCCTTCACCATCCAGTCCAGTTCGCGCCAGTTGTCGCCGTGGGGAAAGACGCCCACGTCGGAGCCGCAGCCGATGGTCACCCCCAGCCTCATCGCCAGCTTGAAAGCCCGCGCGGCGTTCTGCATCGCCGGGGTCGGTGGTGATTGGCCGGGCACATAGTGCTGGAAGTAGATGGCCGTGGACTCCACCGCCGTCAGGGTTGGGTTGTAGGCTATGCCCTTGGCCGCCATCAGCTTGAAGGTGGCTTCCGTCCCGCCGTAGCCGTGCTCGATGGTGTCGACGCCCGCTTCAGCGGCGCGGCGCATGCCCTCGTCGGTGGAGGCGTGCACGGCGACAGGGTGGCCGATGGAATGGGCGATTTGAACCGCCGCGGCCATCTCCTCCTCGGTGAAGGTGGGGACGGTGGTGTTGTCCGGGCCGACGCGATAGTCGGCGTAGAGCTTGATCCAGTCGGCGCCCAGCGCCGCCTGCTCGCGCACCGCCTTCATAACCTCGGCGGTCCCAGACGCCTCCTGCGCGCCTTGCGGGATGTCCCAGCCCAAGGCGTAGCTTCGCCGCGCGGGGCCATAGGCGCCGGTGGCGACGATGGCCCGGGTGGCCACGAACAGGCGCGGGCCGGGAATGATCCCGTCCTCGATCGCTTTCTTGACGCCCACGTCCGCATCGCCCGCGCCCTCGGTGCCCAAGTCGCGCAGGGTGGTGAAGCCGGCCATCAGGGTCGCGGTCGCCTGTTTGCCCGCGCGAATGGTGCGATAGGCGAGGGACTCTTTGAGCACCTGATCGTCCCACAGGGTCTCGTTGTAGGGGTGCAGAAAGATATGGGAGTGGATGTCCATCAGCCCCGGCAGCAGGGTGTCGCCGGGCAGGTCGATGACCTTGGCGTCGGCGGGCGCGGCGACGGAGGCGGGCGGGCCGACGGCGGTGATCTTGTCGCCGGTGACGAGGACAACCCAGCCGGGGTGGGTCACCGCATCATCGGCCGTGAAGACGGCGGCGGGCTTCAACAGCAGTGAGACTGGCGGGTCGGCGGTTGCGGGGCCGGCGGCGACCGCCGCGAACAGGATGGCCGGCAGCGCCACAGAAGAAAGCCGTCGACGCAGATCCATGCCTGATCCCCATAATTTGGAGCGAAGGGACCGCAGATTTCCGCCTGCGTAAAGGCCGCGCCGCTTAGCCCTTGCGCGCGCCCAGCGTCTGGCCGCTGTTGCGGAAGGCGCCGGCCGCCAGCGCCGCCCAGTCCTTGTCGCCATCTCCATGGGCGATGGCCTGGATGAAGTGGTCGCGCAGCAGTGAGGCGATCGGCAGCGCGGTATGTTCCGCCTCGCCCGCCTGCAGCGCCAGGCGCACGTCCTTCAGCCCAAGCGACAGCTTGAACGCGGCCGGCGTGAACCGCTGGTTGGCGATAATGTCAGTGTAGGTCTTGTAGGCCGGCGCGGCGAACAGGGTGCCGGTCATCACGGTGTAGAGTTCCGCCGGCTCGACGCCATAGGCGCTGACCAGGGCGCCGGCCTCGCCCAGGGTCTCGATCATGCTGGCCAGGGAGAAGTTGCAGGCCAGTTTGACGATATTGGCCCGCACGGGGTCATGGCCGAGGGGCCAGATCGCCTTGGCGAAGGTCTCCAGCAGCGGGCGCACCTTGTCCACGGCCGCCGCCTCGCCGGCGCAAAGTACGTTCAACTCCCCGGCCGCCGCGACCTCCGGCCGGCCCAGCACCGGCGCGGCGACATAACCAATCCCACGCTCCCTATGCAGTTCTGCCAGTCGCTTCGCCAAGCTGACGGAGACCGTGGCCAGATTCACGTGCGCGAGGTCTCTGCGCGCCGAATCCAGCGCGCCGGAAGCGATGATGACCCCTTCTATCGCCTCGTCATTGGCCAGCATGGTGAAGACGACGTCCGCATCGAAGGCCTCGACCGGCGAGGTCGCGGCCCTGCCCCCGGCAGCCGTCAGCCGCTCCACTGGCTCCGGCGATCGATTCCAGGCGATCACCGAATGGCCGGCTTTCAACAGGTTGTCGGCGATTCCCGAGCCCATGTGGCCCAACCCGATAAATCCGATGTCCATGGCGCTTCTCCTGATTAGGCCGGATAGATAGGTGCGTCGCCGCGCTGCGCCGCAACCCGGGCTCGGTCGCCTCGGTTCCAAGGCGGCCCGCCGCGCGGCCAGATTGACTTTCGCCCCACCCCCCGTCATACACCCCGCTTTCCCGCCGCCGGGCTCGCTCGTCGGCGCGAAATTATATGACGGGTGATGCGTAGCCGCCGTTGAGATTGCTGGACCATCTAGGTTCAGCCGGCCCGCGTCGAGATGAAGAGCATAAGATGACCAAGCGGCTTACCGCCAAGTACAAGATCGACCGCCGGATGGGCGAAAACATCTGGGGCCGTCCGAAATCCCCGATCAACCAGCGCTCCTACGGCCCCGGCCAGCACGGCCAGCGCCGCAAGTCCAAGGTGTCCGACTTCGGCCTGCAGCTGCGCGCCAAGCAGAAGCTGAAGGGCTACTACGGCAACCTGACCGAAAAGCAGTTCGCTGGCACCTATAAGGAAGCCGCGCGCCGGAAGGGCAACACCGCCGAGACCCTGGTGGGCCTGCTGGAAAGCCGCCTGGACGCGGTGGTCTATCGCGCCAAGTTCGTCCCGACCGTTTTCGCCGCCCGTCAGTTCGTCAACCACGGCCACGTGCTGGTGAACGGCAAGCGCGTCAATATCGCCTCCTATCGCGTGAAGGCCGGTGACACCGTCTCGGTGCGCGAGCGTTCGCGCAACATGGCCCTGGTGCTGGAAGCCATCCAATCAGGCGAACGCGACACGCCTGACTATCTGGAAGTCGACGGCAAGGGCCTGTCGGTGAAATTCATCCGCATGCCGGATCTGGCCGAAGTGCCGTATCCGGTGAAGATGGAACCCAACCTGATCGTCGAATTCTACGCGTCGTAAGACAGCGGCGACATCGTCAAAACCGAAACGGCGGCCCCGAAACGGGCCGCCGTTTTGCGTTGTGGGGCGGCCGCTTGCTGAATCGCTCCCCCGATGGGGAAGCGATTCAGAAGAGCGCCTTTAGCCCGCCAAAGCCGCCTTTTCCCATTCCAGGAAATCCGGCTGTTCCAACAGCACCTCGTTGTAGGTCCCTGCCGCGCCGGTATCACCGAAATCGCTCAGCCTCACGCCATAGCTGCGGAAGCGAGTGGCGACGGGGGTGTAGAAGGCGTCGGCGATCGACCAGGCGCCCAGCAGGAAAGGGCCGCCGGCGCTGTATTTGCCGCGCAGATCCGACCACAGGCGCACGATCCGGCGGATGTCGTCATGCGTGGCCTCCGACAGGTCGACCTCATGGCGCAGCGACAGGTCCATCGGGCATTCGCCGCGCAGGGAGGCGAAGCTGGAGTGCATTTCCGCGCTCGCGGCGCGGCCAAGGGCGCGGGCGGCGGGGTCATCGGGCCACAGCTTCGCGGCGGTGAACTTTTCCGCCAGGTATTCGCAGATCGCCAGCGAGTCCCAGATGGTCAGGTCGCCGTCCTTCAGCACCGTGACTTTCGCCGACGGCGAGACCTTGGCCACCGCCTCCGAAGTGTCGGTCTCGCGCAATTGAACCAGGGTTTCGGTGAAGGGTTCGCCCGCGCGCTTCAGGGCCAGCCAGGGCCGCAGGGACCACGACGACCAGACCTTGGTGCCGATGATCAGTTCCATGAGCTTCGTCTCCTTTCACATACCGGCGACAAGACGTCTTTGCTGGCCTTGGCTTGTCGGGCTAGATGCACGCCAGCCGTAGCTCAACGCAGCCGGCGAGGGGAGGGTGCATTTCGATGGTCGATGCGACGACGGGCGGGCCGGAGGCGGGCAACGCCGCTTCCCGATATTCGCCAGGCTACAAGAATCTGGTGCTGACGCTGCTGACGTTGGCCTACACCCTCAACTTCATCGACCGCACCATCATCGCCACCATCGGCCAGGCGATCAAAGTCGACCTGAAGATCACCGACACCCAGCTGGGCCTGCTCGGCGGCTTCTCCTTCGCCATCCTCTACACCCTGCTGGGCATACCGCTGGCGCGGCTGGCCGAGCGGTGGAACCGCGTTTCGATCATCTCTCTGGCCCTGCTGGTCTGGTCCGGCTTCACCGCCCTGTGCGGCGTGGCCGTAGGGTTCGGACAGCTGATGATGTTCCGGGTCGGTGTCGGCGTCGGCGAGGCGGGGCTGTCGCCGCCGGCCCACTCTTTGATCTCGGACTACTTCGATCCAAAGAAGCGGGCCTCGGCCCTTTCGGTCTATTCCTTCGGCATCCCGCTGGGCACCATGTTCGGCGCGGCACTGGGCGGCTGGCTGGCGAAGACCTATGGCTGGCGCGTGGCCCTGATGGTGGTCGGCGCGCCCGGCATTATCATGGCCATTCTGGTCAAGCTGCTGATCAAGGAGCCGCAGCGAGAGGCTGCCGCGCCCAAGCTGTCGGTCGCCAGCGAACTCAGCGAACTGTCTTCGGTGGCGAGCAAGCTGTTCCTGAGCTGGCCAGTGCTCAACATGATCCTGGGCGTGACCCTGGTCTCGTTCGCCGGCTATGGCGCCGGCCAGTTCGTGCCGCCCTTCTTTATCCGCAGCTTCGGTCTGGACTACGCTCAGGTCGGCCTGATCACCGGCCTGATCGGCGGCTTCTCCGCCGGTGTAGGCACCCTGGTCGGCGGCTTCACCACCGACTGGGCAAGCAAGAAGAGCGGGACCTGGTACGCCCTGATCCCGGCGATCGGGGTGCTGATCTCCGCCCCCATCTATATCGCCGCCTATTCCTCCTCGACCTGGCAGACGGCGGCCCTGATCCTGCTGCTGCCGGGCATCTTCGCCTATACCTACCTGGGCCCGACCTTCGGCGTGATCCAGAACGTGGTCGGCGCCCGCCAGCGCGCCACGGCGACGGCGCTGATGTTCTTCGTGCTGAACATGATCGGCCTGGGCTTTGGCCCGCCCTTCATCGGCTGGGTGATCGACCATATGGCCCAGTTCGGCTTCACCCACCCGGGTCAGCACGGTATCTTCTCCGCCATCTCCGGCGCATTCGGCCAGCCCGCATCGGGCGCCAGCTTCGCCAAGGCCTGCCCTGGCGGGGCGGCGCCCAAGGGCGCGGCGGTGGCCGCGGTCGGCGCCTGCAAGGCGGCCCTGATCACCGCGACCCGGCAGGGGGTGATCATCGGCTACTGGTTCAATATCTGGGGATCGTTCCACTACTTCCTGGCTTCGTTCGGGATCGCGGGCGCTCTGGCCAAGGCCAAGGCGGGCGCCGCGTCTTGACTCCGGGGGCGGGGGGTATCACTCAGCGGCTTTAAGGAGCCAGCCTCGGATGATCCCCCGCTACACCCGCCCAGAGGCCGCCGCGATCTGGGCGCCGCAGACCAAGTTCAAGATCATGTTCG